>Ga0114129_10005638_pt1 | contig 17715 bp, 13 predicted proteins | sample RhiMetdeltSRZDD1_FD_80071 | JGI IMG/M metagenome (GOLD analysis project Ga0114129, IMG submission 80071) | Populus rhizosphere microbial communities from Tennessee, USA - Rhizosphere MetaG P. deltoides SRZDD1 (version 2) (version 2) | ecosystem: Host-associated > Plants > Roots > Rhizosphere >...
ACGTGATCCACAAGGCATTTGTCGCGGTGGACGAAGAAGGAACCGAAGCCGCGGCCGCGACGGCCGTCATTATGGAGGTGACCAGCGCGATGATGTCCGATATAACTTTGACGATTGACCGTCCGTTCATCTTTATCATCCGCGATAAACCCAGTGGACAAATCCTTTTCATTGGACGAGTGCTTAACCCGAGTCTCTGATGAAGAAATCTATGAAGAAATTCGTTCAGGATACCCAGGATGGTTATGATGCTGTCTCACACGAGTATGCTGAGCGTTTCAAAGATGAAATGGATGACAAGCCATTCGACCGCGATTGCCTGGATCGTTTGGCGCGTGAGGTGGGAGATTTAGGTCCCATTTGTGATTTGGGCTGTGGACCCGGTCAGATCGCGCGCTATTTGTATCGTCAGGGGGTGAAAACGCTGGGTGTCGACCTCTCCACCAAAATGGTGGAAGAAGCGCAGAAGTTGAATCCGGAAATTCATTTCCATCAGGGGGATATGTTGTCCCTGCCGGACGAGGATAATTCCTGGGGTGGGATTGCGGCGTTCTATTCCATCCTGCACATCCCGCGCGAACAAGTTGTTGACGCGCTGCGTGAAATGAACCGTGTGCTGAAGCCCGGCGGGATTTTGTTGGTCACATTTCATGTTGGGCAGGAGATTAAACATCTCGATGAGTGGTGGGAGAAACCTGTCAATTTGGATTTCGCTTTTTATATGCCAGACGAAATGGAGGTTTGGTTAAATGAAGCAGGGTTTGAACTCGTGGAGACTCTGGTCCGCGAGCCAAACCCTGATGTGGAAGTGGCTACTCAGAGAGCATATGTGTTTGCGAAGAAGCCAGTTACCAACGATAGATAGTTATTTCAAAATGGAACAAGATTATGTTGGTGTTTGTCGCTATCGAGATGCTTGAGCCAATGGACCATCCGAAGGCAGTTCACGGTTCCTTAGGCGGAAGCCCAGTGCGATCAACAGCACGCCGAACATCAATTGATACGCACCGATCATCCAGATCAACGTCAGACTACCTGCGGCAGGCTGCAACACAAGCAAAACACCGAATGCAATCGAGAGCAGACCACCCAACATCAGCAGCCATTCATTGTTGATCTCACGTCGCAGGCGAATTGCCGCGGCGATTTCGAAGATGCCGGTAATGACGGCCCAACCTGCGATGATGCCCAACAAAATGGCTGTGGCCAGTCCCGGCCAGATCAGCGCGACTACACCCGCTCCGATGCCTACCAGGCCCTCCAGCAGAAAGACCCACCAGCGCGGTGAATTCTTCGCCTGCTTCACACCCGTAACAATTGCCACGACTCCATCGACGATCGCATACACACCGAACATTGTGATCAGCACCAACAACGTGAGTCCTGGCCACAAGAATGCAGCCAGACCCAACAAAATCGCCAATACACCTCGTAGAACAACCAGCCACCAATTCTTCGCTAAGCTAGCCATTTTTTTCGTCCTTTCTACATCTTCATCGCTTCACCCTGATCTATCATAGCTGCCTGCACGTTGATCTCATTCTCGGCAATGCGAGTCAACTTATCATCGGCCTGTTTTTCCTCTTCCAACGTTTTGCCCAGCAAGTTAACTGCTTCAACAAAACCCAACTGCCGGGCATGGGCGCGGGCAGTTCCATAGGCAGCGATCTCGTAGTGTTCCACGCGCTGCGCGGCTCCGATGATGCCTGCCTCCAGCGCCTCGCGCTCGCCCTGGCTTTTGAGGATTTCCGTTCCCTCCTCAATCAGGCCTTCCATGCCCAGGCACTTCCTGCCTTTTGGGCTGATATCCAGCTTTTCACAAATCCGCTCGAGCCGTTCGACATGTTTGTGTGTTTGTTTCAGATGTTCCTCAAAAGCAGAACGCAAATCCTGTGAGTCAACGGCTTTAGCCAGCTTTGGCAACGCTTTAACCAATTGATGCTCGGCGCTGTAGAGGTCCTTCAATTCATCGACCAGCAAATCTTCCAGTGTTGTGATTTTCATGATTGTCTCCGTTTCTACTAACGTGAGTTGTTTTGCAAGTACAAAAGCAAGTACCACCCTGCCTTCATTTAAACGACGAAAAGTTAACCAGCTATTAAATAAGGATAATATTCAACTAATTTGCTGAGAAATATGGCCAATAACGCAGCGCTTCCATTTCATGGAAGGACTGGTTCATAGAGCCAAAAGAATTTTCAATCCTCCAGTGGGGTGCATTTTCAGGGACATCCCATATAATTCATCCATATTTTCCCCAAAACAAGGAGTTCGAGATGTCAGTTGTAACTGCTGAAACCTTTGTGAATGCTCCCGTGAGGTCGGCTTATCGTGCTTTCACCAACTCGACCTCTCTCCGCGAGTGGCTGGCGGATGTGGCGACGCTTGATCCGCATCCACGTGGACGGATGTACCTGTGGTGGCGAGGCGATTTTTACTCCAGCGGACATTATCTCGCGTTGGAGGAAGACAAATGTGTGAAGTTCCGCTGGTTTGCCAACATCGACCCCGGCCCGACTGAAGTATCTGTCACCTTTACCGAACAGGATGGCGGCACTTTGGTCCGTTTGGATCACGAAGTGCCGCAGGATGAGGCTTGGAGCGGAAAGGCGGAAACCTTCCGTGAAAACTGGGTGGACAGTCTGGAGAATCTCAAATCTGTGCTCGAGACAGGCGTGGATCTGCGCATCGCCAACCGTCCCATGTTGGGCATCGCCCCCGGCGATTTCACCGAGGAACAGGCGGTCGCGTTGGGTGTCCCAGTTCGAGAGGGGTTAAGGCTCGATGGTCTGGTAGCAGGCATGGGTGCAGAAAGAGCCGGCTTCCAGAAGGATGACGTCCTGGTTGAAATGGCTGGTCATCCCATCACGGATTTCAACACGTTGGTACTGGCCATCGCCGGGAAAAAAGGTGGCGACCCGGTTGAAGTCACCTTTTATCGCGGACCCGAAAAGAAAACGATCACGATGGAATTGAGCAAACGTCCCATGCCAGATGTATCGTTCAACCCTGTTGAACTTGCCAGACAAGCGCGCGAACTGGTCGAACCCGCGTTAGTTGAGTTGGAAAAATGTTTTGAAGGATGTAGCGATGAGCAAGCCGTGCAGCGCCCCGACGCAAAAGAGTGGAGCGCGCTGGAAGTTGTCGCGCATCTAATTCACAACGAGCGTTTTAATTCGATCTTTCTTGCCAGTGTCATGGACGGCAACGAGGCCAGTTATGACGGCGTGGGGAATAACATCACTGCACAGGTGGAGTCTACCGTTCGAGCAAACCCATCCATCAAGCAGATGCTCGATCTGCTCCGCTGCACGGTTGAGGAAGTGATGGTGTACACCGAATTAATTCCGGAAGAGTTTGCAGCCAACAGGGCCAGCTATTATCGGTTTGGTTCCATCCTGGTCCAGCCGAATTTCCATCTCGGGTCGCACACACAACAAATAAAAGACGCGCTGGCCGCCGCGGGCAAGTAAAGAAAATCATACATCCTTGCTAAAACAAATAACTGTGAGCCGGCTTTGACTCACAGTTATTCATTTAAAGTAAATGATTTCAGAACTTTGGTTTAAGCTGAGACGAACGTCCGCCACAGTCACAAAATAAGATGAAAGAAGCTATAGATATTTCTTGATAAGCAACTCCAGCTTTTGACGGGTTTCGGTAGGGACGACGTCCTTCTGCGTGATTAAAGCAGTTGCCAGAGCATGTTCACATTCACAATCCCGTTCAGGCTTGAGGTTTTTTGCCAGGACGCGAACCGCCTCCTGCGCGAGTGCAGTATTTTTAACGAGTGTCTGAATTACCATCTCAACCGTCACGGGCGCTTCACTGACATGCCATACATCGTAATCGGTAACGTGAGCCATGGTGGCGTAGCAAATCTCCGCCTCACGAGCCAGAAACGCCTCGGGTGAGGCGGTCATACCGATGATGGACATACCCCAGTTGCGATACACATTTGATTCAGCTTTTGTAGAAAAGCGCGGTCCCTCGATCGTGATAAACGCTCCGCCCCGATGTACAACCCCTCCGGCTGCTCCTACAGCTGATTCCACCTGCTGTGAGAGGTCCGAGCAAAACGGGTCTGCGACGCTGACATGTGCCACCAGCCCTTCGCCGAAAAAAGTTCGGACGCGGCCATGCGAATTGTCATAGATCTGATCTGGAATCACAATGTGACCGGGCGCATAATCTTCCCTTAACGATCCACAGGCGCTGATGCTGACGATCCGTTCAACGCCCAGCGATTTGAGAGCATAGATGTTCGCCCGATAAGGCACCTCCGTCGGGAGGATATGATGCCCGATGCCATGCCGGGCTAGAAAGGCAACGCGCTGCCCTTCCAGTGTTCCAACCACAATCGGCGCGCTGGGGTTGCCAAACGGAGTCTGGATAGGATGTTCGCGAGGGTCTTCCAGGCCGGGCATGTTATATAGACCCGAACCGCCAATGATGGCGAGAGTTACGTTATCTTCCATGACAACCTCCAGGTGAAAAGATGATTTTGAAGCAGACCGTTTGCTGCCGCTTGCCTCGTAAACTATTGAATTGAATTTCGAGCCGGAATCTAGAATCAAGTTTACCACCCCTACGCCTGACAAGAGTAAAGCGTAAAAGGCAAGAATTTCTAAAACAGTATGCTCACAAAATTCATCCCATGCGCAGAATAGTTTGCGACGCACAGGGTCTCTGCACTGAAATAGACGCTGCGCTAGCGCAAGCATGCAAAACGAATCCCGGGCCGTTTCCTTGTATGCGCGCCATGTCTGAGAGCGCCCACCATTTTGCCGGCATATCGTTTGCAGATTTTCTCGTGGGCGCTGCCATAACCTACTTCCGAATTTTCGAGAATGCCTTCAAAATCTTCGGAAGTTAAGGGGAAAAGTCCTGGACCACCTGGCCGGGTATAAGCCTGCAGGCGAGCCAACGTCACATGACCGGTCCATGCCAAAGTATGCAACTCTCACGAAAATATTAGCCTCTGTGGGTATAATGCAGGGGTATGAACGAATGGATCGGTAAGATGCTGAGCAAGGTCCATATCGACTCCCTCCTGGCTCGCGGGGGTATGGCGGAAGTCTATTTAGGCACGCATACCACTCTGCAGCGTGAAGTCGCGGTAAAGATCCTGCGCAATCAGTACGAGGATGACCCGGATCTCCTCGAACGATTCCAGCGCGAGGCGCGCGTCGTTGCCAAACTGCGACACCAAAACATCGTGCAGGTTTTCGATTATGATGCGGTCGATGAACATCCATACATTGTGATGGAGTATGTCTCGGGTCCATCCCTTTCGAAGTATCTGTCCACTCTCCACAAAAACAAGGGAAAGCTTGAATTACCGGAAGTCAATCGGATTCTAACTGGCGTTGCGAAGGCTCTCCAATACGCACACGAGAGTGGTGTGGTTCATCGTGATATCAAACCTGGCAACATAATCCTCACTTCGCGTTCCGAGCCAATCAAACCCGGCAAGCCTTTGCCTGCGGACTTCGAACCCGTTCTGACCGACTTTGGGCTGGTCCGCTTTCTACATTCCGCGCGCCAAACCTCAGCCGGTCAAACGGCTGGCACGCCAGCCTACATGAGTCCCGAACAGGCACGCGGTGAGACGACGGACGGGCGCACAGATATTTACTCGCTCGGTATTGTCCTATATGAAATGCTCTCTGGCAAAATTCCCTTTGATGGGGAAACTACCACGAGCATTCTAATGAAACATCTTTCGGAACCACCTCCTCCAATACCTGGTCTATCGTCGCGGCTGCAAAGGGTTCTGGATAAAGCGCTCGCCAAGAACAGGGAGGAACGGTTCCAAAAGGCCAGCGAGCTGGCCAGGGCATTCGACTCGGTCGTCCGGTCAGAGACGGAACAAAGCACCTTCATGGGTATTACTCCGGTGGAAGAGCCTGTATCTATTATTGTAGCCGAGCCGGTCGACTCGTTGATCGTCGTAAGGCCACCAAAAAGGCCAGCTCTCAATTGGATTCCGTTTGGGCTGGCGGCCATCGGAGTCGTGGCAAGCGCCATTTTTCTGATCAATGCTAACGCATTGTCCACTACGGTGGCGACTCCAACCAGCTTACCCACCGCCACGTTTACCCGGGTCGTCAACCTTCCGCCCGTAAATCTCCTTGGTCCTCCAGTCGTCCTGCACTTTCGAGATGGGGACGCAATCGTCGATCAGGCTTTTGTGGAAGCCCTCGCCTTGCCGGCCCCACCTTCCGGTTTCCAATATGAGGTCTGGCTTATCGGACCTCAAGGGCGTCTCAGTCTAGGCATCCTTAACTTGGATGCCGCTGGCGAAGGCACATTGCTCTTTGATGCGGGTCAAAACGAAAACCTCATTTCTCTCTACGATCAAGCGGAAATCACATTGAAGCCCACTACTGCAGCCCCAACCGAGACTGATCAGGTGGCCTACACCTATACCCTGCCGAGCGATGGGCTGGCGTTTTTGCGCGTACTTCTGGTCTCGTTTTCCGATGCCCCACAACAGTCCCCACTAATCCCAGGTTTATCGAATGACACGCGGTTGATGGAACAAAGTGCCACCGACCTGTCGAATGCATTTGCAAATAGCGATCAAGCGAGTGCGAAAAAGCATGCGGAGGTCATCTTCAATATTTTGGTTGGCGGACAAAGTTCCGATCATAAAGACTGGAATGGCGATGGAAGCATTAGCGATCCCGGCTCAGGATTCGGCTTTCTATTAAATGGGAGCAACCTAGGCTATATTCGTGCCATCTACACTCACGCCGAATATGCTTCTAACGCGCCGCGAGCATCGCAGAATATGATTCTGCATGGTGGAGAGGTCAAGGTATGTACAGAAAATTTAGCACAGTGGGCTCCGCTGCTCAAGGCTGAACTGATCAAATTTTTTTCGGCAGGTTCGCTCGCAACGATGGAAGAGCCCGTTCAAAACATTGGCACCCTGGTAAAGCAAATCAGCAGTGGGGTTGACTTCGATGAAGATGAACAAATTGAAGCACTCCCTGGTGAATGCGGCGTTACAACGGCCTATACTTCTGCCTATGCCATGGCGGATATGCCGCTGCTGCCGGTCAATGTTGGTACGCCTACAGCGGTCGGCTCCGGCACGCCAGCACCCGGTGCCACGCTACCTTCTAGAACGGCTTCGCCAAGTGGAGGTGGCGGAGGAGGATCTGGAGGGTCAGGAGTGCCCACGCCCGCCGCAACCGAACGTGTTCCGCCCGGTCAACAGCGGACGAGAGAGCCGAACCCAACGAATCCTGGCGGTGGAGGCGGCGGGGGCGGAGGAGGTGGGGGTGGTGGCAATGGTGGTGGAAATAATGGCGGCGGAAATAGTGGCGGAAACTCCGACCATCCGTAGCCGCTACTCTGCTAAGAGTACCAGCCGAATTCTTCTACGGCATCTACCATGGCAAGGACATTTTCGGGCGGGACATCTGACATAATGGTGTGAACAGAGGCAACCATATAACCGCCCTCTTTGCCTAAAATATCAATGACGCGTCTGACTTCCGCGCGGACGTCCTCTGGCGTTCCAAATGGCAGTACGCGATGTGTGTCGATGGCGCCGCAAAAAACCAGGTTCTTCCCGAATTGTTTTTTCAACCCGTCCAGGTCAGACATCTTCCCAGCCGAAGTTTGAACCGGATTCAAAATATCGACTCCCATCTCGATGAAATCGGGAATCAGCGGAAAGACATCGCCATCGGTATGAAAGAACACTTTGGCTTGGGTGTGCGATTTGATGAACGAAATGTAATCCGCGTGAAATGGCTTGATGATCTCGCGGTACATCTTCGGTGACATGAGCAAACTATTTTGCATCCCCAGGTCGTCGCCGATTTTTACAATATCAATCAGGTGGCCACACTCTCTCAGGAAATTCCCCATCAAGGTCTTGCATAACTCGGTAATTTTTCCAACCAGCGCCCGGGCGAAATCGGGGTGACGCCCAAGGTTCAGCATGAACCTGTCCATGCGCTGCATCGCGAAAGCACGCTCCAGGGGAAAGGCCAGCCAGGGCGTGCCCATGATGGCATATTGATTTTCGCGCGCAAGCTGTTCGGCTTTAGCTCGCACATGCGCAACGCGCGTTAGGTCATTCATATCCGGCCAGGGATAGGACTCAATATCCGGAATGGAATGAGAATCGGCTAGCGGATGAATCGCCGGGAACCACATGCCGGGGTCACCCTCCACCGAGCCTACACCCCATGAATTGAAATACGGAGAACCCGGCTCACGCTGCAGATTCCGTTCTCGAATAGCAGCGGGCTCACAGTCCAGCACGCCGCGTACGTCTGAATGGAGGCGTTCCAGAATTACTTCGTCTATCTTTGCCGCACCCAGCTCGGGCCAGTCATACAGATATTCCTCAGGCGAATCCACACAGAGGAGTTCTTTCAGTTTACGGTACGTTGCGTTGCTGATGCTGGTCGCGTTACTTGCGCCAATGACGATCGGCACGCGGTCAGGAACTTCGTGATTCAGAACGGTGAGGACACGCTCGCGGGGAGAGAATGGCATATGGATTTAAAACTTCTGCGCGCCCCTTTCAGGGACTGCCGCTTCGCGGCGTTCGCAAAGGACGGCGCAGAAAGCGGGAAAATTATTTCGCTTTGCCTTGATTCGCGACCGCTGTAGCTTTCTTTGCAGCTTCTTCCGGGTCGCCTAGATAATCGTGCCGGATGGGCTTCAGCTCAGCATCGAGTTCGTAAACCAGCGGCAAACCCGTGGGAATGTTCAATTCGGTGATTTCGGCATCCGAGACATTATCGAGATATTTCACCAGCGCGCGGATGGAATTGCCGTGGGCCACCAGCAGGACTCTTTTGCCGGATTTGATCTCGGGAGCCAGTGTGGAGTGCCAGTAAGGCAAAACACGCTCGAGGGTCAGCTTCAGCGATTCGGTGGCGGGCAATTGCTCGGGGGTGAGAGAAGCGTAACGTCGGTCAAACCGGGGGTGACGTTCATCATTCCATTCCAGGGGGGGTGGTGGCACATCATAGGAGCGACGCCAGACTTTCACCTGCGCTTCACCAAATTTTTCTGCCATTTCAGCTTTATTGAGTCCCTGCAAGGAACCATAATGACGTTCGTTCACCTGCCAGGCGCGGATAACCGGAATCCATTCAAGACTCATTTCCTCCTGAATCGTGTTGAGCGTTTGGATAGCACGTTTCAATACAGATGTATAAGCGATATCGAATTCGTATCCACCTTCACGAAGCAGCTGTCCGGCTGCACGGGCCTCTTCGCGACCCAGATCGGTGAGACCCACATCCGTCCAACCGGTGAAACGGTTCTCGAGATTCCAGGTGCTTTGTCCATGACGGACTAAGACGAGTTTGTACATTGTGTCTCCATGAGTGTGGTAACGGGTTCCGTAGTATCAGAAAATATGAGCGAATTATATCGCCTCATAGTAAAATCATGTCATGCATAATCACGAGGAGGTCTCCCCAGCACGGCAGCAATACCTGGATATCAAACGTGAATATCCGAATACGATACTATTTTTTCGCCTGGGCGACTTCTATGAAACCTTTGACGAAGATGCAGAGATCACTTCACGCGAGCTGGATATCGTCCTAACGAAACGCTCCGTGGGCAAGGGGACAAAAGCACCGCTGGCTGGAATCCCGTATCACGCGGTCGAAAACTATCTGGCGCGGCTGATCGAAAAAGGCTATCACGTTGCGATCTGTGAACAGATCGGGGATGTCCCCATAAAAGGACTCTTCCCGCGCAAAGTGATACGGGTTGTGACCCCCGGGACGGTGACCGAACCCGGACTGCTTCCGGGCGACGCGAACAACTATTTGGCCTCGGTCTTTCTTCAGGAGCGGTTTGCTGCGGTTTCGTTTGCCGATATCACCACGGGAGAATTCGCCGTAACCGAGCTGCCGCTCGAGGCCCTGCGTGCGGAATTGGCGCGTTTGCATCCTGCTGAAATTCTATACTCAGACCATCAGGCCCTGCCTGAGGGAATCAATGGTCACTTCACGCCCTTTCCATCGTGGAAGTTCGAACCGGGTAAGTGTAATGAGATCCTGCTCACACACTTCAAGACCTCCACCTTAGACGGCTTCGGTATAAAAAACAACAGTCTCTCCGTGCGCGCGGCTGGCGCCATTCTCCAATATCTCAAAGATACGCAGCCCGATTCTTTAGCGCTGTTGACAAGCTTGCGAGCGTATAGCATCCATGAGTTCATGACCCTCGACGCGGCCACCCGCCGTAATCTCGAATTGGAGGAAACACTGCGCGGCGAGCGGAAGGGTTCCCTGCGGGGCACACTTGATCAGGCTGTGACCCCGATGGGCAAACGCATGCTGCATCAGTGGGTCAGCCAGCCATTGCTCAATGTGGAAAGAATTAAACGCCGACAGAACGGCGTCCAATACTTTTTTAACGATGGTATGAAACGCGCGGAACTAAGGGAGGCCCTCCGACCACTTGCCGACCTTGAAAGACTCGTAAACCGCGTGATGGCAGGCTCTGCACAGCCGCGTGATCTCGTGGCGATGAGGGACACCTTGGGACGACTGCCTGTGATTACGAATCTTATCGGGCAGGAATCGACCGTTCCGAAAATCGAGACAACCGACGACGAACTGTCACTACTTCAAAGTGCAATAGATGCTGACCCCCCCTCCACGTTGCAAAATACAGGGATCATCCACGCCGGCTATTCATCAGAACTGGACTCCGTGATCGAAGCGTCGCGACACGCGCGAGAGTGGATCGCGAATCTGGAATCCGTAGAGCGAGAACGAACGGGCCTAAAGACGCTCAAAGTCGGCTACAACAAAGTTTTCGGGTATTACATCGAAATCTCGCGCGGCGCAGCTGATAAGGCGCCTGAGCATTACATCCGCAAGCAGACCTTGGTCAATGCAGAGCGCTTCATCACACCGGAAATGAAAGAGTACGAGACGCTCGTCCTGAATGCGGAAGAACGCATCCGCGAGATTGAGCTACGGCTCTTCAAAGAGGTCTGTGCGACCATCGGGAAGTCTTCCTTTCGGTTGTTACAAATGGCACGCGCGCTTGGCACCTTGGATGTGCTGGCGGCTCTGGCTGAGGTCGCCGCACTCGGAGGCTACAGCAGACCCGAAGTCCATGACGGAAGCGGGCTGGAAATTCGTGAGGGACGACATCCCGTTGTGGAGCAGTTATTGCATGGCGAACGCTACATACCGAACGATGTCATTTTTGAACAAGGCGAAATTGTACGCGTCATCACTGGCCCGAATATGTCTGGGAAATCGACCTATTTACGTCAGACCGCTTTGATTGTGCTGATGGCGCAAATGGGGTCATTCGTCCCAGCCGATTCCGCCAGGATTGGTTTGGTGGACCGCATCTTCACGCGCATCGGCGCACAGGATGAAATCCATGCGGGGCACTCGACCTTCATGGTGGAAATGGTCGAGACTGCCAATATTTTGCATCACGCCACCTCGCGCTCGCTCTTGATTCTGGACGAGATCGGACGCGGCACCTCCACATATGATGGCGTGTCGATTGCGTGGGCTGTGATCGAGTTTATCCATAATCATCCGCATTTACGGGCCAAGACGTTGTTTGCCACCCATTATCATGAATTGACCCAACTGGCCGAACTGCTGCCGGGCATCCGCAATTACAACGTGGCCGTTAGCGAAGCGGATGGAAAGGTTGTGTTCCTGCACAAGATCGTCCCTGGCGGCGCGGACCGGTCGTACGGCATCCACGTGGCACAGTTGGCCGGGTTGCCTTCGCCGGTGATTCAACGTGCCAGCGAGATCATGGCCGAATTAGAAAAGACCTCCGGCCGCGCCGTGAAGATCGATCCGCACGCCGCGCAACAGGCCATGCTGTTCCCCGAATCCAGTCCGCTCCTGGAGGAGTTAAAGGAAGTAGATGTAAATTCCCTCTCCCCGATTGAAGCGTTGAACAAGTTGTTCGAATGGCAGAAGAAATTTACGAAGACCTAAACTTTCGATTGCAGTTTTCAGTATTGATAACATAAGATTTCAGCGGGGATGGAAAGGTATAATTTTAACTATTCATTCTTTACATTGATTCAAAGGAAGCAGTCATGAAAGTAGCAATCCTCGCAGGCGGGTTGGGGACGCGTCTATCCGAAGAGACAGGCCTAAGGCCTAAACCCATGGTGGAAGTTGGTGGTAAACCCATGCTATGGCATATCATGAGTATCTATGCTGCATATGGGTATAAAGAGTTTGTGGTTGCACTGGGATATAAAGGCGACCTGATCAAGGACTACTTTCTGAATTATCACTATCGGGCCAGAAGCTTGACTGTGCAGCTCAAGAATGGCGACGTCACGATCCACGAAGGCGATCATGAAGATTGGACAGTGCATCTGCTCGACACCGGCGTGGAGACAAATACTGGCGGAAGAGTGAAACGCGTTGCTCAGTTCATGGGGAATGAACCCTTCATGCTAACGTATGGCGATGGAGTGTGTAACATAAATATCCCCCGCCTGATCGAATTTCACAAAAAACAGAAGAAACTGGTCACTATGACGGCCGTCCGCCCGCCCGCGCGGTTTGGGCAAATGGTGATCGAAGAACATCACGTGACAGAATTTAAGGAAAAGCCGCAGATTGGAGAAGGCTGGATCAATGGCGGTTTCTTCGTGTTGGAGCCAGGAATTACAGATTATATACCAGGCGATCACACAGCCTGGGAGTTTGAATCTCTGGAACACATCGCGGCGGATGGTCAACTCGCAGCCTATCAGCATGAAGATTTCTGGCAGTGCATGGATACAGTGCGGGATGTGCATAACCTTGAAAAACTCTGGCAGGAGGGCAAAGCGCCCTGGAAACTATGGAATTGAATCGCGCCTTTTGGATTGATCGACCGACCTTTGTTACAGGAGGGACGGGGCTCGTTGGTTCCTGGCTGGTGAAACGTCTCCTCGAGTCGGGCGCGGACGTGGTCTGTCTGGTGCGCGACTGGGTACCGCAAAGTGAATTGGTACGCACCGGGAACGTAGAACGAGTCAAAGTGGTGCGGGGTGACATCCGTGACCGTGAGATATTGGAACGGGCATTGGGTGAGTTTGAAATCGACACTGTCATCCATCTGGCTGCACAGACAATTGTGACGATCGCCAATCGCAACCCAATTTCCACTTTTGAAACCAATATCGCCGGTACATGGAACGTGCTGGAGGCCTGCCGCAGAAGCCCGCGCGTGAAACAAGTGGTAATGGCCTCCTCAGACAAAGCCTATGGTGATCAGGAAATTCTGCCATACGATGAAGACACACCCTTGCAGGGACAACATCCCTATGACGTCAGTAAATCGGCAGCCGATCTCATTGCAAACACGTATGCCAAGAGCTTCGACCTGCCCGTGATCATCACACGCTGCGGAAACTTTTACGGCGGCGGTGACCTCAACTGGAATCGCATCATTCCCGGGACCATTCGCTCGGTCCTGCGCGGACAGCGTCCCATTATTCGCTCCGACGGGGAATATATCCGTGATTATTTTTATGTGGAGGATGGGGCCGCGGCCTATATGTTATTGGCAGAACAGCTCGCCTCGCGCTCAGAGCTCAAAGGACAGGCCTTCAACTTTTCGAATGAGATTCAGGTTTCGGTGCGGGCCATCGTGGATCAGATCCTGAAAACCATGAAGTCTGATTTGACTCCCGAAATTCGCAATGAAGCCAACAATGAGATTCGTCATCAGTATTTGAGTGCGGAAAAGGCACGCCGTGATTTGGGCTGGAAACCAAAGTTCACACTTGAAAGCGGTTTGCAAAAGACAATCGACTGGTATAAGGATTATTTTGAACATGAGTGAGAGAGCTGACCAACTGCGCGCCCAGATTCTGGAACTGGTCGCCGAATACACTGCGGAAGCGTTCCCGCCCAGGCAGTTCGAACCGGGCTCATCCGCTGTGCCTGTTTCGGGCCGCGTCTTTGATGCTATTGACCTTCAACATCTCGTCGATTCGAGCCTTGATTTTTGGCTGACCACGGGCCGATATGCCGATCAATTCGAAAAGGAATTTGCGCGTTTCTTCAAGATGCGCCATGCTATTTTAGTGAACTCTGGCTCGTCCGCTAACCTGCTGGCACTCACCAGTCTGACCTCTCCGCTACTCAAGGAACGACAACTCCAGCCCGGTGACGAAGTGATCACCGTTGCCAGTGGTTTTCCTACGACCGTGAATCCGATCTTACAGAACAATCTGGTTCCCGTGTTTGTGGATGTGGATATTCCAACCTATAACATCGATACACAATATCTGGAGTCTGCCCGCTCTGAAAAGACCCGCGCCGTAATGGTGGCTCATACGCTTGGCAACCCGTTCAATCTGCATGAGGTAACGGAGTTCTGTAAACAACACAATCTTTGGCTGGTGGAGGATTGTTGTGATGCTGTGGGGGCCAGCTATAACGGTCAGCCGGTTGGCAGGTTTGGCGATGTGGCGACTGTCAGCTTTTATCCCGCTCATCATATAACGATGGGCGAAGGCGGAGCGGTTCTCACCGACAAGCCAAAGATCAAAAAGATCGTCGAGTCATTCCGGGACTGGGGCCGCGATTGCTGGTGTGACCCGGGCAAGGAAAACACCTGTGGGAAACGCTTCAACTGGCAGCTGGGCGACCTGCCGCATGGCTATGATCACAAGTACATCTACTCTCATATTGGCTACAACTTGAAGGTCACCGATATGCAGGCTGCCATCGGAGTCTCCCAGCTCAGGAAACTACCTGAGTTTATCCAGAAGCGACGCGATAATTTTGACTATCTTCACCAAAGTCTGCAGGACCTCCAGGAATTTTTAATCCTTCCTCAGGCCACACCGAACAGTCAGCCAAGTTGGTTTGGTTTCCTGATTGCCGTCCGTGATGGTGCGCCTTTTACCCGCAATGAATTGATTCAATTTCTTGACCGTCGCAAAATCGGCACCCGCTTATTATTTGGAGGAAATCTCCTCCGCCAACCCGCCTATCGCCATATACAACACCGCGTTGCCAGCCCGCTTAAGAATGCCGATTTCATCATGAATAACGTATTTTGGATTGGTGTATATCCCGGACTCGATTATCCGATGCTGGATTACATCTGCGAGTCGCTTCACGAATTTTGTAAAAGCCAGGGAATCAATGTCTGAGAAAAAATGGCTGTTTGCAGCTCTTTTTTTGAATATCCTCATCATTAATGGCGTAGTCGTGGCTGTTATGAATTTGAGGTATCCATTGATCGGGCATGATTACACGCTCGCTCTGCCAAGCCTATTGGACACGGCTTTGCACTATCGCCTCAACGGTCTGACCATCCAATGGTTCACACCTACCTTTGGCGGTGGAATTCCTGTCTTCCCGAACCCGAACAATATGCAGTTTTCGATCCCAACATTCTTAGCTGTCATCCTTCCGCCCTGGGACGCCATGCTGGTATCCACGGTGCTGTATGTCGCCGGTGGTTTTATGGCGTGTTTCTATTTTTTTAACAAGACGCTGGGTCTGCACTGGACCTCCAGCATCCTTGGCGCCGTATTTTTCTCTGCAAATGGTTTTGCGATTACCCGCATCGCTACCGGCCAGGTGGGTTATCTGTCGTTTACCTTGTTAGCGATCTTTCTGATCGTTTTCCTGGATAAAAAAATTTCCGTACAGATGGCGGCTCCTATGATGGGGATCCTGCTTGCAATGTATATTCATTCGGGGGGATATTTTATTATCATCATATTTGGCTTATCCATTTTAATGTCACTCCCAATGATCTATCTGTACAAACCGGAATTGTTCGATTGGAAGCGTTTCGCGGTTACTCTGGCCGGCGGAGGCACGATTGGTCTTGTCATAGCTCTATCAAAACTCACTGCCACATTTTCCTTCATGCGCTTCTTCCCGCGCCTGGTTGCAGATAACTCGCCATCACCCTTTGTCATTGGGCTTTTGGGCATTCTGCTCCAGCTTTTAGGCACGCAAAATTTGGTTCCACTTTTTTTACTTGGCGGCCTGGACCCGGTTAACTACCCTAATTTTACGCGCGGCGCAACGGGCACCAGCTACGGCATGTGGGAGCTGGATACTTCTGTGACGCCTGTCGTATTTATTATCCTGATCATTGCGCTGGTACGGTTGCTGCGCGGTACCCAACGCCCCGCCTTTCGTCTCAACGACAGGTCGATCAAGCTCGCGGTGTTCTGCTTGTTCTTCTTCATCTGGCTCGCGATTGAATTTTCGCTCGGAAAAGGGCTTGTTTACCCGGCCTTGAAAAATCTACCGATATTAAGTTCTTTGCGTGGCAACGTCCGGTTTGTGGGCGCGTTTATTTTTCCATTGGCATTGTCTGCCGCGATAATCTATAACAAGTGGATAGCAGGATTTGATCGCTTGAAACAGTGGAGAACATTCCTCGCGGTCAATGCTCTTGCTATTTTGCCCCTGAGTTCGTACTTTCTCTTCAAGCAGGACATGCTCTGGATGTTTTACGATGTAAGAGTTCCGCAGGGTATTTTCGAGGAGATTCGTGCAGGCGAATCCTTCGAGATTACTGAAATCGGAACGCCTCCCGGGCATAACACGGGAGCACTGCTCTACCGCACCAGCAATCTGAATCTGTATGAGCCTGTTTTTGGCTTCGAACTGGAAAACTTCCATCCCCGGGTACAACCCGGCTCCATCTGGAGCATCACAGACGACCGCTATAACATGACTGATCCGACTGGCTTCGTTTATCCGGAGTTGAATGGTAACCAGCCCTTCGACCGTTTTCGCAAGGATGACAAAGAAACGATGCAGCTATTCGTCAAGCATCTCCAACCCGAGTGGAAAATCCCTGTGTATCAGCGTATGGTCAACTGGATATCGCTGACTGCCATGTTTATCACGCTGATTTATCTGGCAATTCAAACCCGTCTGCACGCTACAAGAGCGATAACTGCATGAATCTGACTCATCACGATCTCAGCCATGTCCTGGAGCAGACTCGCGATCTCTGGGATGATCTGCGCGGTGCACGCCTCTTCATTACGGGCGGGACTGGCTTTTTCGGGCGCTGGCTGGTTGAAAGTTTTCTATACGCGAATCAACTTTTGGATTTAAAAGCCTGCGCTTCCATTCTCAGCCGCCAGCCGGCTTCCGCCGAACAGGCCTCCCCTCGTTTGCTAAATAATTCGGCCATTTCCTTTGTCCAGGGTGACGTTCGTAACTTTCCGTTTCCATCAGGCGAATTCTCACATATCATCCACGCCGCCACAGATGCAAGCGCCAGGCTCAATAATGAAAATCCCAGCTTGATGCTCGATACGATTATGGAAGGCACGCAGCATACACTGGATTTTGCGATTCAATGTAAGGCCGAGAAATTTCTGTTCACCAGCTCGGGAGCCATCTATGGCAGGCAACCTGACGGGATGACCCATATCCCCGAGGAATACAACGGTGCCCCCGATCCAACCGATCCCCGATCGGCCTACGGCATCGGCAAACGGACGGCTGAACATTTATGTGCACTCTACTCAAGACAATACAACTTGCACACAACCATTGCCCGGTGTTTTGCCTTTGTCGGTCCCTATCTGCCTTTGGATGTCCATTTCGCCATCGGAAACTTTATCCGTGATGGACTGAATGGCGGACCTCTCATGATCCAGGGCGATGGGACACCTTATCGATCGTATTTATATGCGGCCGATCTGGCTATTTGGCTATGGGTGATCCTTCTGCG
>Ga0114129_10005639_pt1 | contig 17714 bp, 14 predicted proteins | sample RhiMetdeltSRZDD1_FD_80071 | JGI IMG/M metagenome (GOLD analysis project Ga0114129, IMG submission 80071) | Populus rhizosphere microbial communities from Tennessee, USA - Rhizosphere MetaG P. deltoides SRZDD1 (version 2) (version 2) | ecosystem: Host-associated > Plants > Roots > Rhizosphere >...
CGACAGCATGGTCGAGGTCACGGGCCCGCTCGCGGCAACCTTGCAGTCGGCATTCGTCGACCTGTGGGCGGGATCCGTAGGCGAGCTTTTGGCGGGTCCGAAGTTCTTCCCTCCATCTCCGGACGCGGCTCTGCTGGGCGATCCCATCACACTCCACACCGGCATCGCCAGCTCACCCTTTTACGAAGACCGCCCCCTGCGCTTCTTCTTCATCCAGAGCTTCCTCGCCGCTCGAAAGCGGCTATGGATTGCGACCTCGTACTTCGTGCCCGACCTCGCCACGCGCGAGGCGGTTGCCGAACGCGCGCGAGCCGGCGTGGACGTGCGCCTGCTGATGCCGGGCAAGCACACCGACGCCCGGATCATCAGGCACGCGAGCTACCACTACTTCGATGAGCTGCTGCAGGCCGGTGTACGCATCTACGAGTACCAGCCGACGATGATGCACGCGAAGACCGTGGTCGTGGACGGCATGTGGTCGGTGGTGGGCTCGGCCAACATGGACGTCCGCGGCAACGAGCTCAACGAGGAGAACGTGCTCGGCATCCTGGACACGGAGTTCGGGCGCCAGCTCGAGGAGACGTTCCTGCGTGACCTGAAGCAGTCGAAGGAGATTCGCCTCGAGGACTATCGGAAGCGCTGGTGGGAGCGCCCTACGTATTGGGCAGCCACGCTCTTCGCGCAGCAGTACTGAGCGAAACCTGCCAGTCTCAGGGCGGCGCTCCGGGGCGGAACCCGCGGTTGCGTGCGAACACCATCGCCTGCGCCCGCGTCCAGACACCGAGCTTGTCGAAGATGCTGGAGAGGTGGTTGCGCACGGTCTTCTCGCTGATCGAGAGCCGCTCACCGATTTCGGCGTTGGCGAGCCCCTCGGTGACCAGCGCCAGCACATTGCGCTCCCGCGCCGATAGCCTTGCGAACGCCGAGTCCTCGCCCGTTTCTGCGGGCTCGAGGCCGAGGAATTCGATCACGGCCTCTCGGAAGCGTTGCCAGGCCGGCTCGCTCTCCAGCAGGATGTGGTTCTGCGAATCGAGCTCGACGAACTGCGCACCCGGGATGCCGGACGCGAGCAGGCGTCCCTCGGCGATGGGCGTGATGTGGTCGTCCCGGCTGTGCAGCACGAGAGTGGGCGTGCGGACCTGCGGGAGCAGCTCGCTGACCTCGACCTGGGCGCGCGCCTCGAGCAACCGCGTGGCGACCTCGGGAGACGTCGTCTTGCCGCACAGCTCGTTGAACCAGCCGAGCTGCTCGGCCGTGCCCCCCGGGATGAAGCGGGTCGTGAAGACCTGCCGAAACGAGGGGTCGTCCGTGCCCCATCCGTACCGCGCCAGCTCGATGATCGCGCGGTAGAACCTCTCGCCCTCCGGCTGGCCGCGCCGGCAGACGCCGCGGGCGTAGCCCCCGTAAAGCACGAGCCGCGATACCCGCTCCGGGTGCCGGACCGCATACGCGATTGAGCTCGAGGCGCCTTGCGAGATGCCCAGGAGCGCCACCGGCTCGCGGATCTCCGCAGCTTCGATGACGGCCTCCAGATCCTCGATCCAGCGGTCGGACGAAACGTCGGCCACGTTCCAGTCGGTCATCCCGCAGCCGCGCTCGTCGTAGCGGACGAAGCGGCAGCGCTCGGCAAAGAAGTGGATCCAGTGGCGCCAGACCGGGCTCTCCCAGTCGTATTCGAGATGGGTGAGCCAGTTCGAGGCCTTCACTACGAGCGGGCCCGATCCGGCCTCGGCCCAGGCGAGCTGGACGCCGTCGCGGGTTCGCAGGTAACGGATGCGCTGGCGAGGTTTCTTGTCCATCGCATGCCGGGCTTAGGAGGGCTTGGGACATTTGCCCCAGGCGTTCTACTCGAATTCTAGCCGGACCGGGACGGAACTCCCATGGCGCGCGCGCGACGTCCGAGCGATGTTCCACGAGAGGACCAAAGAAGATGCTGAAACGAGCGCTGTTCTTTGCGTATGGCGTGGCCTGCTATTTGTGCTTCCTGGCGACCTTCCTGTACGCGATCGCCTTCATCGGCGGCTTCTGGGCGCCCACGACGCTCGACGGGGCGCCTCGGGGAGCCGTCGGGGCGTCTCTCGCCTGGAACGCGGCGCTCTTGTCGCTCTTTGCCGTGCAGCACAGCCTGATGGCACGTCCCTGGTTCAAGCAGCGCTGGACCCGGCTGGTGCCGCGCGAGCTCGAGCGCTCCACCTATGTGCTCCTGTCGAGCGCGGCGCTCGCCCTGCTCTTCTGGCAGTGGCGGCCGCTCGGCGGAAGCGTGTGGTCGGTGGAGTCCCCCGCCGCGAGGCTCGCGCTCTGGTCGCTGTTCGCTTTCGGCTGGACCCTGGTGCTGGTGTCGACGTTCCTGATCAACCACTTCGACCTCTTCGGCCTGCGCCAGGTCTGGCTGCAGCTCGTCGGGCGGCCCTACCACGAGATCGGGTTCCGGACGCCGGGGCCGTATCGCCTGGTCCGGCATCCTCTCTATGTGGGGTGGCTCTTCGCCTTCTGGATGACCCCGCACATGACCCTGTCGCACCTGGTGTTCGCGCTGGTCACGACGGGATACATCCTGATCGCGATCCAGTTCGAGGAGCACGACCTCGTGAGCTTCCACGGACAGGACTACGAAAAGTATCGCCACCGCGTGCCGATGCTGATCCCGTTCCTGCGCCCGCGGCGGCACGCGGCCGTTCCAGCCGGCCCCGCTCGCGTCTCGGAGGTGTGAGCCGTCCTGTCAGTTGGCCGGCGGCTTCACGGCGAGCGCGGCCTTCAGGTCGTCCATCGTGCCGAGCCTTCCGTGGCCGGGCGCGATCGTCTCGACCACCAGTTTCTGCTTCTGGAGCTTGTCGGCGAAGTCGACGAGCGGCGGGCTCGCGGGCGGGAAGGGCCCAGCGACCGGGATCGTGAAGAGGTCGGACACGAAGACAGCCTTCTGCTTCGGCAGGTAGGCGATCACTGCCTCGGTCACGTGCGGATTCGGCCCGATGTCGCGCAGCTCGAGCGTGTGGGCCCCGTCCTCGAAGACGCGCTTCGCGGTGAAGGTCTCGATCACGGGCGCACGTGGCTCGCGCGCCAGGCTGTCGGGCCGGATCGTCTTCGGAGCTCTCGCCAGCCGCTCGATGAACGCGCGGTTGCCCGGCGTCGTCACGATCGTGATGCCCTTTGCGATGTAGCTGCGGAGCCCCCCGGAGTGGTCGAAGTGATAGTGGGTGGGCACCACGTAGCGGACCGGCTTGCCGGGGGCGGTTTCCGCAATCTTCGCGAGCACCGCGAGCGAGCGTTCCTCGCTGAGTGGCGCCTCGACCACCACCACGTGGTCCTTGAACACCACGAACAGGCTGTGGTGCGAGCCGCCGGCGGCGAAGTATGCGTCTTCCCCGAGCTTGGTGAGCGTGACCTCGGAGCCCGGCGGAGCGGGCGGTACGCTCATGGCGTCGCTCGGCGGATCCAGCAGCCCGGCCGCGGGTCCCGCGTTGACGGCGACCTTGGCATACTTCAGGTCCTGCGTGACCTCGCCCGCGACCAGCGTCACGCTGCGGTGCGGCAACTGCACGCGATGGGTACCGGCCGGGACTTCCCGGTAGTCGGAGAGCACGGTCTCGCTGAGCGTGTCTCCGAGCACGGCGTTGTCCCCGAGCGTCTGGATTCGGGAGAGCAGACCCGTGCCCGCGTCGAAGGCGAGGCCGAGCTGCGCGCCGTCGCCGGTCGAGAACGTGATCAGCTGGTGACGGCGCCCATCGATCGTGTCCTCGCCCAGGTTCCGGAGCGTCTCCGCGCGCTCGTGTGCCAGCAGCAGCAGCACGGCAGGATCGCGACGCATGTTGCTGCGCGCTGCCGCGAGCGCGGTCGGCGTGATCGGGGTGACGACGTTGGTGATCATGTTGTAGGTGAAACCGGCATCGCTGGCGACCGTCCTCACTTTGCTCGGCAATGCGCCGGGGGCATTCGTGGCCGTGAGCGTGACATTGCGGCCACCCGAGAAGTCCTGGAAGGTCTGCGTTTCGATCGCGCGCGCGAAGAGTGGGCCGTCAGGCAACAGGCTCTGGCCCTGGCCGTACCCCGTGCCGCTGCCTTCGCGCGAGAGGTCTTTGATCCCCTGCAGTGCCTCCATGCCGCCCATCGCCTTGATGCCGGCGTCGAGCACCTGGCGCGCCTCCTGATAGGACTTCAGCGGCGATCCCGCGAAGAGCGGACCGGCGACGGCGACGAGCGGCAGGACCACCCACCCGCTACGCATCTTCATACGGCCTCCTCTGCCGCCTGACGGGAGCGGCTACTGGCGACTCAGGCACCGGACACCAGATTTTCGGCGACTCTACAACATGCCGGGCTCAGCGCCGGGGCTCGAATATCCCGAGCTCGTGGTTCTTGACCACGTCATCCCAGGCGAAGCAGCGGCCGTTCATGGCGACGTAGACGCCGCGCGGCAGCGCCTGCACGAACGAAAGCGCGCTGCCTAGATTGAAGAGGCCGTCCGAGCTGCCGAAGGCGTAGGGCACCATCGCGCCCGTCAGCACGATCGTCTTCGGCAGGGCTGCCTCGCCCAGCGCGCGCGCAGTGTCGGTCATGGTGTCGGTACCGTGGGTGATCACGATTCGCTCCTCGCTGGCGCTCTGGCAGTTCTGCAGGATCAGCTGGCGGTCGGCGTCCGTCATCTGCAGGCTGTCGAGCATCATCAAGGTGCGCACCTCGACCGGCACCCGGCAGCGGCCGAGCCGCAGCATCTCCAGGATGTGGGTGTCCTTGAAGTCCAGCTTGCCCGTGATCTCGTCGTAGCTTTTGTCGAATGTGCCGCCGGTGATGAAGATGCGAATCGTCATGACGGCGGCTTGCCGACCTCGGCGGGCTTCGTGGTCGGGGCCGGCATCGTGAAACGCACGTCGTCGATCGCTGGGTTGACCTCGATCGACTCGAAGGCGAACGACTGCTTCTCAGGCCGGCCCTTGGCGCCCGACTCGATCAGGTGCGGCCACAGCAGCCCGCCCACCTTTTTGTAGTCGCCGATCGTGTTCTCGAGCTCGACCTCGTTGCCACGGATGGTCCGCTTTGCCTCGTTGCGGATCTCGAGGTAGGAGACGGCGTCGAGGTAGATGTAACGGACCTCCCCGCTCTTGAGCGTGAGCTTGAGCTTCCAGGCGTCGCCCCCTTCGAGCTTCGCCTTGCCGACGAGCTCGACCTGATGCCCCTTGGCCTTGTAGTCGACGAGCGGGCCGTCGATGTCGGCCTGGTCGTCGAGGTCCTTGGCCATCTCCGGGGGCAGCGGCTCGGGCTTCTGGCCGCCCATCGGCGAGATGCCCCAGGCCTGCTTCCCGTCGTAGGCCTGGACGCCCGTCATGCCCTGGACCGTGAACTCCATGCGCGACTTCTTGGGCCGCTTCATCTCGATCGTGATCGGGGCCTCGAGCCCGGGTCCCATCGTCATCTTGCCCTTCATGCGGACGGACTGGACGGCCTTCATCTTCTCGAGACCGCCGCGGGCCTCGTTGGCCCTGGCGATCAGCTCGTCGGCCGTCTGGGAGAACGCCGGAGCGACCAGGGTCGCGCCCGCGACGAGACCCACGAGGGTCTTGCGCAGCATCGGGTTAGCCTCCTTGTAGCGGAGCGAAGTCCGAATCGCCTGCCGATAGTATCGCCGTTTCGGCGGCAGCTTCAGGGAGCTTGGGCTGCTTCGGGGGACGACTTGGTGCCTTCGGCTTCGGGGTGGCAGAATTGACGACTGCCACGCCATGGCCACCACACCCGCCGAGATCCGCCTCACCTTGAACCCGAGCCGCCGCTTCGAGGCGATCGACGTCAATGCGCGCGTCTCGGCCGAGGCCGGCGACGTGTTGCAGCGCTATAGCCGCACGCTCTACTGCTCGCTGCACACGACGGCGGGCTACCTGGACCAGAGCCTGGCCGGACGCATGCACCACCACCACGGACGCCTGGCCCAGTTCTTCGACGCATGGCACGCGCTCTTTCCCCCCGACGCCGCCTACCAACACGACCAGATGGACCTGCGCAGCGAGCTCAGCGAGGAGCAGAAGGAGACCGAGCCGAAGAACGCCGACTCGCACCTCACCTTCATCGGCTCGGGTATGCGCAACTGCGTCACCTACCGCAACCAGCCGCTCGCGCCTGTCTACTTCATCGACCTCGACGGCACCAACGGCCCGGCCTGCCGCGAGCGCAAGACCACGATCGTGGCCTACGATCAGGAGCGCGTCGTCGCGCGCGAATCGTTCGTGGTCCCGGTCTCGCACCACCCGATCGACTCGGTCAACCTCGGCGACCCGCGCATCGGGCTCGTCGATCGCATCAACGAGCTGCTCGCCGCCTCCGGCCTGGAGAAGGGCCGCGTCGACATTTCGCTTCGACCGAGCGAGCGCAACGTCGGGCTCACCGTCAACGAGTACGAAACCATGCTGATGCGCCACGACCTGGTCGAGGTGCTCAAGGACCCGCTCAAGTTCGCCGCGCAGCGCGGCCGGCACATGATCGACGACCCGCTCTCGATCCCGACCAAGACCTTGAACTACGCGAAGTACGACTTCCCACGCCTGCTCAACTCCCTGATGGAGGCGCTGCGCTGGGATCACTCGGTGCTCGAGCGAACTGTGGCCAAGCTGATGGCCGTTCCCGCACGGCGACTGCTGCGCTCACGCCGGGTGACCTTCCTCGCCAGCCACGACGCGACTTCCGGCCGGCCGCTGCTCGTCCGCGGCACCTACCAGAGCCCGATCCTGGTCCAGTGGCAGCCGGCCGACGCACAGGCCCGCGCCGTCGAGATCGCGATCGTCGGGCTGAGCTGAGCCAAGGCCGCTCCGCCAACGGCATCTTGCAGAAGGGCGTTGTAAGACTTGCCATAGCCAGTGGGCTGCTTGCGACAGCGGACGCCTTCCAGCCCGTCGGGCGGCCAGGCACGTAGCTCTAACCCCTCCAGTATCCGTGCGTTGCCTCTCCGTACCCGAGGTCGGCTCGATCACGGCGGGTACCCCGGGCGTCGGCACGGCGGTTGCTCAATGGCCTCCGGGACAGGAGGCAGCGAATGAGCACGTCGCCAACGATCGCGGAACATGATTTGTGGCTAGACCGGCGTCAAGCGCTCCACCGGCTGCTCAGAGCGCAGCAGGACCTCGTGCGAGGACGCTGCCGTTCGCTCCGCGAGACGCCACCGCGGGAGGCGACCGACGGCGCCGACGACGAGGAGCGCGCCGCCCAGGAGCTCGAGGTCGGTCTCGACATCGCGCTCATCGAGATGAGTTCCCGACAGCTCCAGGAGATCGAAATGGCGCTGCAGCTGCTGGAGGAAGGCAGCTACGGGCGCTGCCTCGATTGCGACGAGCCGATCCTGCCAGCAAGGCTCCAGGCTCGTCCCTTCGCCGTCCGCTGCCGTACCTGCCAGAAGAACGTCGAAGAAGACGCTCAGGAGCCGCGGCGCAGCGCAGGTTTCGAGCCCACGAAGGCGGACTTGGCGCTCGCCGGATCCGTTTCGTGGGGCGGCGGCCGGAGAGCCGCCAGTGCGCCTAAGCCGCGGCGGCCGCACCGAGCGATGGCCGTGCCCTTGACGCGTCCGCTGTCGTACGGGGGCGTCAGCCTCTAGCCCAGCGAGGGCGATCCTGCCTTCGCTTTCGAGGAGAGTGCCATGAGCAGAGTGCACGCATGCGTCGTGAGTGCGGCGGTCCTGGCCGGCTCGTTTCTGCTCGCCCCGCCCGCCAGCGCCGATGAGCTGATGTTCGGTCTGCGCGGCGGCTATTACACGAAGGTCGAAGAGCCTTTCCTGGGAGCGGAGCTGCTCGTGCCCGTGGCCCATCGCCTGTACTTCAACCCGAACGTCGAGTACGTCTTCGTGGAGAACGGCTCCTACGTCACCTACAACGCCGATTTCCACTACGACTTTGCCGTCGACCGCAAGTCCTTCTTCTGGTTGGGAGGAGGCCTCGGCGTGCTGCGGGTGAATCCCGAGGGACCAGACAACAGCAGCACGGACGCCGCCGCGAATTTCCTCGCCGGGATCGGCTTCCGCGCCGGCTCGGCGATCCCATACTTCCAGGCCAAGCTCATCGCCAAGAGCGGAACGGAGTTCGTCGTGGCCTTCGGCGTCAGGTTCTGAGCGCGGGCCGAGCCTCAGTCAGAGATCGTGTCGCTCTTCGCTCGAGGAGGCGGTAACTGACCGGCTCGCCCTCCGGAGCCGGCGCTCCTTGCGAAGCGCGCGTCGATCCAGGCCCAGAAGGCGTCGTCGCCGCGTGGTGCCGGTCGCGCCCGCGCCTCGGCGGCGAGCGCCACGACCTCCGTCCGGCGGCCAGCGAGGGCGAGCGCGTAGGCGCGGCGATAGACGTTCGCGTCCCCCGGCGCCCGGGCGAACGCTTCGGCCGCCGCCTTGTAGTCGCGTGCCGCGAGGCTGCCCAGACCGAGGAGCTCCTCGAGACGCTCGCCGCTCGACGCGAGGCCCGCCACCTGAGCCTGCTCGGCGGGACTCGTGCCGAGTGACCAGAGCGCGAGCGTGTGGAGTGTAGAGCGGCTCAAAACTCCGTCGAGCTCCGCCAGGCCGGCCGTCGACGGCGGCTGCCACAGGCCCAGGGTCAGGAAGCCCTCGTCGATCTGGTACTGCCACTCGAAGTAGTCGAGAGTGCGCTCGCGCAGCGCCTCGGGCCAGATCGCGGCGACGAAGCGGCTCGCCGCGAATCGCCCGCGCGCCGCGCGTGCGTCCATCACCTGCCGATAGAAGGCCCTCGGTGCGGATGCGGTCCGCCGTGCGCCCCCCGCCCGGATCCGCTGCGGGAAGTCGTCTACGAGCGGCGGCTCGCCGCCGGCGAGCCCGCGCAGGTAGTTGGCGTCGCCGATGAAGAGGGCGCCGAGCTGTTCGGGGATCTCGACACCCACCTCGCTGAGCGCGGTCTTCAGTCGGGGGTCGCTCCAGAGTCGGGAGAAGCGCCGCTCGGGCACGCGACCCAGGGTTCCGTTGGTGCCCGCGAGCATCCAGTCGAGGCCGCTCCCGGCCCACAGCGAGCAGTCGGCGAACGCGCCGCAGAAGGCGCCCACGATCGCCCGCGTGTCGCCGGCGAGGAGCTGGGTCACGGGCAGCCAGTAGGTGACGATTCCGCCGGGCGCGAGCCGCGAGCGTAGCAGCTCGAAGTACTCGAGCGTATAGAGGTTCACCACCCCGGCCGCGTGCGGCGGCGGTGGCTCCCCGGTGATCAGGTCGTAGCGGGCGGCCGTCGTCTGCAGGTACTGGCGGCCGTCCTCCACGTGGACGCGCACGCGCCGATCGGCCAGCGGATCCCCGCCGGCGGCCGTCGCAATCCGGCTCATCTCGAGCACGTCGCGCGAGATGTCGACGACGTCGATCCGCTCGAGGTCGGGCAGGCTGGTGAGAGCCCGCGCCGTGACACCGACGCCGTAGCTGATCAAAAGCGCCCGCCGCAAGTCCGGGTGCACCGCGGCGGGCCACCAGGCGTAAAGGCTCATGTAGCGACGCGACGCGAGAGCCGTACCCGACATCGAGTAGCCGTTGGTGACGAGGCGGTATACCGGGGGCTCGGTCGGCAGATCGCGTCGCATGTAGACGACCGTCTCCGTCGCGCCTTCGCGCACGGCCACGATGCGGCTGCCGTCGGCCCCGAAGCGCGTGCCGATCGCGGCCAGGTAGCGTCGCTGCATCAGGCCGAACGGGAACAGCACCAGCGCGAGCGCGTAGAGGGCGAGCATCGACGCCTGCGTCACGCGCCCGGCCGTGGCAAGGCGGCCGGGGCTGGGAGCCAGCAGAGCGGCCCCGCCATAGGCCGCCGCGAGGATCGCGAGCGAGCGCTCCATGCCGACGAGCGGCAGCAGCAGGAACCCGCCGGCGAGCGAGCCGGCGAGCGCCCCAAGCGTGTTGGCAAGCGTCAGGCGTCCGACCGTCCGCGCCTCGCTGCCGCGACCGCTGTGCGAGCTGTGGCCGAGCAAGGTGAATGCGACGCCGGAGACGAGCGGCACGGGCAGCATCAAGCGCAGGCCGAGCTCGAGGGCGCGCCCGGGGCTGAGCGCGAGCTTTTGTAGCCCTTCGACCTCCGCGAACGCCGCGTACGTCGCGACCGTCAGGGCTCCGGCGGCGAGAAGCGTCGGCCGCAGGAAACGGGCAGCGTCCGGATCGGCGCGCAGCCAGGCCGAGGCAACGAAGCCGCCGGCGCCGATGCCGAACAGAACCACGGCCAGCATCAGCACGAAGCTCAGGCTGGTGCCGACCAGGAACAGGCTCAGGAAGCGGAACCACACGACCTCGAGCGCCAGGAGCGCTCCGCCACACAGAAAGGCGGCGCCGAGGGGACGCCAGGGAACGGGCGGAGCGGCGAGCGGCGCGTCGGGCTCGGCGAGCTCCGGAAGCACCGTACGCCGCGACGCCGCGAGCGCAAGATTTGCGGCCAGCAGGTTGAGCCCGCCGGCGAAGAGCGCCGTGCCCCGGATGCCGAGGGCCCCGACGAGCAGCACTTCGCCGAGGATCGCGCCGAAGACGGCGCCGAGCGTGTTCCAGCCGTAGAGCCGTCCCAGCAAGCGGCCGAATGTCGTCTCGAAGGGGCCGAGCGCGCGCGCCACGAGCGGCAAGGTCGCGCCCATCGCCGCCGCCGGCACGAGCATGAGCAGGAAGGCGACGGCGAGTCGCGCGGCGTTCAGGGCCAGCGGTGCGTCCAGGATCAACCGGAAGAGGGGCACGAGCAGCGTCCCGAGAGTCGGCCAGGCGAACACCAGGCCGACACCGGTCGCGGCGACGAGCACCTCGAGCAGTGCATAGGCGACGAGCGGCCTACCGGCCCGCCGGCCATACCGGGCGGCGAGGGCATTGCCGAGTGCGAGCCCGGCCATGAAGCTCGCCAGCACGATGCTGGTCGCCCAGACTCCGTTGCCCAGCGCGAGGCCCGCCTGGCGGAACCACAGCGTCTCGAGCACGAGGGCCGACGCCCCCGAGAGAAAGACCGCAACGGAGATGTACGTGGCCAGCTACAAGAAACCGTAGGCCGGCACCGGGTTCTTGTCAATCCGCCGGGGGACGCTCGAGCCAGCGCGCCACGAGCGTGTCGAGGCTCACGGCGCCCGGGCCGGCGAGCACCAGCCAGCCCAGGAACAGCAGGTAGACGAAGGGCACGACGTCCGTCAGGCCGGCGTCGCCCGTGCCCCGGAGCGCGTTAAGGAACGTCGCGCGGTCGGCGGTCGCGAGTGCGACGAGCATCGTGGTCGCGAGCCCGGCAGCCACGAGCCGGGTGAGAAGCCCGATCAGCAGCAGCAGGCCGCCCCAGAACTCGAGCCGCGAGACGAGGAAAGCGTTCGCCTCCGGAAAAGGAATCCCGAGCTCGCCGAAGAAGCCCACCGAGTTGGCGAAGTTCTCGATCTTGCCGGAACCCGTCTGATAGAACGCCTGACCCATGACGAGCCGGGTGACGAGCGGCGCCAAAAATGCCAGCGCGGCAATGAGCTTCAGCGCCTGCGCGCGAGCGCGCCTCAGGGAATCGATGCTCGACATTCAATCCTCCATTCCACCCGCGCCCGGCTCCACCAGCCGGCGGATACGACCTGCAAGGATCCTGAGCAGCGACTGGGCGGCCCGGGGGCGGTGAAGCAGGGTGCCGCGCAGGCTGGGCCCGGGAATGCGCAGGACGCGCACCGGGCCGCCCTCGGGTCGGACGGTCGTGGAGCGAGGGCTGCCGTCGAGGACGGAGAGCTCGCCCACCAGGTCCCCGCGTCCCAATATCGCGATGGCTCGCGCGTCGCCGGAGTCCTCTCTGCCGCGACCGACCACCACGGCCTTGCCGCTCAGCACGACGAACAGCGCATCCGAATCGGCATCGCCAGCCTTGCAGATCGTCGCCGGCGGGTGAACGCTCTCCTCGAATGCGAACCGGGAGAGGTCGTAGAGGTCGCTGGGATCGAGATCGGCGAAAAACGGCGCCGCATGCAGAAAGTGCATGGTCTCGATCAACGAGAGGCTCGTCGCGTCCTCGCCAGCATCGCTGCGCGAGCCAGGAACAAAGTGAGCTGCCGTCTCGCGCACGAGGGGGTGAGGGTCCTCGAGCGCTCGAGCGAGCGGCGCTTCGAGGGATTTCCCCGGGTGGCCGGCCGACGCCCACACCGCTCCGGCGCGCAGGTAGGGGTTCGCTTCTTCGAGCAGGCGGGCGAGCGTTCGAGCTTCAGCGTCACGGTCGAGCTCGGCCGCGGTCGGCGAGCGACCCGCGAGGAGGGGCTCGAGCTCGCGAACCAGCTCTTCCGTACCTGGGCACGCGAGGGCCAGCAGCTTGAGCGCCGCCTGGCGCTGCTCGAGGTCGCTGGCGAAGAGCCTTGGGCGCAGCGAGTGGATCACGGGACCGTCGCCCGCAATCTCGACGAGCTCGAGGCAGCGGTCGACGGACTCGTACCGGGCGCGGCCGAGCAGGTAGCAGAGGAAGATGCGCGCCGCCGTGGGCTCGGTGGCGCCGATCGTGGCGAGGTCGTGGCTCACCCGCCGTGCCCGCTCCAGCTGACGCCGGGCGCGGGCGATGAGCTCGCCGGATGCCGCACGTACCCGCATCAGGACCGTCTCGTGGTCGCTCGAAGCAACCCCGAAGCGCCGGCGCAGTTCCTCGAGCTCCTCTTCGGTCGCACTGCGCAAGAGCGCCTCGGCCAGGGCCACCTGGTAGCCCTCGAGCTGGGCGTGCGCCTCGACACCCGCGCCGCCGCCGCGCTCGAACAGCTGACGCTCTTCCTCGCTGAGCTGGGCCAGGATCTGCTCGTGCTCCCGCTCGGAGATGCCGAGCTGCCGGCGAACGCCCTCGAGCAGACGCAGCTCCCCCGGCCGGACCAGGCCGTCGGCGATCATCTCGCGCACCGTGGCCGCGTAGGCCGCGACGTCCTTCTCGCGGGCGTGCCGGCTCGCTCGGATCCAGCCGTAGACTTCGCTCGGGTCACGCGGCGGGGGCTCCTCGAAGGGCCAGGAGCGCAGCAGCCGGACGGCGCCGCGCTCCCCGATGAAGCGCTCCGGCGTGCGCTGCCAGCGCTTCAAGAGGAAGAGCGTCCCAACCAGCGGTGCCGCGAAGGCGGTGGCGCGCGTGCCGCCCGGAAGCTGGCGCAGGCTGGGGGCGCCGGCGAAGGCATAGAAGAGGTTGAAGGCAGTGAAGGCGGCCAGGGCGAGCCCGAGATGGCGGCTGCGTTCAAGGTCGCCGACAAAGCCACGAATGCCTTTTTCCAGGAGCCGGAACAATCCGTAGCTCGTCACGGAGAAGGCGATGAGCGTCAAGGTTGCAGCCAGCACCGCCGGGACGCCCGGCGCGAAGAAGAAGCCCTCGCCCAGGACGAGCGTCGCGTCGACCTTCGCCCTGGTCCAGCGGCCGTCGAAGTAGGCCTCCCAATCACCATGGCGAAGCCAGTAGTAGTAGTAGAAACCTAGCACCAGGCCGGGAAAGGCGTAAACGGCCAGCCGGCGGCCGCTGCTCGTGACGTCCTTCCAGTACGCGTTCTCCTGGTCGATGTCGGGGCAGTGCCGCTTGCATGCCGTGCAGGTGTCGCACTGCGAGGTTTCCGTCGCACGCAGGGAGCGCGGCTCGGTGTAGACCCGCTCCACGAAGCCGACTGGGCAGACGAAGTTGCACCAGGTCTTGCCGGTGAAGATTGCATTCGTCACCAAGGCGGCGAGCGCCAGGCCGACGAGCATCCCCGAAAGCCAGAGCGGGTCGCCGTTGGTCGCGACCAGGCGCAGCACCAGGAACGCGAGCAGGATCCCGAATGTCGCGGGGAAGAACCAGCGCTCGAGCCACGCCGGCACCCGCCGCTGCCGGCCCCGATTGAGGAGGCGGCCGAGTTCGCCGAAAAAGGCGAGCGGACACACGTTGCGCCAGGTGTAGAAACCCATGAGCACGATGCCCACGGGCAGGAGCGGCAGCAGCATCGTCCAGAAGACACGGGGCTGGGCGTCGCTCATGAGCCCGAGGCCGACCAGCCCCACGTAGCCGGCGACGAGGACGCTTCGCGTCCGGCGCTGCGCCTTGCTGAGACCCTGGACGATCGGAGGCATTCCTGATCGGCGCGCCACGACCTCGAGTGGTCGCCGCCGCCTGGATCCGCGGGAGCATAGCAGACGTCCGGCCGGCAAGGGCCTTCGATACGCGGTTGACCCTGCTCGCCGCCGGAGGGTAGTCTCGGAGCCCGAGCCAAGGGACGGGCCAAGGCACCGTTGCCGATGTCGGCAGCGTGTCTGGATCACCTGGCCCCGGCCCGAAAGGAGAGTTCGATGCAGAGCGCAGCGGAAATCGGTCGAGGCGGAAGCGGGTCCCTGGTCAGACGGTTCGTCGTAGCAGCCGTAGTGCTGGTGAGCGTCCTGCAAATCTCCAGCCTCGCGCTGGCCCAGGAGCCGGCTGCGACGACGAAGAGCCTGTACCAGCGCATTGGCGGATACGACGTGATCGCCGGAGTCGTGGACGAGTTCCTGAAGCAGCTCCAAGCCGATCCGGCGTTCGCGCGCTTCGGTCAGGGCCGCAGCCAGAACTCGCTGATGCGGGGCCGCCAGCTGGTGATCGAGCTGATCTGCCAGCAGACGGGCGGCCCCTGCAACTACATCGGCCGCGACATGAAGACGGTCCACCAGGGACTCGCGATCACCCAGGCGGAGTTTGAGGCGGCCGGCAAGAAGATGGGAGCTGCGCTTACGAAGTTCAACGTGTCCGAACCGGATCAAAAGGAGTTCGCGGCGATGATCGAGAAGCTCCGGCCCGACATCGTGGAAGCGCCCGCCAAGCCGGGGGAATCCAAGCCGCCCGCGACGAAGAACTAGACGGGATCCGCCCCGAGCACGGGCGGGTGACTGAGAAGCAAGCCATGCAGGCGGAGCTCGTCGACACGCTGGCGCTAGTGACGGGAGCGAGCGGCGGGATCGGCCGGGCGGCGGCGCTGGAGCTGGCCCGGCGCGGCGCCGACGTGGCCGTTCACTATCACCGGAACGAGAAAGGGGCCTCCGAGACCGCGGCGCAGGTCGCGGAGCTCGGGCGCAAGGCGGCGACCTTTTCCGGCGACCTTTGTCGCCGCGAGGAGGCAACGGCGCTCGTCGCGGCCGTCGTCGCCCGCTTCGGGCGCATCGACGTGCTGGTCAACAACGCCGGCGACCTGGTCGAGCGCAAGCCGCTCTTGGAGATGCCGGAGACGCTCTGGCGCCAGGTGATCGACCTCAATCTCTCGAGCGTCTTCTTCGTGACGCAGGCGGTCGCTCCCGGGATGATCGAGCGCAAGCGCGGCGTGATCGTCAACGTCTCTTCGATCGCCGCGCACCACGGAGGCGGTCCCGGCGCCTTGGCCTACGCCGCGGCGAAGGGCGGGCTCACGTCGCTCACCAAGGCGATGGCGAAGGAGCTGGCGGCGAAGGGCATTCGCGTCAACAACGTCTCACCCGGCCTGATCGGTCAGACCGCCTTCCACGCGCGCTTCACGGCGCCCGAAGCCTTCGCGGCCGTCGAGAAGACAATCCCGATCGGACGCGCCGGCACGCCCGAGGAGGTCGGCCGTGTGATCGCCTTCCTGTGCGGGCCCGACTCCGGATACCTCGTCGGGGAAACGATCGAGGTTAACGGCGGGATGCTCATGCGTTGACGCCGGCGACGGCGTCGCCGCGGGCAGCGCTAAGCTGCCCCGGGGCAGGGGAGGAGCTTTCGTGAGCGAGCCGCCGCGGCTCGGGCTGCGCGCCAACCTCGCGCAGTTCTCGCTGCTGGTCGTCGTCAACGCCTTCGTGGGCGCGATGGTTGGGCTCGAGCGCAGCATCCTGCCGGCGATGGCCGAGCAGGAGTTCGGGATCGCCGCGCGCGCCGCGATCCTGTCCTTCATCGTCGTGTTCGGGATCACGAAGGCGATTACCAACTACTTCGCGGGTTCGCTCAGCGACCGCTTCGGCCGCAAGCCGATCCTCGTCGCGGGCTGGCTCGCCGCCGCGCCGGTGCCCTGGCTCCTGATCTGGGCCCCTTCGTGGGACTGGGTTCTCGTCACCAACGCTCTCCTGGGCGTGAGCCAGGGACTCACCTGGTCCACGACCGTAATCATGAAGATCGACCTGGCCGGCCCGCGCCACCGCGGCCTGGCGATGGGCCTGAATGAGTTTGCGGGATACCTGGCGGTCGGGCTCGCCGCGCTCGCTACCGGGCTCGTCGCCGCGCGCTACGGAGTCCGGCCGCAGCCCTTCTATCTCGGCGTGGTGTTTGCGAGCGTGGGGCTCGCGCTCTCCGTGCTCTTTGTGAGGGAAAGCCACGGCCATGCGCGCCACGAGGCGAGCGCGCAGGGTGCGAGCGAGGCGCTCGCGCCGCGCGAGGTCTTCCTCCGCACCACGCTGCGCGACCGCGAGCTGCAGGCAGCGACGCAGGCCGGCTTCGTCAACAACCTGAACGACGGGATGGCGTGGGGACTCTTCCCCCTCTTCTTCGCCACGGCGGGGATGGACCTCGCCCGGATCGGCTGGCTGGCGGCGATCTACCCGATGGTCTGGGGCATCGGCCAGCTCTTCACGGGCGCGCTCTCCGATCGCGTCGGCCGCAAGTGGCTGATCGCTGCGGGCCTCTGGGTGCAGGCGGCCGGCATCACCCTGATCGTGGTCTCGACCGGCTTCAGCGGTTTCGCGGCGGGCGCCGCGCTGCTCGGGCTCGGAACCGCCATGGTCTACCCGACCTTGCTGGCGGCGATCTCCGACGTGGCGCACCCGAGTTGGCGCGCCGGAGCCGTCGGCGTGTACCGGCTCTGGCGCGACCTCGGCTACGCCGCGGGCGCGCTTGCGGCGGGGCTCGCCGCCGACTGGCTCGGCCTCGGCCCGTCGATCCTGTGCGTCGCGGCCGTGACTTTCGCCTCGGGTCTTTTCGTTGCAGCCCGAATGCGCGAGACTCTGGGCTAGCCGTGTACTTCAAGCAGTTCTACCTGGGCTGCCTGGCCCAGGCGTCGTACATGATCGGCTCGGACGGCGAGGCCGCGGTCGTCGACCCGCGGCGCGACGTCGACGAGTACCTCGAGGAGGCGAAGGCACAGGGTCTCGCGATCAAGTACGTCGTGGAGACGCACCTGCATGCCGACTTCGTGAGCGGCCACCGCGAGCTGGCCGAGCGCACGGGGGCCACGATCGTGATCGGAGCCCGCGCGGGCGCCGCGTTTCCGCATCTCGGCGTGCGCGACGGCGACGAGATCCGAATCGGCAAGGTCACGCTGCGCTTCCTGGAGACACCGGGACACACGCCCGAGAGCGTGTCGGTGCTGGTCGTGGACAGCGAGGCCGGAAGCGAGCCGAAGCTGGTCCTGACCGGGGACACGCTCTTCATCGGAGACGTCGGCCGCCCCGACCTCGCGGGAGCCGCCGGCCACACCCCGGAGCAGATGGCGTCGATGCTCTACGACTCGCTCCACGACAAGCTGCTCAGGTTGCCCGACGCGGTGGGCGTCTTCCCCGCTCACGGCGCGGGGTCGCTCTGCGGGCGGAACATCTCGCAGGAGACTTCCTCGACGATCGGAGAGCAGCGCCTCACGAACTACGCGCTGCGGCCGATGCCGAAGTCGGATTTCGTCCGGCTCGCGACGGCGGATCTGCCGGAGGTGCCGCCTTACTTCGGGATGGACGTGGCGATCAACCGCGCCGGCGCTTCGCCGCTCGCCGGCCGGCCGCTGCCGCCCGCCCTCGCGCCCGGCGAGGTCCTGGCTCGCGCCCGCGACGGAGCGCTCGTTCTCGACGTGCGCTCGGCCGCCGCCTTCGGCGCGGGTCACGTGCCCGGGTCCTGGAACATCGGCCTCAC
>Ga0114129_10005640_pt1 | contig 17714 bp, 16 predicted proteins | sample RhiMetdeltSRZDD1_FD_80071 | JGI IMG/M metagenome (GOLD analysis project Ga0114129, IMG submission 80071) | Populus rhizosphere microbial communities from Tennessee, USA - Rhizosphere MetaG P. deltoides SRZDD1 (version 2) (version 2) | ecosystem: Host-associated > Plants > Roots > Rhizosphere >...
GATCGCCATCGCCTGCGTGCGATCGGCGGCTCCCAGCTTTTCCATGATGTGCTTCACGTGGACTTTGACGGTTTCCTCCGAGATGAAAAGTCGCGCGGCGATGTCCCGATTCCGGTTTCCCCCAGCCACGTGTTCGAGCACGGTTCTCTCGCGCGCGGTGAGCGGCTCGTCGCCAAAATGTTCCGCCAGCTGCGCCGCCACGTCTCGCGGAATCTGCTTTTTGCCGCGGTGGACTGCACGAATGGCCTCGGCGAGCTCCCCGATGGGCGTGTTCTTCAGCAGGTAGCCCCGGGCGCCTGCCGCGAACGCGCGCTCGATGTCGACGTCGCCCTCGAACGTCGTCAGCACCACAACCCGCGCACCAGGGAACTCGTTCCTGATGGCAATCATCGTCTCGATCCCGCTCATGTCCGGCAACCGGAGGTCCATCAGCGTCACATCGGGCTGGTGCCGGCGGAACTGCTGAATCGCGTCCCGCCCGCTGGAAGCCTGCGCCACCATTGCCATGTCAGGCTGCCCAGCGATCACGGCTGCGATACCCTCCCGCATCAGGGGATGATCATCGACACTGAAGACGCGGATGTTCGTCACGGCACATTCTCCTCACGCTCCGCAGCAACCCACCTGCGGACATATTCCGGACAGTTCACGCATTCAATCCGTTGAGATCCAAGCCGGGCGAGGAAGCGCACCGCCGCCCGCTCGACGAGCGTGACGTCTTTCAGATTGAGGAGGATGCGGCCTTGCGGCTCGCGCTCGAGGAGCCTCTCCAGCTCCTCGACGTGCCTGGAGTCCAGCTCCCCACTCAAGCTGAAGACGATCGACTCGTCGCTGACTGACCGCTGAATTCGATACGGCAATGATGTCTCCGCCGCCTGAGACAGCAACCGGGGGGCCGTCCGTAAACTATTGTTTCTATTGGAGAGCGGGCGGGCGATCGTAGATTTTCTACGAGTCTTCGTAGAAACGGTCGCAGAAAACTTATGACGACTTGAAGCGTCTCTTGTCGATGTGCAAGGTCTTGATTCTGGATTCGAGCGTGGTCGACGGAACACCCAACCTGGCGGCCGCACCGAACGGCCCGGCGACCCGTCCTTTGGCCTCCCTTAACGCCACCTCAATCGCCTCTTTCTCGCCGGCGGCCCCCTCGACGCGCCTCGAAGGCTGAGGAACGGCGACGATGTCCGGCCGCTCGGAGAGCCATCGCTCATCAACCGCCAGCGTGTCCGAGTCGCAGACAATGACGGCCCGTTCGACGATGTTCTGCAGCTCTCGAATGTTGCCCGGCCAGTGATGCCCTTGGAGCATCTGCAACGTCGTGCCCGCGACGGTACGGATTCTCTTGCCGGTACGGCTGGCGAATCGGTGCGTGAAGTATTCCACCAGCATCGGGATGTCCGACCGGCGGTCTCGCAGCGGCGGAACCTCGAGCGGGAAGACGTTCAGCCTGTAGAAGAGATCCTGGCGGAATGTCTTCTCCGCGACCGCCGCGAGGAGATCGCGATTCGTGGCCGCGATCACGCGCACATTCGCGGCGATCGGTCGACTGCCGCCGACGCGCTCGAACTCGCGTTCCTGCAGCACGCGCAAGAGGGCGATTTGCGTTTCCGGCGGCAATTCGCCGATCTCGTCGAGGAAGATCGTGCCGCCCTCGGCGAGCTCGAAACGGCCGATGCGGCGCTGGAGCGCACCCGTGAACGCGCCCTTCTCGTGTCCGAAGAGCTCGGACGCCACAAGAGCGGCAGGAATCGCGGCGCAATTCACGCTCACGAACACGCGGGCGGATCGCGTGGAGCGCTTGTGAATGGCCCTCGCGACGAGCTCTTTGCCGGTTCCGGTCTCACCGGTAATGAGCACCGTCGAATCTGTCGGGGCGACTCTGGAGACGTATGACAGCACCGACCGCAGCGGCAGCGAGTTCCCGACGATCTCCTCGAACATCGAGGCCTTGTCGACTTCCTCCCGAAGCGCGACATTTTCCTGTTCCAGTCTCTCATGAGCTCTCTTACGGTCTTCAATATCGGTACACGCCCAGTACCATCGTGTGATCTGCCCTTGCTCGTCGCGCACCGGGTTGAAGCGAAACTGAAACCATCGATAGCTTCCGTCATACTTGCGTACGCGTGCCTCCACTTCGTAAGGCACACCTGTCGCCGACGCACGATCGGCATACGCGTAGAGGCGATCGACGTCTTCGGGATGAATCGACAAGCCAGGGCCTCGCTGCCGCCACTCGTCGAGGCCGACGCCGAGGTATTCGAGCGCGGTGTGATTCAGATGGAGACGCTCACGCGCGGGCCCGAGTACCCCGACGAGTTGAGGGCTGAGGTCCAGGATCTGCCGGAGCTCTGCCTCCTGTTCCTTCAGCCGCTGTTCGGCTTGCTTGCGCTCGTCGATGTCCGTCAGCAGGACATACCATCGAGCGATGGCGCCCTCCGCGTCGCGAAGCGGCCGCCCGCGCGCGTGAAACCAGCGGTACACTCCGTCGGAGCGGCGCAGACGGTGCTCGACATCGTACGGTAGTCCGCGTGGGATCGTATTCGCAAACACAGCCAGGACGCGATCGAGGTCATCCGGATGGATGGCATCGGTGGTCTGCCAGTTCTTCAATTCTTCAAAGGTCTTCCCGAAGTACTCGAGCACCTGACCGTTGACGAAGTCGACGTCGCCTCCCGGTGTCAGGGTGGCCACCAGACCGGCGATGCTTTCAACGACCAGGCGGAACTTTCGTTCGCTCTCACGCAGCGCTCCCTCGGCAAGCGTGTGTTCGGTGACGTCGGTGATCGCTCCCACGAACTCGTGGTTTTCGAATGCGTCCGCCATTGGTCGCGCGAGCGCGTGAACGTGCTTGACGCTCTCGTCAGGCAGCAGCAGCCGGTAGGTTTGCTCGAACTGTGCTGCCGCGGAGCCGGAGGCGGTATCGATGACTCTCTTGAACTCGGCCCGGTCCTCGGGATGGACGCGCCGCACCAGTGAATCAAGCGTCGGCGTGATCTCTTCGTCGTACCCGAAGATCCGGTACGTCTCGGCCGACCAGACGATCTCTCCGCTGTCCGGCCTCCACCCGAAGCTGCCAGTGCCGCTGAGCCTTTGAGCTTCCGCGAGGTACGCCTCACTCTTGCGCAGCGCCTTTGTTAGTTCCTCGTGCTCGGTCACATCGATGCCTGTTCCGACGAACCCCTGGAAGATCCCGCCGCTGGTCGCCGCCGTGCCGACGCACCGTACATGACGAATCGATCCGTCGGGACGCACAATCCGTTTCGTGAAATCGAATCCGCGATGGTCCGACAACATCCTCTGAATTTCCTGCGCGACAAACCCTCGATCTTCCGGGTGTACGAGCTCCATATATTCCGCGACGGTTGGCGCCTGACCACCGGGGGCGAGGCCATGGATCGCGAACAACTCGGGAGACCAGTAGTCGAAACCGGCGGCATTGAATGCCCAGCTACCGGTATGCGCGAGCCGCTGTCCCTCCGCAAGGTAGAACTCGGCTTGCTTGCGGTCGTCGATATCGACGCCCGATCCATACCATCTGACAATCTGGCCGCTCTCGTCGCGCACAGGTACTTCGCGGTGCAGCATCCAGCGATATGCCCCGTCGGCCCGTCGCACGCGCGCTTCGCATTCGAACGGCTCGCCGCTCGCGAGGGAGGCCCGCCACCTTGCCGTGACCTCGGCCACGTCGTTCGGGTGGACGACAGCGCCCCACTTCCAACCCTCGAGAGCCTCAAATGGCACTCCCAGATACTCGAGCATTCGCTGGTTGCAGTAATCCAGGTACCCGTCGGGACGATTCGTGAAAATGAACATGGGAAGGGAGTCGACGAGCTCCTGCAGGCTCGCGAGGTCTGGGCCGTGCGCGGCAATCTTCATGGCGGACCCTCATCGGACGGAACCGTCGACGCGCGGAGCGCTGATTATTGCACGCGTTCCAATGACGACCGGACAGACAAGAGGGTCGAGCATGAATCCGACGGGAGCCGCGTCCTGACACCCGGCGGCGGTCACCGCGCCGAGCATCAGGATGCTGGGAACCGGAGGCCGCATGGTGTTACGCGACCGCCCGCCGGACCGCGACCGAGAGCATCAGCCGCGTGAGGCCGCTGAAGAAGATGCTGATGCCGACGATCGTCCCGATGACCCAGGCCGAGCTCGACGGCCAGGTCGCCGCGATCATCACCGCGAGCAGCGCCGTCACGATGCCGTCGAACAGCAGCCATCCGCTGCCCGGCGCCGGCCGCAGCACATACGACAGCATGAACTCGAGGATCGACTCCGCGAACAGATAGATCGCCACCGCGACGGTCAGCGCCTCGAGTCCGGGCACCGGGTGGCTGAGGATGTAGTAGCCGGCAAAGCCGTACGCCGCGGTGAGGAACAGCTCGCCGACGACCGCCCCAGCGCCCCCGCCGCCGAACGCAAACGCCAGGTGCAGCACCGCGCTGAAGATCAGCAGCGTTCCGACGACCACGGTCACCGCGATGCCCGCCGTCGTCGGCACCACGATCGCCGCCACGCCGGCGACCATCATCAGCGCACTGAGCACGATCGACCAGGTCGCCCCCCGCTTCACGTCCCCTGTCAGCTCGTTCACCATGTCCGTCAGGGGATTCGCACTCGCATTCGCATTCGCCATAACACACTCCTTCAACGCCTCATGGGCGCATTCGAGAGTGTGCCCGCCCCGCCGCCCGCGCGCATCACGGGATTGTGGGTTTGTCCGGTACCACGGGAGTGGTAGCGGAGCGCCCCTTGGCAGTTGTAGCGAAAAAGCACTCCATGTCGTGATGTTCGCGCCGCCTCGCTCGATCACACTCACCCACGAGGCAGGCAGCATGCACATCAACACGAACGTCGTGGCGTTCCCCGAGGCAGATCGATACGAGCCGCGCGACATCGCGCTTCTTCGCACCTCGTCCGAGGATGCGCTGTGCGACGGGATCGTCGGACGGAGCACGGCCCTGCGGCGCGTCCTCGAGCAGGTCCGAATGGTTGCGCCGACCGACGCGACGGTCCTCATCTGCGGCGAGACCGGCACCGGCAAGGAGCTGATCGCCCGTGCGATTCACATGCTGAGCGCGCGCCGCGCGAGCCCCTTCGTGAAATGCAACCTCGCGGCGATCCCGACAGGCCTGATCGAGAGCGAGCTGTTCGGCCACGAGAAAGGCGCCTTCACCGGCGCGGTGACTCAGCGCGTCGGGCGCTTCGAGCTGGCCAGCCGCGGGACGATCTTCCTCGACGAGATCGGCGAAGCGCCACTCGAGCTCCAGCCGAAGCTGCTGCGCGTCCTCCAGGAGCACGAGTTCGAGCGGCTCGGCAGCTCCCGAACGCTCCGCACCGACGCGAGGCTCGTGACCGCCACGAACGTGGACCTGCCGGACATGGTCGAGGCGAAGCGGTTTCGCGCGGATCTGTATTACCGGCTGAACGTGTTTCCCATCCGGATGCCGTCGCTGCGCGAGCGGCCCGAGGATATTCCGGCGCTGGTCGGGTACTTCGCGCGCCACTACGCCATGCGCATGGGCCGCGGCATCACGTCGATCTCCTCCGGTGCGATGGATGCGCTGGCCGAGTACTCCTGGCCGGGGAACATTCGCGAGCTGCAGAACGTGATCGAGCGCGCGGTGATTCGCTCCGCCGGCGATCGGCTCGAGGTGGCGCTGGCGGAGATCGACGAGGGCCTCGCCACGCCGGAGCGGAGAGGCTCCCTGCGAACGCTCGAAGAGGCCGAACGCGCACACATCCTCGCGACGTTGAAGGAGACGCGCTGGATTCTGTCCGGCCCCCGCGGCGCCGCGATTCGCCTTGGGCTGAACCGCAGCACGCTCCAGTTCCGCATGAAAAAGCTTGGCATCGCGCGCCCAACGCTCGTCGAGGATGCAGGGCGATGAATCCCGATCCCGATCCTCTCCTGAACGACATCGCGCAGCTGAACGCGACGGAGCGGCGCATCGTCGAACGGTTCGTTCAACGGCGAGTGCGATCGCGGGAAGCGTCCCAGCCGTCGCTCTCGCTCGGCGATCGCCTGGCCGACCGAGTGACCGCGTTCGGCGGCAGCTGGCCATTCATCGTGCTGACGTTTCTTGGCATCGGCGGCTGGATGGTGATCAACGCCGCCATCGGGAAGCCCTTCGACCCCTACCCCTATATCCTCCTCAACCTGGTGCTCGCATCGCTCACCGTCCTGCAGGCGCCGCTCATCATGATGAGCCAGAACCGTCAGGCGGCCCGCGATCGCCTGGACGCACGGCACGATTACGAGGTCAACATGAAGGCCGAGCTCGAAATCGTCGGCGTCCACACGAAGCTCGACGAGATTCGCGCCCGGGTCGAGCCGCTACTCGCGCCGGTTTCCGGTGAACCGCAGCAGGAACAGGAAGAGATTCACAAAGTCTAGGTACAGGGCCAGCGCGCCGACGACGGCGTACGAGGTGGTCTGCCCGTCCGGCATCTCGAGCGCCATGTTCTTCAAGCGCTGTGCGTCGTACGCCGTCAGTCCCGTGAAAACGATGACGCCGACGAACGAGAGGACGAACTGGAACGCGTCGCTGTGCCAGAACAGGCCGACGATCGACGCGAGCACGACGCCCAGCAGACCCATGAACAGGAATTGACCGTAGCCCGCCAGACTGCGTTTCGTCGTCGTGCCGTAGACCGCCAACCCGCCAAACATCCCGGCGGTCACGAGAAACGTCGTCGCGACCGACTCGCCAGTGAACGCCAGCAGCACCAGCGACAGCGTGACGCCGGTGACCGCCGAGTAGAGGATGAACAGGAGTGACGCGGTGGACGCGGCCAGCTTTTGTACGCGCGCGGACAGCACGAACACAATCCCGAGCTGCGCGATCAGCAGGCCCCAGAACAGAAGACGGTTCGATACCAGCGCGCGCACGATCGCCGGCGATGCGGCGATGTACCACGCGGTGGCCGCAGTGATGACGAGGCCGGCGCACATCCAGCCGTACACGGCGCTGAGAAACGCGCTCGCCTGGTTCGCGATCGCGGGTCGATATCCGGGATGAGGGGTGTCGTACGGTCTCATGTCAGCTCCTTGTGGATCCTTCCTGCGCCAGCGGATTCGGCGTCGGCTCGCCGATCTTCATCAGCACACCGCGATCCCGGTGATGAAACGGCTCCGACTGGCCGCGCACCGCCAGGACGGTGTCCTCGTCGTACGACCACCCGTCGCCGGGGCCGAGCGTGACCGTGATCCGGAACTCAATCGTCTTGAACGCATCCTCGAGGAATGGATTCGAGCAGATGCCGTTGACCGTCGCTCCGCGCACCGCGACGAGCTCGAAGCTGGTTGCATCCGGGGCCGCGTGACCCATGGCCAGCGCGGTCTGCCCGCGCGGAATGGCAACCGTCTGAATCAGGTTGCAGGTTGCCGGCTCCCACAGCCAGTACCCGACTTGATCGTGGTAGGTCTCGATCTCGCCCGGCTTGACGATGCGCGTGTGGTAGCGCAGGCCGTAGAACAGCTGCGGCCCGTTGGCCTGCGGATCGATCGGCTGCAGCTCGATCCGCTCGACGAACTTCTGCCGCTCGGGTCCCGCGGCTTTCGGATTGATGTCGAGGCTCCGCGTTCCCTCGAAGATGCCGGCCATCGCGCGCAGCGGTCCCAGGTTCCTGAGCGTATGGACATCGACGCTCGAGGGCTCGGTGTAAATGTCTTGCCCGTAGTGCTCCATCATCCGTACTATGCCGCTTCTTTGCTCGCGTGTGCGGATCGATCCCGCAGGTAGCGCGTGACCTCGGAGGCCTGCGCGGCCGGGAGCGGCGAGGTGAGCACCGTCCCGCTGTAGTCGTTGAACAGCGTCTCCACGGCGGTCGGGTTCGAGGCCTCGATCAGCGCGGCAATGACGGAGTCGCCCGGCTCGACGAGCGCGCCGAGGTCGCGGACCACGACCCTGTCGGTGGGCGTCTGGTTGCGCCACGACTTCGCCGCGATCGACGCGATGGTCGCGCCGGCCGCGGCTCCCGCCAGCGCGCCGGCGGCGACAATGGCGGCCCCCGCCATCGACGGCTGGACGTACACAAACGGGATCGCGAGCACCATGCCGGCGACGGCTCCCCAGAAGGCGCCGCGCGCCATCCCCACGTCTGTCGTCAGCTCGTCGCCTTCCTGCACGTGCAGCGTGCCATCGGCTTCACGGTGCACCGCAAGGGCATACTCGAAATCGATCACCCATCTCGTTTCGAGCTGGCGGAGCTGATTGACCACGCTCAGCGCGCGGGACGTGTCGCCCTTGAACCGGACCACGACCAGGTCGGACATCACTCTCCTCCTTCGACGGCGCGCTTGATCGAGCCCAGCGCGGTTTCGAGCGATGAGCGCGTCTTGTCCAGTACGATCTTCCGCAGCACGGACCCCTTCACGCCGGTCAGGCCATCCTGCTCGGAGCTTTTGAGCGTGATCAGGTAGAACCCGCGGCGGCCTGGCTTCGCCGGGTCGCCGACGCAGACAGACACATCGAGCGCCGTGTGAAAATAGTGGCTCGCATACAGCTGCTTGATCGCGACGACGGCGATGTCACCGCCGCGCGCCGGCGCGCGATACACCACGCCATGATTGACGCGAATGGTCGGCTTCAACCCGAAGCTCACCTTTTCCCAGTAGAAGAAGCTGTCGGCGCCGGGCAGGTCGGCGTCGGGATATTGCAGAAGGTATTGCCGGAGTTCCGGCAGCACGTCGGGCAACTCCGCGGAGCGGCCCACCATCGTCTCGAACTGCTCCGCGACGCGCGACGGATTCTGTTTGTCGCGATACGTCCCGAGGGCGTCGTTGCCGCCGCGCCGGTACGCGCGAATCAGGTCGAGCACCATTCCGCGGGCGAGCCCGTTGGCCTGGCTCGCCGCGTCGGGCTGCGACCAGTTCACGGCATCCTGAAACGCCTGGATGGACGCCGTCGGAAGCTGCACGTCGCAGTTCGCCTCACGGCAGGACTTGAGCGCTTTGATGTCGTCCTGGTCGAGCGATAGCGCGCTGAGATCCGCCCCGGTCGCGGATGCCGGAAGCTCACCGATCCCGAGATACCCGGGCGTACCCGCAAGCTTCGAGATGTTGCGGGCGGTCTTCAGATAGGCGTCAGGGGAGCCGTCGATGTAGACGGCGCCGAACACGTACACCTCCGACGGCTTGCCCCAATCGAGCACCCGTGCAACGGGGCGGCCCGCGTCGATGTCGGCGCGCTGCTTCTCGTTCAGGCCGAGTTGCGCGAAGAGCGCGGCCGGCGACGGCTGAACCGATTGCCCGAACGATACGGCGGCGACCGGGAATGCAAGGCTGAGCCACGCGAGAGATCTTTGCATCATCGTTGCTCCACTGGGCCTCGAGCCGCGCGCCGCAATGGCGGGCGACGTGAACGCTCGCGCGTCCGCATGAGCGTCCACGTCTTCAAGCTGTGGCGGGGGCTCGCAGGCGGGATTGAGAAGCGGGGGACGGGAGATGCAGGACTCGTCACGCAGCCACAGCTTTCTGGCGGGACTCGCGTTCGAGCCACAGAATGCGCAGGACGGCGGCCACCGGCACCGAGAGCACGACGCCGAGCACGCCTCCGATCTGACCACCGGCCATCAAGGCAAAGAGAACAGTGAGCGGCTCGAGCGCCAGCCGGTTTCCCATGATGCGCGGCGACACGACGAGGGTTTCGAGGGTCTTCCACGCGGCGATCACGAGCACCATCCAGATCCACGGCGCGCCGGCGAGCCAGCCCGCGGTCAGCATGATGGCCGCGGCCAGAATCCAGCCGGCTACCGGAATGAATTCGAGCGCGCCCCCCATGACGCCGAGCGCGAGCGGATAGGGAAACCCGAGGAGCGCCATCGACACGCTGTAGATGACCGCCGACATCGCAGCGAGCGCCAGCTGCGCGCGCACGTACTGCGCGAGCATGGTGTCGATCTGCTCGACCGTACGTGTGACGCTCGTTCTATCGCGCCGATGCGCGAAGAGCGTGACCGTGGCGTCGATGAACGCCGCGCGATGGCTGAGGAAGAACACGGCGATGACCGGCGCCAGCAGCAGCCAGCCGGCGTCCGCCGCCACCGCGGCAAGCGGGTGTCCGACGCGCTGGGCCACTGCGGCGATCTGGCTGCCGTGTTCGGCAAGGAACCGATGGTCGCTGAGCCGCGCGATCATGCCGGGCAACTCGGCATTGAGCCGCTGCCACTGGCTCGCGATGACCGGCGCAAACGTGTAGCCGACGCCGCAGACCGCGGCCAGGCCGGCGAGATAGACCACGGCGATGGCGGGCGTACGGCTGGAAGACTGCCCCAGTCGCGCCTGCACCCAGGCGACCGCCGGCTCCAGCACGTAGGCGAACAGCAGCGCGAGCACGAACACGACGATGGTCGTCTTCGCGGCGAAGGCGACGCCAACGATGATCGCGAACAGCGCGATGGTCGTCAGGACGTTGCCGGTGCGGTCGTCGAGGGCAAGCATGGTGGCCTCCTGCCTAGCGCAGGAACACCTCGGGCGCGTCCGTGGAGGCGGCGAACGGTCTGGCGGTCTTCACGTCGGCCGGGAACACTCCGAAGACCTTCGGGTTCTCGCGGAAGTGCTGCGTCAACGCCTGCACGCGATGCGGGTTGTCCGGGTGATCCGACAGCAGCTGCGGTACCTGCGCGAGGTCGGCGCTATCGAAGTCCTGGAACAGCCAGACGAGTCCCCACGGGTTGTAGCCGCTTGCCGCGCACACATCCGCGCCGGTCAGGTCGGCGGCCGACTCCGCTTCTCTCGAATAGCCGAGCGAATTGAGCTTGCCGATCAGCGCGATCGCCAGCACGTGGGCCGTCGACGGACCGAGCAACACGGCGGCGCCGAGCTCGCGGCGCTGGATTCGCCGCTCCTTCTCGATGAGCGCCATCGAATCGTGATGAATGGTGTGCGAGACCTCATGGCAAATCGTGCCGGCGAGCTGCTCCGTGTTCTTGACGAAGTACATCAGCGAGTCCGTGACGTACACGTTGCCGCCCGGAGTGGCAAACGCATTGGGCTCAGGCTCGTGCACCAGGTAGAACTTGAACGGAAGGCCGTAGCGGGGCTGCGCCGTCCGCGTCACCGCGGCGGCAATCGGCGCGAGCTGGTCGTAGAGCGGCGACGCTTTCACGATCTCGGTCTTCGCCTTCAGCTCGTCGAACACCTGCTGACCGATCTCCCGCTCGTCACCGAGTCCCTTGTCGTCAGCTGCCCGGGTCGGGCCCGCGCTGCCGATCACCGCGATCGCGGAGAGCAGCAGGCCCGCGAATGACCGTCGATATGTCGTTCTGCGCATGGCGACTCCTTCTGGCCGGCGATGCGGCGCCTGGCCACCGGGCCAGGCGCCGCACTGTGGTCCGACGATCAATTGGTCGCGGTCGCGATCTGGTTCGCGATCACCGCACGGGCGTGCGCCTGGTCCAGGCTCCGCTGGACGTCCTGCACCCACCGGTTGTCGAGCACGACGATCAGCGCCGAGCTGTCCGGCGTGAGCGACTGCTTCATGCGTTCCACGCGCTCCTGGGGAATACCGACGGCGTCGCCCGTCAGATAGCCGAGCGCACCGCCGCTGCTTGCGCCGACGGCCACGCCGATCGGACCGCCGAGCAGGCCGATGACGGCGCCGATCGCCGCGCCGACGCCCGTGCCCGTCTTACGCTGGTCACGGACGCGTACCTTCCCTTTCAGGTCCTTCGACACGACTGCGTACGCCTCGATGCGTTCACCCGTCGCGTGCTGCCCCGATTGCATGGTCTTGAACACCTGTCCCGCGGTGTTCTGGCCGTTGTAGACCGCGTAGACCAGGGATTCCGATTGCGGGGTTTGTGCGCCGAGCACGACGGCGGCAGCGCCGGCCAGCAGAACGGCGGCAATCGACGCCGCGACCCCTCGCATGACTCGCTGAGATGTCATAGATGTTCCCTTTCCTCTCGAACGTGTCTGCGGCACATCACCGCGCGTACTGCGCAGCGCTGGTCTTGGTCTGCTGCCCGGCGAGCGTCGCTTCGACCTTCGCGCGCTGGCTCTCGTTGAGCGTCGTGCGCATGATCGTGCCGCCGTAGCCCTTGAACTGCGCGGCGACGAGATCGGGATCGATGGAGCGGAGCAGCGCGAAGATCGCGGAGTCGCCGGGCTGCACCATCGTGCCCACCCGCTGTACGAAGTCCTCGGAGATGCCGTAATCGTCCTTCCAGTCCTCGGCGTCGATCGCGCCGGCCGTCGCGCCGAGCGCCACGCCGCTCAACGAGCCGGTGACCACCGCCGCCGCGGCCGCCGCCGCGCTCGCGCCCGCCGTGAACGGCGCCGCGATCAGCGCTCCGATGAGACCGCCGAACAGTCCGCCCCACGCCGCGCCCTGGTTGCTGGTCAGCTGGTAGCTCTGGTCCACGCGCAGCTTGCCGTTGTAGTCGCGGTACACCGCGACCGCGTCGTGCAGGTCGACCACCCAGTTGTTATTCATCTCCTGCAGGGTGTTCAGCACCTCGGACGCCCGATACATGTCTTTCTTGAATCCCACGACGATCAGTTCTGCCATTGGTGTCTCTCCTTTTCTGTCGAACCATCGGAGCAATTGGCGAACCCCTTCGGGCGTTGCGACCGGATTGAAATGACTCGGAAATTCGCGGGCGCCTGGCCTGGCGCCGGGATGTGGTGCCAATCGGCTGGCAGGCAGCCAGCCGACTGGCGTTTACGCCGCGGCCTGATCCTCGGCGCGTGCCGGTGCGGCGTCGACGACGACGCGTCCGCTCGCGACTCGCAGATGGAAATGGGCGCCGTCCCTCCAGCGCATCGTGATCGGCAGCTTGATGCGCTCATCGATCACGCGCTTCAGGAATCGCGCGCCGAACGCCGCGCTGTACCCCTCGATCGCGATCAGCTCCAGCACCTCTTCGTCGACCTCGATCGTTTTGCCGGCGCTCGAGATCGTCCGTTCGAGCTCGGCGAGGCAGCCGGCGGCGATGCGCCGCACATCGCCGGCGGCGAGCGGAGCGAAGAGCACCACCTCGTCGATCCGGTTGCGGAATTCCGGCGAGAGGCGGCGCTCGAGCTCGCGCGTGATATCGCTCTGCACCTCATTGACCTCCAGGCGCTGCGCGCGGAAGCCAAGCGGGTTCGTCAACGTACGGAAGTGCTCGGACCCGAGGTTCGACGTCATGATGACGATTGCGTCGCTCAAATACACGCGCCGGCCGCGCCCGTCGGTCACCCAGCCCTCATCGAACGCCTGGAGGAACACGTTCAACACGGACGGACTCGCTTTTTCGATCTCGTCGAGAAGGACGACGGTGTGGGGATGGTCCTGGAGCTGATTCGTCAGGACGCCGCCACGCTCGCTGCCGGCGATGCCGCGCGGCATCCCGATCAACTTGTCGACGGCCACGGCGCCATCCTGGTACTCCGACATGTCGATGCGGACCATCCTGGTGTCGTCGCCGAACAGGAATTCGGCGACGGCCTTCGCCAGCTCGGTTTTCCCGACCCCGGTCGGACCGAGGAACAGGAGCACGCCGTCCGGACGATCGAAGCCGTCCTTGAGCGGCCCCTTGTTGAGCCTCAACCGCTGTGCGACCGCGCGCACCGCGCCGGGCTGTCCGACGACACGCTCACCCAGCCGCGCCTCGACATCCTTGAAGCGGGCGGTCACCTCGCGGACGACCATGTCCTGCGGAACGCCGGCGGCGGCGGCGATCACGCCGACGACGTCGTCGCCGGCCACCCGGGGGCGGCGGTTCATCTCGGCCCGCACCGCGGCCGTGTCGAGCCAGCCGATCACCTTGTCGGGAAGACGCAGGTGTCGCATGTAGCGCGGCGACATCTCGAGCGCCGTCTCAATCGCATCGTCGAGGAGCTCGACCGAGTAATTTCGCTCCAGGCGCGGCCGCAGCTTGTAGAGAATCTCCCTGGTCTGCTCGATCGTCGGCTCCGGCACCTGCACGCAGCGAAATCGCCGGGCGAGCGCCTCGTCTTCCTGGATGTGCTGTTTGTATTCGCTCAGTGTCGTGGCGGCGATGATCCTCACCTCGCCGCGCGCAAGCACGGACTTCAGGACTTGCGCGGCATCGGACGGCGCGCCAAGGGCCGACCCGGCCCCCACGAGCGTGTGCGCCTCGTCAACGAACAGAATGAGGTTCGGTCGTTCCTTGACCTCGCGGATCACGGTGTGGAGGCGCTCCTCGAACATGCCGCGGAGCATCGTGCCGGCCACGAGCGCATTCATTTGCAGATTGACGATCTGCGCGTCGCGCAGCCGCACGGGGATGGTGTCGGGTTCGAACTCGATCCGGCGCGCCAGGCCTTCCGCGATGGCCGTCTTTCCAACGCCGGGTTCACCAAGCAGCATCACGGAATTGCTGCGCTCGCGGTGGCTGAGGACCTCGAGCACCTGCTGGATCTCGCGCTCGCGCCCGAACACGGGCGACAGCTTGTCCTGCCAGGCGAGGAGATTCAGGTTCGTCGCGAACTGCTTCAGCGATGGCGGCAGTTCGAACCGTTTCTTCAACCGTTCGTTGCGCAATTCGAGATCGCGCACCTGCGCTTCGAGCCGCGACGCGAGCATCGCAGGCTTCAGGCCGAGTTGCTGGACGAAGGCCTGCGGTCCTCCCCGCACGTCGTCGAACAGCGCGAGCAGCAGATCGGATGCCTCGACGCCCGGGTGACCCGCGCGCGCGGCATTCTGCAACGCCAGCCTGCATACGAGTTTGGCCGCCGGAGACACACGGACCTCGGACGTCCCGGATGCGGGGACCCGGCGCAGTTCGTCGTCAATCGCCCGCAGCATGTCATGCGGGTTGATGCCGGCGCCGTGCATCGCCTGCGCGAACAGGTCCCACTCGACTCGTGCCAATGCGCCGAACAGGTGTTCGCTGGTAAGCACCGCGTGTTCGCGGCGGTGCGATTCCTCGATGGCCCGGTCGACGACACGCCGTGTACTTTCAGTCAGCTTTCCAAGTGGAATATCGAGATCCTCGACGTACACGGCACCCTCCGTTTCAAGTTCCGCCGGCCGCGGAGCAAGAGTCACTCCGGGGCACTACCGCTTTCGAGGGATACCGACGGCGGCACCGTCCTTGCCTCACCGTCCGCCGTGAGCCAGGGACCTCGAAGCGTCGTCGCAATCAGTGGAGAGGCGCAGTGTTGACGATCGACAGCGACACCGTGCGCATTCCGGTGCTGACCTCCGCCGCCGTACCCTTGCACTAGAATCGCCGCTGCCGGGAGGAGTCATGCACATCACGCGTCAGACGCTGGTCGAGCGGCTGCTGGTCGAGCTCGGCGGAGTGCCGTCACAGGGATAGTCGATGACGCTGGCGGTGGTAGCGCTCGCCTTCGCGTACGCGTTGAGCGTGACGGCCGTCCTCGCGCTTCAGAACCGCAGCCCTCAGTCGACGTTTGCCTGGGTGCTGCTGTTCGTCGTGTTTCCGCCTGCCGCGATCGTCATCTACATCATGTTCGGGCGGGGCCGGAAGCCGTTCAGCCGCGAGCTGACGACGGCCAAGCTGCTCGAGCGATCGACGCTCGCCGGGCGCGCGCAGCGCGTCCTGGCCGCGCAGCCCGGCGCCATCGCGGCGCTGGCGCCCACGCAGGGAGAGTTCACGCATCTGGCCGGTATGCTGTGGGCGTCCGGGCGATCGCCGCTCACGACCGGCAACCACCTCGAGATTCTGCAGAACGCCAGCGAGAAATATCCCCGACTACTGGGCGACATTCGGGCGGCACAACAGTCGATTCACCTGCTCTATTACGAGTGGGCGTCTGACGCCTTCACCGAAACGGTGGCGGACCTGCTGCGCGAAAGGGTGCGCGGCGGCGTCGAGGTCCGGATTCTTTTCGATCCGGTCGGGAGCTACTTCATGCTGAGCCGGGAATACGTCCGCGGACTGCGTCGCGACGGCATACGCATGCAGCCGTTCTCGCCAGTCTATGAGCTCCACACGCTCAGCTACCGGAGCCATCGCAAGCTCGCGATTCTCGACGGCCGTGTGGGCTATTCGGGCGGGTTGAACATGACGGAGAAGCACCTGACCGGACCGGAGGGCTTCACGGGCTGGCGCGACACCCATTCGCGCGTGACCGGCGAAGCCGTGACCGTCCTGCAATCGGTGTTCGCGACGATGTGGACGAACGCGACCGGTGAGGATCTCTTCAACGAGCGCTATTTCCCGGAGGTGCATGCCGGCGGCGACGGCGTGCCGATCCAGGTCGTCAGCGCGGGGCCCGACTCGCGCTGGGAGACGATTCGTCAGTCGTACCTGGCGATGATTGCGCTCGCCCGTCATCACGTCCATCTGCAGTCCCCGTTTCTGATCCTGGACAGGAGCGTGGCCGAAGCCATGATGACCGCGGCGTTGTCCGGGGTGGACGTCCGCGTGATGATCGCGCCGGGGGGTGGTGAACTGTCGCCCGCCTACCGTGCCGGCATGACGTACGCGGCCGACCTGGCGCGCGCCGGCGTCCGGGTGCTGCTGTACACGGGGGCCTATTTCCATTCGAAGACCATCTGTATCGACTCGCGGATCTGCTCGATCGGATCCGCGAACATCGACATCCGCAGCTTTTCGATCAACTACGAAACGAACCTCGTCATCTATGACGAGGCGGTGACCCGGGAGCTCGAGGCGGACTTCCTCGACGATGTCGCGCACTGCGTGCCGTTCAGCGCGGACGAGTACGACGCGCACGCCACATCGAGCCGGCTGGTCGATTCGATGATGCGGCTCGCCTCGCCGCTCATCTGAGCTGCACGGCATGACCTTCAGCGTCGAGCCGGGCTCCGCGCATCCGCTGGGAGCGACGATCCATCCCGACGGCGTCAACTTCTTGCTGTGTTCGGAATCGGCGACCGAGGTCGCGCTCCTGCTCTTCGATCGCCGCACGGCGATCGAGCCGGCTCAGGTCATCCGACGGGATCCGTTTCACAACAAGACCTTCCACTTCTGGCACGTGTTCCGCGAGGGACGGTAGCATTCGCCATGTACCGGAACAGCACCGGGCGATAGCGGGCGTGTCGAACGGCGAGATCAACCGTGAGCTCACCGCGATCAAGCGGATGTTCAATCTCGCCATCCAGGCAGGGAAGCTTCTCCAGAAGCCGCACATCCCTTTCTGGCGCGACTGCCTGAGCCGGTGCAACCGGCCGCGACCTTCGCCTACATCACGGGCTGCCGAATCGACGGCGAGGTTCTCTCGCTCGAGTGGCGACAGGTGGACTTCGGCGCTGGCGAGGTCCGGCTCGATCCCGGCAAGACGAAGAACGGAGAGAGACGCACGTTCCCGATGACCCGCGATCTGCGCGCAGTGCTTGAACAGCAGAAAGCGATCACCGAGAATCTCTAGCGACAGTGCAAGGTCGTCTGCCCGCGCGTGTTTCACCGCTCGGGCCGGCCCATCAAGAGCTTCCGCGTCGCGTTTCGGACGGCGTGTACGGGAGCTGGATGTCCGGGTCGGGTCCTGCACGACTTCCGTCGAACCGCCGTTCGCAATCTCGTCCGCGCGGGCATTCCTGAGCGCGTCGCGATGCAGATGACGGGGCACAAGACTCGGAGCGTGTTCGAGCGATACAATATCGTGAGCGCGGGCGACCTTCGCGAGGCCGCCAAGCGTCTCGACGCCGCGACAGGGACAATTTCAGGGACAATCGAGCAAAATCGACGATCTGGGTCGAAAGTCTGAAATCCGCAAGTCCTTGTGCGACACTAGTTAGCTCTATGCGGTGAGGTGGCCGAGAGGCTGA
>Ga0114129_10005643_pt1 | contig 17710 bp, 21 predicted proteins | sample RhiMetdeltSRZDD1_FD_80071 | JGI IMG/M metagenome (GOLD analysis project Ga0114129, IMG submission 80071) | Populus rhizosphere microbial communities from Tennessee, USA - Rhizosphere MetaG P. deltoides SRZDD1 (version 2) (version 2) | ecosystem: Host-associated > Plants > Roots > Rhizosphere >...
GCATGGATGATCCACGGTGGACTCATCTGACCACCACCACCCGAGGAGCTTCGCGATGACCGCCGACGTCCTGGTCCGCCTGCGCGGAATGCTGTCGACCCTGCCCCGCGCCGAGCAGGCCATCGCCCGCATGATCCTCGACAACCCGGGTGAGGCCGCCGAGCTGACCATCTCCGAACTGGCCCAGGCGGCCGGCACGTCGGACACGACGGTGACGCGGTTCTGCCGCAACATCGGCCTGCGCGGGTACGCCCAGCTGCGCCTGCATCTGGCCGCCGAAGCCGAACGGCAACGGGCCGACGCCCGCCCGGACGTCAACATCGCCGGTGACATCACGCCCGCCGACAGCACCGCAGAGGTGATCCGCAAGGTCGCGTACGCCGACGCCCGGGCCGTCGAGGACACCGTCGCACATCTGGACCCGGATGCGCTCGACCGGCTGGTGGCGGCGATCGACGGCGCCGGGCGTACGGACGTCTACGGCGTCGGGTCCAGCGCCATCGTCGCCGTCGACGCGGCCCAGAAGTTCCAGCGCGGCGGGCACTACGCGGCGGCGTGGTCCGATCCGCACGCCGCTCTGATGAGCGCCTCCAACCTGCACCCCGGCGACGTCGCCATAGCGCTCAGCCACTCCGGGCGTACGCGCGACATCCTCGACATGCTGGCCGAGGCCAAGCGACGCGGCGCGACGATCGCCGTGATCACCAGCAACGCCGAGTCCCCGGCAGCCGCCCTGGCCGATGTCGTACTTACGACGGCCGCCCGCGAGACCACGTTCCGCAGCGGTGGCACCGCTTCGCGTACGGCCCAGCTGACCGTCGTCGACTGCCTGTTCGTCCTGCTCGCCCAGCGGCACTACGAGGAATCACTGGAGGCCATGGAGCGTGCGCACGACGCTGTGCGCGGCCGCGCCCTGCCGATGGAAAGGGATCCACGATGAGCACCACCGCCGACGCCGTCCGCGTCGCGTCACCGACCGAGGCCCGCAATCCGCGTACCACCGGCATCGACCAGCTCGGCACCCTGGAAGTGGTACGGGCACTGCACGCCGAGGACGCCCGCGTACCGGAGGCCGTCGCCGCCGCGCTGCCGCAGCTGGCCGAAGCGGTCGACCTCATCGTGGCCACCCTGCGCAGCGGGGGCCGGATCCACTACTTCGGCGCCGGATCGTCGGGCCGCTTCGGGGTCCTCGACGCGGCCGAGGTGCCGCCGACCTACGGCCTGCCGGCGGACCGGTTCGTCGCGCACCTGGCCGGCGGGCAGCAGGCGATGACCGCCGCAGTCGAGAGCATCGAAGACAGCGCCGCCGCCGGTGCTTCGGCCGCCGGTGATCTGTCTACTTCGGACGTTGCGATCGGGCTCACCGCCAGCGGGCGTACGCCGTACGTGGCCGGCGCGCTGATGGCCGCCCGGTCCTGGGGCGCTCGTACCGTCCTCATCAGCGGGAATCCGGACGCACCGCTGGCGGCGTACGCCGACGTCCACATCGCCGCCGACACCGGCCCCGAAGCCGTCATGGGCTCAACCCGGATGAAGGCCGGAACGGCGCAGAAGGTCGTCCTGCACACACTGTCCACCGCCGCGATGATCCGCCTCGGGCGTACCTACTCCAATCTCATGGTCGACGTCGTCGCCACCAACGCGAAACTGCGCGGCCGGGTGCTGGCCAGCCTCGTCGCCGCGACCGGGGTCGACGAGGAGAACGGCAGCCGCATCCTCACCGAAGCGGGCGGCGACCTCAAGACCGCCATCGTCGCCGTCCTCGGCGATCTCGACGTCATCGCGGCCCGCTTGCGCCTCGACGAGGCCGGCGGCCACGTACGCCACGCCCTGGCCCGACCGTGACCGCGTACGTCCTCGGCTTCGATGTCGGCGGGACCGGCGTACGCGCCGCGCTCGGCCGCCTCACCGAAGACGGAGCCGAATGCCTTGCCACGTACCGAGATCCGGCTCCGATCCGGATAGGGCCGGACGGCGTCGAGCCCTCCGGCGTGATCGACGCCATCCGCCGCATCATCCCGCAGCTTCTCGCGCACGGCTCGGTTCGGGGCCGTGGTCCGGTTCCCGGGACAGGCGCTGATCCCAGCGACCGCCGCGCAGGCGCGAACAGTCAGGTTGCGGCGTTGGCGATCGGCTGCACCGGTGCGGCGTTGCTCGGCGCCGCCCTGCGGCGCGACTTCGCGGGCGCGTTGGCCGGCGTCACGCCCACCGTGGTGCTGTGTTCGGACGTGCTGACGTCTCACATCGGCGCGCTCGGGCTCGGCGGCGGTGCGGTTCTCGCCGCCGGAACCGGGGCGGTGGCCCTCGGCAGCGACGGCCACGGCCGATGGCGGCGGACCGACGGCTGGGGCGTTCTGCTCGGCGACATCGGCGGGGGAGCCTGGATCGGCCGCGCCGGGATCGACGCGGCGCTGCGTGCGCACGACGGCCGTCCCGGCGGATCACCAGCACTACTGGCCGCACTCACCGAACGCTTCGGCAGCCCGGCCGACCTCGTCCAGTCCGTCGCTGGCCGACCCGACCGCGGCGCGATCCTGGCCTCGTTCACACCCGACGTCGCTGCCGCTGATGATCCCATCGCGAACAGCATCCTGCGCACCGCCGGGCATCACCTCGCCGACACACTGCTGGCTGCCGTCCTGCCCGGCGCACCACCCATCGCTTCCACGACGGGCAACCTGTTCCAGGCCGGACCGCCGCTGACCGCCGCGCTCGCCGAGCGCGTCGCCGACCAGGCACCGGATCTGCAGCTGGTCACGCCCGCGGGCACCTCCCTCGACGGGGCGGTCACCCTCGCCGCCGCCGCCGTACGCCGGGCGCTGCCACCCGGCGCCGGCATCGAGCTGCTCGCCTCACCCTGACCCCGTTCCCCCAACGGCCGCCGTCCGCGATCGAGACGCCGGCCGGATGCCCGTGCCGACAACGCGATCGTGCGACAGTCTCAGTTGGACCCCGCTCCGCGCACGGTCTACGGTGGCAGCGACGATGGGAGGGACGACGGGAATGGGCAAGCGTCGCAGATCCGTCGGTGACCGCACGGAAGCTGGTCGTTGGGGTATTGCGGTCCGGTTGGCTGACGGTAGCAGGCTGTACTACTTCCGGGATGACGATCACGTCGACGCGGCAGGCCGTCCACTGGAGCGGTGGGGCCGGCAGTCACAGGCGCTAGCCTTTCCCAGCGAGAGCGAGGCTCAGCTCGTTGCGTCGCGCATGCAGATCAACCGTGACGCCAAGGAGTACATGGTCTTGCGCCTGCCATATCGCCCACCCGGCAAGGCGTAGCCCGTTGCTGGTCGTCGAGCGGGCGTGGGGATCGGCAGGCCGAAGAGGTCACCGTCCGCCATCGGCGTCACCAGTGGTCGCAGCCGGAGTGACGGTTCCGGCGCTGCCGTCCACCACCACGATCTGTCCAGTGTGGAGTCTGGTGGTGGCGTCACCGGTGCCGACGACGGCGGGGATGGCGTACTCGCGGGCAATCAGTGACGCGTGCGCGGCCAGGGTGCCGCCGTCGGTGACCACCGCGGCGGCCTTTGCGAATAGCGGTGTGAAGGCCGGCGATGTGGCCCGTGCGACCAGAATCTCGCCGTCGGTGAACGCGGCGAAATCGGCCGGGCCGTCGATCAGGCGTACCGGGCCGGTGGCGCGGCCGGCCGAGGCGGGATGCCCGACGATCGCGCCCGGCGTCGGCTGTCCGGTACGCGCCGCGGCGACGGCGTTTTCGATGACGTCGCCGATCAGGCGCGGCGGGCGGCCGATCGTGACCGGGGCGGCCAGCCGCCGACGCTGCTCCCAGGTGCGACGTCGCCGCGTGGCGCCATCTTCCAAGGACTCGGTGCGGCCGGCGATGGCAGCGTCGACTTCGGCCCGGGTGCAGAAGTGCACATCGTCGGCGGAGGTGAGCACCTGGTTGTGTGCCAGGTGCTGGCCGAGGCGGGCCGCGCAGGCGCGCAGCTGCGGCCAGCCGAGGGTCAGGTCGCGGGATTGCTCCTCGCGGATGGCGGCGTACCGCTGCGCGACCTGGACCAGCGCGTCGAACCGGGCGCGGCGGTGCGGTGGCAGGGCGGCGCGGCAGGCGGTTTGTGCGGCTTGGCGCTCGGCGGCGAGCCGGCGATGCCTCGCGGCGATGATGTCGTCGTCGACCGTGATGGCCGGTAGTTCGGCGGCCAGCGGGTGATACCAGTCCAGGCTTTGCACCGCATGCGGCGGGTTCGCCGCCGGCGGTGCGGATGTCAGGCCGCGCAATAGGACGTGGACGCCGCCGACCGATGCGATCGTGGCGGGCAGGTGCCGTCGGCAGAACCGGCCGAGGGCGGCTTCGATCTTCCACGCCGAGCCGCCGACGATGGCCAGATACCACATGTGCTGGCCGGCTTCCCGGGCGATCAGCGTGGCCAGCTGGGCCACTCGGGCCGGGGATGCGCCGGAAAGCTCGTGCTCGGCGTGCGCGACGAGCTGCCGGTAGCGGGGCAGTTGTTCGTCGCGCCAGCGGTCGTACAGTCCAGAAAGGACGGCCCGGTCGGCGGCGGCCGGGTTGCGGCCGACCCGAAACAGCGCGTGCCATAGGGTCTTCGCCGCCCGAGCGCCGCCCTGGGTCAGCACTCGGGCGAGCAGGCTGGGGGAGGGGATGGGGGTGGCGGTGTAGTACCAGGCGTGGACGAGGGTCCACCGAAATGGCACCCGTACCCCGATACACGCCTGCATGCCGTCGAGATATCCGGCCTCCAGCTCCGGTAGCAGCCAGCCGCCGAACAGCGGGGTGACGGCCTCGGGCAGCCATTCGCCGAGGCGGAAGTTGCGCATCCACAATCCCGGGCCGGGCGGCGTGAACGCGGCTGGTTCGGGCAGCGCCGTCATCGGCCGGGCTTGCAACAGCCACAGCACGCCAGTGGCGTCGATGACCCATTCGATGTCCTGCGGCCGGACATAGTGCGTTTGGAGGTGGGCGGCCAGCTCCGCGATCTGCCCGGCCTGGACATGATCGAGTACATCGGCGCCGTCGGTGACCGGGCGGGTGCGCTGCGGCCGCCGTCGGGCGGTGATAGTCCACTCCTCGCCTGTCTGCTGCCCGGATACGAGGGCTTCGCCGAGGCCGGCGACCGCGGTCACCACAATCTGGTCGCGGGCGCCGGTGACCGGATGCGCGGTGAACGCCACCCCCGCCGCCCGAGCGTTCACCATTCGCTGGACTACGACGGCCATAGTCGACGGTTGCGCGCCCTCGTGCCGGTCGTGGTAGGCGCGAACCCGGTCGGCGTACGCGGCCGTGAAACAGCGGCGTACCGCATCGGGCAGACCGTCGACGTCGACGTCCAGAAACGTCTCGTACAGGCCGGCGTACGAGGCGTCGGGCAGATCCTCGGCCACCGCCGAGGAGCGCACCGCGAACCGGCCACCGCCGCAGGCGTACGCGGCCTGGCGCACCAGCTCATCCAGGCCCGGGTCGCCGGCGGCGTCGGCGGTTACCACAAATCCCGGTGGTACGGGCCAGCCTGCGGCGGTCAGCTCGCCGAGGACGGCGGCCTTGCTTCCCACCCGATCCCGGAGGTCGGCCGCGTCGGCCAAGCGGATCATTGTCGTCATGCCCACCACCCTGTATAGGTAGCAACACCAAGTATAGTATTGCTATACTAAAGTCGTTCGTTACGCAAGCCGCGAAGATGAGGGAGGGTGGATCTCGTGCTGCCGATGCGACCAGAGCTGCTCAAAGGGCACCTCGACGCGCTGCTGCTGGCCGTGCTGGAAGATCAGCCCCGGCACGGGTACGCCGTCATCGAAGCACTACGCGACGGCAGCGGCGGCGCGCTCGACCTGCCCACCGGAACCGTGTATCCGGCCTTGCACCGGCTGGAACGCGCCGGTCTCATACGCAGCGACTGGGAAACCGTGGCCGGGCGCAAACGCCGCGCCTACCAGCTGACCGCATCCGGCCGTCAAGCCCTATCCGATCAACGCGCGATCTGGCAGCAGTTCTCCACCGCCGTCACCGCGCTGCTGACCCCACGGCCATGGCCGGCAACCGCGTAAGCGCTGGACCCGAGGCGATCGCAGCGGTCGAGCATTATCTGACCGACCTGTCCGCCCGGCTACGCGGGCCGCGTACCGTTCGCCGGCGCATCCTCGCCGAAGTAGCCGACGGCCTTACCGAGACCATAGGCACCCACACCACCGACGGCATGCCGCCCATGGTCGCAGCCGACACCGCCGTACGCGAGTTCGGCGACCCGGCCACGGTCGCCGGCTCGTTCGCCGAAGAGCTGGCCACTGCCACTGCCCGGCGTACGATCGCCGCGTTCATCGTGACCGGCCCACTGGTCGGCATCTGGTGGCTGCTGCTGCTCCATCCGGAGCCATGGCGTACCGGCATTCTCAGTCTGTTGATCGCCCTCCCGATCCTGCCGGTGATCGGCGTTGCCGTGGCGACCGCGCTCGGGACACTGGCCGGGACCGGCCGGTTGATGCGCTGGCTACCAGAAGCCACCGGCGCGCGAGCGCTGAGCGCAGCGACCGCCATAGCGACACTGTGCCTGGCTACGGACCTGACCATCCTCGGCGTGCTGACGGCGCATCTGGCCACCGGCATCCGATACCCCGTCCTGCTCGCGACGGTCGCCGTCGCCGCGAGCATCGCGCGTATCGGCGCGGCGGTTGCGGCCATCCGGTCAATCCGCGCCACCGGGCACCGGCTCGCCCCGCCATCTCATGCCTGACCGCTGCGTCACGTTGACCGCACAGCGATCAGCCACCGCTGTGCGTCTTACCGACGCGGCATGCTGCCGGGCGACAAGTTTCGGGAATTCCGCGGCCGGCAATGCGACGTCGGGTTCGAGGTCGGCGACTAAGCCTGGCGCGTACACGCGTTCAACGTGCCGGCCGTCTATTTGTCCGCCCCCGCTGCTGCGGCTTTGGCCACGCGGGTCAGCAGCACATCACGATGGCAGCGATCCTGGTCCGCCTCGAAGCACAGCACCGCCACCCGAGCCGACTGCGCCATCTGGTCGACGAACTCGGCCAGATAGCGCCCCTCGTAGCCCACCCCGACCAGTCCAGGAGACGCCGCCATTCGCCTACCCTGCCATGCGAGCGGATGGACGACGCAGCCGGCGCCGGTCAACGCCGCTGGAGAAGTTCTTTTACCAGCGCCTCGACCCGGCCGCGGATGTCGTCGCGGATGACGCGTACGGCTTCGATGCCTTGCCCGGCTGGGTCGTCGAGTTCCCAGTCCAGGTGGGTCTGTCCGGGGAAGTACGGGCACACGTCGCCGCACCCCATGGTGATCACCACATTGGATGCCTCGGAGGCATCCGGGGTGAGGATCTTCGGCTTCTGGCCGGTGACGTCGATGCCGACTTCCTTCATGGCCTCGACGGCGACGGGGTTGATCTGGTCGGCGGGCGCGGAGCCGGCGGAGCGGACCTCGACGGCGTCGCCGGCCAGGTGCCGCAGCCAGCCGGCGGCCATCTGCGAGCGGCCGGCGTTGTGTACGCACACGAACAGCACGCTGGGCTTGTCACTCATCTCAGGTCTCCATGGGTCAGCTGGTTGATCAGCGCGGATGGCCCGCACCGTTGCGAGGTCGGCGGGGTCGGGATATCCCAGTCGAAGTAGTGCTTGCCGGGAAGCGCCGGCAGGCGTCGTCGCGGGCCATCGTGACGATCACATCGGCCACGTCGAGGTCGTGCTGGGTCCAGCCTTCAGGGTCAGGCCAGCGTTGTTGGCGCACAGGAACAAGACCCGCGGTAATGGCGTCTGCGACGGCTCGTCGTGGGCCGGGTCGGACAGCTGATGCGCGGCGGCGGGTGCGGCCAGCGCCAGCAGGTGTGTACACACGGTCGCTGTCTGGTCTAGGTCGACGTATGCCTCGAACAGGCACCGTTCGATCGTGGGCGGGTTGATCGTCCCGGCGAACCGGACCGACAACCGGTCGGCGACCCGGGCCAGGGCCGCGGCGACCGTGCCGGTTTCGCTCACTGGCGGGCTCCTACCGGTTGTCGGTCGACGCCGGACTCCTGCTCGCGCAACGACTCCGGAGCAGGATTCGGGTATAACAGCAGCACCAGCGCGACCGCGACCACGGCCCCGGCAATCTGCGCGACCACGAAACCGGAAACGGATACCGGTGCGATGCCGGCGAACGTGTCGGTGAAGGCCCGGCCGATGGTGACCGCCGGGTTCGCGAACGAGGTCGAGGACGTGAACCAGTACGCCGCTCCGATGTAGACCCCGACCGCTGGTGCGGCGTACGCGCTGCGGTTTGTGCGTACCAGGGAGAAGATCAGCAGCACGAGACCGGCGGTGGCGACGAGTTCGCCGAGCCACAGCGGTGGTGTGGCTCGGGTGTGGTGGGAGAAGCCTTGGGGGACGGCGAACATGGCGTTGGCCAGGACGGCGCCGGCGATCGCGCCGAGGGTTTGGGCGCCGATGTAGGGGGCGAGGTCGCGGGCGGGCAGGCCGGTACCGGTGCGGCGGCCGAGGAACCAGCCGGCGGCCGAGACGGCCGGGTTGAAGTGGGCGCCGGAGATCGGGCCGAAGATGAGGATCAGCGCGGTGAGCGCCAAGAGGGTGGCGGTGGAGTTCTCCAGCAGTTGCAGGCCGACGTCATGGGGGGACAGGCGGGTGGCCATGATCCCGGAGCCGGCGACCGCGGTGACCAGCAGAGCGGTGCCGAGGAACTCGGCGGCCAGCCGGCGGGGAAGCGCGACGGTGGTCACGGGCATTCCCGGCGGGCATCGGCGTTCGCGCGTGCTTGGGTAGCCAGATCGGCCAGGTGGGCGGCGGCTGCGTCGAGGGCGTCGGCGTCGAGGTGGTAGTAGGTGTAGCGGCCGTACGGCTCGGCCTTGACCAGTCCGGCGTGGCGCAATGCTCGCAGGTGGTTGGACACGTTCGGCTGGTTCAGGCCGAGATCGGCGACGAGGTGGCAGGTACACGCCGGACCGGTGGCCAGCGCCTGCACGATCGAGGCGCGGGCCGGGTCGGCCAGCAGGCGTACCAACTCGGCTGGATCATCATTGTGTACTGATATCACCACGGAGTAATAAAAGCATTCTCGCAGCTTGTGGCGTCAAGCCGGGGTCGGTGAACTCTCGGTGACGTGAAAAGGAAGGTTGCGTCCACCACGCCAACCGCAATATCATCGCCTATCGGCGATAGGCGATGATATGGGGGGAGCCGGTGGAGTTGCTGGATCGAGATCTCGCGCGCACGTACGCGTCGTGGTTCAAGGCCCTGGCCGACCCGAGCCGGGTGCAGCTGGTCGAGCTGCTCGCCCGGGCCGGGCGGCCGATGAGCGTCGGGGAAATGGTCGCGGCGATGGAGCTGGCGCAGTCGACCGTCTCCCAGCATTTGAAGATCCTGGCCGACGTGCGCTTCGTTCTGGTCGAGGCGTCCGGTAACGCCAACCTGTACCGGATCAACGACAACTGCCTGGCCTGCTTCCCGTCCGCCGCCGACGTCGTTATGGGTCGGCAGGTCGCCGACCCGAAGGAACTTTCGTGCTCGCCGTCCGGCCGATGACCCCCGCTGACGCCGACGCGGTCCTGCGGATCTACCAGGCCGGCATCGACAGCGGCGACGCCACCTTCGAGACCCGCGCGCCGACGTGGGCTGAGTTCGACGCGCGGCGCATGCCGGAACACCGCTTGGTCGCCATCGACGAAGCGGGCGGCGTACTCGGCTGGGTGAGTGTCAGCGCGTTCTCGTCCCGCCCCTTCTATGCGGGCGTGGTCGAGCACAGCGTGTACGTCGACCCGACCGGGGCCGGTCGCGGCGTCGGCACCGCCCTGCTGCACGCGCTGATCGCCTCGACCGAGGCGGCCGGTATCTGGACCATCCACTCGCGGATCTTCCCCGAGAACACCGCCAGCCTCGCCCTGCATGCCAAGACGGGGTTCGTCGTCACCGGCATATGGCACCGGCTGGGCTGCCACTACGGCCGCTGGCGCGACGTCGTCCTGGTTGAGCGGCGCAGCTTGGTTGCGGGCAGGGAGTGATCGCCGCCACTTGTCTTGACAATTGTCTAACTAGAGGGCAGTCTAAGCAGCGTTGGTTCAAGGAACGTCTAAACAAGGAGTGCGACATGCTCGCCTACCTGCGCCGGGTCGCCGAGGCTCGTACCACCCACCGCCTGGCCGCCGTCACCTACTGCGAAGGCTGCGCCCAGCCGGTCTGCGACGCGGCCTGCCGCGCCGACGCCGCCCTCAGCCGCGCCCACGAAAGCGTCACCGTGCACCGGCTGCGTGCCCTGTAGCCACTGACCATGACGAACAAGGGGACATCCATCATGAGCACCAGCAGCCACCCGATCGTGGTGATCGGCGCCGGACCGGTCGGTCTGGCCGCCGCCGCCCACCTGGCCGAGCGCGGCCTGGACTTTCTCGTCCTGGAAGCCGGCGACAGCCCGGCCGCCGCCGTTGCCTCGTGGGGTCACGTTCGGCTGTTCAGCCCGTGGCGCTACAACATCGACGCCGCCGCCCGCCGGTTGCTGGAGGTCGACGGCTGGATGGCGCCGGACCTGACGGCGCTGCCGATCGGCGGCCAGCTCGTCGGCGCGTACCTCGAACCCCTCGCCAAGCTTCCCGCGCTGGCCGGGCGGATCCGCTACGGCGCAACCGTTACGGCGATCGGCCGCGACGGCGTCGACCGCGTACGCACCGCCGGCCGCGCGGACACACCGTTCGTCATCCGGATCGCCGGCGGCAGCGAGATTCTCGCGTCGACCGTCATCGACGCCTCCGGCACCTGGCGTACGCCCAACGTCCTCGGCGTCAACGGTCTGCCCGCGCACGGCGAGATCAACGCGGCGGCACACATCGACTCGGCTCTGCCCGATGTGCTCGGCCGCGACCGGGCCGCGTACGCCGGCCGGCACACCCTCGTCGTCGGCGCCGGACACTCCGCCGCGAACACGCTCCTCGCCCTAGCCGAACTGGCTGACCAGGAATCCAGCACAACGATCAGCTGGGCCATTCGCACCGCCGACCCCACCCGCACCTACGGCGGTGGCGACGCTGACGCGCTGCCCGCGCGCGGTGCCCTCGGCACCCGCGTACGCACATTGGTCGACAGTGGACGCATCCAGCTGCTCGCCGGATTCGGTGTCGGCCAGCTCGAAACCGATGGCGGCCGGGTCGCGGTGACCGCCCGCGACGGGCGTACGGTCACCGTAGACCGGATCGTGTCGGCGACCGGCTTCCGCCCCGACCACACCATCGCCGCCGAACTGCGTCTCGACCTGGATCCCGTATTGGGCGCCACGCGACAGCTGGCGCCGCTGATCGACCCCAACGAGCACTCCTGCGGAACCGTTCCCCCGCACGGGGTCGACGAGTTGACGCAGCCCGAACCCGGCTACTACGCCATCGGCGCCAAGTCCTACGGCCGCGCACCCACCTTCCTGATGGCCACCGGATACGAGCAAGCCCGCTCGGTCGTCGCCGCGCTGGCCGGGGACTGGGACGCGGCCCGGCAGGTACAGCTGGAGCTGCCCGAAACCGGCGTGTGCTCCGCCAGCCCGCTGGGTGAAGCCGACGAGCCTTCGTGCTGCGGCACCGCACCTGCCGCCGCGGCGGAGGACAAGCGGGGCCTGGCGACCGGGATCAGCGGCGGTCTGCTCACCCTTCCCCTCGTCACCGTCGGCCAGCAGCAGGCATCCAGCGGCGGCAGCTGCTGCGGCTAAACCGATGACCACCACACTCGCGCCGGCCGCTCCACCCGGGGCCGGCCGGCGCGACCACATCCGCCTGATCGCCACCCTCGCCGGTACCCAGACCATCGGCTACGGCGTGCTGTCCTACTCGTTTAGCGTCCTGCTTCCGGCGATCGCCGCCGACCTCGATGTGGGACGTACGGCTGTCACCGCCGCGTACACCGTCAGCGTTCTGTGTTCCGCCGCCGCCGCTGTCCCTATTGGACGCATCCTGGATCGCTACGGCGGGCGGGCCCTGATGACCGTGGGCTCGGCGCTAGGTGCCGCCGCCGTCCTCGCCTGGTCCGGCGCGCAGTCTATCGGCACGCTGTATCTGGCATTCGCGCTGATCGGCATCGCCTCGGCGATGTCGCTGTACGAGGCGGCGTTCCCGGTTCTTGTCGCTACGGCCGGCCCGGCCCGGCGCACCAGTGCGATCCTTACCGTCACGATCGTCGCCGGATTCGCCTCCAGCATCTTCTTCCCACTGACCGGCTGGCTGCTCGACCGCTACGGCTGGCGCCACGCGCTGCTCAGCCTGGCCGTTCTCCTCGCCGCCACCGCTATCCCTGCCCATGCAGTCGCGGTGCCCGGTCGGAGAATCCATACCGTCCATACCGTCGGTGATCGAAGCGCCGCCACCCGTGCCGCGTTGCGCGACAAGACCTTCTGGCTACTCACCGCCGCCTTTGTCGCCAACAGCGCCGCCATCACCATGCTCAGCATCCACTTGATCACCTACCTGACCGGCCGGGGCCTCGCCGCCACCACGGCCGCCAGCCTCGCCGGGCTCCTCGGCATCTTGTCGGTCACCGGGCGCGTCACCACCTCCGGGTTCGCCCGCCGCTGGACCATGCTCACCATCACCGCGGCCGTATTCGCCGTCCAAGCCGTCGGCGCCACGGTGCTCGCCTTCGCCGGTACCACCATCGGCGGCGCCGCCACCGGCATCGTCCTGTTCGGACTCGGCTTCGGCGTCGCCACCATCGCTCGCCCCGCCATCCTCGCCGACCGTTACGACACCGCTGCGTACGCCACCATCGCCGCGACCATGGCCGCCCCCACAATCGTGGCCAAAGCCAGCGCACCCGTCGCAGCCGCGGCGGCGCCGCTCATGCTGCTTCCGATTCTCGTTGGGCTGTGCAGCGCGGCGGCCGCTCTGACCCTCGCCGCCGCGGCCCGCAGAACAATCGTAAATTCGACGCCCAGCTAACTTGACGATTCTCTAATCAGCGGGCATGATGTCGTAATTGATTAGATGTATGTCTAGACAGGGAGACCGTGTCATGAGCACCGACACTACGCAGCCGGGCGGGTTCGCTGGCAACCCAACTGACGCGTTCACCCCGCCGTCTGCCGGCGGCTGCTGCGGCAGCGTACCCACCGCGTCCGAGACCGCCGCTACGGCGGTGTCGCCGTGCTGCGGCACCACCGCCGACGCCCGCGCCTCCGGCGGCTGCTGCGGGCAGACCGCCAAGGCCGACGCCGTCGCCTCCGGCGCGAGCTGCTGTGGATGACCACCGCCGCGGCGGGGCCGGCCATCGCTGGCCCCCGACCCCGAAGCCGCCGACCGCATGCTCGCGGCCGTCTGCGAACTGGCCGCCGACCGGTAGGCCGGCTGGCACCGCGGGCGGCCCGGACCAGCATGGCGCCGTCGCGGCAGTGATGAGGCGGCGGCAGGACAGCTTAGCCACGACTCTTGGCTCGAAGATGGACGATGCCGGTGACGATCCGGCGCACATCGACTTTAGCGAAGGTATAGATACTTGCCTCGCCTTTCACCGAGCCAGAGATTGGCACCACCACCCAGGCGGTCAAAGTGAGTGCCGTTGAATTGTGCGTCTACTACAGTCAGTTCGACTCGCTCAATGTTCCAGTCTCCTCCAGAACCCGGTTCGAATCTAAGGTAGATCGGAGAGAAGCGAAGATTGTCGGTGTCAGTCTGCCAAGGACTGCGGGGATCATTCTCCTGCGGCCGCAGCACCGTCGCGCCCTCGCCGAAGACATAGGTACGATCCGAGTTGCGCTCGAAGTCGTTGACATCGCCCTGTGAGTCCACGTTGTACTCACGACCGGCTACGGCTAGAAAAACATCGCCATCGGTTCCAGCGTCTTCCCTATCTCCGGTTACCAACCTTAACTCAAGTCTTCGAATTGCGGCCATTTCTGCTCCTCTCGTGGCGTTTTATCACGCTCGCAGAATTCCGGATGAACGGCAAGATCCGAAACGGTCGCAACCGACGCAAGCAACCCACGATCTGCCGCGGGTGGTCCGCATTCGGCATTTTGTCGCCCAGACTCTGCGTACACGGTCTGTCTATGGATCCTCCGCACATCAGCACGTGCCGATCTGCGCCGCGTTGTCGACCGGTAGTTAGACGATTGTCCCAAGCGGATCGCCACCACAAGGCAAATCGGCCAGATGATCTCGGATCTAAAGATCGAGTCCTCGTCTCGCTCGGGATCCGCGACGCTGATCGCCAGGCACGCTGGTGGACCGTCGCACCGAGATCGAGACGGTCGTCTCGATTGGATGTCCTCTTGTAGGCGAGCTTGGCCGCATACGGATCCGAGCCCTCACCGGGCAGAGGCAAAGCGCAGTCGCTGTCCGCGGAGGACGCCGAGCTACGGACACCCGACAACGCGACGCTTAAGGATCTTGCGTCTACGGAAATTCTCAGACCGCTGGTCGAATTCCTCTAGCGGGATGCCACTCGTAGTCAAGTACTGCCGCACTACCGCGTTGTATCGCTCGTCTGCGGATTCGCATAGCCGCAACCAATCACGGGCATTGCCGCGTCACGCTCCTGCCCGCCGTTGAAGGGCATAGCCTACTCTTGCCAGTGCTTACGCGATTGCGCATGCGCACGTAACTCCCGTCGGCGTTCTCCAAGTCGTCCAGGCCACTCGCTTGTGATACCTATTGCCGCTTCAACCAAACCGCTGTCATCGACATTGATAGAGGTGATTAGGGCTTCGCGGCCACGGTTTCCGCGGCAAATGTGTACGGAGTCACTGCCGTACCAGGACTCCATCCACGATGGCGACGGGTACAACTTTGGTCTTACGTTCTGGCGCGGGCCTTTCATCCGTTGTCGCCGCCCAGCTACGCAGAGCGGGCAGTACCAGAGCTGCTTATCCGCGTACGCGGCCTACTCAGCCGCCGCCATCGAGTTGGGCCATGGAGCCCTCGGAGCTGTCGCCGAGCTGAACCGCTCATCGGAATCGTCGTGTACTGCAACCGGCATCGTTCGCCTGGCGATCGAACTGGGTGGGCGGCAGCAGATCGGGGCATTAGGTCGCGTCAAGCGTCGCCCGAGGCCGAGCCGTCGGCGGGCACCATCACCGCCGCTATACGGCGCGTAGTCCCCGGCGTTCAAGCGTGGCGAGCGTGTTCGATGCTGATTGCGGCGGAGATCCAGCGCTCGTTGACGGGAAACTGCCAAGCGTGGAGCTGAGCCGAACGCGAGCTCATGCCCCACTGACGATCACCAAGTCGTTGCCTTCGGGGTCGGCGACACGCCAGCGATCCTCCGCCTTGTCGAGGAGCCGGCCACCGGCTGCGACGGTCGTGGCGAGGCGCGTCTGCGCGAGTTCCGGCGGCACAGCGAGCTCGAAGTGGATGCGGTTGCGCTGCCGGCGCCGCTCCGTCTCCGAAGCGTCGAGCTCCTGGAACACCAGCACCGGGTTCAGCCGCCGCGGATCGTGGATGTCGCTGACCCAGGCTCGCCGGTCATGGGTGTATCCGAGTGCGGCGACCCAGAACGCGCGGACCGCGGCGACGTCGGCGGCGTCGAGGAAGAGCTGAGCGAATCGCGGCAGCCCCGGATCCGCAGTGGCCCCGAGTTCGCGGGCAGCGGTCTGGAGGTTTCCGGCGAGGTCGGTGAAGTCGAGTTCGAGGCCGTGGGCGTCGTCCACCCACTGGTCCTTACCGCTGTCGATGATCACGAGCCCGGGGCGCAGGTCGACCAGCAGCGGGAAGCCAGTGTCATCGGCCAGCGCCGCTGCTGCGGCGGCCAGGTCACGCTGCTGCGTCGGCGAGGTGATGCGGTAGCACGCCATCGCGCTGAACACCGCCTGCCAGTCGGCTGTCCCGATCCTCTCGCCGAGCGCCGCGCCCGGCACCAGGTCGACCTCGTTGCCGTCGGGGTCGGTGTGACAGACGCTCAGGTGCTGCAGCACGGCAGGGTTCGCGGCCAGCCCGAGATCCCGCGCGGCCGCCGACACCGCCTCGGCGTGCTCGTCTGAGTCGAGGCGCACCCGCATGCCTGTCGCGCGCAGGTCGACCACGATCTCGGCCGACAGCTCCACGATGCGCCCGGCCAGCGCAGCCCCCTCGATCAGCGAAGGCGCGTCGAACCATGCCGTCGCAACGCCATCGACCATCCGCCAATCCGTTCCGATCTCTGTCATGCCCGGCAGTGTAGAGCCCATTCCGGACGATCTCCTTCCGGATAGTGATCATGTCCCCGGCCGGGGCATTGATGGACGCCGTTGGCAGTGCCCCGCGGAGTCGTGGGGTCTGAGGGTTGATCTTCGATGTCTACCCGCCGCTGTTGATCGCGCGGTGGTGTCAGTATCGCTGGTCGGGTTGAGTTGGGCCATGGAGCCCTCGGAGAGGTAGCGGCGTTCGCCTGACTGCCACTCGTCGTGCATGTCGGCCAGGATGGCGCCGACGAGGCGGATGACCGCAGGTTCGTTGGGAAATATCCCCACCACGCGGGCTCGGCGCTTGATCTCCTTGTCAACTCGCTCCAGCGGGTTGGTGCTCCAGATTTGGGCCAGTGCGGACGGGGGAACGCGGTGAACGCGAGCACCTCGGTCTTCGCGTTGTCCATCAGGGTGCCGATCTTCGGGAACCGGCCGGCGAGCTGGCCACGGACCTCGTCCCAGCTCGCCGCGACGGTGGCCGGGTCGGGTTGAACGAGGATGGTGCGGAACACGGCGGCGACCATGTCGGTGTGCGTCTTGGGCACGTGTGCCAACAGATTCCGGGCGAAGTGCACCCGGCATCTTTGGTGCCCGGTGCACTGGAAGCTGCGTTTGGGGGCAGCCACGAGACCGGCGTGCTGGTCGGAGATGACCAGCCGCACCCCCGAGAGGCCACGGCGTTCAGCGCGGTGAGGAAGCCGCGCCAGAACACCTCGTCCTCGCTGTCGCCCAGGTCGAGCCCGAGGACCTCACGACCGCCGTCGGTGGTGATGCCGGTCGCCACCACGACGGCCATCGACACCACCTGCGAGGTGCTGTTGCGCACGTGCAGGTAGGTCGCATCGAGGTAGACGTAAGGGAAGCCGGTGTGGTCCAGCCTTCTCGTGCGGAAGGCGGTCACCACCTCATCCAGGCCGGCGCAGATGCGCGAGACCTCCGATTTGGAAATGCCCGAGTCGATCCCGAGTGCAGCGACCAGGTCGTCGACGGAGCGAGTGGACACGCCAGCGACGTAGGCCTCCATCACCACGGCGTACAACGCCCGGTCGATACGCCGGCGGGGGTCGAGGATCAGCGGGAAGAACGAACCCTTGCGCAGCTTCGGGATTCGCAGGTCGATGTCACCGGCCTTCGTGGCCAGCATCCGTGGCCGAGAACCGTTGCGCTCGTTGGTGCGGGACTCGGACCGCTCGTAACGGGTGGCACCGATGAACTCCGCGGCTTCGGCCTCGATGAGTTCCTGCAGTACCGTGCGGACCGACTCGCGGATCAGATCGACCGCCTCGCCGGTGCGTAACACCTCCAGCAGGTCGGATACGGCGGACTGGGCAAGGCCATCGGCTTGGTCTCCTTCGGTGAGTGCTGGCGGTACACACCGAAGGTCTCGCCGATGGGTCCCACATCTACGAAGCCGCGCCGGCAACTCTCAATCCCCACCACTCGGCGGGACGCTCACGAATCCGGGGGGGAAGCAAGTGAGTCCCAGGGCTCATGGATGATCAAGGCGCATCCGACGGAAAATAGGATGCGCCTCGCCTTCGTCTTCGACGGTGTATGCCTACGGGGCCTTGGGTCGTGCCACAGCCGAGGTCAAGCACA
>Ga0114129_10005644_pt1 | contig 17710 bp, 20 predicted proteins | sample RhiMetdeltSRZDD1_FD_80071 | JGI IMG/M metagenome (GOLD analysis project Ga0114129, IMG submission 80071) | Populus rhizosphere microbial communities from Tennessee, USA - Rhizosphere MetaG P. deltoides SRZDD1 (version 2) (version 2) | ecosystem: Host-associated > Plants > Roots > Rhizosphere >...
ACGCCGAGCAGGCGGAGGAACAGCCAGCGGGAGAGGACGTAGGTCGGGTGGCCAGCACGGGTGGCCAATCCCTCGGTGATTTCGGTCGTTGTGCCCTCGCCGCGAAAAGAGTAATAATGATGGAGAACCGTGCAATGCCTTCCGGTGTAGCACCTGTCCGACAGACCCCGTTGTCGACGCCCGACACCTGTGACCTACGTCACGCCAGTCCTGGCAGGAGGTTGAGAAAGATGACCCGCAATTGCCGTCGCCTTGCGCGCGGCGCATGGCTCCCGATCGCGCTGCTCATCGCCGCAGGGTGCAAACAGGGGCCGTCCCCCGAGGTACAGGCGCGCATCGACAGCCTGTCCCAGGCGTCGTCCCAACGCGACCGGTTGATGCAGGAGGTCGCGGAAAACACCCGCCTCGTGAGCGAGATCAGCCGCGAGCTGGCCCGGGTGAACGTCCCGGCGCGAGCGCTCAAGGTGTCCGGCGAGTCGCCGCTCCGCGCATCGCGCGACACGCTCATTCAGAAGATCCGTTACATGACCACGCGGGTGAAGGAGATCGAGCCGCGGCTCAAGGAGAGCGAGCAGCGTATCAAGGATCTCACCACGCTCTCCGACAGCCTGCGGAACGAGCTCGCCTCGACCATGCAGAACCTCCAGGGCGTGATCGCCAATCAGAAGGAGACGATTGACGCCCTCACGCTCCAGGTGGAGACCCTCACCGCGGAGAATTCGGCCCTCCGGGACACGCTCGAGAACATGTCCACGATCTCGAACACGGTCTACTACGTGGTCGGCACCAAGGATGAGCTCGAGCAGAAGGGGATCATCACGGAGGAGGGCGGCGCCCGATTCCTCTTCGTCCTGTGGAAGAGCGGGAAGACGCTCGTGCCGTCCCGCAACCTCGATCCCGGCGTCTTCACGGTAGCGGACCGGCGTCATTTCACGGAGCTGCCGCTGCCGGCGGCCGATAAGGAATATCGCATCGTCTCGCGCCAGGACACGTCGGCGCTCGAGACGCCGCCCGATCACGACGGCAAGATCACCGGTCGCGGGGTGAAGATCGCGGACCCGGCGAAGTTCTGGGCCAACTCGAAGTACCTCATCATCGTCGAAGGCTGAACGCACCGAAGGGGGAGGCTCGCGGCGCTTGACCGGAAACACTCGGGCCGCTAGCCTCACCCTGTGGTCCTTTTCGCCAGCACAGGCCCCGGTCTCCTGAGCCCAGACCGGTGACCTGTAACGGGGCGGCCCCAGTTTTGTGGCTGGTTCGGTCGCCTGCGCGTGCGCTGGGTCACAGGGGGAACACCGCCGCCACGCGCGCACGGGGGCGCGAGACTTGCGATTGCCCGCCGACGCGCCCGCACGAACTGAACAAGAAGGGGGGCTCATGCACGGAGTGATCAGGCGGTACCGGGTGAGGCTGGGTACGGTGGAGCAGGCGGCCCACTACGCGGAAAAAGGCTTCATGCCCATCGTCCGCGACATCCCGGGCTTCGTCTCCTGCCACCTGCTCGATGCGGGGAACGACATCCTGACCTGCATCGTGCTGTTCGACACCGAGCAAGGGGCGGAGGCGGCGGTGCGGGCCTCTCGTGAGTGGTTCCGCGACGAGTGGTCGTCGTTCCGGCCGGTCCCGCCGGAGGTGACCATTGGTGAGGTCCTGGCCCGCGCCACAGCCGATCGGCGTGCGGCAGACCGCCGGCAGCTGGCCTTGATCGGTGCGGCGATCTGGACCGGTCCCGAGCGCCGCATGAACGGCGACCGCCGGGTCGAGGCGCCGAGCTGGGCCGTAGCGGGCTAGCGCCCTAGCCCCAGTCCGCGAAAGGCCTCGTAGAGATCGTCGAGCACGGCCGCGCCGCGCTCGACCCGGGCGTCGTCGCCCGTATGCCGCCGCACGACGCCGGCGATCATGCGCTCCAGCCCCGCGGTCTCGCTGCGCCCGAACTTTCCGTCCTTACAATCGATGTCGTGCACCAACTCCCCGATGACCGCCAGCCCCGCGTCGGTGAGCCCGAACCGGGCCACCAGCGTCTCGAAGGTGCAGCGATCCCCTTCGTGCGTGTACTCGGCTTCGAACATGTCGAAGCGCAGCTCGCCGGGGGCGGTGCGCGCATCGTGGGACGCGACGAACCGGAAGCGCGCCTTCGGGTCGATAAAGCGGCGGATCAGCCACGCGCTGGCGATCCGGTCCACGTGCACGCCGCTGCGGGTCACCCACGTGCGGCCGTGGACCGGACGGGCGCGCCGCGCGGCGGATGCTCGGGAACGGCGGGCAGGCTTGCCGCGGTCCCGCGCGCGGGTCAAAGCCGCCTCCGCTGCGCGGCGCCCGGGTGCGCCGAAGTGATCGAGCGCCGCGATCTCGGCGAGCCGGCGCTCGAGCCGCGCCAGCTCTCCTGACGAGTCGCGTTCATCCCCGTTCCCGCTCTCCCGTGCGACCTCCGCCGCCGCGCGCGCGAGCTCCCCATACTCGGCGTCGCGCTGCGCTCGGAACAGCGCTTCGATTTGTCCGTCCGATAGGCCGTCCACGAACGCAGCCTGGCACACGGATGCCTCGCCGCCTCCGGCCACGATTTCCCGCCGTAGCCATTGAAAGTCTTCGCTGGCTTGCTCGGTGTGGGGCAATACGTAAACGGAGTTCTTGATCGCGACCGCGCCGATCCGCTGCAGGCGGCGCCAGATCTTGACCCTGAAATAGTCGGGTTTGGGCGGGAGCTGATGGATGAGGAGCAACCAGCGCCCCCCCGGACTCGCGAGGACTGGACGCTTCCGCCCACTCACCAGAGGTTCCGCATGGCGGAGCCCGCGACTCGCCGGATGCCGGGCTCGCCAGGCGTCGCGAGCCGCGCGTCGGCGCCCAGGGCACCGGTCCCGGGATTGAAGAAGTGCTCGCCGGCTACGGCCAGGGTGAGCGCGGCGACCTCCGGCTCGGAGAAGTGGCCCCGCAGCTCCGCGAGCACCGCGTCCGGAATCCCACCCGCCCGGTCGGTGTAGCGCGACACCGCTTCGGTGAACGCCAGCGCGGCACGCTCGCGCGTGGAGAAAAGCGGGCTCGCGGCGTAGCGTCGCAGCGCCCCGAGCTCAGCGACCGGGAGAAACGCTTGGCGCCACCGATGCAGGCCGTGCTCGATGCACCAGCGGCACCCCGAGAGCTCGGCGGCGAGCTGCCGTACGAGCAGGTCGACCCGGCGGTCGAGCGTCGCCCCGCCCGCGATGTAGCGGCCCATCCGTGCGTAGGACGGCAGCGCGCGTGGCCCCGGGAGTGGCGCCGGCGGCGGATCGGAGAGCGTCTTCCAGGTGCGGCTAAGCCACCGTACTAGTATCATGTGAGTGATACAATTGTATCATCGCGTGACTGGCCGGGCAACCCCCCTTCCCCCGTCCCGAACGCCCCTATTTCTTGGCTTCCCATGTCCCTCTCACGTCGCCTGCTGCTGCGGGCGTCCCGCAGCTCCTGGCTCGCCCGGCAGCTGTCCGAGCGCGCCTTCTTCCGCCGCGCCGTGCGGCGGTTCATGCCCGGGGAGGACGTCGGTGCGGCGCTCGCCGCAGCCGCGGACCTCGCCCGGGACGGCATCGGCAGCGTCCTGACCCAGCTGGGCGAGCAGGTCACGAGCCGCGAGGAAGCCGCCGCCGTGCGCGACCACTATCTGCGGGTGCTCGAGGAAATTCGGCAGCGCCAGCTGCCCACGGAGATTTCGGTCAAGCTCACCCACTTGGGACTCGATCAGAATCCCAGAGCGTGCCTCCAGGACCTGCTGGCGCTCGCCGCCCGGGCGGCCGCCGTGGGGTCGTTTCTGTGGATCGACATGGAGGAGTCACGCTACGTGGACGCGACGCTCGAGCTGTTTCAGGCCGTTCGGGCCGCCCACGCGGGCGTCGGCGTCTGCCTCCAGGCCTATCTGCGCCGCACGCCCGCCGACCTGGAGGCGCTGCTCCCGCTGGCACCCGCCCTCCGGCTTGTGAAGGGCGCCTACAACGAAGCTGCGGACGTGGCCTTTCCCAAAAAGCGCGACGTCGACGCGGCCTATGCCGTGCTGGCGGGGCGGCTGCTCGAGCGTGCCGCCCAGGGGGAGGCGCGTGTGGTCCTCGGCACGCACGACCTCGGCCTCATCGCCCGGCTGCGCGAGCGGGCCCTGGCGGTCGGGGCCGCACCGGGAGCGTACGAAGTGCACATGCTCTACGGCATCCGCGCCGCCGGGCAGCGCGCGCTCCAGAGCGAGGGGGTGCCGGTGCGGGTCCTGATCAGCTACGGGACACACTGGTTCCCGTGGTACATGCGCCGGCTCGCCGAGCGACCGGCGAATGTGTGGTTTGTGCTCAGGAACTTGGTGTAGCGAGCATGTAGGAGGCTTGGCGCAGGTCCGAGTTTCCCCGGGCTGAGAGCCCGGGCTGCGCTGTGTGTGCCTCCTGTAAGGACGCACTCCGCCCGAGCGCGCCCTCTCAGGGCGCGTCATCACAATGGCACCACCGCCTTGAGTCTCCCGCGCGGTCCCGCGACCTTTCCCGACATGACCGCCCGAACCTCCCCCTCCCTTCCGTCAGCCCCAGCCGAGCTGGACCGCTGGCGTCGCGAGACGCCGGGGTGCCGGGACCGGATTCATTTGAACAACGCTGGGGCGGCGCTCATGCCCCAGCCGGTGCTCCAAGCCGTCACGGCGCATCTCGAGCGCGAGGCGGCGATCGGGGGCTACGAGGCAGAGGACGAAGCCGAGCCCAAGGTACGGGAGACGTACGAGCTGCTGGGCCGGGTGGTGGGCGCACCGGCCAGGAACATGGCGATCGTCGAGAACGCGACCGTGGCCTTCAGCCAGGCGCTGTCCGCCTTCGACTTCCGTCCGGGCGACCGCATCGTCACGACGCGGGCCGACTACCCCTCGAATCAACTGACGTACCTGTCGCTCGCCCGCCGGGCGGGCGTCGAGACCGTGCGCGCGGACGACCTTCCCGAAGGCGGGGTCGATCCGGCGAGCGTGCGCCAGCTCGCGCGCCACCCCCGCACGCGCCTCGTCGCGCTGAGCTGGGTGCCGACCAACTCGGGGTTGGTGCAGGACGCGGCCGCGGTGGGCGACGTGTGCGCGGAGCTGGGCGTGCCGTATCTCATCGACGGCTGCCAGGCCGTGGGACAGCTGGCGGTGGACGCTGCCGCGCTGCGCTGCGATTTCCTGGCGGGCACCGGACGCAAGTTCCTACGCGGTCCGCGTGGCATCGGCTTCCTCTATGTGTCCGACCGGATGCTCGAGCGCGGGGCGTTCCCCTTGTTCCTCGATATGCGGGGCGCCGACTGGACCGACCCCGACGCCTTCCGGCTCGCCGACGACGCGCGCCGGTTCGAGAACTGGGAGTTCGCCTACGCGCTGGTGGCGGGCCTGGGGGCGGCGGCGCGTTACGCCCTGGCCGTGGGCTCAGGCGGCCGCGACCGCGCCCATCGGCTCGCCGCCGTGCTGCGCCAGCTGCTCGCGGAGATTCCGGGCGTGCGGGTGCTCGATCGCGGGCGGGAGCGGTGCGCCATCGTCTCTGTGGACGTGGCGGGCCGGGATGCAGCCGATCTCAAGCTGCGCCTGCGGCAGCGAGGCATCAACGCGAGCTCCGCGGATCGCATGTCGGGGGTGCTCGACATGGACGACAAGGGGGCCTCGAGCGTGCTCCGTTTCTCGCCACATTACTACAACACGGAGGACGAGCTGGACGCCGCCGTCGGAGCGTTAGCCGAGCTCGCCCGCTCGTGAGCGTCGCGCGACCGGGCAAGATCGTCGGGATCGGGCGGAATTACCGCGATCACGCCGCCGAGCTCGGGAATACGGTGCCCGCCAAACCGCTGCTGTTCTTCAAGCCGCCCACGGCCGTGATCGCAGACGGCGCCGCGATCGTGCTGCCGCCCGAATCGCAGCAGGTGGACTTCGAGGGCGAGATCGGCGTCGTCATTGGACGTCCGCTGCGGCGCGCCACGGAAACCGAGGCACGCGCGGGCATTGCCGGGATCACCTGCGTCAACGACGTCACCGCCCGGGACCTGCAGCGAGCCGAGGAGCAGTGGACCCGGGCGAAGGGGTTCGACACGTTCTGCCCCATCGGGCCCCGCGTGGTGCCCGTGGACCCGCGCCGATTCGACGAGCTCGAGGTGTTCTGCCGGGTGAACGGCACGGAGCGCCAGCACGGCCGGGCGCCTGACATGGCGTTTTCAATTCTCACGCTTGTTTCCTTCGTCTCGCAGGTCATGACGCTCGAGCCGGGAGACCTGATCGCCACGGGAACGCCCGCCGGCGTGGGGCGGCTCGCGCCCGGCGACGTAGTCGAAGTGGAGATTCCCGGGGTCGGTGTGCTGCGCAATCCTGTAGTCGCGGAGCAACGATGAAGCTGCCGGTGCTTCTTTTGGCACCGGTGGTTTTGCAAGCGCAGGCTCCGAAGAGCCAGCACGCAACAGTGACCCAGGTCCTCGGCACGACTCAGGTGACGATCGTGTACAACCGGCCGAGCGCTCGCGGCAGGACGCTGTTCGGGAGGGGAGGCGTCGTGCCCTGGGGCAAGGTGTGGTGCCCGGGTGCCGACACGGCCACCACGATCGCCCTCAGCAGGGATATGGTAATCGGCGGCCAGCCGCTCGCCGCGGGGAAGTACAGCGTTTGGGCGATTCCCGGTCCCGACGAGTGGACGCTCATTTTCAGCCGGGCGGCGGACGTGTTCCACATCCCCTACCCCGGCGCAGCGCAAGACGTGCTGCGGCTCACGCTGAAGCCGCAGGCGGGGCCCTTCATGGAATCCCTGGCGTTCTACTTCCCGGCCGCCGACGCGGATCGAGCGCTCCTGAACCTGCACTGGGGCGAGACCATCGTGCAGGTCCCGCTCGCGGTGAAGTAACGACCCTTTAGTCCTCGACCTGCTCGCGCTGGTCCAGCCAATTCTTGACGGCAAATCCGAGGGAGGCGCCGAACCCGGCGCTCGCCACGGTCAGCAGCACTTTTCCGGTCACCAGTAGCACTACCATGCCTCGAGCTCCTTGAAAAACGCCGACGCCCCCTCGCTTTAGCCTTGGAGCGCGGGGGCGTCGGTCTCACCCAGGTCGATCGACTGCTACGCCTTACATCCCACGCATCCAATCACGCTCCGCAATTCGCAGACCGTGACAACAGGTGCGATGAACGCACATCGGGATAAGCGTAGGATTTCGCATCGCTTGAGAAGCTTAATCGGGCACGGCTGCGGTGGTCAACGCCCTCCCCCTTCCGCGCCCGCTTCTCCTGCCACGTCGCCCGGTCCGAGCCGCGAATTGCCCTGCTCCGTTGCATCTTCCACGCCCGTGATGCGCTCGAACCGCTCCTGGACGCGTCCCGCCTGCCGCTCGCTCTCCTCGAAGCGCTTCTGGGCATTCGCGAGGTGCGCGCCCACCGTCTGGAAGGCCGCCCAGAACCCGTCAAACTGCTGGCGCAGCCCGCCGAGCTGCTCCTGGATCTCGCGCGCGTGCTGGTCTACACGCATCCCCTTGAGCCCGTGCAAGATCACCAGCAGGTAGGCGTAGAAGGTGTGAGGCGATACGGGGATGACGCGCCGACGCAGCGCGTGACCCAGCACACTCTTCGCATCTCCCGGATCTTCCGCGCGCAGCACCGCCTCGTAATACACGTTCTCGGCCGGGATGTACATCAGCGCGAAGTCATAGGTGCCTTCGTCGGGACGGATGTACTTGTCGGCGATCTCGTCGATCCGCTCCTTGAGGGAGCGCGCGAAGGCACGGGCCTCGCGCTCGGCTTCGGCGCCGGTCGCACCGAGCAGCCGCTGGCACGCTTCGAGGGGAAACTTCGCATCCACGGGCACCAGCCGGTCGCCGACCCGGAGGGCCGCGTCCACCCGCTCACCGGATCGAAACACATGCTGCATCTGGTAGTGGGAGGCGGGGAGGATCTGTCGCAGCAGCTCCTCGAGCCACACCTCGCCGATCGTGCCGCGCAGCTTCGGGACCTGGAGCAGCTGCTGCACCTCGGTCACGGCGGTGCCCATCGTCTCGAGGCGTTTTGTCGCTTCACCGAGCGCCCCGAGCCGCTCGTGGACATCGCGCAGCGCGCGTGTCTGGTCCGCGCTGCCCCGCAGGAGCAACAACGCGAGCAGCACGACCAGCACGACGATCGCGATCGCGACCGCCGGCGACACGCTACGGCAACTTGGTCATGGAGCGGGTAATCTACCCCTGGTAGGCGCGGATCCGCTCAGCGTTTCCAGGGGTGCGCGCCTGGATCAGTGCGGCGCCGGCGTGCTCCAGCAGGCGGTCGGGAGCGAGCGGCGTCGCGTGCAGATCTGCGACGGCCTCGTAGCCGGCCCGAACCAGCAAGGGCGGCAACCCCGCTGGTCTCGGGCCCGCGGTCTCGAGCGCCCGCGTGAGGCGGTGGGCCATTTTCACCGCCCCGTCTGGCGCGGTCGACGGGGCGAGCACCGCGAACTCGCTCCGGCCGAGCCGCCCGATCGCGTCGGACGCGCGACCGCGCGCCTGGAGGATCGCCCCGGCGTACGCCACCGCCACAGGTGGTGCCGCGAGAGGCGCGGGACGCGCGTCTTGTGGCTCCAGCTCGACCGCGAGCGCCAGGCAAGCGAGCGGCGCGTGACGGCGGAACGCGTCCGAGACGAGCTCGCGGGCGCGTCGCTCGAGCCCGCGCATGGTGTACAGCCCGCTCGCCGGCTCCACAGCGGCCTCCTCCAGGGCGCGATCGGTCTCGAGCTTGACGCGCACGAAGGCGTCGAGCTTCAGGGCCAGCTCTTCCGAGTTGATCACCAGGCTCAGGTAGTCCCACGCTCCGGCCTCGAGCGCGGCGAGCCGTTGCTGCTTGGTCGCCGGCGTCGACGTGATCATGAAAATGGGGGTATGCCAGGAGACCGACCGATGCTGGCGAAGCGTGCGGCACACCGTGATGCTGTCCAGATCCTGGAGGTTCGCGTCCATGAGAATGACGTCGGGCCGCGCAGCGGACGCCCGGTCCAAGAGCTCGCGTCCCGTCGCCACGGACAGCACTCGATACCCTAACGGCTCGAGCATGCTCTCGAGCGCCTGATTGAGCCATGTCCCCGTGGCGGCGAGGAGCATGACGGGCGAGCGGGCGAAGGGCGTCCGAGGAGGCATGATGCGGTGAATGTGGCTACGGCGCTGGTGGGGAGAACCCGGCAAAACCCTAGATGGGGCCGGGAGAACACCCGGGTCAGGGAGTGATCAGGCCTTCTCGGATGGCGTAGCGGACCAGACCCGCGACGTCGTGGACGTTCAACTTCTTCATAACGCGCGCGCGGTGAAACTCGGCGGTTTTGGGGGTGATCGCGAGCAGCGCGGCGACCTGCTTCGTCGATTTCCCTTCGGCCACGAGCTGCGCGACCTGGCGCTCACGCGAGGTCAAGCGGCTCCGGTCCTCCGCCGCGGCGGCCCGGCAGGCATCCACCACGGCTTGAGAGACGCCCGCCCCCACGTAAAAACCGCCGCGCGACACCTGCTGGATGGCCTGGGCGAGGTCCTCTCCCGCCTGGGTCTTGAGCACGAACCCCCGCACCCCGGCCTGGACCGCGTCCGTCACCAGGCGCTCCTGCTCGAGGGCCGTGAGCATCACGACCTGTGTTCCAGGGCACGCCTCGACGATCTGGCGCGCGGCATCGATGCCGTTCAGGAGCGGCATCATGATGTCGAGCACGGCGACGTCCGGCTCATGCTGCCGCGCCAGCTCGACTGCCGTCCTGCCGTCCGACGCCTCGGCCGCTACCTCGAAACCGTGCCGCTCGAGCAGGGCGCGCACGCCCTGTCGCAGCACGACGTGATCGTCGGCCAGCACTACCCGTAGCGACATCGTTCCTCCGTACGCAGGCGATCACTGTATAGGGATCGACCCGCCCCCGCGTCAAGCGGGCCCGGGATACGCGCAACGCGAAGTCGCAATCCGGTAGGGAGTTATCCATTACTGTTTACATATGCCGTCCGAACCCGCGCGCCTCTCCAAGTCGCGCTATCTCTCCGGGCTCCAGTGCCACAAGCAGCTGTGGTGGCGGGTGCACGAGCCCGAGGCGCCGGAGCTATCCCCTTCCCCGGGGCACCAGAACCTGTTCGAGCAAGGCCGGGAAGTCGGCGAGCGGGCGCGGGGGCACGTGCCTGGGGGCGAGCTGATCGATGTCCCGTTCTATCAGTACGACAACAAGGTGACGGCCACGCGCGAGGCCCTGAAACGTGACCTCCCGGCGATCTACGAGGCCTGGTTCCTGGCGGACGAGACCTACGTGGGGGTCGACATTCTGGAGCGCACATCCCGGGGCCATACGGTGATCGAGGTGAAGGCATCGAACAGCCGCAAGCCGGAGCATTTGCCGGACGCGACGGTCCAGGTGCATGTGTTGCGGCGTGCGGGCCTTCAGGTAGAGCGGGCGGAGGTCATGCACCTCAACCCGCAATGCCGCTACCCGGATTTATCCAACCTGTTCGTGCGTGAAGACGTCACGGCGCTCGTCGAGGCCGCGCTGATCGGCGTGCCCGACGAGCTCGCAGCGCAACAGAAGATGCTCGAGGGGCCGCTGCCCGACGTGGCCATCGGCGAGCATTGCACGACGCCTCACGACTGTCCGTTCATCGAGCGCTGCTGGCCCAAGCTCCCCGACCACCACGTGAGTAAGCTGTACCGCATCGAGCGCAAGCGGGCGCTCGAGCTCGAGGCCGACGGCTTCGCGACGATATACGACCTGCCCTCGGACCTGGAGCTGTCGGTGATCCACGCGCGTCAGGTGAAGGCAGTGCAGACCGGGCGAATGGTCGTGGAGCCCACGCTCACGAAGGCGCTCGCCCAGTTTGTATCGCCGCTCGCGTTTCTCGATTTCGAGACGGTGAGCGTTGCGATCCCGCGTTGGCCCGGGTGCCGGCCGTGGCAGCAGGTGCCGGTGCAGTTCAGCGCGCATGTGGAGGAGCGGGGTGGCGGATTGGTGCATCATCAGTGGATTGCGGACGGGCCGGAGGATCCGCGCCCCGCGCTGGCCGAGGCACTGGTCGAAGTCTGCGCTGGCGCGCGCAAGATCGTAGCCTACCACGCGAGCTTCGAGCGCGAATGCGTCAAACGGCTGCGGGAGGCCGCGCCGCACCTGGACAAGGAGCTCGAGCGGATCGAGAGGCGCCTTGTAGACCTGTTGCCGGTGATCCGGAGGCACGTGTACCACCCCGACTTCGGCGGCGGGTTCAGCCTCAAGAAGACGCTCCCGGCGCTGGTCCCGGGACTGTCCTACGCGGATCTAAAAGTCCAGGACGGCGAAGTGGCGACCGTGGAACTGCAGCGGCTGATGTTCCAAGGCGCCGAGATGCCCGCTGGGGAGCGGGCCACGCTGCGGGACGCGTTGCTCGCCTATTGCAAGCGGGACACGTGGGCGATGGTCAAGCTGTTGGAGAAGCTCAGGAGTTTGGTGGGGGATCAGTTGGAGTTGTTTTGAGGGCCTTCTTGGAGCCGCCTATCACAACCCCATGCGACGGCGGAGATCCCGAAACCGCGGGTCAGCCCGGAGGGGAGCGTACTCCGGTTCGCAGCTAACCGCCGCCGCCAAATTGACATCGCCCTCCTCGAACGCTCGCCGCAGCCAGGCCATGGATTCCCCACGCTGGCCGAGTACGATGTACTCGCGAGCGAAGGCGGCCGGTGGAACGAATCCGCGCTTCGCTCGCGTCCGCAGCCGCTCGAGGGATCGGGTGGCCCCGAGCAAGCGCGCCGCGGCGTAGCCGGCGCTGCCCCGGCTCCCACGGATGAGACGCCCGTATACGGTGTCGCCCCACTGGCGGGCACCCGTCGCAAGCTCGTTCAGGGCCGCGTCGTAGTCTCCCTGGCTGGCGAGGGCCTTCGCGAGCTCATAGTGGGCCGGCGGATAAATCGAGTCGAGCGCGAGCTGCTTCGCGAATTGCACAGCCGCGTCTGCCGGACGACCCGCGCACGCCAGGACCCGGCCCAGTTGATACGAGAAGTGGCGAGTCAGTGGATCCAGCTCGATGGCCCGACGCGTCTCAGCCTCGGCTTCGTCGAAGCGTCCGAGGGTCCGAAGGTAGACGCCGAATATCTGGTGCGGCTCCGGGTCGTTTGGATCCAGCTCTAGAGCGCGGCGAAACAGTGGTTCGGCGGCCGCCCACTGCCGATGAAAGGTCGCCGTCGCCTCTGCGACGAGCGCGTACGCGAAGCCGAGCGTGGAATCGATCTGGAGCGCACGGCGGGCCGCAGCCTCCGCGAGGGGATATGCCTCGCGCGACGGCATTACCCAATAGTACGCCAGTCCGACGTACGAGTACCCCAGGCCGGCGTACGCGGCCGCGTACACCGGATCCCGCTCTATGGCCTGTGTGAACAGTCCGCGAGCTCGCGCGATCGATTCCCCGGTTCGTCTCCCCAAGAAGTACCGGCCCTGGAGGTAGAGCAGGTAGGCATCGGCGCTGGTGGTCGTTCGACGCAGCTGCCGCAGGTCGATCGAGTCGGCCGCGTGGGGTTGCAACTCCCGCACAACGTCGCCGACCACCCGTCCCTCGACGGCGAGCGCGTGCGACGCCGCCAGCGGGAACTCCCTGCCCCACCGACCTGCACCCGAGGCCGCACGCCGTACCTCGACAGCCAGGACCAGTGAGTCCGCCTGGCGTCGCAACGTCCAGGCGAGGACCGCGTCGACATCTTGGATGGCCGCGGGGCTAGTGACGCGAAGCCCGGGGATACGCGACAGGGCAGCGGTTACGCCCTGCGCCAGCCCGTCGGCCAGATACGTGAGTGTAGTGTCTCGCGTGGCATTGCTGAGGGGGAGGACCGCGACCGACATTTGCCGTGTCCCGGAGACGACCAGCCACCAGATCATCGCTGTCGCGACTGCCCCGCCGACCACAAGCCACGACACCCGTCGCCCACGACGACCTCGCGCCGGAACCAGGGACGGCGCGATCAGTCGTGGCGGCGGCGCGGCCTCCGCAAACGGGGTAAGTCGTGCCCGAATCGCCCGGATACGGGCGTCGGTTTCGGGCGAGGGCGCGGCGTCATACTCCTTCTGCAACCGGCGACGGAACGTCTCAAACGCGCTCAGTGCGCCGGCGCGATCGCCCGACCGATCCAGCAACTTGATGAGTCGCGCCAGGGCCCCTTCATCGTCGAGGTCGAGGGCGACGCCTTGGCGGGCCGCGTGCACCGCCACGGCCATGTCGCCTTCCGCTGCGGCGTGTTCCGCCAGGTCAGCCGCAGCCCGGGCTGCCAGCTGCCGCAGGCGAGTTCGCTCCGACTCGATCCACTGCTCGAGCTCCGGAGTGCCGCCTGCCACGAAGAAGCCATCGAGGAAACCGCCGCGGTACAGCTGCAACGCGTCGGCAGGGCGCCCGATCTCACAGGCACGCTGGAAGGCAACCACGTCACTCCAGACGGTTCCCGGCTCGAAGCCGATCGCTTCGTCACTATGGCCGTCGAGAATTCCGTCACCCAGCTCGCGGCGCAGAAAGCGCAGCGACTGCCGCAGGGCCCCACGGGCGTGGGCCGTGTCGAGGTCGGGCCAAAACAGCGCGACCAGGGAGTCGCGGCGGGAAGCGTCAGTGTGGACGGCAAGATAGGTGAAAAGGGCGAGGCGCTTCGGCTGAGCGAGGATCGATTGGGCCGCACGCCCGTCGGCCCTCTTCAGGTCCAGCGCGCCCAGCGTCCGCAACTCGATCATGCTCGAACCGCCCGCGCAGACGCGCCGGAGGCGGCCAAGTCACGCTCCGATCACGGCTGGCTCACTGGCCGACGCTAGTCTGCTCAATGTACGCCTGCGGGAGGTACCCGCCAGAGCGTTTCCCGCGTCCGGTCGGGGTCGGCTCGCCCGCGGAGCTCGCTAACTGCCGTGCCCCATGGAGGTTCACATGTCGAGACTCCTGCGCAATTCCGTTATCCTTTCGGCGCTCGCCGTCGCCGTCGGAGCGCTCGCCTGCAGCGACACCACGAAACCGCGAGAGCGTTCGACCGCGGGAATCACTGGGCCGAGCTACACGGCCGCAGTGGACTTTACGCCGACAGTCGTTGGACGCGGCAACCTCGGCACGTATCATATTCAATCCAAAGCCGGTGATTATGACGCCGAGCTCAAGTCGCACGACAACACCGACATCGTAGTCGTGAGCGTAGACATAGCACCCGGTGGGCATTCCGGTTGGCACTTTCATCCCGGTCCCGTGCTGGTCATCGTGAAAACCGGTACGATCACGTTTTACATGGGGGACGATCCCACGTGCACCCCGCACGTCCACCCGGCTGGTACCACATTCTTCGAGAACGGCGGGATGGTGGGGATCGCGCGCAACGAAGGAACTGTAGCCGCCACCGTAGTCGCGACCTTCTTCGTGCCCGCGGGCAGTCCAACGCGCCTTGATGCGCCGGCGCCGGGAAATTGTGCGTTTTGAGTAGAACCCGATCCAGAGAGCGGCGGGCAGCTTCTAGTTGGAGGGCTGCTCGCCCTTCTCGGTCCGCCCGTCCTGCGACTCGAGCTCGTTCAGCGCCGCCTGCACGGCACTCGCGTGATTCCGCTCGGTGCTGCGATACACATCCAGAGTGCTAGTCCCCCGCACCACGCGATACTCCCGGGCACCAATACCGGTGACGCTGGCGTATTCGCGCACGTCCCAGTGGTCCTTACCACGGCACCGTGGGTAGCATTCGCCAACGTGGGATAGCTCTTCTGGGGTAAGAATCGCGCCCTGCAGCTCTACGTGTGCGCGGAACCGATTGGGAAAGTCTCTGGGCTCGCTGCTCATGTGATGGCCTCCAACCCCTTCACGCTGCTCCAACCACGGCCACCACGCACCGGCGCCGGCACTGAACTGCGGAAACTGCTCACCTCACTCTAGCCCGTGGGATGCTCGGCGGCAAGACAGCGTGAAGCTGGAGGAGAGAGAGGGCGACCAACTAGGCCACCCTCCTTGTTCCGCGTGACTTATCCGTTCAACGCCTTCTCCGGGGTGACTTCCACCGTGATCAAATGAGGCTTGGCCGTCTCCGACTTCGGCAGCGTGACCGTCAGCACGCCGAGGTTGTAAGTCGCCTTGATCTTGTTGGGATCGATCGAGGCCGACAACCTGAACGTCCGCTCGAAGGCGCCATAGGTCCGCTCATAGCGATGGACCTTCTCGGCCTTCTCCTCCGCCACCTGCTCCTTTGTCCCTTTGATCGTCAGCAGGTTGCTCTCCACTGTGATCTTCACGTCCTCGGGCTTCACCCCGGGCACTTCCGCCACCAGGCGGATGACATCGGGCTCCTCGAAGATGTCCACCAGCGGCTGCCAGGCAGTCGTCGCCGCCTCAGGTACGGGCCACTCCCACGCGCGTAGCGGCTCGCCGTTGAAGACCCGGCCCATCCGGTTCTCCAGCTGATACAGCAGATCCACCATTGGGTCTCTCTTAGTAATGCCCACCATATCGTCCTCATGCTTTCTTGTGAGTCGACTTCAGCCACCGGCTGCACCTGCTTGTCTGTCGCAAGATGATGCAATGTACCTACCTTGTCAAGTTATATAGCATCAATCCACCAGCACTTGACCAGTTTAGTAAAGCAAGGTAAGGTCCCTTATGGAGAATCGCATAGTCGGAGCACGCCCAGAGATCATGGGCGGCATCCTCACACATGTCGCGACGCGCGAATGCCTCATCACCCAACCCCATCCAGCCCTGGCGTGCGGAGTCGTAACCGCCCGGCGGCGCTGTCAGGAGGAGGGCGACGCAGCCAAGCGTAGGGAGGGTAATCCAATGGCACCGGTCACACTGCAGCGCTTCATACAGGAGTTGGACAAGCTGAAGCAAGAGACGGACGCGGGAAGGCTCCAATCGCACGACTACGACACCCGGCTCGCTCGAATCATCCGAGAGCTCCGGGAACGAGGCCTAGACGCCGATCGCGCCGCTGCCACAGCTGCGCTCGCGGACGCTCTCCTGCGGGGGGTCATCACGGGTCCGCTTGAGGCGCACCTGCAGACCCGGCTGGGGCTGGTGGCCTGACGAGGGCGGCTCAGCTCGATCTGCTCTGTACTGCTTCGAAATCCTCCGGCGTGTCCACGTCTGTGAGCAGCACCTCCGGCCGATCCACATACATCGCCTCGTGTTTGTGCGCCTGCACGACCGCCTTGCCACACCCCTCCCCCGTCCACGCGAGCAACTCCCCAAATAGCGCCCGTCGGAATAACAGTGGCGGCGCAGTGACGTCACCATAACGCGACACCACGAGGGGCGCTTCGGTGCCGCGCGCCGCGGCGACCAGCATCGCGAGCGTCTCGGCGCTCACTCGCACCATGTCGCCCAGCATCACGACGACGGCGTCGACATCCGCGCCGAGCGCGTTCAGGCCCTGGTGCAATGAACCGCTCGTCGGGCCGGTGTAATCGGGATTCACCGCGAACTCGACTGGGAGGTCCCTCAGCTCGGCGCGCAACCGTTCTGCCTCGTGGCCGATCACGACCACCACGGGCGACAGCCCGGCCCCGAGGGCTCGCGTCGCGGCTCGGCGAATCAACGACTCCCCCTCGAGCGCGAGCAGCATCTTATTCTTGCCCATGCGGCGCGATGCGCCGGCCGCGAGGATCACCCCCGCGATGCGAGGCGGCTCAGTCGGTCGGCGCATGGATGGCCGCCCTCCGTTCCCTGAGCGACCGGGCCCGCCGTCCAGAGCGCACCGCGAGAATCTCCGCGATGACGGCGAGTGCCACCTGCTCGGCGCCGTCGGTCCCGATGTCCAACCCCACGGGCCCGTACACCCGGCCCTCATCCATCGGCCCATCGGCGGCGAGGTTCCGGAGAATGCGCTCGGTGCGTTGGCGCGGTCCCAGCATCCCCACATAGGCGACCGGCGTCTTTATAAGCGCGCGCACGTACGCTTGATCGTCGGCGAAGTTGTGGTTCATCACGACGGCGTAGCACTCGGCGTCGAGCGGCAGCATCGCCTCGAGCTCGTCGCCCGCGCTCTCGACCAGAGCCGCCGCGCCGGGGAAGCGTTCCCGCGTGAGGTACCCCGGCCGTCGATCGACCACCACCACCCGGAACCCCACATCGGCGGCGAACCGCACTAGCGGCCGGGCATCGTCGCCCGCGCCCAAAACCACCAGTTGAGGCGGGGGAACCAGTACGTCAAAGAAGATTGACCGGCCGCCGATCTCGTGGATCCCGGATTCTCCGGTCTCGAGCAGCTCCCGCGCTCGCGCAGTCGCTTCGCGATTTACGTCGCGGGAGCCCAGGTCGCCGTCGACACCGTCGGGGGTCACGACAACACGTTTCCCCTTTCCCCTTTCCCCTTTCCCGTCGAGCTGCGTACAAACCACGAACGAGCGCCGGCCATCCAGGAGCGCCCGCTCCCCCGGCCGTGCCTCCGCCGGCTCGACGTGCACATCTACCTGCCCCTCACACCCGACGCCCAGATCCCAGGCCGCTATCTCGTCGGCGCTCGAGCAGTAGCTGCGGAGCTCGGGCTCCCCCTTGCGGATCACCTGCAGCGCCACCTCGCGCACGTCCTGCTCGAGACACCCCCCGCTCACGTTCCCAGCGGTGCTGCCATCCTCGGCGACCGCGAGCTTCGCTCCCTCGTGGCGATAGGCCGAGCCCCGCACGCGGACCACGGTAGCCAGCGCGGCTCGCTGCCCCACCCCCCGCACGCGGGCGAGGAAGTCCAGGACTTCTCTCGTCTCGAGCCACTGTTTCATGCGCTGAAATCTACTTCGACCCCGCGGCCTCGCCGACACGCGCCGCGAACTTGTCCCAGAAGCTC
>Ga0114129_10005646_pt1 | contig 17708 bp, 11 predicted proteins | sample RhiMetdeltSRZDD1_FD_80071 | JGI IMG/M metagenome (GOLD analysis project Ga0114129, IMG submission 80071) | Populus rhizosphere microbial communities from Tennessee, USA - Rhizosphere MetaG P. deltoides SRZDD1 (version 2) (version 2) | ecosystem: Host-associated > Plants > Roots > Rhizosphere >...
CGGCGCTCGCCAGGAGCAGAAGCGCGCCGAGCGCCGCCGCCGGTCTCGCCAGTCGCGTCGCCGCGCGCGGCGCGAAGAATCGGATCGCCATGCCGATCCCCAGCGGCGCCAGCACGCTGCTCGCCACGATGGAGGCGATGGAGACCATCGGCACGTGCGTCTCCTTGCCCAGAGCGCGGCCGACGGCCGTGATCGCGACCGGTATCGTGACGATCGAGAGGACGGCGGCGGTCGCGAGGAGGCCGACCGCTTCGGAGCCATCTCCACCGGCGGTGAGCTGCTTGCGTGGCAGCAGCGGCGGCACCGGGGACACGGCGATGGCGACGAGGGCGACCTTCACCACGGGGTGGAGATCGAACGCGATCCCGAGCCCCACGGCGAAGAGCGGCATGATCACGCCCATCGCCAGCAGGCAGCGCAGGAACAGTCCGGGCCGCCGCAGGACATGGATCGCGTCGGTCAGTCGCGCGCTCATTCCCAGCGCCAGCACGTTGAGGAAGACGCTGGCCTTCGCAGTCACGAGGATCAACGCGCCGAGCGTCATGCTTCGTTTACCGTCCCGCCGGCCCCCCCGCGTCGATAGGGCCGTCCGGGCAGGTCAACCGGCCTTTACAACAGCGTGAGCAGCACCTTCATGAGCGCCTCTTTGATCGGCACCTCGATGGCGATCAGCGGCAGCATCGGCAGGAGGATCGGCGCGGCGATCAGAATGAGGGTTCGCTTGCCGGCCGGCACAGGACGGGTCCGCGACACCGCGTCGTAGAGGGACACGGTATCGGCCACGGGACCGAGCTCCGGCGCGGTCAGCAGCGCGTCGTCCTGCACCTTCTCCCCGAGGAGCCAACGGCGATAGACGAGCTGATCGTGCTCCGTGACGAGGGCGCCGTAGTCGAGGAGCGCGCGCCGGCGCAGAGCGAGGAGCCGCGGGGCAAACATGGCGAGCGGCACGAACAGCGCGGCGGCGACGGTGACCGCGAACGCGGCCAGCGGCACCTGGAACGACGCCAGCGGGACGTGATGATAGATCGCCTGATGGGCCCAGGTGGAGGCCAGCACCGAGGCGAGCGCGAACGACAACGGCGCGAACGCACTGGGCAGGGTCTGGAGAAATCCCAGGCCGCCCGCACGATCGGGATGGGTGGCGACGAGTACCAGATCGAGTCGGGAGATCCGAACCATGATGATCGTGACGAGGGCAAGGCGCCAGATCCACGCCAGCAAGAGGGCCGTGAAGATCGGCCGCGCGACGAAGTGAAACCAGGCCCGGCCGAATCCCGGCGCGAGCTGGTGCTGCGGTGCCTCCGTGGTCCAGAGCAGTTCGTGGGCGTTCAGGCTGAACGGGTTGCTCGCGACTGCGCTGATCACGAGCACGGCGATCACAAGCCACGGCTGCCAGCCGTCACGCCAGGCGACGGCACGACGGACGATCTCGACGAAGCGGGCGTGGTCCTTGTCGGCGACGAGGCCGCTGCGAACGAACTGTGCGACCGACTCGCGCACCACGGAGTGCAGCCGCGCCTCGCCGAGGATCAGCAACGGCACTGCCACCAGGAACCGGGCGTGGATGCCGAAGTGCTGGGCGAGCGGTTCGTCGAGGAGGCCGTGCAGGAGCCGCTCGGCGAGCGCGGCAGCCACGACGAGCGGGACCCACGTGAGCAGCACCGAGATGAGCGCCCGCCGGCCGACACCGAGCCCGCGCGACGGAATAAGGCCGATCGCGCGCTGCACGCGGCACGCGAAGTCGCCGTCGACGAGTGAAAAATCAACGTCCGGGTCGACCGCCTTCGCGCGGCCGCCCAGCTCCGTGGGACCTGCTTTCAGCGATGTCGCCATGCTCTCCCCGGCGCCTTGCGGCGCTCAGGCGCCATGGGGGCCAAGCGTTCGTCGAGCCTTGATGACGCGCAAGGGCCATCTGGGTAAAGCGCTTCTTGCGACGAAGGTCCAATTGCTGGGTGTTTGCATCGCCGGGTCCACTGAGGGGCGCGACGATCCGTTGGCCGTCGGGAGGCCTCATGACGGAATACCTGCTCCGACCACGAGCATCAACGCTGTTGGTGGTGAGTCTGGTCTTTCTGATCTTCTTTGCGCCGCCGGAAACGTGGGCCGACCACGATCAAGTGCTGCACCTCGCGCTGCCGCCGGCTCCCGCGCCGCCGAAAGATTGGCTGGGGCGTAACGTCCCGGGGCTGGACGAAAGGCGGAATACCTGGCCGGCCTTCTTCCGCGATACCGACGTGAACGTGCACTTCCGCACCTTCTACCGGAACATCGAGAAGTCGGACGGCAGCTTCAGCGAGGCCTGGGCGCTGGGCGGGTGGGTGCAGTACGTGTCCGGCTGGCTGCTCGATACGTTTTCGATCGGCGCGACGTACTACACCTCGTTTCCCGCGTATGCCCCCGAAGACCGACCCGGCAGCCTGCTCCTCACGCCGGGGCAGGACGCGATCGGGACGTTCGGCGAGGCGTGGGGCGCCCTGCGCTACAAGGAGTACGCGCTGCTGCGGGGAGGTCGCCAGAAGATCGACGAAGGCTACGTCAACGCCCAGGACAACCGCATGGTCCCGCACACGTTCGAGGCGGCGACCCTGTCCGGCAAGCTCGGCTGGCTTCGTTACGACGCGGGCTATGTGACGACGATCAAGCCGCGGGACTCGAATGACTTCATTTCGATGTCCCGCCAGGCCGGTGCGCGGGGTGACGACGAGCCGCTGATCCTCGGCGCCGTGGGGCTTACGCCGATCAAGGATCTCGAGATCTACGCGGCGACGTACTACGTCCCCAACGTGTTCAACACGGTGTTCGGCAAGGTCGAGTACACGCATCCGTTCACCGAGGAGCTCAAGCTGGCGGTCGGCCTGCAGTACACGGACCAGCGGGGCGTCGGGGACGAGCGATTGGGCGACTTCGCCACCTGGAACGTCGGCGCCGGCGCGCGACTGACGTTCAGAGGCCTGTCGTTCGGCGCGGCGACGCATGTCACCGGCGACGAGGCCTCGATCCGGTCGCCATACGGCTCGTGGCCCGGTTACCTCTCGTTGATGGTCACCGACTTCGATCGGGCGAACGAGAAGGCGTTCGGGTTCGGCCTCAGGTACGACTTTGGCGGCTCACTGCTGCCGTTCAAGGTTCCCGGGCTGTCGCTGGCGCTGCTCTACGCGGAGGGCCACGACCGTGAGGATCCGGCGACGGGCAGGGGCCTGCCGACTACGCGGGAAGGAAACCTGGACATCATCTACAACGTGCCGGCGCTGAAGGGACTGCAGTTCCGCTTCCGGAACGCCTATGTCGACGAAGGCGGGCCCAAGCTCCTGAAGGACTTCCGCATCATCATCAACTACGAGGTGGCTCTGTTCTGACGTCCCAGCCGCCGCCGAGCGCGCGGTAGAGCCGCACGACCGCGACCAGCTCGTCCCGTTGCGCCTGCGCCAGCGCCAGCTCGGCGTCGAACAGCTGCCGTTCCGTGTCCAGGACCTCGAGGTAGCTCGTGACACCGCCGCGGTAGCGAATGTTCGCGAGGCGTGCGGCGTCGCGCAGCGAGCCGACGAGCAGCTCCTGCTGGGCGCGAAACTCCCCGCGCTTGCGGTGCTCGACGAGCGCATCCGAGACCTCGCGGAACGCCGTCTGGATCGTCTGCTGGTAACGGACGAGCGACTCCTGGGCCCGCGCTTCGGCCGATCGCACGCCCGCGCCGATCCGACCCCAGTTGAAGATCGGCAGCGTGATCTGCGGTCCCACCGAGAAGATGCCGGCCGGCCCGAACCAGCTCCCGTTGATCGCGATTCCGCCGGCGCCGCCCGAGCCGGTGAGCAGCACGCGCGGAAAGTAATCGGCCTTCGCCACGCCGATGCGCGCCGTGGCCGCCGCGAGCTGATCCTCGGCCGCCCGAATGTCGGGCCGCCGCTCGAGCAGCGCTGACGGCAGCCCCGCCGGCACGCTGGGCAGCGCGAACTGCGCGACCAATGGCCGGCCGCGCGGTACCGCATCCGGACCGCGTCCGAGCAGCAGGCTGATGAGATTCTCCGTTTGCTCGATCCGGCGCTGGATGTCGGGAATCGTCTCCGCCGCCGTGTAGAGCAACACCTCGGCCTGCCGCACGTCGATCATGGCGGCCACGCCGCCTTCCTGCCGGAGCTTGACGAGCCGCAGGGAGTCTTGGCGCAAGGCGAGCGTCCGGGTCGCGATCTCCAGCTCGAGGTCCAGCTCGCGGAGCTCGAAGTACGCGGTGGCGACATCGCTGATCAGCGTCGTGAGCACGAACCGCTGCGCGTCTTCGGAGGCGAGCAGGTCGGCCCGGGCCGCCTCGGTGCCCCGGCGCAGACGTCCCCAGAAATCGAGCTCCCAGAACAGGTCGAGCGTGGCCAGGGGGCTGAAGGTGTCCCGCGTCTGAATCGGTTCCGGTGCGCGATCGCCGGTGGTGCGGGTGTAGGGCGCCGACGCGGAGGCGCCGACGGTCGGGGCCTGGAACGATCGCGCGATGGTGACCTGGGCACGCGCGTCGAGAATCCGCGTCGCGGCGATGCGGACGTCGTAGTTCTCCGCGAGCCCCGTGCGGATCAGCGCCTGCAGCGTTTCGTCGCCGAAGATCTCCCACCAGGCGAGGTCGCCTAGCGAGGCGGCGCCCGCCGGGACATCGGCCGCACGCCCGCGGAAGTCCGGCGGCACCGGCACATCCGGGCGCTTGTAGTTCGGTCCCACCGTGCAGCCGGTGAGGAGGGCGGCCGCGAGCAGGAGAACCCGCCGCGTCACGCGTGCTGCTCGCCGGGCACCGCCGTCGGTGCGCTCGGCTGGACGACGGGACGCTTCGCCACCACCTTTCGTCGCCACAGGCCTTCGACGAAGGTGAAGTTGCCGGGGATCAAGAACACGCCGAGCCCGGTCGCGATCAGCATTCCCCAGAACACCGCGGTGCCCATGACGTTCTGAGCGCCGGCGCCCGCCCCCCGGGCGAGCATCAGCGGCACGACACCCAGGATGAAGGCAAACGCCGTCATCAAGATGGGCCTGAAGCGCAGGCGCGCCGACTCCAGCGCGGCGTCGTGCAGATGCTGGCCCTCCTCGTGCTTGGCTTTCGCGAACTCGACGATGAGGATCGCGTTCTTGGCGGCGAGCCCGACGAGCATGATCAGCCCGATCTGCACGTAGACGTTGTTGTCGTAGCCGGCGAGCCAGACCCCGAAGAACGCGCCGAGGGCGACCAGCGGGGAGCCGAGAAGCACGGCCCACGGCAGGCGCCAGCTCTCATAGAGCGCCGCCAGCAGCAGGAAGACGAAGACGATCGCGAGCACGAACGTCGGCGTGGCCGGCGGCGCGATCTTCTCCTGATACGACAGCGAGGAGTACGCGAAGCTCATCTCCTTCGGCATCGTCTGCCGGAAGACGTCCTCGAGCGCGGCCAGCGCCTGCCCCGAGCTGACGCCAGGCGCCGGCGCGCCGTTGATCTCCACCGACCGCAGCAGGTTGAAGCGCGTGGTGATCTCCGTGCCCGTCGCCGATTTGATGCTGACCAGGGTCGAGAGCGGAATCATCGTGTTGGTCGTTTTGCTGCGGACGTACACGTCGCCGATGTCCGACGGCTTTCGGCGGTAGTCCGTGTCGGCCTGGACGTAGACGCGGTAGAGCCGGCCGAAGCGGTTGAAGTCGTTCACGTAGCTGCCGCCCATCGCCGTGGACATCGCCTGGAAGACGTCGTTCACGGGCACGCCGAGCGTGCGCGCCTTCTCGCGGTCGAGGTCGACCTTGACTTGCGGGTACGTGGGATCGAACGCCGTGAAGAGCGACGCGAACTCGGGCCGCTGGCGCGCCGCCGTCAGGAACGCGCGCGTGCGTTCTCCGAGCTCCTCGACGCTCAGCGCGCCACTTCGATCCTGGAGCAGGAAGTTGAAGCCCGCGGCGGCGCCGAAGCCGCTGATGGTCGGAATGTTGAACGGGAAGACGATGGCCTCCGGGATCGCGGCCAGCTCAGCCTGCAGCCCGCGCATGATGCCGAGCACGTGCAGCGACGGGTCGTGGCGTTCGTCCCACGGCTTGAGGCGCACGAAGATGCTGCCGAAGTTCGGCTGATAGGTGCTGGTGACGGCGCCGTACCCGCCGATCGTCTGGAAGGACTCGACGCCCTCGACCTTCTCGAGCAGCTCCTCGACTTTCTGCAGCACGGCGCTCGTCCGCTCGAGCGAGGCTCCGGGCGGCAGCTGCACGTTGACCCCGAACAGCCCCTGATCCTCCTCGGGGATGAATCCCGCCGGCAGCGCGCGGCCGAGCACGGCGATGCCCGCGATGACGACGCCGACGATCAGGACGGTGATCACGCCGTGGCGAATCAGGTGGCGGGCCACGCCGACGTAGCCGCGCGTGGTGACGTCGAACACCCGGTTGAATCCCCGGAAAAACATCCCGAGCGGCCCTCGCGCGGGGCGGGCCGGCTTCAGGAGCATCGCGGCGAGCGCGGGCGACAGCGAGAGCGCGCTGAACGCCGACAGCAGCACCGAGATCGCGATCGTGAGCGCGAACTGCTGGTACATCTGCCCGGTGAGACCACCCAGGAAGGCGACGGGAATGAAGACGGCGGAGAGGATCAGCGCGATGCCGATCACTGGCGCCGATACCTCTTTCATTGCCTGGATCGTCGCCTCGCGCGGGGCCATGCCGTGCTCGATGTGATGCATGACCGCCTCGACCACGACGATCGCGTCGTCGACCACGATGCCGATGGCGAGCACGAGACCGAACATCGACAGGGTGTTGACCGAGAAGCCGAGGAGCGGGAAGAAGATGAACGTGCCGACGATGGACACGGGCACGGTCAGGAGCGGAATGATCGTCGCCCGGAGGTTTTGCAGGAAGATGTAGACGACCAGCGTCACGAGGATCAGCGCCTCGACGAAGGTCTTCACGATCTCGTGGATCGAGGCTTGCACGGCCGGGGTCGTGTCGTACACGATCGTGTAGTCGAGGTCGGGCGGAAAGAGGCCCTTGGCCGTCCGCATCGTCTCGTAGATCTTCTCGGCCGCCTGGAGCTGGTTCGCCCCGGGCAGCAGATAGACGGCCATCGCCCCGGATGGCTTGCCGTTGAGCCGGCCGAACGAGTTGTAGTCCTGGCTGCCGAGCTCGGCGCGCCCCACGTCCCGGATGCGCACGGGCGCGCCGGTCGCGGCCTCGCGAATGATGATGTTTTCGAATTCTTCGGTGGTCACCAGCCGACCGGGGGCACTCACCGTGAACGTGAATTGCTGGTCGGCGGGCGTGGGGGCCGCGCCGATGCGTCCGGCCGGCGCCTGGAGGTTCTGCTCCTTGATCGACGAGACCACGTCGGACGGCGTCAGCCCCAGCTTGGCGAGCTTGTCAGGGCGCAGCCAGACGCGCAGGCCATAGTCGGTGCCGCCGAAGAGATCGACCTGCGCGACCCCGGGAATGCGCAAGATCTGGTCGCGCACGTTGATCGAGGCGTAGTTGATCAGAAAATTGGCGTCGTAGCTCTCGCCCGGCGAGAAAAGCGAGATCAGCATGAGGATGCTGGGGCTCTGTTTCTTCACCGTGACGCCCTGGGCCACCACCTCCTGGGGCAGGCGCGCCTGCGCGGAGGACACGCGGTTCTGCGTGAGCACGTTCGCGGTGTCCTGGTCGACGCCGACCTCGAAGTTGACGTCGAGCAGCATGCGGCCGTCGCTGGTGTTCGACGACTTCATGTAGATCATCCGGTCGACACCGTTGACCTCCTGCTCGATCGGCGTGGCGACCGACTGCTCCACGGCCACCGCGGAGGCGCCCGGATAGTTTGCGGTGACCCGGATCGTCGGCGGCGCGAGGAACGGGTACTGCTCGAAGCTCAGCCGCATCAGCGAGTAGGCGCCGAGCAGAACGGTGAGGATGGCGATGACGATCGCGACGATCGGACGTCGAATGAAGAACTCGGCCATGCGCTAGCGCCCGGGCTTGCTCGTGGGCGGCGACGCCGCGGGACTCTGGCTGGCGGGCTTCAGCTCGGCCTTGACCTGCATCCCGGGCCGCGCCTTCTGGATGCCTTCGACGATGACGCGTTCCCCGGGCTTGAGGCCGGCGGTCACGATATAGAACTGCTCGTAGGCGTCGCGCAGGGTCACCGTGCGTTGCGCGACCTTGTCACCCTCGCCGACCACGAGGACGGTCTTGGCGCCCTGCAGCTCTTGCACCGCGAGCTGCGGCACCAGGATCGCGTTCGGCACCTGCTCGGTCACCGCACGGACCCGCCCGAACTGCCCGGGCCGGAGGACTAGCTGGGGATTGGGAAACTCCGCCCGGACGTTGATCGTCCCCGTTTTTTGATCGACCGCGCGGTCGACGAACACGGGACGGCCCTTGTGCGGAAACGTCGTGGAGTCGGCAATGATCAACTCGAGCGTCGGGGCGCCGCGCTGCGCCTCGCCGCGGCCCAGGCCGGGGATGCGCTTGACGAGCCGCAGGTAATCGCCCTCGGTGATCGCAAAGTCGACGTAGATCGGATCGACGGACGACACGGTGGCCAGCAGCGTGGGCTCGTTCTTCCCGACCAGGTTGCCGGTATCCACGGAGAGCTTGCTGATGATCCCCGAGATCGGGGACTCGATGCGCGTGTAGCTCAGGTTCAGCTCGGCCTGCGTGACGGCGGCGCGGGCCGACTCGACGGCGGCCTCGGCGAGCTGGATGGCCGTGCGCTGAGCCAGCTCGCTGTCTTTGAGCCCAGCCTCCGCGGCCTCGACGGCGGCGACCGCGACCTGTTGCCGTGAGATGGCGGTGTCCAGGTCTTGTTGGGGAATCGCCTTCTCCTCCGCCAGGGGGCGATACCGTGCGACGTCGTTCTGGGTGCGTCCGCGCTCGGCTTTCGCCTGGTCGAGCTGCGCTCGGAAGCGATCGACGACCGAGGTATCCCGCGCGCGCGTGAGATCGGCCTGCGCCTTGGCGAGCTGCGCCTGCGCCGATTGAAGGGCCGCCTTGTATTCCTCCGGTTGGATCGCGAACAGCTGCTGACCCTTCTGGACCGCCGAGCCCTCGCGGAAGCGCACTTCGTCTAGGACGCCTGGAACCCGTGCGCGGATCTCCACCGTCGGCACCGCCTCGGTGCGGCCGACGAACTCCGCGGAGATCGGCACCGTGCGCTGCACCACCTCGGCGACGACCACGGTGGGCGGTGGCGGCGCCGGCGCCTGGGTCTTCGACGGCTTGCCGTCCTTCGATTCTTTGGCGGTTCCCCGCTCGCACCCGGTGCTCGCCGCAAGCAACAGGACGAGGCTGAGGCACGCGCAGAGCGTTTTCACCGGCTCACTTCGTCATCAGGACGATGATGACGCCCCAGATGATCAGCAGGGTGTTGCCGACGGCGTACGTCACGGTGTAGCCGAGCGCCGGCACCTTGCTCTTGGCGACGTCCTGGACTGCGCCCAGCGCCGCGGTCGTCGTGCGTGCGCCGGCGCACGCCCCGAGCAGGATGCCGGGATGGAATCCAAAGACGTACTTGCCGACGTAGATGCCGATGATGAAGGGCACCAGCGTGACGAACACGCCCCACATGAACAGGCTCAGCCCGGCCGCCTTGAGACCGGCGATGAACGCGGGACCCGTGCTGATGCCCACGACGGCGATGAAGATCGTGAGCCCCATGTTGTTGAAGGCCCACAACGCGGGCTCGGGAATGCGGCCGAAGGTCCGGTGGGTCGAGCGCAGATAGCCGCAAATCAGCCCGGCAATGAGCGCGCCGCCGCTGGTGCTGAGGCTCAGCGGCACCCCGCCGATCGCGACGCTGAGCGCGCCGATCAGCGCGCCGACCACGATGCCAAAGCCCATGAACACGACGTCGGTCTTGTCGGTCACGCGGTCCGCGTAGCCCACCGTGGCAATCGCGCGCTCGACGTCGGGCTTGGGACCGACGATTTGCAGCACATCGCCGCGGTACACCTTGGTCCCGGCGTTGAAGGGCATCTCCTGTCCCTGACGGACCAGCTTGCGGAGAAAGACGTTGCGGGCGTGGTGCTCGCTGTCGTCGACGATCTGCTGCAGCGTCTTGCCATCCAGCGCCTTGTTGGTGACGACGACGTCCACCACCTCGACCGCGAAGTCGAGCAGCTCGCGGTCGTCGACCTCGGTCCCGACGTTCACCTCGGTGTCCAGCAGCGCCTCGCGCGGGCCGGCCATCGCGAGCACGTTGCCGACCTGGATCACCATGTCGCGATTGGCGGGGACGATGCGGCCTTCACTGCGTACCGAGTGCACGAACGTGCGGGCTGGTCGGAACGAGCCCTCCAGGTCCGCCACGCGACGCCCGACGAACTTCGAGTTGGCCGCCACCCGGTAGGCGCGGAGCGCGAAACGCTGGTAGCCGGACACGACGCCTGCTTCCTGCGGCAGCCCGCCCATCTTCGCCTCGTAGTCTTTGCATTCCTTCGCGAGATCGACCCGGAGTAGCTTCGGTCCGATGGAGGCCAGGAACCAGGCGGAGCCCGCCGTGCCGAAGAGATACGTGACCGCGTACGCCACCGGCATGACCTGAGTCCACGCTTTGGCCTGATCCGGCGGCAGACCGAGTCCGTTGATCGTGTCCGTGGCCACGCCGAGCACCGCGGAGATCGTCGCAGCCCCGGAGAGCAGGCCGGCCGCGAGGCCGGCGTGATAGCCGGCGAGCTTGGCCGCCACATACGTGGACAGCAACACCGCGACACAGAGCACGGCGGCGAAGATTGCCTGCGGCACGCCGTCGCTCTTGAGGCCGCGCACGAACTGCGGCCCCACGCCGTAGCCGACGGCGAAGAGGAACATCAGAAAGAAGACGGACTTCACGTGCGGCGAGATCGTGATCTCCAGCTGTCCGATGAGCACGCCGGCCAGCAGCACGGCCGTCACGTTACCGAGGCTGAAACGTCCGAGCTTCAGCGGCCCGACGAGAAACCCGATGGCCAGAGCCGCGAAGATCGCGATCTCCGGATAGCGTCGCAGCGATTCGACCAGCCAGTCGATCATACAGCGCCTCCCTCTCGACTCGACTCCGCTCCGGGGCGCTCGCGGTTAGGCCGCGCGCTGCGTGGCGAAGCGGTGTGCCTCCGCATACGAGTACGCGACGGCCCGGATGGCGCGGCCGATGTCGTCGTACACGTCGTCGTCCAGGTTCGCGAACGAGATCCGCAGCGACCAGTCCGGCGCCTCGAAGCCGCTGCCGTTCAGCAGCACGATGCCGTGATCCACGGCGAGCCGGTAGACGGGGTCGAGCGGGTGGTAGTGCTCCTTCATGAACGCGACCACGTCGGCGCCGACGTGTTCGCGGATGGCCGCCTCCAGCTCGACGACGCCGTAGTACGAGGCGAAGTGCGGATCCGGCGGCCGCTGGACGCCGACGCCTTCCAGCGTCGCGCGGTATCGAGCGGCGACGATGTCCATCGTCGTCTGCTGGTATTGCTTCTTCTCGTCCATCAGCTCGAACAGCGAGAAGATCGACATCTGCGCCTGCTGGGGCAGGCTGAGGCCCGCCGTGTGGTTCAGCGCGACGTCGCGGCTGTCGGCCACGATGCGGTCGATGAACTTCAGCTTCTCGGGGGTCAGGGTCAGGGCGCCGTAGCGGCGGTGGAGCGCCTCGCGCTCAGCTTGTGGCAGCTTCGCGATCATCTCGTCGATGACGCTCTGCTCGTGCACGGCGATCACCCCGAGCCGCCAGCCCGTGCAGCCGAAGTACTTGGAGAACGAGTAGACGCCGAGGGTGTTGCGCGGCAGATCGGCCATGATCGACCGGAAGCCCTTCACGAACGTGCCGTAGACGTCGTCGGTGAGGACGAGCAGGTCCGGCCGCTTCGTCTTCACGAGCTTCACGATCTTCTCGATGACGTCCGGGCTGGTGGCCATCGACGTCGGGTTGCCGGGGTTCACGAGGCAGAAGAGCTTGATCTTGGGGTCGGCGAGCTTGCCGATCTCGGCATCCGAGAACTGGTACTTGTTCGCGCGTGTGGCCTCGATGTTGACGACGTTGAGCGCGTAATCCTCCAGGTGCGGCATTTCCAGATACGGCGTGAAGATCGGCGTGCCCAGCGCGATGGTGTCGCCCTTGCGCAGCAGTCGGTTGCTCATGAGCGACTTGAAGACGTAGCACATGGCCGCGGTGCCACCCTCGACCGCGTAGAGGTCGAATCGGCCCTGGGGCGGCCGCCCGCCGCACATCGCCCACATCAGGTACTCGTGCACGATGCGCTCGTTGTGCACGAGCATGCGGTCCGGCACGGGATAGTTGTCGCCCACGATCGAGTCCACGAGCTCGTGGACGAACTCGTCGCGGTTGAAGCCGAACTTCGCGACCGCGAACGTCACCATGGCGCGCAGGAACTTGGCGCCCGGGGCGTCGGCGTGGCGCGCGAGGAAGTGGTCCAGGTGAGTCGCGATCTCCGACTTCTTCGGCATGCCGCCGAGATCGGGCAGATCCATCGTTCGCTTGCATTCCTCCATGGCGAACTGCCCCAGGAGGAAGAACGCCTCGCGCGGTGTCGTCGCGACCCAGTTCGGGTTGCCGCGGCCCGCGTTCAGCATGACGCTCGCCGAGCGCGCGGCGCTGGCCTTGGCCAGCGAGGCGAGCTTGTCCTTGATCTCGAACGGGCTCATGGTCTCGTATTCGCGGATCTTCGCCTTCACCGTTGCCAGATCGGGGGTCATGCCTTGGCTCCTCTCAGGCGGCGCGCGCCCGCTCGGCCTTCGCGCGCGCGGCCGGCTGGCGGATCAGCTTCAAGCCCTGGGTCGCGTTGTAGCCGTGGATCTCTTTCACATCGAGCTTGCGCATGAAGTCGATCGTGTCCCGGGTGATGACCTGGCCCGGCACCATGATCGGAAAGCCCGGTGGATAGGGGATGACGAAGCTCGCCGAGACGAGCTCGGGCCCCTTGGCGAGGCGCTCGTCGATGTCCCGGCTCGCGAGCTTGACGTACTCGCACGCCGCGTCGTCGTAGGCGGCGTAGAACGCGGTGCGGATGTCGCCCTCGGACGTCGCGCTCTTGGGATCGTCGCGGAAGACGTCCTGGAACCGGCTGAAGTTCGGCAGCTCCGGGACGTCCTTCATGAGCGCCTTCGCGCGCGCCTCGAACGCCGCCTTCGCCTCGGGACCGCCTTCTCTCAGATCCTTGTCGATGTCGCGCGCGATGTCGGCCAGCACCTTGACCAGCTGCGCGGCGTCGCTGCGCGTGTTGTTGATGTTGGTCTGCAGCAGCACGCTGTTGCGCGAGGTCTTGTTGAGCTGGATGTCGTACCCGCTGGCCAGCACGTTCTTGAACTGCGTGCCGTCGTACCCGGCGGTGCCGCACACGAGGGTGAGGCGTGTCGGATCGAGCGCGAACTCGTCTCCGTCCATGGCCTCGACCGCCTCGCGCCAGGTCGAGGACGGGCGCCCGTAGTCACGGAGTTTCGAGGTCCGATACTCGGCCGGAATCATCTCCTCCGGCGTGAGCACCCGGAAATACTTCGAGATCAGCGGATGGTTGTTGATTTCGCGCCGAATCTGCAGCGCGAGCTCGGTCATCCGCATCACGACCTCGTAGCCCTCCAGCTCCATCTGCCGGCGCGCCACGTCGAGCGAGGCGATGATTTGGAGATTCGGCGAGGTGGAGGTGTGGGTGAAGAACGCCTCCTTGAACATCGCCTCGACCTCGTGGAAATCCTGATCGGCGACCATGATCCACGAGCCCTGGCGCAGCGCCGACATCGACTTGTGCGTGGAGTTCGTCTCCCAGACGCGGATCCGCGCACGGGTGGGGTCGGGGAGAAGCCGGCGATCGAGCAGCGTGGCATCCTTCGGGTTGAGCTCGCCCCCCATGTCCTTCCAGAACGCCTCGCACCGCCGCCGGTACTCCGGCTGCTCGAAGCGCTCGCGCAGGATCGCGACCGCCCCCATCGCGGTGCGCCGCCGGAGGAACGGTGAGAACCGCGCAAAGCCGAACCAGGCCTCGTCCCAGAGGAAGATCAGATCGGGCTTGATGGCCAGGCACTCTTCCATCACCTGCACGACGTTGTAGGTGTGACCGTCGAAGGTGCAGTTGGTCAGATCCACGAGGCGTGCCTTGTCGAGCCGGCCTTCCGCCTTGAGGCCCAGCAGCGCCTCCTTGATCGTCCGAATGGGCACCGCCCCGTACATCGAATAGGCCGTCATCGGATACGCTTCGAGGTAGAGCGGCTGGGCGCCGGCGAGAACGAAGCCGTAATGGTGTGACTTGTGGCAGTTGCGGTCGACCAGCACGATGTCGCCCGGCTTGCACAGGGCCTGCACGACGATCTTGTTCGACGTCGACGTGCCGTTGGTGGCGAAGAAGCAGCGGTCGGCGCCGAACGCGCGCGCCGCCTTGTCCTGCGCGAGCTTGATGTTGCCCGTCGGCTCCAGCAGGCTGTCGAGGCCGCCCGTGGTCGCCGACGACTCGGCCAGGAAGAGGTTGACGCCGTAGAACTCGCCCATGTCGCGGATCCAGTTCGACTTGAAGATCGACTTGCCGCGCGCGATGGGCAGGGCATGGAACGTCCCCATGGGGCGTTGCGCGTAACGCTTGAGGTTGTCGAAGTAGGGCGTCTCGAATCGGTCCGCGACTCCATCCAGCAGGCTCAGGTGCAGCTCGAGGATTTCCTCGACCTCGTAGAAGACCCTCCGGATCGGTGCCGCCGCCTCCGAGCCCGCCAACCGCTCCACCTCGCGATCGGTGAGCAGATAGACGTCGAGCTCGGGCCGCAGACGCTTCACCAGCCGCGCGAGCGTGGTGCCGTGGTCCTGGGACGTGTCGTCGATGCCGCCATACCGCGCGAGCATGTCGCGGAACACCGGGAGCTCGTGGTGTGACTTGAGCGCGAAGCCGTCGTAGGCGACGACGGCCTGCACGTTGCTGTTCATGATGGCACCGAGCAGCGCGTCCTCGAGGCTTCCCACGAACACCGGCTCGTAGACGAACCGGTCCTCCGCGCGTCGCAGACGCCGGAGCTGCTGCGCCAGCTCGGTCCACGTGGACGGTGGCGCCGGGCTCACAATCAACACCTCGAAATAGGGCCGGTGAGCGCCGCTCTGATGGAGCGTCGGCGGCAGGCGATCCGAGACGATGGTCTCGCTGGTGTCGGAGGACTGCCAGGCGTCGGGCTCGCGGCGGTAGTTTCCGGAGAGGAGCGCGCTGCTGATCCGCTGGACCAGGCGCGCGGTCCCGATGCCGTCGCCCGTGGCGATGCGCTCGCGCAGCGCGGCGAGCAGGCGCGAACCGGGATACGCCCAGAACGCTTCGAGCGGCATGATCTCGGCGAGGCGGCGCTCGGCTTCGCCGCGCAGTCGCTCGCGCTCCGATCCCGTCGCCTCGGCGAAGCTCCGCGCGGTACGGAACAGGCGGCGCCAGCGGTCGAGCCGCGCTTCCGCGGCCGAGAAGAAATCGACGAGATCCATCGCGTTGCTCTCGGTGTTCGTGGACGCCATCGTGGCCCGCTTCCTCTCTTGCCGGGCGTGGTCGCCCAGCCTCCTGAATTGCGGTCGCACGCGAAAACTCTCACCGGCCGCACGCCGCCTCCAGTGCCGAACGGCAGTGCACGACGGCCTCATGGCACCAGCCGTTCGGCGCAACGCCATTCGGTCCGGCGGATGGCCCTGCGGAGCGGTGACGGCGCATGCGTAGCGTCGAGGCATGCGCAGGCCATCCGCGTGGCTGGTGCGCGCGATCTGCGGAATCCTCGTGCTGGGCGCAACGACGACCGCGGGCGCCGAGCCGGTCAGTGTCGTCACGTTCAACCTTTTTCACGGCGGCCCGCTCTCCGGCCTGACGGGCGAAGCCGGCGGCCTGGACGATCGTCTCGCGATGGTCGTGGCCGAGCTGCGGCGACTTCGGCCCGACATCATCGCGCTCCAGGAGGCGTCCCGAAGCTCGCGTCGCGGCGACGTGGCGCTGCGGCTCGCGCGCGAGCTCGGTTACCACGTGGCGCACGCCTCGACGACCGAGCGTGTGTTCGGACGCTCCATCCTGAGTCGTCTGGCGGTGGCGCTGATCGACTTCAGCGAGGGGCCGGCGGTGCTGAGCCGCTGGCCGATCGTCGCGCGCCACGTCGTCGAGCTGGCGCGGTGCCGCCGCCCGCTCGATACGCGCGTGCTTCTGCGTGTCGACGTGGACGCGCCGGGCGGCCGCCTTCGCGTCTACTCCACGCATACCTCGGGTGAGGCGTGTCAGCTGCGCCACATCGAGCGCGCCGCGCGTGACGGCCGGACGTGGCGGCCGTCGATCCTCATGGGCGATTTCAATGCGTCGGAGCGCATGCCGGAGCTCGCGTCGATGCGACGTCACGCGGGATTCCTCGACGCCTTCCGCACGGCCAATCCGAATGAGCCTGGATTCACGGATCTCCAGCGGCCCGGCGCGACGACGCCCACCGTGTCCGAGCGCTACGACTACGTCTTCGTGGTGCCCGGCGCGCGCACGGCCGGCTCGGTGCTCGGCAGTCGCGTCGTGCTAAACGCGCCGCGCCGGTACGCCGACGGCCGTGTGCTGTGGCCGTCGGATCACTACGGCGTGCTGGCCGTCCTCGACCTCACGGCGCGCTGACCCCGGACGAAGGTCGCATTGTGAAGCGCGCGCGGCGTCTTCATGCTGCGCCCGTCGTTGACATCGGCTTCCCACGCAGTGGATCGGCAGTCTACGAGGGAGACGCTATGAGTCCACTCAGGCATCTGCGGAGCGTGGTCGAACGGTTGCTGCAGGAAGTGGCGGGTGACGCGCTGTGTGACGCGTGCCTGGCGTTCGCGGCGGAGGCGGCGCTCATCGACATGCGCCAGGTCACCGAGACGCTGCCCGGGATGCGATCCGGCGTCGAGCGCGGCCCCGGACACTGCGAGACCTGTGGGCGGGAGACGCTCGTGACGGTGTTCCGGGTGGCGACCGGCGTGAAGAACGCGGTCAGCGAGTACGCTGCCCCACGAGATTGAAGACCCAGAGGAGATCGGCCTCGAGCGCGTCCACGACGCCGCGGTGCTCCTCGATGAGGGCCTCGAGGATCGGCCGGGCGCGAGCGATCGCCTGCTCGACCGCGGCGCGATCGGAGCCGAGCTCGCGCTCGGTCGCGACGACGACCAGGGCCAGGCGATGGGCGTGGTGCGGCGAGTAGATATCGGCACGCGCCACCGCGAAGGCGTCGAGGTCCACGTCGTAGTCGATGGTGGTCGATGTGTAGTCGTAGTAGACGACGTTGCGGATGCGGCGCCGATCGACCATGGGATACGTCGCAGATTAGACGCGCGAGACGCCCCGCGTGTTGACCGCCGGCGCCATTTCGTTGACACCTCGACGCCGGTGAGGGCGTGACGACGGCGCGCGCTCGGCCCTTGTCCCGCGGACCGATGATCTCGGCCGCGGCCGCGGCCGGCTTGATCGAAGCGATCGAGGCCGCAGGCGGTGATCCCGACCGTGTCCTGCGTGCGGTCGACCTCGAGCGCGCGGACGTGAGCGACCGGCAGGCGTTCATTCCCTCAGTCGCGTACACGCTGGCCCTGGACGAAGCCGCGCGCGTCACCGGTGACGATTGCTTCGGTCTGCACTACGGCGAGCAGTACCATCCCAAGGACATCGGCGCGCTCGTCTACGTCCTGCTTCACTCGCCCACCGTCGCCGCCGGATTTCACAACGTCGCGCGCTACCTGCACGTGCACAATCAGGCGGCGAGCGTGGCCTTCGTGCGGACGGAGAAGCAGGCGTATCTGCAGCATCGGCTCGCCGTCGTTCCACTCCAGCGCCGCC
>Ga0114129_10005647_pt1 | contig 17708 bp, 15 predicted proteins | sample RhiMetdeltSRZDD1_FD_80071 | JGI IMG/M metagenome (GOLD analysis project Ga0114129, IMG submission 80071) | Populus rhizosphere microbial communities from Tennessee, USA - Rhizosphere MetaG P. deltoides SRZDD1 (version 2) (version 2) | ecosystem: Host-associated > Plants > Roots > Rhizosphere >...
GGACCCGGCGGCGGCTTCACTCACGGGCTGTTCCCTCAATTCATGCACATCGTCCCGCAGGTCGATCCGTATCCGACCGAGGCGATGGCGAGCGCCGGCTTCGCCGTCCTGTTCCCGATGCCGCGCGGCGGCGCCGGCTACGGCGAAGCGGGGCAGCGCGCGATCGTCAACGCGTGGGGCGACGCCGACTACAAGGACATCATGACCGGCGTCGATGCGCTCGTCGCGCAAGGGGTTGCGGACAACGATCGGCTCGGCGTGATGGGGGCTTCGTACGGCGGCTACATGACGAACTGGATCGTCGGCCACACAGGTCGGTTCAAGGCGGCGTCGGCCGGCGCCAGCCTGAGCGATCTTACCGACGAGTACTACCTGTCGGAGGGCGGCGAGTTCATGGTGGATTACTTCAAGCGCCCGTGGGAGAACGCCGCGTCGTACGCGGAACACTCACCGCTCACCTACGCCAGCCAGGTGACGACCCCGCTGCTGATCCAGCATGGCGAGGTCGACCCGCGCGTGCCGATCATGGGCGCGTGGAAGTGGTATCGCGCGCTGAAAGCACAGGGGAAGACCGTGGAATTCGACATCTACCCGCGCGGCGGCCACGTGCTGCGCGAACCGATGCAGCAGCGGGAGGCGATGAAAAGGAACTTCGACTGGTTCAAGAAATGGATCAGAGTCGAGCCGTAGATATGTCGTGAGCCGGTCGTCGTTCGGTTCTCGCATTCCGGGTAGAGGAGAGCCCCGATGCGAGCCATCACCATACGTGCCTGGTTGCCGAGTGTCCTGACGATTACCGCGATTGGTCTTTCAGTCGACGCCAGCGCGCAGGGGCTGGACGCGGTCGAACGATCCGTCAAGCCAGGCGACACCATCGTCGTCACCGATCCCCTCGGACGAGAGACCCGCGCGGTATTCAGCGAGGCGACATCCAATACGCTCGTCGTTATCGCTGGCGGAAACCAACAACAGCTCACGCCGGCTGACATTGGCCGGATTGAGGTCGCCGATTCGTTGTGGAACGGCACGATCATCGGCGCCGCGGCAGGTGCCTGGGTGGGACTCGGCGCCTCAGGCGCGAGCTGCTCGCCGCGCTGCGCAAGCGCCATGACGTCGGGGGCTGTTTCGGCGGGCTTGGTCGGGGCGGTCATCGGAGCTTTGGCCGATCGGGCTGTTGCCGGACGCCGGGTGCTCTACGGCATCGCACCCGACTCGATTCATTCGCTGCGTCCACGCGAACCGGTTGCCAGCCTCAACGAGCTCTGGCAGCGCGCCAGGAGCGGCGACGCGATCGTCGTCGTCGATCGCGGCGGCCACGAGATCAAAGGGTCATTCGCTCTGGCATCCACGGCGTCGATTGGCGTCGTCGAGGGCGGAACGCTTCGTGAAATTCCAGGCTGCGACGTGCGGATGGTGGCGCGCCGTGGGAATCGCAAGCGGGCAGGCGCTCTCGTCGGTGCAATGCTGGGTGTCTTCACCGGCCTGGCTGGGACTCGCGACACGAGAGGCGCGAGCCCCGTGGCCGGTGCGTTGTTCGGCGCGGGACTGTACTCAACGTGGGGCTCCGGCATCGGCGCTCTCGTCACGAGAAACATACCGATCTACCGCAGCGTGAGTTCAGGGACGGACAGGGCCTGCTCCCCGCGCTGAATCAACGGAGAATCAGCGGTTCGTAGTCCAGATGCTCTTCGGCATCCTGACGTGCACGCCGACGTTGGGTTTGTCGACGAGCTGTGTGATCGCGACGTTCCCCGCCAGGCTCACCACCTGATAAGCCTGGTGCCTGGTGAGCTTCTTCGTCGCTGCGAGGAAATCGACCATCTCCTGGACGGCCGTCCTCGTCGCCACCGTCAGATCCGGATCCGCGGCCATGCTGATGTAGTCGGTCGCCGTTTCCGCGCGCGGCCATGTCAGCTTCATGTCTTTGCGGACAGTGAGCTGCAGCTTTCCGCGCAGCGAGGTTTCGATTGCCGTCTGATCCACTTCGCCGTCGCCCTGTGCGCCGTGGCCGTCGCCGACTTCGAACAGCGCGCCAGGCACGAACACGGGGACGAACAGCGTCGAGCCGGCGACCAGCTCTTTGTTGTCCATGTTGCCCGCGTGCCGACCCGGAGGATTGCTGCTCACCCGCCCCATCTCCGGCGCCGGCGCCACGCCCATGCTGCCGAAAAACGGGCGCAGCGGGATCACGATGCCGGGCAGGAACTCGGCGGTCATGTTCTTACGATCGAGCGTGATGATCTTCGGGGGCGCGCCACGCTCGCAGTTCTCGGGAATGAATCCGCTGCAGCCGTTGTAGCCATACTCGATCGGGAAATCGATCGACAGAATCTTTACTTCGAGCACGTCACCTGGCTCGGCGCCTTCAACGTAAACCGGGCCGGTGAGGATGTGGCCTCCCGGTCCTCGACGATCGCCGGTGACCTCCGCCACGATCGATTTGAGCGACGCCTGGATCTTCTCTTCCGGCACGCCGGCGCGCGACAGCCCCGTGGGACTGTTCGTCAAGAGCGTGTCGACGTCGATGATGTCGCCCGACGCGATTCGCAGGGCCGGCTTCGCCTCGGACCAGTAGTAGCCGTACGCGACGGTCGCCGGCGTCGCTTCCAGACGGTGGGTTTTCGGCGATCGGGTCTGCCCGTGGAGCAAGGTCGCGGCCAGCGCCAGGCCCGTACACGCCGCGGCGATCCGTGTCGAGTTCGTCATCGTTCGCTCTCTCTGCGAAGCGGACACGCTATCACAAGCAGCTACTTGAGCAGATCGTCGAACAACGGTTTCGTCGGCGTGAGCGTCCTGCGATGGGCGGCCACTTCCTTGACGAGATCGGCGACGACGTCCGGATGCTGCACGGCGATGTCGTGATGCTCGCCGGGATCCTCGGCGAGATTGAAGAGCAGCGGCGGATTGTGCTCGGTGCGCTTCTCGCCTTCGCCGTAGGCACCGCTCGTGATGAAGTGCGCTTTGAACGGACCTTTTCGAACCGCGCGAAGCTCGTTGTCCGAGTAGTAGAACAGCAGCTGGCGCGGGCTCGGTCCGGTTCCGGTGAGCGGTGCGCGCAGATCCACGCCATCAATCACGCGGTCCGCCGGGACGTCGGCGCCGGCAAGCTTCGCCGCGGTGACGAACAGATCCATCGCCGAACCGATATCCGTCACCGTGGCCGGCCGCACCGTGCCGGGCCACCAGAAAATCGCCGGCGTTCGTACGCCACCTTCCCAGGTCGTCCCCTTGCCGTTGCTCAACGGACCCGCCGATCCGGCGTGCGCTTTGAAGGGCAGCCACGGACCGTTGTCGCTGGTGAAGACGACGAGCGTCCGCCGGTCGATGCCGGCCGATCGAAGCGCATCCACGATACGGCCGGCGCTCCAATCGATTTCCTCGACGACATCGCCGTAGATGCCGGCAGCGCTGTGTCCGACGTAGTCAGCCGAACGGGCGAGCGGAATGTGCGGCATGTTGTGCGCGAAGTACAGGAAGAACGGCCTGCTCTTGTTTTCGTCGATGAAGCGCACCGCTTCGTCGGTGTATCGACGCGTCAACGTCCGGTGGTCGGCCGGCTGCTCGATGACCTCACCGTTTCGCACCAGCGGGACGTTCCAGTACTCGGGCTTCGGATCGTAGTACGCCGCCGTCGCGAAGTTGTTGTCGCGCGCGACGGTCATCTTCATGTCGTGCGAGAACGGCAGGCCGAACCAGACGTCGAAACCCTGTCGCATCGGCATGAACGGCGGCAGATGGCCGAGGTGCCACTTGCCGACGATAGCGGTGGCGTAGCCCTTTGATTTGAGCAGTTCGGCGATCGTGACCTCCTCGGCCGGGAGTCCCTGCGCCGCGTTGTCGCGAAACACTTTCGGCGACACTCCGTTCGAAACGCCGTACATCCCGCTGCGGATCGGCAGCCGGCCGGTGAGCAGCGCCGCTCTGCTCGGCGAGCAGACCGGTTGAACGTAGAAGTTCGTCCATTTCTGCCCTTCCGCCGCCATCGCGTCGAGACGCGGCGTCCTGATATTCGGGTTCCCGAACGCGCCGAGATCGCCATAGCCGAGGTCGTCGGCCAGGATGATCACGATGTTCGGCGGCTGATTCGACTGCTGCGCGCCGGCGACGGCGTGCATCATCGTCCAGGCGCCTGCTGCGATGGCCACTCCCGTTGCGACGACCGACGCGGTCCTCCTCCGCCAGCGCGGAATGAATCGCGGGACCTGCCGCTGATACTTCCGGTAGTCGTCTCCAAAGCGGCCGACGAGCTCTCGCTCCTCGAAGACGACCATCACAAGTCCTGCCGGAACCACCACCAACATCAAGAGATACGGACCGAGATGGTTGGCGAACAGGACACTGCCCATCATGCCGACGCCGGCGGACACATAGCGCGGGTGACGGACGACTCCGTAGATTCCCTCCTGCAGCAGCTCGCCCTTTCGCTCTTCGCGTGACAACTCGGGAACCCCTACCAGCATCGCAACACTCAGGTGCTTCCAGTATTGAGGCTCGAGCCACAGCGTCACGCCAGTGAAGACGAAGGCGATGCCGATCGGGATCCAGTGGGTTCCGAGGTCCGGGCCCACCAGCCAGACGCGAGCGCGGAAGAGGAGCGCAGCGCAGCCGATCAACGCGGGAATCACGATGAGATACGTTCGGGCCGGTCCGAGCCTTCTCCAGAATCGGGCCCAGGGGTGGATGACAAACCAGAAGAGCAACCCGAGCGGCAGAAGGATGACGCAGTAGACGCCCAGCAAATAACGAAGGCGATCGATCATGGGATCTACGCGTCGTTCGACTTGAAGTCGAGCGCGACGCCGTTCATGCAGTACCGCTGACCGGTCGGCGGTGGGCCATCCGGAAAGACGTGACCCAAGTGGCTCTGACATCGGGCGCAGTGGACTTCGACGCGCGTCATGCCATAGCTGCGATCCGTCGTCGTCTCAATCGCGCCCTCGATCGGCTCGAAGAAACTGGGCCATCCCGTGCCGCTCTCGAACTTCGTGTCTGACGTGAACAGCGGCTGCCCACAGCCGGCGCATGTGAAGGTGCCGGATCGCTTCTCGAAGTTGAGCGGACTCGAGCCCGGCCGTTCGGTGCCGTGCTCGCGGAGCACGTGAAATTGCTCCGGCGTGAGCGTCTGTTTCCATTCCGCGTCGGTTTTCTTCGCCATGTCCGGTAATGTAGCATCGCACGAGGAGAGATCGAATCAGCCGACACTATAGAACCGATCGACGTTACCGAATCGCGTCGAGCGACATCGCCGGCGAGTACTCCGCGAGCGGTTCGCGTCTCCACCACGCGCCGCTTGCCCGTGCCGTCGCCGTGTCCGTAAAGGTATAGCGATACAACACGCCTCGCACGTACCGAGGAGGATGTGACGGAAATGGGTTGTAGCTGAGCAGCCGCAGCACATCAGGCGAGCCTTGGAGCAGCCGTACACAGAAATTCCTGAACCACGGCGCACCCTCGTAGCCCTGAAGCGCCGCGAACCACATCTGCCAGTCGAGTCTCGGCTGGTGGGGCGCCACCCACGGCGGGCGCCGCCCGAGGTCGCCCGGCTTGTATTTGAATTCGTACGCGACCCACTTCTCGCGGTCGTCGGATCCCTCGATGATGATTTCCGGCCTTGTCGGCGTCATCACGGCGAAAAGCCCGTACGTGTTCACGCTGTGAAACGGCGCGATCGCGTCTGCAACCGGCGCCACCAGCGAAGCGATCGGCAGCGCGACGCCGAGACTGGCGGCGAACAGCACGAGCGAAACCGGCACGATGACGACGGCGACGGCAACGGACGCTAGCCGGTGGACGTAGGCCACAACACCCTCGCTTCGGGCTGCTGGCTCGCCATTCGCAATCGGCGATTCGGACGAGGAATGCAATGAGCGAGGCGATCGCGGGACGAATCGGCGCAGCGCGTCGTCATCCAGAAGAAACAGACAGAGACCAACGCTCAACAGGTTGAAGAATGCGTAGTTGCCCGTGAGGGCGATCGCCAGCTGCAACCCCGCCAGCAGCGCGAATCCGAGATGCCGCAGCCGCCTCGGACCCAGGATCAGAAAGGGCGTGAGCAGCTCGACGCCGATCACTACGGCCGTCATCGTCTTGGTGATCGACATCGGCAGCTGATGGGCATACCAAGCGAGCGGCGTCGGGATCGGTTGCGTCTCGAAATGCACGGAAAGTGCGGTCAGCTGGCGCCACATCGGATCGCCGCTGGCCAGCTTGATCGCGCCCGAGCCGACCATCAGGCGAAACAGCAGCCACAGCAGCAGCCAGCGCGCGGCGCGCGGTGGTTCGTCCGCAGTCTCGAGCCGTTCGCGCAGGACGATGGGCGCAATAAAGAACGCAAGGAAACCCGTCTCGAGCAGCAGCGCATCCCATTGGTACGACAGGAAGTCGCGGCCGACGATCGAGAGCGATAGATAGTCAATCCACAGCAGCGGCAGTACTAGAAGAGGGGCGATGCCCGCAACGAGAAGAATCGCGAGCACCATTCCGGCAACGCACATCTCACTCAGAAACGCGTCGGTGGTGCTGAACCAGAACAGCGTCGGCAGCAGACGGAGGCGCTCAGGTCCAATGTGTGCGGCCGCGACGTAGGCCCGTGCGCCTGCCATCGTGAGGCGTACCGGCAGGATCCCCGCCTCACCAATCAAGCCGTGCACTTGCGTCGCGAGCGACCAGAACGCGACCAGATACACACCGCCGAGCAGCCGCAGGAAAAGCCAAGTGGTGGCTGCGTACCGGACCGGATCCGTCGATCGACCGAGCGCGAGCGTGGTGAGTTTCGAGAACAACGGCCGGTTGTCTGCGACGAGCCTGTAAGCGGCCTCGAACGCGCCAGCGGCGCCAGGCACGCGGTCATAGATTGCGAGCGGCATGCGCGATCCGCTTTGCGCGAGCAGCCGGAACACCGCTTCGGCGCCGGCTGAAACGCGGCCGTTCGGCTCGATCAGATGGACAGCGCTCGCCAAACGGTCGGGCTGGATCTCGGGGAACCGTTCCGCGACTTGCGGTGACTGCGAGGGAACGTACTCGACGCGGGACCCCGTGCGATGCCGCCACCGCGCGAGCCAAAAGCGGCAGAAACCGCAGTCGCCGTCGAACACGAGGACCGGTCTCTCAGGTGGCACGGTGATATCCTCTTTCACAACCGCCCGGAGGCGCCATGAACGTTCTGCTCCTCTCGATGCCCGACTCGTTCGAGCATATGCCGACGGTCGCCATTCGGATGCCGAATGGCGCGCTCGCCTCGCTCGCCGGCAACATCGATCCGCATCACCACGTGGCCGTCGCCGATCTGGTGCTCGTCCAGTCGTCGGTCAGGGCAACGGTCGAGCACATGGTTCGCGATCTTGCGCCGGACGTCGTTGGATTGTCGGTGATGACGTTCCAGCGCGCGACCGCTCTCCGGATCGCGCGATTGGTCCGTACGCTTCGTCCATCGGCGCGCGTCGTGGTCGGCGGCTACGACCCCAGCCTCGACATCAACGCTTATGCGCAGTCGCCCGAGATCGATTTCATCGTACGCGGCGAAGGCGAACAGACGCTGTGCGAGCTGCTGCGCGCGCTGGAGAACGGCACGGATGGCGCCGGCATCGCGGGCTTGTCGTACCGGACTCCGGAAGGTTTCGTCCACAACAGTGAGCGACCGGTCGTCCCTCTCGCATCGGCTGCGCTGCGTCTGCCGAATCGAGGCGCGCGCGTGCTGCGCGGCTACACGCTGCTCGGGCGCGCCGTCGACGTCGTTGAAACGTCGAGGGGCTGCACGTACGACTGCAGCTTCTGCTCGATCATCGAGATGCGCGGACGAAATTTCCATCCGTACCCGATCGACCGCGTCATCGCCGACATCGCCGATGCGCGCGCCCACGGCGCGGAAGCGATTTTCATGGTCGATGACAACATCACGCTGGACATCGGGCGCTTCGAGGCGCTCTGCCACGCCATCGTCGACGCCGGCTTCAACGACCTCGACTACACAGTTCAGGCCATGACGGCGCCGCTGGCACAGCACGGCGCGCGGCTGGCGCCCCTCATGAAGCGCGCGGGCTTCCGTTATGTGTTCCTCGGCATCGAGAACATTCTCGACGAGGACCTCGTGTTTCTCCGCGCGCGCGCGAAGAACTCACACCGCGAGAAAGGGCGCACCATCGGCAATGCCAGCCTCGAGGCGATCCGGCACTTGCACGCGCACGGTATGTACATCGTCGGCGGCCTGATCGTAGGTAACCCCGACGATACGCAGGCCTCGATCGAGACCAACCTCGCGTTTGCGAAGAAGTACGTCGACTGGCCGTACATTCAGCACCCAACGCCGTACCCGCGCACGCCGATGACGCGCGACTTTCGCGAACGCGGCCTGATCGTCGACGATGACGTCTCGCATTACAACGGGACGACGGCCGTGGTCCGAAGCGAGCACGTAGCCGCAGAGGACATCGAATTCCTGCGTTGGCGGGCCGAACGCTGGATGAAAGTCCGGCACATGCCCGCCGCGTTCATCCACAGCCCATTGTTCGTGCTGCGGCACGCGGTCGAAATGCTGTCGCATACCTTTGCAGGTTCTACGCTGCGGTCGGTGCTCGGCCTCGAAGACGAACGCGCTGTTTTTGCGCGCTATCGCGAGCGCCGGCGGCAGGAACAGGCGACCTGCACCGCCTGATCGCCCGCCTTCGCCAGGCACTCGCTTCACTCGTGGCTTCGGCGCGGCAGGAACCCGAATTCCCTGTTCTTCGTCTCAGTACGGGAACATGTGTGCGCTCGATCTCCCCCTTCTATGGAGCGCCGAAGCCCAGGCTGTTAACCAATCTCAGGTTCGTCGCGTAATCATCACTGGCGCCGCAGTAGGGGTGATCAGTACTGCGTCGTTCGGGGTCGTGCACGCGCTGGCGATCGTCCCCATTTGGTCCAACCTGGCGAGAGGCCTTGTGCCGGCCGCGCTGGCGGGCATTGCGCTGGCGTGGGCGTTCGATCATCTGTCGCGGGTTCGTGGCTGGCACAGTCCAATGCATGGAGCGCGGTTCGGCCTGGTCATGTTCGCCACGCTCGTGCCGGCGACGGCATTTTCAAATGCTCTGCGGCTGGCCGGCGTTCGGGCCGGCGATTGGCCTGGCACGCTGGCGTCCCTGGCCGTCGCGATTGCCTCGGGCGCATCGGCAGGTTGGCTGCTCACGAGGGAGCGACGGGCCGCGAGTGCCGTCGCAATGGCGACGTTCGTGCTGACGCTTGCCTCGGCCGGCCCGATCCCCGTGGTGAACGGCAGCCGCGCCGCGTGGCTCTTCGCCGGATTTCTTCCAATCTGCGCCGCAGCGGGAATCACACTGGCTGCCGTGCGCGGTTTTCTCATTGGTACTGCGCGGCGAGGGCAGCCCTAAGGAGGCTGCGCGACGTCCGGCCAGCGCCAGCGCTAATTGGGCGAGGCAGCCCTAAGGGCTACACGTGCGGTTCCTCGATTGGGAGACGTGATGAACCTGTTTCAAGACATTCGATTCGCCGCGCGGTTGCTGGTGAAGGACCGCTGGTTCACGCTCGTTGCCGTCGTCGCGCTCGCGCTGGGTATCGGCGTGAATGCGACCGTGTTCACGTTCGTGAACGCCGTGCTGATTCGGGGGCTGCCGATCGCCGAGCCGGATCGCGTGATGGTTGTCGGCACGCGCGACGCGCGCAACCGCGATCGCGGCATGTCGTATCCCGACTTCGAGGACTATCGCAGGGCTACGCGCACGTTCTCCGGCCTCGCCGCGTACAGCGGCAGCGTCATGAACATCAGCGACGAAGGACGGACACCGGAGCGGTTTCAGGGACCATACATTTCGGCCAACGCGTTCCGATTGATCGGTCAGCGCACGCTTCTCGGCCGTGATTTCCTGACCGAGGAGGACAGGCCCGGCGCGGCGGCCGTCGTGATCCTCGGCAACGGCATCTGGAAGAACCGATACGGCAGCGATCCGTCCGTGATCGGCCGTTCGATCAAGGTGAACGACGTGGTGTCGATCGTAATCGGCGTGATGCCGGAAGGCTTCAAGTTCCCGAACAACGCGGATCTGTGGCTCCCGCTTGCTCACATGCCGCGCCTTGCGGAACAGAAACGCGACAACCGCAACGTCGAGGCCTTCGGCCGAATGGCGGACGGCGTGACGCGCCCGCAAGCGCAGTCCGAGATGAGCACCATCGCCGAGAAGCTCAGTCACGACTTTCCGGACACGAACAAGGATGTGAAGGCGAGCGTGATGACCTTCACCGAACGGCAGAATGGCGGACCGATCAGGCTCATATTCCTCTCGCTGATGGGCGCCGTCGCCTTCGTGCTGCTCATCGCGTGCGCCAACGTCGCGAACCTGCTGTTGGCCCGCTCGGCGACGCGCGCGCGAGAGATGTCCGTTCGAATCTCGCTCGGGGCCACACGGTGGCGGATCGTGCGCCAGCTGCTCGTGGAAAGCGTTCTGCTCTCGGTCGTGAGCGGTCTTTTCGGCCTGGCCCTCGCGTACGTCGGCGTCCGACTCTTCGACTCCGCCACGCAGGACGTTGGAAAACCGTACTGGATCCAATTCACGATGGACGCGCAGGTCTTCGCGTTCTTTGCAGCCGTGTGTCTCGGAACGGGCATCGTGTTTGGCCTCGCGCCGGCGCTGCACGTCTCGAAGACGGACCTCAACGAGGTGCTGAAGGAAGGCGGCCGCTCGGGGACGAGCGGCGTGAGGGCGCGCCGCTGGACGAGCGTGCTGATCGTCGCGGAGCTTGCGTTGACGATGGTGCTGCTCGCCGGCGCCGGTCTCATGATGCGAAGCTTCCTCACGCTCTATCGTCTTGATGTCGGCGTCGAGACGAAGCATCTCTTGGTCATGCGGCTCGCGCTGCCGCAGCAGAAGTATCCGACCGCCGATTCGCGGCGCGTCTTCTTCGATCGGCTCGACCAGCGGCTCGCCGGAGTCGCGGGGATCCAGTCGGGCACGATTACGACGAACATGCCGCTTGGCGGCGGGAACCGCCGGCTTCTGGAGATCGACGGCCGTCCGCTCGCGACCGGCGAACAGGCGCAGACTGTCACGCAGCTGATGATCGGCCCTCGTTACTTCGAGACGCTGGGCTTGCGCATCGTGCGCGGCCGCGGATTCGACGATCTCGACGGCACTTCGGGTCACGAAACGGCCGTCATCAACCAGCGCTTCGCGACGATGCATTTCGGAACGGAGGACCCACTCGGACGTCGAATCAAGCTGACCAACGATGGGCCCGCCGCGCCTGGAACTCCTGCGCCCACGTGGGTCACCATCGTTGGCATTTCGCCGACGATCCGTCAGGCGAACATGCAGGAGCCGCAACCCGATCCGGTCGCCTATCTTCCCCTGCGCGCCCAGGCTCCCGGCTTCGCGCTCCTGTTGATTCGCGCCCCTGGCGATCCAGCGAACCTGACGTCGCTGATGCGCGAGGAAGTGAGGGCGATTGATCCCGACTTGCCGCTCTTCGACATCAAGACGATGGACCAGCAGCTCGCGCAGGCGCGGTGGCCGTTCCGCGTCTTCGGATCGATGTTCGCGATCTTCGCCATGATCGCGCTCGCTCTGTCCGCGGTCGGTCTGTACGCCGTCACCGCGTACTCGGTCACGCAGCGGACGCAGGAAATCGGCGTGCGGATGGCGCTCGGCGCACAAGCCAAGCAGGTGTGGTGGCTCGTGGTCCGACGGGGCCTCGTGCAGCTGGTCATCGGGCTGGTCATCGGACTCGCGGGCGCGCTCGGCGTCGGCCAGCTGCTGCAGACGCTGCTCGTCCAGACGGGGACGCGGGATCCGGTGACGCTCGTGTCGATCGTGATGCTGTTGATGACCGTGTCGATCGCCGCGTCCTTCTGGCCGGCGCGGCGCGCGACCCGGCTCGACCCCGTCGCCGCGCTGCGGAACGAGTGACCTCCGTCCCTCCTGGTGACCTCGGTCCCTGCCGGTAGGGACGGAGGTCAGCCAGACCCCGTGTTGTATAAACTGGCGCGATGACGCTCGAGACCGTCCGCGGGATCTGCCGCGCGCTCCCAGAAGTGACCGAAGACGTGAAATGGGGCGCCGACCTCTGCTTCAGCGTGCGCAAAAAGATGTTCGTGGTCGTGAATCTGGAGCCGCCGCATCAGGTCGCGTTCAAATGCACGCCAGAATCCTTTAGCGAGCTGGTCGAGCGGCCCGGCATCATCCCGGCGCCATACATGGCCCGCAACATGTGGGTCCAGGAACAGGAGCTTGGCGAAACCCTGGATCGTCGCGAGTTCGAGAAACTGGTGATGACGTCTTACGACCTCGTTGTGGCCAAACTGCCGAAATCCAAGCGCCCTCGCGCGCTTCCGGCCAAGCGCAAGAAAAGCTGAACCACAACCTGGTACTGATCTGGCAAGTCATCGACTTCATGGCCGACACTCTTCTTGTGTTCCAAGCGCCGGTGGCCGCATCCGACGGAACGCTGTACGAGGCGCGCGCGTGTGGCAGCGACATGCCTGGCGGTACGTGGCAAGGATGGCTCGAATTCGTACCGCTGGCGGGGGGACCGCCGCTCCGTTCGCCTCGAGAAACGACGCAGCCAAATCGAGCGGACACAGAATATTGGGCGACGGGCCTGACGCTGGTGTACCTCGAAGGTGCATTGAAGCGCGCGCAGGACCAGCCGCTGCTCGTGCCGGTTGCGTCGCCTCAACCATCGGTGTTCGCCGAGCCCGCACCCTCGATCGTGAAGCGAGCAGCAGAGGTGTCGCCGTCGAGTGTGATGAACCCCTTCTCCGTGTATGAAAAGGGTGAGCCGTTATTACGCAGACAGTTGGCTGCGTTATCGGCGTGGCACCTCGTCAATATCATCGTTGACTACGGCCTCAGCGACCAGCCGGTCGAACGGCTCAACCAATTGCCTGCCGCGGACCTCATCGAATTGATTGTCGCCGGCACCAAGAGGGAACTGGCGCTGCATCGTTCAGCCTAGCGGGGACCACGCGGGGTCGGGCCGGCCTTTCCACACCCACACGATGTAGTCGACGGTCGGAGGCTCACCGCCGAGCTCGCGCAATCTGGTCGCGTTCTGTCCGCGATGATGCTGGCTGTGAAGGGCCGCCTGTGTCAGCGCTTCGGCGACCGTGAGCGTCAGCGGGGGATCCTTGAACCACGGCACTTCGATCGACTCCGCCAGCCGCCCGTCGCTGACTTCGGCGATATACGGCGCGAGGCAATCATGATGCTCGCGCGCGTACGCCTGCAGCGCGTCGAACGACTGGAACTCGTCCGGCTTCGTCACCGCGAACGGCTCCCGGCGATCTCCGACCATCCACAGAAACGCGCGTTGGACGAGGACGATGTGGTGCAGTCGATCTCGAATCGCCTTGTCGTCCCGGGCGGCGGCGTGCCCGCCAATCGCCCGCCAAAGCTCGGCATCGGCCCAGCGCTGATGTCCGTAGAGATCGCGGAGCATGGAGTTCATGCCGAGAGTCGTCACCTTGGTTTCTTGTCGCCGACCTGTTCTTTCTCCTTGTTCAACTCGACGATGTCGACGCTGTCGGCGGCCTGCCCCAGCAGGTGCCGGCAGAAATAATCGGAGCGGATCCAGTTGAAATAGGGGCTCCGATCGCCATATCCGTGACGGACGCCTGGAATCACGAGCATATCGAACCGCTTGTTGGCCTTGATCAGCGCGTCCGCCATCCGCATCGTGTTTGCCGGATGCACGTTGTTGTCGATTTCGCCGGTCGAGAGCATCAAGTGTCCTTTGAGGTTCTTCGCCAGATCCGATTCTTCTCGATGTCGTACTCGAACGTCGTCTGGCCTGCCTCGTCCACGACTTCCTTCACGCCGTGGTGCTTCTCGCTCCAGGTGTTGTTGTAGATGTTGTTCTCGTGGTTCCCGGACTCGGACACGGCCACCTTGAAGAAGTCGGGATACACGAGCATCGCCGCCGTCGACATGAAGCCGCCGCCTGAGTGTCCCCAGATGCCGACGCGGCTCACGTCGATGAACGGATGGCGCCGCGCGAGCTGCTCGACGGCCGCTTTCTTGTCCGCCAGGCCGTAGTCGCGGAGGTTGCCGTAGCCGTAGTTGTGGTACCACTTCGACCGCTGCGGATTGCCGCCGCGGTTCCCAACCTCGACGACGATGAACCCGAACTGCGCGAGCGCCTGGCTGTTGCTTCGAGGGTTGAACGTCTTCGTGACGCTTTCGGTCTGCGGCCCTGGGTACACGAACAGGATGATTGGGTATTTCCGGTTGGCGTCGAAATCGAAGGGTTTGTACATCACCCCGTACAGATCCGTGACGCCATCGTCGGCCTTCACCTTGAACGGCTCCGGGAATTTGAATCCTGCCTCGTTCAGGGCACTGAGATCTGGTGCCTCGAGCTTGGCGATCGTGTTGCCGAGCGTGTCGTAAAGCGCCGCGGATGGTGACGCGTCAATCCGCGACGCGTTGTCGACGAAGAATCTGCTCGATTCCGAGAGCGCGATCGCGTGCGATGCGTCGCCAGGATCGAGCAGCTTCACGCCGGCGCCGTCGAAGCTCACGCGATACAGATGCGGATAGTACGGGTCCTCACCGGTTTCCTTGCCCACGGCGGTGATGAACGCGACACGAGCCTTGTCGTCGACCGCTTCGACGTTCGTTGTGACGTACTCGCCGGACGTGAGGGCATTCTTCAGCGCGCCGGTGTTCGTGTCGTAGAGATAGTAGTGACCCCAGCCCGTCCGCTCCGACCAGAAGAGAAGGTCCTGCCCGTTGTTCGCCAGACGCAGCGGCTTGGTTTCGATGTAGGTGTTCAGCCGCTCCTCGACGAGCACTTTCACATCGCCGCTGTCTGGAGATGCCACCGCCACGTCCACCTTGTGGAGATCGCGGCTGGAACGCTGAAAGTACAGCTTGTCCGACGTGTCGCTGAGCCATTGCGCCGGCGGGGCGTCTGGACTCGGGACACCCTGACCTTGACCACCGCCACGCCCGCCCGTGGCGAATCGCGGAGACACTGGCGCCGTCGCAATCTGGAGCGTCTGATCCTTGAACCGATCTGCCTTCACGCGCGTCATCGCGTGACTCGCGACGTCGAATGCGTCGATCTCGTACTGAGTGACGCTGGCTTCGCCTGGCATCGCGTATCGATAGGTCTCGAGCTTGGGGCGAGGCTTCGCGAGAGAGTCGATGACCCACAAGTCCGCGACCTTCCGCTGGTCGCGGCGGACGAGCGCGAACTTCCCCGAATCCTTCGACCAGATGATTGGCACGGCGGGGACGCGCGCGTTCTTGTTCGCCGCCGCATCGACCTCGGTGTCGGACTGCTGTTGCTGCTGCTGCTCGCCCTGCTCCTGCTGCTGTTGCTGGAGCTGCTCCTGTTCCTGTTGCAGCTGCTGCGCGGAGCGGGCATAGCTGTAGTGCTCCTCGCCGTCCTTCGTCAGCTGCGTCTCCCTGATGGCGGCATCATCGGCCTTCTTCTGCGCGAGGGCGAAGCTGTCCGCGTCCATCATGAAGAGGTTGTGATTGCGCGCGAAGACGATCGTTTTGCCGTCGGGAGATGGTGAGGCCCACCGCGGCCGCTGCGGCGCCTTGTAGTCGTCGTCCAGGAGGTCGACGTTTCCGCTCGTCATGTCGTACTCGAAGTGCAGCGTTCGGTTCCTCGAAGGCTGCGCGCCTCGGTTGCCGGCGGCCGCGCCCCGGCCGCGCTGCCCTTGCGCAGCTTCAACGTCATCTCGATCCGAGGGATCCTGACCACCGGGCCTCACCGCGGCCTGAGAGTCTGTCGTGCTCGTTGGTTTTTTGGGCTTCGCGATCTCCGCACCGCGCGGCACTTGGACATCGAACTGGAAGGCGGCGTCTTTCCGGACGAACTTGACCGAGGAGAAGGGCAGATGCTGCGTATCGTACGGCTCTCGAGTGATCGATGTGAGCGTCGCGGCCATCTTCGCGTGGTCGAACAGCGGCGCCTTGCTCTTCTTCAGCGGATCAACGAGGTAGAACTTCCGCCCTTCCCGGGTCTGGTAGGCATACCAGAAGCGGTCGCTCGTCTCGAGCCAGCGCGGTGTCACCGTGGTGTCGAAGACCAGCCGGCCGACTTTCTGGGCGGTCCAATTCGCGGCGAGATCGTAGTTCGGCTTCGGGGCATTCGGGGTTTCTGCTCTCGGGGCGGCGAAGGCGGCCACGAAGAGCACGGACACGAGGCACCACGTGAAAAGGCGGCGCGGCATAGGCACTCCTTCTGAATCCGATCGTTCAGGAATGCCCGGCATTATCCCCGATCTCCGTGGACGGATCCTGGGCGAGAAGTCAAAGACATTGACCGCCGATTCTGCAATCCGCGCCGTCGCGCGCGTCGCAATTTCTTCAACATTTCAAACGATCAACGTGGAAACACTTCGATCTTCCGCGCGTCCTGCTTTTTGCATGATCCGAGACATGAGAGACTTCGCGATCGAATTGAAGCAGCGTCCCGGTGAGCTCTCGCGTGTCGCCTCGATCCTGGCACAGCACCGCGTAGCGCTGAGAGCGGGAGTGGCCTTGGCCGTCGGCACTCACATGGTGGCTCGGTTCGTCCCGAGCGACATCGAGGCGGCCCGCCGCGCCCTGGACTTCGCGAACATCCGGTTCGAAGAGGGTGAGATCGTCCCGGTACTCGTCGAGAGTCGCGCGGGCGAGCTGGCGATGCTGAGCACTCGTCTCGCTGAGGGCGGCGTGGGCATTCGGGCGATGTACGTCACGGGATCGACCGGAAACATCCTGCACCTCGCGATCGTGCCCGAGAATGCCGCGAAGGCAAGACGTGTCCTGGACGAATAGTAGCGGCCCACAGCCCCTCTCCTGACCTCCCACGCGATTGGACGCGCCTCGACTACAATCCGCGGCACGCCGTCTCGTCTACCGCCTCGGTGTCGTCCGACGTGGAGGTCACAATGAGAGATTTCGCCATCGAACTGACCGATCGGCCCGGCGAGCTGGGCCGGGTCGCCACTGCGCTGTCGCGCTACAGTGTGAACCTCAAAGCGGTGACCGGGCTCGCGATCGACCATCATGTCCTGGTTCGCATCATCGCAGACGATGTGGAAGCGGCACGGTCGGCGCTGCAAGGCGCGGGTATCCGCTTCACCGAAGGAGAGGTCGTGCAGGTGATGCTCGAGAACCGCGCCGGCGAGCTCGCCGCTGTGACGACGAAGCTCGCCGAAGCCAAGGTCAACCTCCGTGCGATCTATCTCACGGGCATCGTCGACAACCTGGTGGAGCTGGCGATCGTCACCGACGACTACAAGAAGGTGAAGCGGGTGTTGGAGTGAGTTGTGGAACTTGAAAGTCTGAAGTTCGAAGTCTGAAGTCTGAAGTCTGAAGTCTGAAGTACGAAGTCTGAAGTACGAAGATCTCACTCGCGCGTGCGTTCGCGAAAAGATCAACGCTGGGCTCGATAGACCATTGCGAGATCTGCGAGGTTTCACGGTCCATTTCGCAAAACGCCGGCGAATTTCGACGTTGATCAGCTCGAAGCTGTTTCGTGCGGTAGCGGGTCGGCCAGGCGCGGACATCGTCGACGGCGAAGGTGATGGGCAGCAAGACTGGGACGGGTCCGCGAAGGTGGCGCTGCACAAAAGAAAAGGCCCGACGATTCTTCATCGTCGGGCCTCGAGGAATAATGCCGGCAGCGACCTACTCTCCCATACAGTTTCCCATACAGTACCATCGGCGGTATCAGGCTTAACTTCCGTGTTCGGAATGGGAACGGGTGTGACCCTGATCCTA
>Ga0114129_10005649_pt1 | contig 17704 bp, 14 predicted proteins | sample RhiMetdeltSRZDD1_FD_80071 | JGI IMG/M metagenome (GOLD analysis project Ga0114129, IMG submission 80071) | Populus rhizosphere microbial communities from Tennessee, USA - Rhizosphere MetaG P. deltoides SRZDD1 (version 2) (version 2) | ecosystem: Host-associated > Plants > Roots > Rhizosphere >...
AGCACCCATGGAGAATCTAGATATTCCAAGGCGGTCGAGCAATCGACCGATAGGATGATTTTTGCCTATCGTTCGGTACATGGCGATTGTCGCCACTTAGCCATCGCCGGCGCCGCGGGTGGCGTGTTCGTGACTCGCCGCTTCAGCCTCAAGCTGGGCGTCGTCGTTCAGACCATGTGCGCCGTACGCACTGACGCCCGGGTCGTGCGGCAGCTCCTGTGCTTGAGGGAGATTGGAGACGACCGAACGATCGTCCCCGCACTTTACAAGCCAGTCGCTGGAGAGGCTACCCTCGGCGATCAGAACCGAAACGAGATCCCGCTCAGAACGTCGTACGCCTTGCCGTCGGTGGAGGGGCCGCCCTGATGGTTTCATCGCATGCTCCAGTTCCAGCCCCCGGCGACGACGCTACCAAGGAGATGGACGAGAGCCTATTGCCTCTTAGTCTTGGATAGATAGATCCTACGCCGAATGTCCCACCCATTTGCACGTCGGCCGCCGCCGGCCCCGGGGAATCATCTCGACGTAGAGACGCGGTAACGATGTACTGCGAGATGGGCATGACGCACTGGCTGGAGAAGCCGGAGACGGAGCTTCGCAACGCATGAGCTCTTTCTCAGTCGACCGTTTGTCCGGCCATAATTAGGCCTTCGAAGGGCGATACAGAGAACATCTCCCACTGCCAAATCCCGTTGGGCCACGACCCAAATCACAAATACTTAGCGCCAGGAGCATTAAGCCTAGAACACACCGCGGAGGCCGACGGTGCCGGCCGCACGTGCTCCGAACCCGATCGCGTTATTAGTATTGCCAGTCGCGTAGAAGTGGGTGCCTTCGCCGCCGCCCCACGCGAACGAAAATTCCGCCACCGCTCGGCCGCCGAGCCGTAACTGGAGCCCGAGACCGATACTGTGCTTCAGTCGATCGAAGTCGAGATCACCGACGTTCGACCCGACTTTGCCCCATTGCGCGAAGACGGAGATGCCGAGCGGGTCGATCAGTCGCCGTTCATAGCTCAGGCCATACGCGACCGTGCTCGGCGCTCTGAATCGGTAGTTCGTATAGCTGCCCAGCCAATTTTCGTTGTGGATGTCGCCGCCGCCGAGCGTGGGCTGCAGATAGAAGGGCACGCTGTTGTGTGCCCGCGGGTCACTGATGACCAGGTTCGCCTCAGCCGTGAAACGGCTCGAGCCGAGAAGACTCCGCAGATAGGGGAACGTCGCCTGCGCGAACAACTGGTCCTCGACACCGTAGTGCACGGCCCCACGCGCTTCGATTCGATCGAACGAGAACGGCCCACCGTCGACCGCCTCGTAGGCCTCGTAGCTGACCCGGGCGTCGCCGGAGAAACCATACAGCTGGTCCTGAGAGCGATACGTCGCGATCAGCCCGGGGACGACATAGGTCGTCCGCGCCCGAAGGCCCGGCGCCGATGACTCGGAGAACCGGCTGACAAAGGCCGGGGACGGATCGGACGCCGCATGGAGCGCGGTGAACTGTGCAGACAACGTCAGTCCATACGCCACCGGGAAGTCCACGAGAATGGGCATCACCGTTTCGGTCAGCTCGAACAGCGAGCGATCGCTGCGCGAGGTCTCGTTCCCGAGACCAAAGAAGGGCATCTCGGGAAGATCGAAATGCTTGATCGCGATCGTCATCTGCGGCATCCGGAACGAGCCGACGTCGTAGGCACGGTACCAGTCGAACTGCATGTGGGACACCGCGCCGGCTGCCCAGAATCCGTTCGCCGACGCGCGGCCCTCGACGCTGGTTGTGAACCGAATATGCGGCCTCTCGGTGATGTGCCACTCGTCGTTCAGCGCGAGACCGAGCGCCGTCCCGCTCTCGGGCACGATGGTACCGATCGTCGGATGCAAACCGGGGCCGGTGAAGACGTCGACGATCAGATCCTGGACGGTCCCGAATTGTCGTTCCAGCATGCCGCGGAAGCCGCCGTCCTTGTAGTCCTCTTTCACGCGACAGACGTCGAAGGACAGGTTGCGGTACTGCGTGCGTAGATCGCGGACCACCGGAAGGCTGCTCGGCTCCACCGACGGTTTCGAACACACGGATAGACCGAGCGACTCGGGCGTTATCTCGTTGGTCATTTGCGCCTGCGTCGCGTGCGGAGCGGCCAGGACGGTCAGCGCCCAGACGGCGATCGCCGCCGTCATCCAACGGCGAGCTGGTCGGCTAGGAATCGCGGCCTTCCAGCTCGGGATGGAGGGCCGCCAGCGCCATTCGCATGAATTGCCCGACCTCGCGCTGGGTTGTGATGCCCGCGGGATCGAGCGCGCACGCGAGTTTCGGCTTTCGGGACGCCAGGAGCTGATGCACCTCGCGGACGTGCTCGATCTGCAGTGACGACGGCGATCGCGTCGGTCCGGACGTCGGGCGGCCGACGGTGCGGGGGTCGGATAGCGACGCCGGGATCATCGGCTCGTCCGCCGACTCGTTCCGCGCCTCTCGCGGCGGCCGGCTGAACTCGGGACGCTCCATGCGCGGCGCCATGTCGATCAGCAGCTGCTGCAGCGTCGAGGCGTGCTGCTCGCGGCGATACGGTGCGTGTCTGTCGGGGGGGCCTATGAACTGTTGCGTGGCGGTGGCGGGAATGGACGCGTGCTCGAACAGCGTGTGTGACACGCCCGGCCTCACGTAGGGCGACACCACGATCGCGCCGACCCGAACGCCGAGCCGGTCGAAGTTGAAGCCCACCGGCGAGCGAAAGCTGTCACCGTACGGCAGCGTGGGCGGCGACACGTGGTCGAAGATCCCACCGTGCTCGTCCCAGACGATCAGGAGCAACGTCGAGCGCCACACGTCGTCGTTGGACCGAATGGCCTCGTAGATGTTGCGGATGAACTGATCGCCCGCGAGCACGAAGTTGTCGGGATGCTGGTCGGCGGCCAACGTGCCGTCGTCCTGATCGACATACGGCGGCTCGATGAACGCGTAGGCCGGCAGCGCGTTGTTCTTGCAGTCGTCGAGGAAATCCCGATAGAGCCCGAAGTAGTACGACGGCAGGAACGTCATCGCGATCGTCCCACTCTGCGAGTTGTAGTAATAGATCTTTGACGCCTTGCCGTGATCGCGCAATCGACCGTAGATGCCGTGTTCCAGGCGCCGGTTGAGCGCCATGAACCACACGGGGCCGTTGTCGACGCGTCCGAACGACGTGCCGAAGTGCGCAAAGGCGCGGTTGGAATTCGTCGGACCCGGCAGCGCGGCGAACCAGTTGTCGCATACCAGGTAACTCTTCGCTAGCGCGCGGATCGTCGGCAGTCGCTCCGGGCGGAAGCATTTCATGACGTTGGCCGGGTTGCCGCCGGCACGCGCGTACGTTGCGGCGAATCCGCGCATGTCCGGCCGCGGAGGCGCCGGCGCCGGCTCTCCGGGATGCGCATAGATCTGCTGTTGCACACTCCAAAAATCGTGCGGCGGATCCACCCTGAACTGTCCCTGGTACGCCGCATCGGCCGTCAGCGCGTGCACGGTGCCCTTGTCGTCGACGTTGCTCCACTCGCCGACGCGGACGCCGCGCAGATCGGGAATCTCCTCCATCAACAGGCCGAGCATGTGATCAAACGAGCGGTTCTCCATCATCAACACGACGATGTGCTTGATGCATGGGTGGCCGCATGTGTCGTCCGACCGCGCAGCGCGTGGATGCTTGAGGACGCCCAGCGTCGTCACGGCGGCGCCGCGCGCCACCATGGACAGCCACTCGCGTCGTCCCGTCGTCTTCGCCATGCTCAAAGGCTCCCGTGGGCACGAGGCCCGACGTTCGCGGCGGCCCGCGTTAGCTGGTCAACGTCGCGTCGTTCAGCCGGCGCGCCGTCCTGCAGCCGCGAAGGAGATGTTCGTCGATGCGCCGGGCCGATTCCCGGGGTGAGAGTCGTGGTGCGAGATGACAGATAGCTACCAGCTAGCATAACTCGCGGCTACTCCGGAACGATCATCATCTCTTCAGCGCGGCCCCAGCGCGGTCTCGTGCTGGCACCATGGACACAGCATGTTTAGGCGGTTCAGGGGACCGTCGCTAAGCCCTCAGATGGCACCGTTGGGAACACGTCCCACTGCCAAATCCCGTTGGGGCCACCGCAAAACCCCACTTTCGACCCCTCGCGTGGCAATACGCGTCGCAATATTTTTCGATGCAAATACGGCGGTTGACCCGAGGAAGACATTGCCCGTCGCCCACTGCGTAACTACATCAAGCCCTCGGAGCTACGGCGCATGACGCGGGTACGCGCGCATCGCAAAGCCGCGAGGGCGATGCAGCTCGAACAGCGGCGCGACGCGCGACTCAAAGCGCGCGGATGGAGGTGCGGCTGCGCGCAGGCGGTTAGGCCGCCCGTTCGCGCCGGACCTCGGCCACGATACCCCGCTCCCGGCAGACCGGACACTCCGCGTACAGACACAGAATGCGGCCCGCTTCGATCAGTTCGCGGATGATCTTCAGCACGTGCAGCCGCTCCGCGCGGAGGTACGCGGCGATGCACCTCTCGCACGCGACGCTGGTAGGCAGGGTCCGGAGGAAGGATAGCGTCGCGACGGCCGATCTCGAGAGCATTCACCGCTCCGACAAACGAAGACGAGCCGGCCGAGCGGTTCCGAAGGCAGCTCACGAGCGTGGCAGTGCTCGGTGACTGGCTCGGCATGGCCGGCCGGCCCGTTGCCGTTCGCGCATGTGCAACGCCAAGGCCACCGAGCTGCGTCCGTAGAATCACCGGCCGTGACACCCCAGTACGCGCCGATGGCCCCGACGCTCGTCCGCGAGCCCTTCCGCCGCATCCGGCGACTGGCCGCGAACGGCATCGAAGCGTGGCAGCAGGTGCTGGAGCGTGGCGAAGGACGAGGCCCGTAAGTACATCGGCGGTGTCACACGGTCGTGGGTCAAGGTGAAGATGCCGGGTTGGACGGATGCCGAGGACCGCTGGAAGCGAGTTTAGGGTCACGCTGCCAGGTCACGAAGGCCGGACGCGGTTTGCAACACGATTTTGCCCCGCGGTCGCGTCGGACTCGTGAGAAGTGAGTGTGCACGTGCGGCCTCGGACAGCGGTATCACGGAGCCAACGGTCGTTCGCAGCGCGCCCGATTCGACAAGGGTCGTGATGTTGCGGAGCCGATCGGTCGTGACATCGACAAGGAAGTACGCCGTTCGGACGGAGCGACGCGCAGCCGCCGCTGCGTCCGGCGGCGCGACCGCTGAAACAATGATCCCGCCTGCCCGGACGACGGCCACGGACCGCTCGAGCGTCTCGCCTCCGACCGTGTCAAAAACCGCATCGACGTCTCTCACCATTGTGTCGAACTGCTGTCGCGAATAATCGATGATGTCGTCGGCGCCAAGCGCGCGAACATATGCTGTGTCCTTGGCGGATGCGGTCGCGATGACGCGGGCGCCCTTCCATCGAGCGAGCTGTACTACGAGGGAGCCGACGTTACCGGCGGCGCCGTGTACCAGCACGGTGTGGCCGCCCTCGGTCCGTGCATGCTCGAAGAGCATCTGCCAGGCAGTGACGGCGACAACGGGTACAGCCGCCGCCTCGACATGGGTGAGCGTGCGCGGCTTAGGGGCAAGACGGCCGCATTCCGCAGCGGCATAGTCTGCATACGCGCCGGTGAACATGCGGTTGGTCACACCATATACGGCCTCCCCCGGCGCCACGCTCGTGACGCCGTCGCCGACCGCGTGAACGATACCCGAGAGATCGGAGCCCGGCGTGAATGGCAACGCCTGGCCGGTCTTTCCTTCCTGCATCCACGCATCCCACGGGCCGACGCCGGCCGCGTGGACCTCTACGACGGCTTCTCCCGGTTTCGGTTGAGGAACCGGCTCATCGACATAGACCAGCACGTCGGGTGACCCGAATTGGCTTATCCGTATCGCCTTCACGTGCCCCTCCTATTGGTCGTCCGTCGTCAGCCTGGCGCCGTCGTCAGCTATGAAAACGGCGAGCAGCCGGGCCCGTTCACTATTGCTGGCATTCTCGCTGACGGCATGATGAACGCCGATGTCCTCGAAGAACGTGTCGCCGGCGCGATAGACGCGCGTCTCGCCCGAATCCAACCGCGAACGCACCGCGCCCGAGACGACGTAGGCGAATACAACTCCCGCATGACGATGCGGAGTGGACATGCCACCCGGCTCGTAATCCACGACGATCGCAGTCAACGTCCTGCCAGGCGCATTCGCCAACTTACGAGCAAAAACGACGTGCGTGGCTTCCCGGCTGCCGACCCGCGCTGATACGTGACCGCCTGCCATCGCGGCGAGGACGAAAACCGGCGCCGAGTGCCCACTGGCGAGCGACACGCATGGCCACCCTCCCGCGCTACAGATTGTTCATCCGCCGTCGATCACACCTCTCGGCCGACCGTGAAACGAGGCTTCCTCCGTCCGGGCGGTCGTAGAACGCTCGGGGGTTGGGATATTCGCCCCCGCGTGTGGTTGGGCGGGAGGTCCGAACAGTCCCGCATGTGGCGACAATGGGCCCTGCGGCCGACAGCTAACCGGCGGCTATGGCCGGGCGTGAAGGGTCAGTCCGGTGTTGGTCGCAGTCCGGTGTCAGTCGGCGTCATTACCCGTCCCCTTGAGTCGGCAGTCATCGCAGGTGGCAGGAGTCAAGAAGACCCCTCCGTTCGGCAGAGAGGCGCTCGGACCGATGTACCGATACCCGCCCAAAGAGGGACGGTTAATCAGGAAGCGGCTGGGTCGCGCGCCGATGCCGACCGCCTGCGCGTTTTAGTCGCGCTGACTTTTTAGGAACTAAACAATATCTAAGTCGCGATCTGTCTAGCGAAAACGTAGTCGTGACTGAAACACGGGTTCGAATCCCGTTGGGGCCACCATGTTGATTTTGTTATGGTTATTTCTCACCGATTTAAAGACGCGTCGGAAGCGTCTTTAAACCCGACCCACCTCGTCTCGCCCGTTTTCTAGTGCCGCTGCGGCTTTTGTTTCATAGAAGCTAACCGTTTCCTTGAGCATCCTCGGACGGATTTGCGCGTACGCCTGCGTCGTCTCGATACTCTGGTGACCGAGCAATGCCCGCACCCTCTCGAGGTCGCCGTACTGTTCGTATACTTCCATCGCCACGCCGTGGCGGAAGGCGTGTGGCCAGATACTTTGTTCCGGCGGCAGTTTGAGGATACGGCTATATGTCTTGCATAGTCGCCAAAGGTTCTTTCCATTCATCGGACGGCGCACCTTCCCGAGTCCGCGGCGACCATACGACGACCAGAAAAGTGGTGTCGCTTCCGTCAGCACATCGGTCTCGTTAGGGAGTTGGCGACTTACGTATTGCCGCAGCAGGTCATTGACCGCTTTTGGCAAAGGAATGTCTCGGGTCTTGCCTCCTTTCATTGGAACGTCGCGAAGGCCCCAGCCGTCGTCGAGGTTGCGAATGCGTAGGCTTACGACCGATCCTCGACGCATCCCGCTGTAGCGGAGTAGTGAAAAAAGGACAGCGTCTCGCAGCTTACCCCGCTCTATAGCCGCAGCGACGAAGCTATCCATTAACGAAGTGGCCGGGACGCCCGGTCGGGCTCCGCGATGACGCGGTGGCCTCTCTACTTTCGTGATCGGGTTCACTGGCAACACTCCACGCTTGGCTAGCCAGTCGCAAAAACTGGATACGGTCGCCAGCCTGGTGCGTATCGTGTTTGCCGAGAGCGGCTTGCTTATTTCTCCGTTCGTCATTCTGTCGAGCCAACCGTACACGAGTCGGTCGTTCAGGAGATCGCTGACCGTTGGGGTTCGACCAAGATCGCCGACCATGACGTTGATCATGTTTCGAAGGGTCCACCCATAGGTCTCGACCCCCTCTTTTGCGCGCCCCTTTTGCCTCAACAAGTACGACGAGAACAGCCGTACGTGCTCTTCTACCGTCGGCGCCATGACTTCGGTCCTCCGGCCCGAATCGCGGCCGCGCTGTCGCCGGGCCCTAGTATCCGGTGGTCGAACCCACTGGGCAACCAGCGGCGTCGTGCGGAGGACTTCAGCATTTCGCTTCGATTCGGTCGTCAATTTCTCAGACAACGCCTGAGGGCGGCCGTAGGGCGGGACGTTCGGTGAGCAGTCGGACAAGTTATATGACCGAGCCGACGAAGTTTCGCTCATCCCGCGGCCTTGATGCGTTGTAGGCCGGCGTTGCATAGTGACGCGGGCCTCTCGGAATCGACGCCGGCCGCCTCTGATTGGCAGTTGAATTGAAGGCGAGACTCGCGCAAGCGCGGCTCGGCTACACCTTGCCTGCCCACGGTCGTCTGAGTCCTGATGACCGCTGCCTTTCGCGAGGCGGCGATGAGAGCGTCGATGCGTGCGGGTGTGACTGCGTCATAGGTGCCTAAGCCCTTGTACAGCTTCGATGCCTTGCGCTGCCCCCCGCGAGGTGAAGTCTCCACGATATTCATGGGCCCCCAGTTGAGTCAACGTCGTCGCTCTTCGCGGATCGTGGAAAGCCGAGCCGCGTGGCGTCGCGCCCACGCGACATCGCCGCCATGACACCGGAGGCTGGTCGCAACACCGTGGTTAGAAGTAATAGTTTGGGTGAGGTCGAGGATTTCCCCCAGCGAACTCGATATCGCCTCAATACTCACGGCCGCGACTGTACGCAGCGGAACCGAAATTTACATGGTACAAGTGTGGCTGTTTTTGGACCCTAAAATCACCAGGAACATCCATGGCACATGACGGATCTTCTTCCGGAGAAGGATGGACGCCGCTGTTGCCGTCCGGCCGGGCGCCAGAACCGCCAGAACCCCCAGTACTCATCCTGAATGGTTCGGAAGACGCGGAGTATCAAGAAAGCGTCTCTGCACGAGGCGTGGCACTCAGGTGGACAGCAGAGGACTGGGAGTTCCTCGGTGAGGATGTCGTTCCAAAGGACGGAACGATTCGACGCAGTCACTATTATCCAGCAACATGTCGAGAACTTCCGTATGAATTCGCGCGCGTCGCACACGGAGACGACGCGGAATTGCGGGCCTTCGTGAATCGCCGCGGGCGCCTGGGCTACAAGGAGATGTGCGAGGCCTGGGATTACGAGAATTTGAGAGATACAGAATCAGCTTCCTGGATTCGCGCGCACGCGCGAAACGTCGATCTGGTAATGCGGTTGGCGGAGGCTAGTGGTAATCTCCCAAAGGCGTTTCTTATATTACGTGAGCGATTCCGCGAGTCGGTTGAGAGAGAAAAGGATGAACCGGACAGTACTTGGATTACTTTCCGATATGCGCGCGGCCCAATCAGCGAATCGATCGGCATTGCCTCTTGGGAAGAGGCGCCCGCTCAGATCGGCGATTCTGTAATTGCGGTCATCCTCGATGAGAACCTTGCTCGCGTCCGCCGGCGCCACGCCTTGGAGCTCTCGCAGTACCGAAGTCGGTCTGGGTCTGAGGCCAGAACGTTATCGGTCTTCACGATATCCAGCCTATTGGAGTGTATATATTGGCTCCTCGCCGATCAGATTAACGGTGCTCATCTCCGAAAATGCGAAGCGTGCCAACGGGTATTTTTCGCAGGTCACGCGAGCCGACGATTCTGCCCGCCAGTCGGTCAGCCGATCGACAATGGCACACGCAGTCCTTGTGAAGTAAAGGAGAAACGCAGACGGTATGCTAAGAAGCGAAGGGGCAAAACGTTAGAAAAATAATTGACAGCGACGTATTTAAGTTTCGCTCAAAATGCGTCTGACCACCGGATTGCCGAATCCCCATAGTCTCGGAAACGATTCTGGCGGACCGACTACACTGCCGACACATTTGTTAGGGAGAATCTGGCATGTAGACTTCGAAGGGACCTGCCCCGAAAAACTAGACCGTTTCGAGGTTGAGGATTTGGCCTCCCCCCCCCCGCGCGCTCGCTACAGCCTTTCGTGTAAGTGAGCGCACAGTACGCAAGTGGCTGAGGCGCTGCGGCGTTGGCCCCACGTCAGGTCGGTGTTTTCGAGGCCGAGCCACATACCGACCGCGATGAGCCCATACGTCAATCAGCCGGACGGCCGTGGTTGGAACGCCTCTGGCCGAGATGATCGGCTGCCAGTAGATCAGTAGTGTCCACAGCAGCGTGAGCGGCATGATCCAAAGCAGCACGCGCCATGAGTGCCGTGGCGGCCCAACAACCTCGGAGTGAACGGCAGCGGCAGTCATCGAAAAAGCCTCCACAAGCAAATCTTCGTCGGCGTTTCAGTCGAGAGCAGGCTCACAACGGATAGGATCTGCGGCGGAGCCCGGGCGATTCTCGGGCGAAAAGCTTTGCGCAAAAATTCGAACTTGCACCGAGGGACCTCGCCGGTGCATTCCCTGTGCTTGCATCGCGCGGATCAAGCGATCGAGGCGATTTGCGCTCTGAATCAGTTTCTTGAGCTTCGGCGTAATGCGCACGCCGAAGGCTTTGAGCGTTTTCATCCGCGGAGGCATCTTGCCGGCGTCGAGCTTCGCTCGGATCTCCTCGGCAAGTTCGAGGCGCTTCAAGACGAGCGCGATACGCGGCGGAGGCATCGTCTCAGCTCAAATCGTCAGGTTCGCTGGTATTTCTCGCCTCACCGAGTTATCAGAACTCGTGCGGCGCCTCGAGGAAAACCTCGAGAACGAGCAGTTCTCGAGGGCAACATCGCGAGCCATCAAAGCCGTTCTAGCAGCTGGCGGTCATCGACGCTGCCCATGCTCCACTCTCCAGCACGCGGCGTCCAGTTGATCTGCTGTGCGGAGAGCCGACCGAACGCGCGCATTGTCTCGGCGCGGACCAGGGCCGTTGAGAGGTCGCTGTCCTGAAGGTTGTGGTTCATCGGCGCGTTCCTTTTTGTTAAACAGCCGCGCAGGTACTGTCGGTGGTCGCCCTCGCGTAACCCTTGCCGGCGAACGCAATCTATCTTGGACTCGTTGATATCTGGGGATCTGTATATCAGCATCGACACCGCCTGCTCTTCGGATGGTCTTTGAGTTTTCGGCGGTTGTCGGCAGGCTCCCGAGCGCCCGCCATGCTACGCAGTGAGATTCCGCGCGCGTATCGCGTCAAGTAGTACGCCCGCTCAGAACTATTCGTATTTCGTCGTCGCCTGCGCCGCTGCGAGTATCGACCGGTCTATAACGTCCTGGACATGGACGTGAGGCTCGCGCTGCCATAGAGTCCGCGCCACGGATCAGCGTCGCTCCGGAGGAGCTGGCCATGACACCGGCTCGACTGTTCGTCGCGTGCATATTTCTGGCTCTTCTCCTTCTGCTTCGCGTTCTCGCTGCTAGCGCAGGCCCGCCGATCCGCGCCTCCTCAACGGTGTGCTGGAATGGCCCAGCGTCGTGGCTAACGAGCCGTTCGTGATCGTGCGCGGTGACGATGGCGTGCTGTACGACGTCGGCGTCACGGCTGCGCGGCGCGTGGGCGCCGTCACGGCGGGTGCCCGCGTGTCGGTGCTCGGCATCGAAGGCGCACCGCATACGAGATCACCGCGGTCGGCATTGGTAGTTGCTCCAGTGCGGAGGCGGCGCCGGCACAAACTGCCGGGGACGCGCCCGCCGGCACCAGCAGGGCCGTCTGCTCGCCGTGACGCCAGAAGTAGCACGGTAGTGATGCTGATCTGGGAGCGAGTGGTGTGAGCATCGCGCGGTTGTCGAGCAGGGCAGCCCTGGCACGGTGGGTCGCCGGCCGGAGGGCCTCCTGGTCCACCGCCCCGACACTACGCCGGCCCCCGCGCTGGCTCACGGTGGCGCTCATCGTCAGCGGTCTGGCCGTGCTCGCCTACTACGAGCTGCGGACCTCGACTATGCAGTCCTGGCTGCTGTCGCGCTACGCGGCGACGCTCTCCTACGAGATCCAACCCGGCCCCAGTCCGCGCATCGCTTTTCCCCGCGGCGGGCCGCTGGACACCGAGCGCGGTTATGCCCGCCTGGACGATTTCCGCCGCCGCCTGGAGTCGGCGGGATACCGGATCGTCGAGCAAGCCCGGCAGAGCCCCGCCACCATCCGGTCGCTGCGCTGGGGCATCACGCCGCCGTACCGGGAGGCTCCGGTCGCTGGCCTTGTCGTTCGCGACGCCGGCGGGGCCACGCTCTATGATGCACGCCCGCAGTTCCCCCTCTTCGCGTCAGTTGACGAGATTCCGCCCCTGGTCGTGCGCACGCTGCTGTTCATGGAGAACCGCCGGCTGGCCAGTATGACCAGCCCGGAGGCAAACGTTGCGGTCGACTGGCCGCGGCTCGGGAAGGCCGGAGGCCTCTACCTGGCCAGGAAGCTCGGGCTTTCCGCGCGATTGGAGGGGGGCAGCACGCTGGCCGTCCAGATGGAGAAATATCGCCACTCGGACAGCGGCCGGACGGGCTCGCCGCTGGAGAAGGTGCGCCAGGTCACTGCGGCCAGCGTCCGTGCCTATCACGATGGGGCCGATAGCCGGGCGGCCCGAGACGAAATCGTCGTGGACTATCTCAACACGATGCCGCTCGCGGCGGCGCCAGGGTACGGCGAAGTGCACGGACTCGGCAACGGCCTGCGTGCCTGGTTCGACCTGGACCTCGGCGCCGTCAGGGACGCGCTGAGCACGCCCGGCGCCGCCGCGGAGAAGGCGGCGGCCTACCGGCACGTCCTCGCGCTTCTCTATGCCGTCCGCGCCCCGACGTACTACCTGTTGGACGACCGGGCTGCGCTCGACCGAAAGATCACAGGTCATGCCGACCTGCTGGCGAAGGCGGAGGTGATCGACGGCGATCTGCACCGTGCGATGCGCGACGTGCCGCTGCGCTTCGCCCCGCGGGCCGGCCGGCCCGCGATCACGTTCGTCGAGCGCCGGGCCGCGGCGGCCATCCGCGACGAGGTCCGGGGACTGCTGGGCATGCCGGGGACCTGGGAGATGGACCGGCTAGACCTCCAGATCGACAGCACGGTGGACGGGCCGCTGCAGCAAGCAGCGACCACGCTGTTCCGGCGGTTGGGCGATCGGACTTTCGTCGAGGCCCAGGGTCTGCGCGCCGAGCGGATGCTCGTGGCCGGCGATCCCCGCCGGGTTGTGTACAGCCTGCTGCTGATGGAGCGGACGGCGGCCGGCAACGTGCTGCGCGTGGAGGCCGACAATCTCGACCGGCCCTTCAACATCAACACGGGCATGAAGCTCGACCTGGGAAGCACCGCCAAGCTGCGCACGCTGGCGCACTACCTCGAGGTCGTTGCGGGGCTGCACGCCGAGCTGGCGGGCCTCGCCGCGGCGGCTCTCGATCAGCGTGTCCGCGAGGCGCGCGATCCCATCACCCGGTGGGCCGCCGAGATGCTGCGGCAGAACCCCGCCCGCGACCTGGACGCCCTCCTCGGCCTGGCTCTCGACCGTACCTACTCGGCCAATCCGCATGAGACATTCTTCACCGGCGGTGGGGCGCATACCTTCCGGAACTTCGACGACACCGACGACGAGCACGTGCTCTCGGTGCGGACGGCGTTGGTCCGCTCGACCAACCTGGTGTTCATCCGGCTCATGCGCGACCTCGTGCGCTTCCACGAGGCGCGGTTGCCGTATAACGCGGCCGCGGTTACGAGCGAGCCCGATCATCCGGCTCGTCAGCAGATGCTCCAGGAGATCGCCGACCGAGAGGCCCGTCAACACCTGGCGCGCGCCCACGCCCGGTATCGGGGGCTGGGACCGAGTGCGATTCTCGGCCGGCTGCTCGGCGAGCGAGCGGCGTCGCCGCGAGCGCTGGCGATCACGTTCTTCGCCTGGCATCCCGACGCCGACGCCCCCGCTCTGCAGGCGTGGCTGGCCGGCCACGGCCAGCCGGTGGCTACCGCGGAGGCTGCCGCGCTCAAGCGCGCCGTAGGCGTACCAGGGCTGACGCTGCTGGACCACGCTTACCTGCTCGGGCGGCATCCCCTCGACATCTGGTGCGCGGGCGAGATGACCCGGGACCCATCGCTGACCTGGGCTTCGCTCCTCTCACGGAGCGACGCCGCGCGGGCGCTGGCCTCCAGTTGGCTTTTGCAGTCTCGCCAGCGTCGCCCGCAGGACCTGCGGCTGCGGATCCACGCCGAGGAGGATGCCTTCGCGCGGATGACGCCGGCCTGGCGGCGGCTGGGCTTCCCGTTCGAGCGGCTCGTCCCCTCCTATGCCACTGCCATCGGCGCGTCGGCGGACCGGCCGGCTGCGCTCGTGGACCTCATGGGAATCATCGTCAACGATGGCGTCCGGCGTCCCATGCTAACCGTGCGCCGCCTGCGCTTCGCGGGTGACACGCCGTATCACACCGTCTTCGAGCCCTCACCGGCGGCCGAAGAGCGGGTGCTGCCCGCCGCCGTCACCCGCGCCCTTCGCGAGGTCCTGGCCGGAACGGTCGAGCACGGGACCGCCCGGCGAGTGGCCGGCGCCTTCCGACAGGCCGACGGCACGGCCGTCGTCGCCGGCGGCAAGACCGGCTCGGGCGACAACCGATTCCAGACGTTCGGGCGCGGCGGCCAGCTCGTCTCGTCGCGCGCGGTAAGCCGGACCGCCGCCTTCGCCTTCTACGTTGGCGACCGGTACTTCGGCATCATCACCGCCTCCGTCACCGGCCGGCAGGCCGACGGCTATGAGTTCACCAGTGCGCTGCCGGTGACCGTTCTCAAGCTGCTGGCGCCCGAGATCAATGCCCGCTTCGCGACGGCGCCGCCGCCGCGCGCCGCCGAGTAGCACGATTACGGGGAGCTCGTTGTCATCGGCGAGACCTGCTGCGCGTAGCCGATCGATTGTCTGTCCGCTCAGCGAGATGTGGCTTGTTGATGAGCTCCTTGGCGCGGGTTCGCCGTCGCCCCGCTGGGCCGACGCTCGCTCGAGGAGATCGTCGGCGCGCTTCGCGCGTCGCTGGACCCCGGCGCCGCCACGCTCGGCGACATCCCGCCGCTCGATGTGGCGCGCGCGCATCGACTCTACGCCGCGCTGCTCGAACCGGTCGCGGACGCCTGGCGCGGGGCGGACACGCTGCTCATCGTCGCCGACGGCGTGCTCGCCCAGCTCCCCTTCGGCCTCTGCCCACGCGGACCGTGGCCCTCGGCGCCGAGCACGGGGCCTTGTTCGCGAACTACCGCCAGGTGCCGTGGCTCATCCGGTCGCATGCGATCACCGTGTTGCCCTCGGTGACCGCGCTCGCGACCCTGCGCGCCTTGCCGCCCGGCGACCCGAATCGGCGTCCCTTCATCGGCTTCGGCGATCCCCTGTTCAGTCGCGAGCAAGCGGCCGAGGCCGCGCGGGACACCGCGGCGGTGTCCCAGACGGTCGTCGGCAGCGCGCAGGATCAGCGCCTCGCCCTGCGCGCCTCGCCGAAAAACCAGCAGCTCAACAGCAGCCGCCTCGCCATGCTCCCCCGCCTGCCCGAGACGGCCGAGGAGCTGAGAAGCATGGCCCTCGCCATGAACGCCGACGTTGCCACCGACGTCGTTCTGGGTGCGCGCGCCAACGAGGCGACCGTCAAGAGCCTGGATCTCACGCGCTATCGCGTGCTGGCGTTCGCCACGCACGGACTCAGTCCCGGCGATCTCGACGGCCTCACGCAGCCCGCCCTGGCCCTCTCGGCGCCAGAGGTCGCGGGCGTCGACGGCGATGGGCTATTGACCATGGAGAAGATTCTCGCGCTGCGCCTCAACGCCGACTGGATCGTGCTCTCCGCCTGCAACACGGCGAGCGGTCAGGGCGCCGGCGCCGAGGCGCTGTCCGGCCTCGGCCGGGCCTTCTTCTACGCGGGCGCGCGCGCGCTGCTCGTGAGCAACTGGCCCGTCGAGACCACGTCCGCGCGCGAGCTGACCACGGATCTCTTCCGTCGCCAGCGGGATGCGCCGACCCTCACACGGGCGAGGGCGCTGCAGGCCACGATGAACGCGCTGATCGACGGGCCTGGCTTCGTCGATGCCCAGACGCAGCGGGTGATCTTCAGCTATGCGCATCCCATCTTCTGGGCGCCGTTCACACTTGTCGGCGACGGTGGAGGGAGCTGATGACCTATTCAATGACTTGATCCGCCCGCAGCAGCAGCGACGGCGGGATCGTGAGGCCGAGCGCCTTCGCTGTTTTGAGGTTGATGACGAGCTCGAACGTCGTGGGCCGCTCGATCGGCAGGTCGGCCGGTCTGGCGCCCTTGAGGATCTTGTCCACGTAGGTGGCAGCACGGCGGAAATTGTCGACGAGCTTCGCACCATAGGACATGAGAATTCCGTCCTCCACGAATTCGCGCTGCGCGAGAGCGGGGAGGCGATTCTTCGCAGCCAACTCCGCCAGCCGTGCCCGGTGCGTGATGAACATGACATCCCCCAGGATGAGAAGCGCGCCGGCGTCCTTCGAGCTCATCGCCGCGAAGGCGCCGTCGAAGTCTCGGGGGCTGCGAGCCTCCAGCGGCTGAAGCTCCAATCCGAGCGTCCGCGCGGTACTCTCCGCCGCCTTGAGCGCAAGGGCGTTGCCTGGAGTGGCGGGGTTCCAGAGAACCGCCGCTCGGGAAGCCTTCGGGACGCTCTCCTTGAGCAGCGCGAGCTGCTTTCCGGCGATCTCCGGGCCGAGGTCAGGAGCGATCGTCGAACCGATCGCAACGGGCTAGGAGAGCGAAAGACCATAGAGCCGAGCCACGTTGTCCCGGACAATCAACCGCTTTTCATCCTCGGGAACACCCTTGAATTAAGTTACTTCACGGTGCGAAATGGGTAGAGGAGAAGCCACCCAATCGCGAGGCAGTTGCCGACCGCGGTGTTCGTCCGCCACTTTTCCTCGTCTCCATCGATGCACCTCGAATCATCGGCGTCACCCTGTCGCGCGCGGACCGGCGCGACCGAGGACCCACAAGTTGTTCGCGATGACGCCGAGACCAACCCAGCGGTGCATGCCTTCGATGCCGTGGTAACGACAGCGCGCCAGTCCATGGCGCTGTTTGAGCACACTGATGCGGCCCTCGCAGCCGGTCCGCCAACGCAGCGCCCGATGAAACCAGCGCGGCCGGGGCTGGCCACGTCCACGCGGCAGGGCCACTCGGCGCACGCCACACGCGTAGGCCGCTTCCTCGTTGGCCCGCGAGCTGAAGCTGCCGTCAGCGACGGCCAATCGTGGAGCGTGTCCGAAGAGTTGTTCATGACGCTGGAGGCTCGGCATCCACAGGTCGCCGTCGGGCACCCGAGCCGCGCACACTGTGTAGTCCGTGATGAACTGCGCCTCTGCTTCCTGAATCTTGACCATCTTGCCGAACTCGGTCTGCTTGGCGGCCTTGCCTTTGCGGATCGCCTCCGTGTGAGGTTCGACGAGGCTGAGGACCTTATTGGGGTAGTGAGTATCTCCCTGCAGAACACGCGCGCGTGTTTGGGCCAGGACCCTTCGGACCAAGCCGACGGTCTGCTGCAGCCGCGCATGCAGCCGGGCCAGCGGACCGGAGGTCGGCCGACGGATCGCTGTGATGCTCGCTTCCGCCTCGCGCAGAGTCGCCCGCGTGATGCGCATGCTCTCGCGGTAGAGCGTCGTGATGCGAGCCTTCGCCTTCTCACGCGAGCTCGCAGTGCTCCGCAGGCCCGCCGTACGACTGCGCTGGCCGATCTCGAAGACGCGCCGGTTGATGCTCCGGGTCCGGTCACGCATGCGCGGCGCCGTGTTCTGGAACGGGGCCCGCAGGCGGTTCATCGTCCCGGTGATCATCCGAACCCCGTCGGCCAGGAGTTCACTGTCGCGCGGATAGTGGATGTGGGTCTCGACGACGGTCGTGTCGACCCGCAGCCGGTGCCCCC
>Ga0114129_10005650_pt1 | contig 17704 bp, 10 predicted proteins | sample RhiMetdeltSRZDD1_FD_80071 | JGI IMG/M metagenome (GOLD analysis project Ga0114129, IMG submission 80071) | Populus rhizosphere microbial communities from Tennessee, USA - Rhizosphere MetaG P. deltoides SRZDD1 (version 2) (version 2) | ecosystem: Host-associated > Plants > Roots > Rhizosphere >...
AGGATCGCGCCGCCGGTCGGATCGGCGAACCGCAACAGCAGCGATATCAGCGTGCTCTTGCCGGCCCCGCTCGCTCCGATGATGCCGACGAACGCGCCACGCGGAATCCGCAGGTTGACGGTATCGAGCAGTGGCCGGCCGTCGTGGCAGAGCGTGACATCTACGAGCTCGATCGCTTCACGGAACGGCTTCACCGGCGGTGCGGTCCGCTGGTCGAGCTCGATTTCAGGCTGCGTCAGCAGTTCGTCGATGCGGCGGAGTCCCGCGCGCGCGGGCAGCACGTCGCGTGAGTACTGACTGGACCAGAGCAGCGATGTGCTCACCGACAGGCACAAGCCCTGAAAGGCGGCGAGCGTTCCAATGGTCACCGAACCGCCCAGCGCGAGCCACGCGCCGACGCCGATCACGGCCACTTGAATCAGCAGCATGCCGACGATCGCGCCTTGATCCATCAGCGCGAGCAGGAAGTTCGTGCGGACGCTGCTTGTAAACAGATCGGCGTCCTTCACGACGAAATCGCGGGCCGTGTCCTTTTCGAGGTTGTACGCGCGGATGATGCGGTGCGCCGCTATCGCCTGCTGCATCACGCCAAGCGTGTGCGCTTCGCGCCGCCGCCGTTCGTAACTCTCACTGTTGACGGTTGGCGCGAGCCGCGCCGGGACGAACACACACCAGGGCCATACGAGCGCCGCGATGAGGGCGAGCCGCCAGTCCAGCGCGAACAGCACGACGGTGCCGACCGCCGCGTCGAGGGTCGGCATCAGCCCCCACGTGAGCGAGATGCCCAGCGCTGCCTCGATCGCACCCAGGTCGCTCGATGCACGCGTCAAGACGTCGGCTTCGCACGTGGTCGAGAAGTACGAATCGGGCAGCCGCTGGATTTTCCGAAAAATAAGGAAGCGCAGGTCGCTGAGCACCTGGCCCTGCAGATGCGCGTACGACCGCCCGCGCTGCAGCGATGCAACCGACGCGATGATGACGCCCGAGACCAGGCCCGCGAGCACCAGTATCAGGTGCTGATGATCCCGCGGTCCGACGGCGTTGTCGATCAGCGACCGCACGCTGAGGGGGACTATCCAGAAGAACGCCGTCTCGAGCGCGCAGGCGACGACAATGATCGCAACCAGCCACGGCCGTGACCGGCAGTGCTGCCAGACGCGTGCGACGAACTCCCAGACCGAAACCGCGGCTGGCAGAGCGGATCTGGAAGGTCGAAGGCCGCTGGGGTGCTTTCGTCCGTTCCTCATAACATCCGGCCTCTCTTACGCAGCAAGCGCCGTTTCGTTGCGGCGAAGAATCCGATGACGACATCCGACGGTCGATTGCCTTTCGAGTGTTTCCAAATCTACAAGGAAGGTCGCGCTGACGTAATTGCATGTACATGTCTGGCATGTACATGTGAGGGAGGAACCTTTGTCGAACGCAGCCGTCGACACACGCCGCCGCCGGACCGGTCTGAGTAATGATGGAGACCCGCGCGACGAGGGGCCGCCACGATCGCCGTGGCGGCCCGTCATTTTCTAGACGCCTTAGTCCGGAGGCACTTGCATCGCTCCCGTAGGGGCGAACTTTCAGGCCGAACGCAGGCAGGGTCTGAGCTCGCCCTACATCGACTCGAGCGAGCCTCCGGTGAGAAGCCGAGAACCCCGAGCCGACCGCTCACTTCAGCTGGAAGTACGCCGGGAATTGCTGCCCCGTGCTCAGGTTGATCCACACCGTGTAGCAGCCGGCGGCGTTTGGCGATTTCCAGTTGTGAATGAACGCGCTCGTGATTGCGTCGTACCTGAGAAACGTGCCGCCGGTCGCCGTCGTTTCGAGCGCGTCCGGGGGATCGGTCGCAAAAGCGCTGCAACTGGTCGCCTGGTACGTGAGATTCGATACGGGGGCAAGATCGCTGACGGGCACACCCTGATCGAAAAGCTCGAATTTGACCGGGTACGTCTTGCCGGCCTGCCCGTGTTGACCGTGGGCGGCGCGTCGACCGGCTGAACGAAGCCGTCTCGCGGCTATTGCCGCGATAAATCGGGTGACGACATCGACTGTCGATTGCCTTTGGAGTGTTTTCCAATCTATAAGGAACGTCGAGCTGACGTAATTGCATGTGCATGCGAGGCATGTACATGTGAGGAGGAACCTTTGTCCGACGTAGCCGTCGACACACGCGATCACCGCACCGTAGTAAGAACTGGCGCGTGGGTACTGTGCCTGCTCGTCGCTACGCTTGGGCGCGAGGCTTGGGCCAGCGCGCCGCTCGGCTACGTCGTCGAGCGCTGGAGCGTCGAAGAAGGCCTACCGAACAACGCCCTCACGAGCGTCATCCAGACGCGAGACGGGTATCTCTGGATCGCGACGTGGGCTGGGATTGCGCGCTTCGATGGCGTCCGATTCACGACCGTGGCAGACAACCTCCCAAACGATCACGCACGCGCGCTTCTCGAGGACGCCGACGGCTCCGTCTGGATCGGGCTGAGTGGGACAGGCGTCGCACGCTGGCGTTCGCGCGCGGTCGACGTCGTCACGCCGTTGCAGGGACTCGCCGGCGCCGACGTGCGCGCGCTGACGCTGGACGCCGGTCGTCTCTGGGTGGCCACGGAGAACGGCGTGAGCGTGATCGATCGCGGTCGTGTCACCACGTGGCGAACACGCGACGGTCTTGCGAGTAATGTCGTCAACGGACTGGGGCGTGGACGACAGGGGGGTGTGTGGATCGCGACCGCGGGCGGCCTCTGCTTCGCGGCGGGCCTGCAGGTGCAGTGTCGATCGCACTCGTATCTCCGTACGCTGAACGCAGTGCTCGAGAGCCGTGAGGGCCGCTTGTGGGTTGGCACCGAGCGCGGCCTGCTATCCGGTGAGGCCAGCCTCGACGCGGAGCTCGCCTGTCGCGGCGAGTGCTTCGCGGACCGTTCTGTGACGGCGCTCATGCAGGACCGCGACGGCGCGCTGTGGATTGGTTTCGCCGACGGTGAACTGGTCCGCCGGCTGGACGGCGTCGAGACTCGTTATGGCGCGGCCGACGGCTTGCCGGCGGCAGGGCGAGTCGAGGCGCTCTCCCAGGACGAGGAAGGCAGCGTGTGGGTAGCCATCGTGAACGGCGGGCTCGCCCGGTTGCGTCCCAAGCGCGTTGCGATGCTCACAACTGCGAACGGGTTGCCCGCGAAGGTGGTCGGCTCGATCGTGCAGGACACTACCGGCACGATCTGGGCGGGGACGTCGTGCGGACCAGTCTCAGAGTTCCGGAACGCGCATTTTTACCCGCGGTTCGGGGAGTACACGAAGGACGGGTGCGCGTCGGTGCTCTGGGCCGCCCGCGACGCCTCGCTGTGGATTGGCACGAGCAATCGCGGACTGTTCCGATGGCGCGACGGCCGGATGGAACATTTCGGCACGGAGGACGGCCTCTCCGATACGAACGTCTGCGGTCTGTTCGAAGATCGCCGCGGCGTCATCTGGATTGGCACTGCGGTTGGCGGCTTGCACTATTACGCGAACGGCCAACTCTCGCGCGGCTTCGGCCCGGAGGACGGTGTCGCGACGGGCATCCTCGCCAGCTTTGCGGAGGATCGCGACGGCCGGCTCTGGATTGGATCGAATGCCAATGGCCTGTCGGTGTACGAGAATGGGAGTTTTCGGCGGCTCGCCGATCGTGAGAGTCCGCCGAGCCGGAGCATCGCCGGCCTGCTGATCGACAGTCGCGGCGACCTCTGGGTGGGAACGGCGTCGCACGGACTCTTTCGCCGGCGCGCCGGGCGGTACGAGCCATTCGGCGTCGCGCAAGGCCTCAGCCATCCGCTCGTCGCCCTCATGCTCGAGGATCGGCATGGCACCTTGTGGGTGTCGACCGGAGGCGGGATTTGCCGGCTCGCGCGCGATCGGATCGACGAGGTGGCCGCCGGGCGCCGGGCGAGCGTGGATCCTATCATCCTCGGGCGGGGCGACGGCATGGTCAACCTGGAAGGGTCCGGCGGCGGGCTCGATCCTTCGGGGCTCCGCGACCGTGACGGGCGCCTGTGGTTTTCCACGATCGACGGCATCGCCATCATCGATCCCGCAGCGTTCCCACTCAACACGGTCGCACCACGCGTGATCGTCGAGACCGTGTCGTTGGCGGGACGACCCGCCGCACCGGATGAAGACGGCATCGTCCACGTACCTGCCGGCACGGCGACGATCGATCTCGCGTACACCGCGTTCAGCTTTCTGACGCCTCGGCAAGTGCGATTCCGCACTCGCCTGCGTGGCGTCGCCGACGACTGGCAGGAAGTCGGCGGCCGGCGCGTCGCCTACTACACACGGCTGGGCCCCGGTGACTACACCTTCGAGGTGCTAGCCACGAACGGCGACGGTCTCTCGAGCGCGCGGCCGGCGGTGATGCGCTTGGTTGTCTCGCCTTTCTGGTGGGAGCGGCGACTGGTCCAAGGTGCAGGGGCGGGGCTGCTGCTCCTGCTGACGGCCGTCGGTGTGCGCGAGGTCTCGCTTCGCCGCGCGCGCGCCCGGGTCGCGGAGCTCGAACGGGCACAGGCGCTCGAGCGCGAGCGGGCCCGCATTGCACGCGATCTGCACGACGACCTCGGCTCCCGACTCGCGCACATTGCCATCCTCGCGGAAACGTCCAGCGCGGTCGATCACGACCGTCGCATCGTCCGGGCGGCTCGCGCCGCGGCTCGGACGATGGACGAGCTCGTGTGGACGATCAACGCGCGGAACGATACCGTGGAGAGCTTCGCGTACTATCTGGGGCAGTTCGCCGAGGAGCACGTCGCTGCTGCGGGACTCCGATGCCGCCTCCAGATTCCGGTCGATCTACCCGCCCGTCGGTTAGCGGCCGACGTGCGGCGGCATTTGTATCTTGCGTCCAAGGAGGCGATCACGAACGCGGTCAAACACGCGCGCGCGAGCGAGATCGGCGTAAGCTTGCGCGTGACGGACGCCGTGCTGGTGATGGAAATCAGCGACAATGGCTGCGGGCTGCCGGCCGCAGGGCTCGATCCGACCGCGAACGGGCTGAAGAACCTGCGCGAGCGAATGTCGGCGGCCGGCGGCACGCTCGCGCTCGAGTCGGCGGTCGGCGCGGGCACGCGCGTCCGCTGTACCGTTCCCGTACCGTTGGCGTGACGGTCACATGTTCATGTAGTTCCGAACTCGGCCTCCAAGGAGCACAGTGGAACTGAACGACTGATGACGTCACTTCGCGTCGGCATTGTCGAAGACGACGACCGGCTCCGGGCAGAGTTCGTGCAACTGATTGACACGAGCGGCGACATGCGCTGCGTGGGCGCGTATCCGTCCGCCGAAGCCGCGTTGGCGGAGCTGCCGTCGCAGGCGCCGGACGTCGTGCTGATGGACATCAACCTGCCCGGCATGAGTGGCATCGAGAGCGTGCGGCGCCTTCGCGCGCTGATGCCGGCCGCGCAGATGATGATGTTGACGGTCTTCGACGACACCACCTCGGTCTTCGAATCGCTCAAATCTGGGGCCAGCGGCTACCTCCTCAAGCGGGCGCCCGTGAGCGAGCTGCTGGCGGCAATTCGCGACCTCGCGGCGGGCGGCGCCCCGATGAGCGGCGTGATCGCGCGGAAGGTCGTGCAGTACTTCGGCCAGCATGGGCCGGCCCCGGAAGTGCAGACCCTCACCGCTCGCGAGTTCGAGGTGCTGGTCGCGCTGAGCCAGGGCGAGCAGTACAAGGAGATCGCCGCCAGGCTGGGCATCAGCATCAACACCGTGCGGCGGCACATCATGGCCATTTATGACAAGCTGCACGTGAACTCGCGCCTCGAAGCCGTCGGCAAGCTCGGACGTGTCCGACCGTGATTGTGCAAGGACGCAGTTCGTGACTGTGCTGCGCCCGGCCGGCGAGAGACATCGCGAGCGTGAGCGCTGCCGTGAGACACGCGACCCATATCGAGCGATCCAGTCGTCCCTTTTCTCGTGGCGAGAAGGTGCGACGCAGTGGAAGCTGCCGGCGTCATTCGGATCGCCCTCACCGTCGTAACGCGGATACTTGGGGAATTCGCACAGCGGCTGCGTGAACAGCAAGTTGCCGACTGCGTCAATGCGGGAGCCGGCGAGTGTATGCGGCGCGCGGCCGTGCTCGACCCACTCGGCGAGCGCGGCAATCATGTCGAACCGGTTCACGCCCGGACCGAAGGCGCAATGCTGCACACCGGGCATGGTGTGCAGCCGCGCGTTCTCGGAGTCTCGGCCTGCCCTGCTGGTCACCGTCTCGTACGCGTGAATGCCCACGCGCTGACATCAATTCGCGAAAATGGATGAGATGAGAGTGGCCGCTGAATTCACGAGGTGTACGCGCGGCGCTTCTCGAGAGGGAAGTTCGAGAAGAAGACTGCACACGGAAGGCGTGGTGCCTGGAACGGGCACCACGCCTTCTGCACGAATCGTCAGTACCGGATTCCTACTGAAAAACTGAACAACCTCGCCTGCTGGTAGTCGTCGAACGCCTGCGGCTGCCCGAAGGTCGGGCTGTAGTCCCAGTGAACCCCCTGCACCGGCGTCGTCGTGAACGGATTGAACGCCTGATACACGGTGTTGTTGATGCGCGTGTTGATTCCGATGTCGCCTCGGGTGATGGCGGCATTGTTGAAGATATTGGTAACCACGCCCCGGAAGAACAGCTCGGTCTTGTCCAGCGATGGCAACCGCTTTCCCCACGTTACGGCGAAGTCCGTGCTGTAGACGTTGTCCCAGCGGAACTCCCCGCGCGGGATGAAGTAGTAGGCGACGCTCTGAACCGGCGTGACGTAGCCGGGATTGGTCACGTAGGCCCGGGGGTCGATCGACCCGTTCACGTCGACGGCGACTCCTGAATCCGCGCGCTGTACCATCGCGACATCCACTCGACCGATCGCGGGCGTGACCGGAATCGAGTAGTTGAACCACGCGCGCAGCTTGTGCCGCTGGTCACCAGGGTTGTAACCCATCGGGTAGTTCCAGCGCTCCTCGCGGTACTCGGGGAACGTATCGAACGTCGCTCGAACCGGGCCGCTCCCGACGTTCTCGCCGTTGAAGTTGCCCCACGTCTTGGCAAGCGTGTAGTTGCCGCCGACCTGCAGCGCGGACCAACGATAGCGGACGTCGGCCGTCACGCCGTTGTACGTGCGCTTCGCCTTCGGCGTGTTGCTCACGAGCGTCAAATCGAACGGCCGGCCCGCGGAATCGAACACGCGGCCCGTGCTCAGGTCGAGGAAGTCGCCGTACATGTCCGACGCGTCGCGATGCACGTAGTCAACTCTCCACGCGCCAGTCCCAAATTGATTCGCGACGCCGACGGTGATCTCATCGACGCTCGGTGATGTCACGTCTCCCCGGACTCGCGTACTCAACCCTGGGATGTTGGGAGTCGTCCGTGTCGGGCGGTCGTTACCACCATTGGCGAAGAACCAGTCCCAGAGGATGGGGAGCGCTTGGTCGGCCGTCAGATACGGCCCGCTTCCGGTGTTCACCGCTGGCCCCTGGTAGAACCAGGAGTAGCTCGCCTGTCGTCCGCCGGCCGAGCCCGCATCCACGAGCGCCGTGCTGATTCCGGCAACGTAGCGAGCGAACCCGACGTTGGTGACCCAGCGACCGTCGCCGGTCATGTCCCACGTTGCGCCGAACCGCGGGCTCCACTGCGAGTCGCGCACCACCGGCGTACCGCTTTGATCCTTCGAGCGGTTCAGATCGAACCGCACTCCCGCATTGAACGACAGACGGTTGTTGTACCGCCAGGTGTCGTTTGCGTAGGCCGAATACGTTTTGATGTCATTGCCCACGCTACGCTGGAGAATGGGCAACCAGTTGATGAACGTCGTATTGTCGTTTCTGAAGATGGGATAGATCGTCGTGCCGTCGATGATGGTCGTCGTCGCGGCGATGTTGTACTGGCTGCCCGATTGCCAGTTGTCGTTCTTGCGCCACTCCTTGAAGTTATCGAAGCCAGCCACGAGATTGTGCGAGCCGACACGCTGGGTCGAGAGAAAATACGAGGCTTTGACGAACCAATCCCAGTTGTCCCGATGCTCGAGCCATCCGCCTCCGCAAACCGCGCAGAACGTCGGCGAGTTGAACCGCGGATTGTCGGTGCCGATCACCTTCTGGCGATCCGAGATGGGCGTGCCCTTCACGAGATCCGTAAAACGTGATCCCGTGTCCATCGTTGCCGAGATCTTGCGTGAGTACTGCCCCTCGACGAAGAAGCTCTTCGTGAGCACGCTCGTGTAGTTGGCCGTGTACAGGTGCTGGTCGGTCGAGTTGTCGTAGAGACTCGCCAGATCCATGATCGTCCCGAAACGGTTGTTCGTGACTTCGGTCGTCCGCTTCGTGTACCCGACCTTGGCGTTGTTCTGCGCGTTCAGCGCGTAAGTCACTTTGCCTTCGTAGCGTCGCTCGTCCGTGCTGGTCGCGTAGTTGAGTCCGGTGATCGCAAGCGTGCGGTTCTCCTCGGGCTTCGTGAATCGGCCGGCGCCAAAGAACCAGATCTTGTCCCGGAGGACAGGTCCACCGAGCGTCCCTTCGTAGACGGGCGTGATCTTGTCCACGGTCTGGTCGGTTGGATAGGGCGTCAGCGATCGCCAGCCATCGTTGTTGAACGTGGTGCGAAACGTTCCGCTGAAGGTGTTCCCGCCGGACTTCGTGATCATGTTCACGACGCCGCCGCCGAAGCGACCGTACTCGGCGGAGATCGCCCCGGTCGACACTTTCGTTTCCTGGATGGCGTCTTCGATGAACAGGTTCAGGGCCTGTCCGCGAAGGTTCTCGTTCACGACGACGCCATTGATCAGATATTGGCTCTCGAACGACAGCCCGCCGGACATCATGATGTTCCCGCTCGGACCGTTGCCGGCGACGCCTGGCGCGAGCAGCACCGCATCGTTCAACGCACGTCCGACGGGCAACCGCTCGAGTGTTTCTTTCTTGAAGTTGCTGGCGATCGTCGGCGTCGTCACGATCTCCGGCGATTGCCCGGAAACCGTCACCGACTCGGCGATCGTCGCGAGGGTCAAGGCGACGTCCAGGGGAAGCGTTTCCGCCATGGTCAGGGTCTTCGTTTGTTTCAGCGTCTGAAAACCCTGAAGCTCGAATGTCACCGTGTAATCCCCTGCAGGCAGGAATGGGATGATGTAGTCCCCATTCGTGGATGTCGTGGCGGTGCGTGTTCCCTGGAGTGCTGGCGACGCAACGGTCACGAGGACGCCGGGAACTGCCGACCCGCTCGGATCGACGACGCGACCAGAGATCGTGCCGGTCGGATTGCCTTGAGCTGCGGCTCCCGATGCCACCGCGAGGATCAGGGCGAGCACGAGAGGGCAGATGTAACGCCGGTTGGCGATACGGTGACGGGAATGCATGGAACCTCCTCCAATGGTTCAGGCGGTGCGACGAAGCGAAGAGAATCGATTATAGCGTTCCCGCGATCACGCGATCGCGGTTTCGCCGGAGCAGCAATTCGTCCCACCCTTCGTACCTCGTCACGCTCGTCGGTGGGTGCGCGCGAGTCGGATGCGAACGACACACGAGCGAGACGCAAGGCCGCGGGAAGGCGTCGCGTGCCGATCACGGTGAAGCCCTTCGGTCTGCCTGTTGCCGGATCACGTTTGTTGCGGACGAACCCTCGTCAACGCCCGGCGAAAGGCGTATTCTTCGGTCCGCTTCCACCAGATGAGGAAAAATCATGCCTGAACCCGCAACCGATCTCGATGTCCTCGTCGTTGGCGCCGGCCCCGTCGGGTTGTTTCTGGCAAATGAATGCGCCCGCCGAGGATTGAGATTCCGACTCGTCGAAGCGCGCTCGACACAGTCCGAACACTCCAAAGCGCTCGCGATCTTCCCTCGAACGCTCGAAATCTTCGACATGGCGGGCGTGGTCAGTCCGTTCGTCGAGGCAGCGAACCGCGTGACCTCGGTCGCCGTGATCGCTCACGGACGTCCCCTGGCCCACATGCGGTTCACGCCGGAGGAGAGCCCGTATCAGTTCATCGCGATGGTTCCGCAGGACGTCACGGAGAGGCTGCTCGCGGACCAATTGAAGCGCAAAGGCGGAGTCATCGAGTACGACACGTCGTTCGTGTCGGCGCAGCAGCACGACGACCACGTTAGCGTCGTCCTCGATCGGCGAGGCCAGCGCCTCGAGCTCAACGCGCGGTTCGTCGTCGGTTGCGATGGGGCGCACAGCGCCGTTCGGCATCTTCTGAATCTGCCGTTCGAGGGCATGGCGTATGACGCATCGTTCTTGCTGGCCGACGTCGAGACGAACGAGGCGCTTCCCGCGAGCGAGCTGACGTTGTGTCCGAGCGAATTCGGTCCGGCAGCCATTTTCCCGATGAGCGCCACTCGCCGACGGATCGTCGCGACCATCGATAAAGCAGAGGGCGATAGCCCCTCGCTGGATCTCGTACAGCAGATACTCCGTCAGCGGGCGCCAGCCGAAATCGAGGCGCGCGCGCTGTACTGGAGCAGCTATTTCCGTATCCACCATCGTCACGTCGCGCGGCTACACGTCGGCCGGATTTTCGTGGCTGGCGATGCCGCGCACATTCACAGTCCATTCGGCGGCCAAGGGATGAATACCGGACTGCACGATGTCTGGAATCTGGCCTGGAAGCTCGATCTCGTCTTGCGGGGCCACGGCAGCGACGAACTGCTCGAGACCTACAGCGCCGAACGCCTGCCGGTAATCAAGCAGGTGATCGAGACGACGCACTTCCTGACCAGGGTGATGGGAACACCGAACAAGCTTGCGCAGGCGCTGCGTGACACGGTCATTCCCATGGTGTCGCGCCTGGCTCCATTTCAACACGCGTTCGTTCAGAGGCTTTCCGAGCTCGGCATCGCGTATCACGGCAGCCCAATCGTCGAAGGAGCCGGCAAACGCTACTTCGACGATTCCATGCGAGGTGGAGATGGCATTCGGAGCCGTTTCCTCCTCTTCTGCGACGACCATGCGGACCCGGGGATCAAAGACGCCGCGACGCAGCTCGTGGATGCATTTCCTGAGATCGTCGAGTTACGAATGCGTCCTCGCCATGAGGTCACGCTCGTCAGGCCTGACGGCTACCTCGCGTATTCTTCGCACGGTCATGACGGCATGGCAGCATTGGATTCAATTCGCTCGCTTCTGGAGCGACAAATCAATCCAAGCGATCGAGTGTCTCGGGAGAGCTCGGAGAGGGCTTTTCGCGCGGGAGAGTGAGGCGCGCCGAGCGGCGGACTTGCGGCGCTCGCGGTGGCCCGCTATGCTGCGCGTAGCGCGTCAGGGCGCTCCCGTGTCCGCGGGAAGGACAGCGTCCACCTGAGCAGGCGTCCCCGACACTCAAACAAAGATGATCTTCTTTCTGCCCGCGTGAGCGGACACCGGGCGCACGGACGGCCAGGCGCCGCCCGGAAAGGAGCTCATCGTGCCACGGCAATCCCTTCCCACACGCACGCTCCGCGAGCGACCCGACCTCGAACAGATCAGGCGTCAGGCGAAGGAGCTTCTCGAATCCTTCAGAGCGGGCGACCGCGCAGCCGCCGAGGAGGTGAACGCGCATTATCACGGCGCCGACGCGCGCAGCTTCGCGCTGCACGACGCGCAGCTCGTGATGGCACGCGCGTACGGATTCGAGAGCTGGCCGAAGCTGAAGGCCTTCGTTGACGGCGCGACGGTCCGCCGGCTGGTCGACGCTGTTCGCGCGGGGAACCCGGACGATGTTCGCGGGCTGCTCACGGTTCGTCCTGAGCTCGCGCGCATGTCGGTCGACAACCTGCAGGTCATCCACCATGCGGTGCTCGCGCGGGCTCCTGAAATAGTCCGCATCCTGATGGCCAACGGGGCAAATGCCCGCGACGGTGTCTACCCGCATCGCGACGCGACGACAGCGCACGCGATTGCACTCCAGCGCGGCTACGACGAGATCGTCCGCATCATCGAGCAAGAAGAACAGAGGCAGAGGAACGCGAAGAGCGGCTTCTCGGACGCGCCTGCGGCAGACGACGTGTTCCGTGCGATTAAGTCTGGCGATACCACCATCGCGATTGCCCTCATGCGAGAGTCCCCACGGTCGATACACACACGTCACATCCCATCGGAGGCGTCACCGCTCCACGCCGCCGCGCAGGCACACGACGCCACGCTGGTCGAATGGCTGCTGGATCACGGGGCCGATCCGCGCGCACGCACGCAGCACGACCTCACTCCGCTCGACATGGGTGCTCTCCGATGGTATCGGACCGACACGCAGCGCTTCGAAACGGTCGCGCGCCTGCTGTTGGCTCGCGGTGCGACGATGACGGCGGCGGCCGCCGCAGCGCTCGGCGATGCCGACTGGCTCCGCGCGCGGCACCAGGACGGCACTCTGATGGATGTCAACGATGGCTCCGGCGGACTGCTGCGAATCGCCGTCACGCACGATCGTCCGAAGATCCTCGAGCTCCTTCTGGACATCGGGTTCGATCCCGACGAGCGCGTCCGGCTCTTCGACGGCGAAGACGCGCCCTTCACGTGGGGCATGGCCCTCCAGCACGCCGTGTATCTGAAGCGATACGAGATGGCCGAGACGCTTCTCGAACGCCGCGCGGATCCGAACGCCGCAATCTACGCGAGCGGCGACCCGGTGTTCTCCGCGTACAGCGAGGGGGACGAAAAGATGATCGCGCTCCTGGAGCGCTACGGCGGCGTTCCGACGCCTGGGACTGCGGCATCGTTTCGACGAACCGAGCTCGCGAGAAAAATGCTGGCAGGCGAGGCCCGCTATCGGCTCGAGGGCACGTCGACGCTTGCGGAGGAACTGCTCGCGGCCGCCGCGTGTGGCGGCGACCCGGAGATCGTGCAAATGGCGCTCGAGCGTGTGGACTGGCCGCGCGATGATCTCCGCTGGTTTGGAATCCTCGAGCAGCCGCTTCGGAAATGGAGGCATGGCCGTGTCGCAGAGACCTGGGACGCGAGCACGTATCTCACTTGTTTCCGCCTGCTCCTCGATCGATGCAATCCAAACCTCCGAGGGCGGCCGACCGATGCTGGACAGTTTGGTCTGACCACGCTGCACAACATCGTCGCACACGGCGATATGGCGCCAGAGGAACGCGTGGCATTCGCAACCGCGATTCTCGACCGCGGCGCGCGTCTCGACATCAGAGATCATTTACTGAAGAGCACACCGCTCGGGTGGGCGTGCCGATGGGGTCAATTGCCGCTCGTGAAACTGTTCCTCGAACGCGGCGCAGATCCCATGGAGGCGGACGCTGAACCGTGGGCAACACCAAAGGCGTGGGCCGAGAAGATGAACCGCGCTGATGTCCTGGAGGAATTACAGAGGCACGGTCGGAATATCGTATAGAGTTTCTCGATTCTCGGCTGGGAGAGTCCACGTTCCGACGGAAGCGTCGGTATGTGTCCCGATTGGAGTCGAAGTGGCCACGTCGAAGTCCTACCCGAGCAGCGGCATCACATGAACGGCTGGAAGCAAGTGGAGATTACCAGCGCCAAACCATGGCCAGAACCGGCTGTTGTGCTGCTCGGACATCAGCAGGATGTTGAAGCCGACCGTCATCGGGAGCAGCACGCGCGTGATGGCTCCGGTCAGAGGATGTGCGAGGTCGCGATCCACCACGAACATCAGCATTGCGTAGGCCACGGCGATACGCCACCACGGCAGTGCGTATTCGCGTCGCGCAATCACATATACCGCTTGCGTCGCGAGAGCGAACAGGATGCCGAATATCGGCGCATCAGCCGACAGAAGACCGTTGTGGGTCACGGCGATGAACGATCTTCCCCAAACTTGCCCGATCCCGGTGCCAGGCAGCACGAGGCTGTCAGTGCCCGCGAGCAGCGTCGAACGATAGATCGATCGCAGATAGTCGTACCAGATCAGAAGTGGCATCAGCGCGACTGCGGCGGCCACGGCGAGTCGCACCCACTGGCGGCCGTTGGTAGGAACCGGCTGAGCAACAGTAACGAGCAGATTCGTTTCCCGGCCGAGCGCAGATACCCCGGTCACCAGCGCCGACAGAAGCGGGTGCCCGCGCTCGATCGCAACGACCGCCAACGCGCTCAGCAGCAGACTGGGAGCATCCAGCAACGCGAACCGAACGGACCACATCATGCCGTGTGCGAACAGACACGCCGTCCAGATCGCAAGACCACGTATTGATGTCAGTGGGATCCACCTCGTCAGCAGTGCCGCCAGCACAAGCCAGCACACAACATTCTGCAGCGCGTAGATTTCTACCACCCACTGCGGCCGTCCAGCACCGAGGAGGTACGCCGTCCAGCTGAAGAGAATCCGACGCGCGCGAAACGGCGCCAGATCCATGGCGTGGTCGGTCGCTGGATCGCGCAGCAGCGGATCGAGCGCGAGCTGTACGTAGAACTGACCGTCATAGCTCGCCCACGCTGGATTTTCGTAGTGCGGCACGGCGCGAAACGCAGGCGTTTCGTACTCGTGTCCGGCCGGCATCGCGAGAAGCGCCGTGAACCCCGTGCCCTGGTGATAGAATCGCGCGACCGACGTCAAAAAGATGATCACGAGGGCGGCCGCGCCGCCGCGGTACATCCACACCCTGGTCATTGTGGTCGTCGTTATCGCGGTCGCATGCCGCCGTTCGCGGGACTACGTTCCGTTTCCCGTCGTCGATATGGTTCGTGAATTCGAGCGCGCCGAGAAGCATCCGTCGTTGGGATGCAGAACCGGCGTTCACTCGGCCGGCGGGCTCATTCGTCCTTCGATTCTAATGCCGGTGCCGAGTCGCGCGATCTGGTCGTTGCCCCTGCCGCGAGGCGGACGTTTCAGATCGTTTCTGGCCGTCAGCAGCAGCGACAACGGTGCCGCAGTCCAATTCCGATTCGGCGTCTCCGATTTGCGGATCTACGAGGCGCTCGCGCAGCAGACGATCACGGCCGGTCGATCCGCGTGGGTCGATTTCGGCGCCGATCTGTCCGCGTACGCCGGCACAAAGTTCAGCCTATTCTATCGGCCCGACTCGATGATCTGGCGCGTAGTCTTGGCGACGGACGCGCTCGGTGCAAGTTCGGCAACCGCGGTCTGGGGATCACCGGAGATCGTGACCGACCTCGCCGCCGCGAAGGAATACGCGGCTCGCCGGCAACGGCTGAGGTGAGCGTAAGGACCTGAAGCTTAGCTGGCCGAGGAGACGTCGCAACGCTGCCGCGAGGTCGGGCGTCACATGGAACGCTCGAGCGTCCGCGACGTTGCGCCTGACGCACACGAACGTCGCGGGTCGGCTGATGGAGGTCCGCAGCAGGCTGGGACGATTCACTTTGACGCAGACCGATGAGTCGTCCGCGCCATCACCGACGAGCCTCACGAGAGTCCACCCGCGGCATGAGATCCAATCGAGCATAATGGAGCGGCGTCAGTGGGTCGAGCCCACCGATCGGGCGATCGGAATTGAAGCTGCGAGTGATAGCCAAGTCGAAGCAGGAAGGCGGGTAGCATGGCTCGGGCGGCATCACGGTGGTCCCGGCGACCGTCGAAGGAGTACTCGAGGATGTTCTCGGCGCTTGCCGGCGGGGCATTCCTGGTCGTCACCGGGTCGATCGGCTGGAGCGTGAGTCGCATGCATGGGTTTTTTGAGGGCGGCCGCTGGGCCGGGGGCCCCATCTGGACGCAAATCGTGCTGGGGCTTGGATTCCTGTTGCTCGGCGTCTACTGGTCCCGACATCTCGCTGAACCCGACTCGCCGTCTGCCAGGACTCCTCCGGCTCGGATCGTCAAGAACGTGGGCAGTGGCAAGACGCTGCGCGCCGCGCAGCAGCAGGAACGAAGCAATCAACCGTCGCAGTCCGTTCGGGGGAACTCGTAACGTCACCGGGTATATCGATGAAGCTGAATCCGCACATCTCGCTGGCCTTCAACGGTCAATGCGAGGCCGCGTTCAGGTTGTATGCACACTGTCTCGACGGCACACTCGCGTTCATGCTGACGTGGGGCGATTCACCGGCCGCAGCCGAGGCACCTCCCGACTGGGGCGCGAAGATCTATCACGCCACTCTCAAGGTCGGCGACACCGTGATCACTGGCGGGGACCTGCCACCCGACCGATACGAGCCGCCAAAGGGGTTTTCGATCGTGCTCGAGATGGACGATCCCGTCGCAGCCGAGCGAGTGTTTCAGGCGCTCGCGGAAAACGGCAGAATCGACATGCCCCTCCGTGAAACGTTCTGGGCGAGTCGCTTCGGGGCGCTGGTCGATCAGTTCGGCATTTCCTGGTCCATCAATTGTGAACGAGCAGCCGCCCAGACCTCATGAGCCATCGTTCTCACCAGGGGTGCGCGGTCTTCAACTGACTTAGTGGGCGCTCACGATACTGGCACGCGCACCGTCCACCCATCGACTTGACACGCGCCCGCGCCGCGACCTATTTTCTCGGAGCGCGCTCAAAAGGCGCCTGCGGGTTCGCGCGAAGGGCCAAGCCCACTGTCATCGCTCCTCGACCGACGGCACATACACCGCCGTGCTGCCTGTTTGCGAACCACAGGCTCGAGCATGGAGGTCGTATGACGCCGAGCGCGCTTCCTGATCGTCCGAATCTCGAACAACTGAAGAAGCAGGCCAAGTCTCTGCTCCACGCCGCGCAGGCGCGGGACCCAGCGGCGCTTCAGCGCTTCACCGTACTGCCTGCGTTTGCGCACAAATCCGCCGCCGAACTGAGTGCGCTCGGTTTCGCGCTGCACGACGCGCAGTCGGTGATCGCGCGCGAGTATGGATTTGCTTCCTGGAACGCATTGCGCGATGAGGTCGAGGCGCGCACGCTCTCGTTCGACGCCGCCGTCGACGAGTTCATCCGGAGCGCGACGGGTGGTGCGTCCGGTCGCGCCGCACGCCTCCTCGCGCTGTATCCCGGTATCGCTTCGGCATCGCTGCACACCTCGTTGGTTCTGGGCGACGCCGCGTCAGTCGAGACGCGACTGCGCGCTCATCCAGAGCTCGCGACGCAACCCGGCGGACCCCAGAACTGGGAGCCGCTCCTCTATACGTGCCATACCTCCGTGCACAAAGACGTCGACGGATTGGTCGCAATCGCGCGGAGGCTGTGCTCGCTCGGAGCGAATCCGAATGCCGAATATCACTGGAACTGGCATCCGGAGCTTCCGCGCACCGCATTGTGGGCCGCGGTTTGTGCGGTGAAACATCTCCCGCTCGCGGAAGTGTTGCTTGAGGCGGGAGCCAATCCCACCGACGGCGTGACAGCTCACATCGCGGGTGGTGGTGGCAACATCGCCGCGCTCGAGTTGTTGCACCGGTTCGGCCTCGACGTGAACGGGATTCCCGGCGGCGTGCCGCCGCTGGTCCACATGATGTTCTGGTCGACCGATCCGGCGGGGCCGCGCTGGCTGCTCGAGCATGGAGCAGATCCGAACCTCGCATGGGGTCCCGAGGGCGAGGGACCGCTGCACGTCGCGGCGCGTCGCTGGGACGTGCCGATGGTCGACTTGCTCGTGCAGCACGGTGCCGATCCCGTGCGCCGCCGATCTGATGGCTGCACGCCGCACACCCTCGCGGAGCTTCACGGCAATCACGATATTGCAACGAGGCTCGTCGCGCATGGTGCGAAGAGCGAGCTGTCGCCACTCGAACAGTTCGTTGCCGCCTGCGCTCGCGCCGATCGCACGACCGCAGACGCAATGCTGGACGCTCGACCGAGCCTGCGTACTGAGCTGCGCGCCGAGCACCACCTCATGATGCATCGCCCGGCGGAAGCAGGTCAGGCC
>Ga0114129_10005652_pt1 | contig 17703 bp, 19 predicted proteins | sample RhiMetdeltSRZDD1_FD_80071 | JGI IMG/M metagenome (GOLD analysis project Ga0114129, IMG submission 80071) | Populus rhizosphere microbial communities from Tennessee, USA - Rhizosphere MetaG P. deltoides SRZDD1 (version 2) (version 2) | ecosystem: Host-associated > Plants > Roots > Rhizosphere >...
ATTGAGGTCTAGGACTTCGGTTTCGGCGGCTCGGGCGCCTCGACCGGGCCGCCGGCATTCTTCCAGGCGCCGAACCCGCCGCGGATATGGGCGACCGGCTTGAGCCCCATGCGCTGCGCCGCCTGGGCCGCCAGCGCCGAGCGCAAGCCGCCCGCGCAGAAGAACACGAAGCGCTTGTCCTCGGCGAACCTTGGCTTGTGATAAGGGCTATCGGGATCGATCCAGAATTCCAGCATGCCGCGCGGACAATGGAAGGCGCCAGGCACCCTGCCCTCGCGATGGAGCTCACGGATGTCGCGCAGATCGACGAAGACGACGTCGTCGCGGCCATGGAGCGCGAGCGCGTCATGCGTGGACAAGGTCTCGATGACGCGCTCGGCCGCTTCGACCAAGGTCTGGACGTGGATGGTGATGTCTTGTGGCATGGTTTGCTTCCACCATTGCACGCGGGACGAGGGTGACCTTTTCAGCTCCTGTCGGCCACCGGACCTGGAAACAGCGCCGAACTCATCCCCATGAGCCAATACGCCAACAGGCCGACCCATTCGCGCACCGCGGTGTCGGTGCGTCGCAGACCGTCGCCCACCGTTGGGAACGGGCGCAGGGCATCCTCGTTCCCGCTCGTGCGCCAGTCGACCGGATAAGGTTCGACGTCGAAACCGGCCTTGCGAAAGATGCCGATCGCCCGCGCCATGTGATAGGCCGACGTCACCAGCAGCCAGCGCTCACCCGGCTGGGGCCGCGCGAGATCCTTTGAGAGAATTGCGTTCTCGAGCGTATTGCGTGAGCGGTCCTCGAGAATGACCCGCCCGCGCGGAATGCCGAAACTCTCGAATACGCGCACCGCGAATTCGGCCTCGGCGCCCTCGCCGAAGATCAACGCGCCGCTGCCGCCGGAAAACAAGATGCGGGCATGGGGATAGCGCAACGCCAGTTCGGCGGCGACAGTCAAGCGTTCGGCCGCCTCGTTGAGCGCCACGACGTTGCGCGCCGCCGAGACGTGCGGTGACAGCGACCCCCCGAGCACGACGATTCCCGACGGCGGGCCACCCGCGGGATTCCAGGCCGGAAAGCGCTCTTCCAATGGAATGATCAACGCATTTCCGAGCGGCGACAGGCCGAGGATTGCAAGCAGGATGAGGCTTCCGAAGGCGAGCCGTCGCCCGGCGCGCGTGAACCGGGTCGGCAGCAGCAGGAGGCCGAGGATCCCGATCGAAATGACCAGATTGGACGGCATCGCGAAGAAGCCGACAATCTTGGAGACGACGAAAAACATGCGCGCGCCTTCCTGCGATCGCTTATTCCCTACTTCTTCTTCCACGCCGCATAGCGCGCCTTCGCCGCTTCGTTCATGGGATAGAGGCCGGGCAGCTTGGCGCCGCGCTCGACCTCGCTCACGATCCAGCTCTCCATGCGCTCGTGCTCGGCGCCCTCCTCGGCGACGAAGGCCACCAGGTCCTGCGGGATCACCACCGCGCCGTCGTCGTCGCAGACGATGACGTCGCCTGGAAAGATCGCGCAGCCGCCGCAACCGATCGGCTCCTGCCAGCCGACGAAGGTCAGGCCGTTGACCGAGGCCGGCGCCGCGACCCCCGCGCACCACACCGGCAGCTTGGACGCGACGACTCCGGCCTTGTCACGAACGACGCCGTCGGTCACCAGCGCGGTGACGTTGCGCTTCATCATGCGCATGGTCAGGATGTCGCCGAAGATACCGGCCGAGGCGATGCCCATCGCATCGGCAACCGCGATGCAACCCTCCGGCATTTCTTCGATCGCCCCTCTCGTCGAGATCGGCTTCGCCCAGCTTTCCGGCGTGGCGAGGTCCTCGCGCACCGGCACGAAGCGCAGCGTGAACGCGGGGCCCACGAGACGCGTGCCGTCGGCAACGAGCGGCTTGGGCCCGTGCATCCAGCAGCGTCGGATCCCCTTCTTCAACAGCATCGTCGTAATGGTCGCGGTGGTGATCGCGCGGAGGGTGTCGTAAAGGGCCGCACTCATGGCAATCCTCTCGGCAAGTCTCGCGTAAAGTTTTCAGCGAACGTCTTGAGCAGCTTGGTTGGAGCCGACCATTTCAGACCGGCAGGATGCCGAGACGCACATCGCGTCGGCGCAACCACGCCACGAACGGAATCGACGCCAGCACCATCCAGGCCTTCCCGACGATCTGGCCGGGCAGGAAGTCGAGCGAACCGAAGGCAAGCCACAGGAACACGATGGAATCAACGACCAGCCCCGCCATTCCCGAGGCCACCACGGCAAGGACCAGCCCGCGCCGGGCGAGCGGGGTATAGACCGCGAGGTCGGCGAATTCAGACAGCAGGAATGCAACCGCCGATGCGATCACCAGCGCCGGCGGCGCCAGCAACGCCGAAAGCGCTGCGCCGGCGAGAATTGCAAGCGACGAAGCCGTGACCCCGAGCCGGCGCTGGACCAGATCTCGCAACACCAGGGCGATGCCCGCCATCAGCACGCCCGAGGGCGCCATCAGCCCCGGCGCCACCGGAACGAGACATGGCCCGCGCGGCGGACACACGGTCCCGGCATGCCCGATCAGCCAATTGGCGACCGGAATGGTGAGCGCGAACAGCAGGAGAAACACGAATCCCTCGCCCCTGCGTCTGATCTCGGCCGTCATCATCGTGCGGATTTCCATTTGGCAAAACCGTCGGCCCGCAAACGGCAGGCCGGGCATTGCCCGCAGCCGTAACCCCATTCGTGCCGGTGCGAGCGGTCGCCGAGATAGCAGGTGTGGGTGTCCTCGACCAGCACGTCGAGGAATGCATCGCCGCCGAGCTCCTGCCCGAGCGCGAAGGTCGCGGCCTTGTCGATCCACATCAGCGGCGTATGGATCACGAAGCGGCGGTCCATCCCGAGATTGAGCGCGAGCTGCATGGCCTTGATGGTGTCGTCGCGGCAGTCGGGATAGCCGGAAAAGTCGGTCTCGCACATGCCGGCGACGAGATGCCTCGTGCCGCGACGATACGCCAGCGCGCCTGCGAAGGCGAAAAAGACGAGATTGCGTCCCGGGACGAACGTCGTCGGCAACCCGTTCTCGCCGATCTCGATGGCGACCGCGCGGGTGAGCGCGGTCTCGGAAACGGCTGCCAGCGCGTCGAGGCGCACGACATGATCTTCGCCGAGGCAAACGGCCCACGCCGCGCGCATCGCCCGCATGCGCTGACGCACGCGCTGGCGTGCTTCGAGCTCGGCACGATGGCGCTGGTCATAATCGAAGCCGACGGTCTCGACGCGAGCGAAGCGCTCGAGCGCCCAGGCGAGACAAACGGTCGAGTCCTGTCCTCCGGAGAACAGGACCAGCGCGCTGTCAGGGTCCATTGAGCTCACAATCGAGGCTCCAGAGCTGTGCGAATGGCGAGTGGTGAGCAGCGAGTGGCGAGCAGCGATTGGACGCCAGGCGGGTCCGACGTCCCTATTCACTATTCGCCATTTGCCATTCGCTATTCACGTTTCGCTATTCGCCACTTACTCGCTTGCCAGGCTCATAGGCGAGCTTGCGCGCGAGCGCGGCCAGATCGCAGCCTTCGCAATAGCGCCGATCCTTGTAGTCGATCCAGTTGTGGGCGTAGATGTTCTCGGCGGGGATGTCGTAGCGTTCCTGAAGGAACCGCACCAGCAGCAACCAAGCCCGTGCCTGTTCGCGCGTTGCCGGCCTTGCAACATCCGGATAGTTGCCGACGAATTCGACGCCGATCGAATTTGTCTTGATGACCGCGTGATAGGTCTTGGCATTGTCGAGATACTTGTTGTCGTTCCTGTTGGCGCCGTCGCCGTGGGTCGGGATTGCTCTTGGCGGACCCCGCCGGTCCTTCAGTCTGATGCACAATGATATTGCGCCAATGTCTGGCGTCCGCGGGCACGCCGAGAGGGTGCAGGTAGACGATCGTGAGGCCGGGAATCTGCGGCTCGCCCGACTGCCGGGCGAGTTCGCGGAAGCCGGGCGGGAGCTCGACCTCTTGTGCCACCAGAACCGCGCCGATCTCGGGTTCCGCAGCGCTATTCGGACGCGGCCGCGGCAAGGCTTGTTCGAGTATCACCGGCTTGGCGCGCGCCGGCAGCCGGACGGTCTCCGCCAAGGCCGCGGTCGCCCCGCCGAAGGGGCCGCCGCCATCGCCAAGCGAGCAAGGCGCCAGCGTCCCTAGTACCGCCAGGCCGGCCAGGCGCCGAATGAATTGCAATCGCGCTGTGATTTCCACCGCCGTCAATCCCAGTTCGGCGCGCCGGCATAGGCGTAATCAACGATACGCCCATCGCGGCGGGCCAGCCCCGCGATCTCTGCCATTTCGGCCTCGGACAACGCAAAGTCGAAGATCGCGAAATTTTCCGACAGCCGTTCGACCCGGCTGGTGCGGGGGATGACGACGATGCCCCGCTGCACCAGGAAGCGCAGGCTCACCTGCGCGGCGCTTTTCCCGTGCGCCTTTGCGATCCGGGCGAGCACCTTGTCGCGCTGCACGCCGCCGCGAGCCACGGGGCTGTAGGCGACGGTCGCCATGTCGTGCCGCCGACAGGCGGCAATGACCTTCGACTGATCGATGAATGGATGCACCTCGATCTGATCGCAGACCAGGGGCTCGTCCGCCAGCCGCGCCGCTTCGTCGATCAGAGCGACGGTAAAATTCGAAACGCCGATATGCCGCGCAAGTCCGGTGCGCTTGACCCTGCAAAGCGCACCAAGCGTCTCGCGCAGCGGGATTTGGGGATTCGGCCAGTGCAGCAGCAAGAGATCGACCTCTGCGAGCCGTAGCCGCGCCAGACTCTCCTTGGCCGCGCGCTCGAGTTCGCGCGGGGCGAAGTGCGACGGCCACACTTTCGTGGTGATGAATACCTGGTCGCGCGCGATGCCGGAAGCGCGCAAACCCTCGCCGACCTCGCGCTCGTTGTCGTACATCTCCGCGGTGTCGACGTGGCGATAGCCGAGGCGCAATGCCTGCTCGACCAGTCGCGCGCAACTGCGCCCGCGCAGGTCCCAGGTGCCGAGACCGATCACCGGGATGCGGGCGCCATGGGCTTCGACGATTCGGTCCTGCGTTTCTTCGGCTTTGACCCCGGCCGTTTCAACGACGGAGTTCATTCGAGCGTCACCTGCCTTCGGCATTGTCGAGAAAGCCGAGCAGAAACAGCGCCCGGCGCGCGGTCTCGCGGTTGTTGCAGAAAGCGCTCATGGGCGAGGCCATGGTGCCGCGGAAAAAGTCCCAATAGAACGCGCAGCTGCGCTCGCGGGATTCGATCCACGCGCGCTGCATGACACGCAGCTTGATCTTCTGTCGCGCATCGAGGCCATCGCGCAGGCGGCGGTAGGTCTCATTGAGGATGTCGTCCCAGACCGCGAACTCGCGCGCCGCACACGCGACCTGCCCGGCGGTCGACTGCGCGTCCGGCTGCTCGGTGCAAGGGTCGGCAATGATCCCGATACAACGCTCGCGCTCCCGCGACCCGCCGCTCGCGGACTTGATGCAGGACTGTATGGCGGCAGAATCGGCCGCATCGGGCTTGGCGGTCTCGCACCGGCTCGCGCTCGGGGCCAGCATCAGCGCCGCGCACGCCAGTATGCCGGCCTTGATCGCCACCACCATCATCGCGGGTCCTCAATCGTCCCATTTGGGCGCGTGCGGTGGATTGACCACGCGCGTACCGGGCTGCCTCAGGGCCTCGACCTCCGCCATTTCGTCGTCGGTCAAACTGAAATCGAAGATTGCGAGATTGGCGGCGAGATGGGCGGGATTGGCCGTGCGCGGAATCGGGATGATCCCCTGCTGCACGAGATAGCGCAGCGCGATCTGGGATGCGCTCTTGCCGTGCGCCCGGCCGATACGCTCGAGCGTTTCGTTGCCCGCAATCTTGCCGCGCGCCAGCGGACAATACGCCGTCACCGCAAGGCCATGGCTGCGGCAGGCGGCGAGCACCTTGCCCTGGTCGAGAAAAGGATGGACCTCGATCTGGTTGGTCACCAGCGGCTCGTCGGCAAGCCTGACCGCCTCTTCCAGCAGGGCGGTGGTGAAATTCGCGACCCCGACATGTTTCGCGCGCCCGTCGCGTTTGGCCTTGCAGAGGACGGCGAGGGTCTCCGCCAGGGGAATTTTCGGATTCGGCCAGTGGATGAGGAGCAGATCGACCCAGGGCAGCTTCAGCTTGGTGAGGCTTTCATCGAACGAGCGCTGGAAATCATCGGCTGCGAGCTTGTCGTGATAGACCTTGGTGGTCACGAACACGTCCTCTCGCCGGAGACCGGCGGCGCGCAGCCCCTGATGCAAGCCCTCACCCACCTCGGCTTCGTTGTTGTAGCGCTCGGCGGTATCGACATGGCGGTAGCCGAGCTGCAAGGCGGTCTTGACCGCTCCGACACAGACTTCGCCTTGCAGGGTCATGGTGCCCAGGCCGATGGCTGGAATCTTCGCGCCGTTGGCTTCGACGACATTCATTACGTACTCCCGTGACAAGCGCATGGACTTCGGCGGACACGGCGCAGCTTCGGTCGACGACGGCGGGCTGCGCAAACTCCCGGTCCCGATCAAACCTCAGGACATAATCCAATCAAGCAACTTTCCCTAACCGACGCCCTCCCGAGCCCCAGCGTCCGCGACCGCGCAAAGATTAGAATGATTCAATAATACGACAATGGGCTTGCGTCGGCAGAGCCGAAGTCTTTCATATCGCCATGGAGGTCGAGACCGGGAATATGATGCACGCCGTCGTTCTTGCGATCGCATTGGCCGCGCTCGGCGTGGCGAGCGTGCCTGCCCGGGCTCAGGAATTCAATCTCGTCATCCGAAATCATAAATTCGAGCCGGAGGAAATTCGGGTGCCTGCCGGCAAGCGCGTTTCGATCTACGTCAGCAACGAGGACGCCACGCCGGAGGAATTCGACAGCGCCGCGCTCAAGGTCGAAAAGATCATCCCGGGCAAGTCGAAAGGGCTGGTGCGGATCGGGCCGCTCGATCCCGGCCGGTACGAGTTCATGGGCGAGTTCCACGCAGATACCGCCAAAGGCGTCGTGGTCGCGGAATAGCAAAATGCTGGGCGCGCTTATCATCGTCTTCCGCGAAGTGCTCGAAGCCGGACTGATCATCGGCATTGTCCTCGCCGCGACCCGCGGCGCGCCGGGCCGAGGAAACTGGATTGCAGCCGGCGTGCTCGCCGGCGTGGCCGGCGCCGCCATCATGGCCCTGTTCGCGGAAGCGATCGCCGATGCTTTCGAGGGGGCGGGCCAGGAGCTGCTCAATGCCGCGGTGCTCGGCGCCGCGGTGGTGATGCTGATGTGGCACAATGCCTGGATGGCACGCCACGGCCGCGAGCTGGCGGCCGAGATGACCGCGGTCGGTACGGCGGTCACCGCTGGGGAGCGGCCGATGACCGCGCTCGCCGTGGTCGTGGGTCTCGCCGTGCTGCGTGAAGGCTCGGAGGTGGTGCTGTTCCTCTACGGTGTCGTCGCCACCGGCACATCGGCGTCGGCGCTTCTCATCGGGGGCATGCTCGGCCTTGCCGCCGGTGCGGCGTTCACCGCCCTGACCTATTACGGGCTGATCAGCATTCCGGCCCGGCACATTTTCGCAGTGACGACCGTGCTCATTGCGCTGCTGGCCGCGGGTATGGCGGCGCAGGCGGTGCAGTTTCTCGATGCCGCCGGAATGATCCACGTGCTGGGGCAGAGGCTGTGGGACAGTTCAGGCTGGCTGCCGCAGGACGGCGTCGCCGGCCGCCTGCTGCACACGCTGGTGGGCTATACCGACCGGCCAACCGAATTGCAGCTCGTGGCCTATCTCGGCACCCTCGCGGCGATGGCGGTCCTCAGCTGGCTGCTCGGGCGACCCATCGCTCCCGTGAGAGAGCGGACGGCCCTGCGCTAGATCGAGCTGTTGATCCGCAACTTGGCCTGCGCACTCTGCTCCGCGTCGTCGGCCGGTTGAGCACCGTCCCTGCGCAGCACCGCGAAAGCCACATCCGGCGCCTTCTCGATCACCTTGAGCAGCGCGCGCGCGGGCCCGCGCGGCGAGCGCTTGCCCTGCTCCCAGTTGCGCACGGTTTCGACCGGCACTCCGATGCGGGCTGCAAATTCCGCTTGCGTCAGCTTGGTGCGCGCCCGCACCCCGCGGGCGTAGACGGCGTCGCGCGCCTCGCTTGGCGCCGGAGCGGCCTGGCTGTCGATCGCACGGTCGCGCGGCGCGGCCTGCGCAAGGATCGCCTCAAGCCGCGTCGAGAGCGCCTGCTCGCTTCCGTCGGGGAGTATCTCGACGATCCGGCCGTCGGCTTTCAACCTGACCCGCATCATGCCGTACAGGCCTATGTGATTCCCCGAATGCGGCCAAGCACCTGCCCAAAGCAATACGCCATCGGCCCAGGGCCTGTGGCCCATCCGCCTCCAGCCCTAGGCCGCTGGCCTACCCTCGACTGCCAGGGTTATTGAAGCCCGAACCACAGCGAGGCGATGCCGAGAAAGGAGAAGAAGCCGACGACATCGGTCACGGTCGTCACGAAAGGCCCCGAGGAGACCGCCGGATCGGCCCCGAGGCGGATCAGGATCAGTGGAATCAGGATGCCCCCCAGCGCAGCCGCAGCGAGCACCGTCACCATCGCAAGGGCGATGACGAGGCCCAGGTCGGGGACGTGAAACCAGGTACTGGCGATCATTCCCATGATCAGCGCGAACCCAAGACCGTTGATCACCCCCACCAGCAGTTCGCGTCTGATGACGCGCCAGACATTGATGCTGGACAGTTCCCGGGTGGCAAGCGCGCGCACCGCCACCGTCATGGTCTGCGTGCCCGCATTCCCGCCCATGCTGGCGACGATCGGCATCAGCACGGCGAGCGCCACCATCTTGGCGAGCGCGTTCTCGAAATTGCTGATCACCCACGAAGCGAGCAGCGCGGTGAGCAGATTGGCGAACAGCCAGGGAAAACGCCCCTTGGCGATGCGCCAGACCGAGTCGGACAGCTCTTCCTCGCGGCCGACACCACCGAGCGCCCGGATGTCCTCTTCGGCCTCCTCCTCGATGACATCGACAATGTCGTCGAAGGTGATCACCCCGACGAGGCGGTCGTTCTCGTCGACGACAGGGGCGGACACCAGGTCATATCGCTCGAACAGTCGCGCCACGTCCTCCTGGTCGTCGGTGACCTGGACCGGGCGCAGGTCCTCGTCGATGAGCTCCGCGATCGGCACCGGCCGTTTTGTCCGCAGCAGCCGGTCCAATGCAACCGCGCCCTGAAGCTTGAGATCGTCGCCGATGACGTAGAGTTCCCAGAAACGGTCGGGCAGGTCCGGCGTTTCGCGCAGGTGATCGATGGTCTGGCCGACGGTCCAGATCGGCGGCACGGCAATGAACTCGGTCTGCATGCGCCGACCGGCCGAGTTCTCCGGATAGAGCAGGCTGCGCGTCAGCGCGACCCGCTCGGAGGCGGGAAGCTGATCGAGAATCTCGGTCTGCTCGTCCTTCGGCAGATCCTCGAGAATGGCTACCGCATCGTCGGAATCGAGCTCGCGCACGCCCTCCGCCACGGTCTCGGCGGGCAGCTCTTCGAGGATTTCCTCGCGCACGGTGTCGTCGACTTCGGTGAGCGCGGAAAAATCGAAGTCGTGCCCCATCAGCTTGATGAGGCGCGGGCGCAGATCCGGATCGAGCGCCTCAATCAGGTCACCGACGTCAGCCTCGTGAAGGTCGCCGACCAGCTCGCGCAGCGCCGCGGAATCGCCGGCCGCAATCGCCTGTGCGACGTGCTCGACATAAGCCTCGCGCACCGCCCCATCCTCGTCGCGCAATGCGAGGGGAGAAGCCGCGGTCATGTCTTTTTCCTCGAGCATGCCGAGCCTTGCCGCGGTCAACTCTTGCCGCAAATCGGGGAGCGAATGTGTTGGGCTTGTACGCTCGGCCTCCTACACTGGCAATCACGAACGAGTTCGAACGCACATGGCCGATCCCATCAAGCGCTACGCGCTGCGGCCGCCCCAGTCCTCCGCGGACTGGGGCGCCTATCATGCCATCCGTCGTGATGCGATTTTCACACCCTTGTTGCCGTTGCAAGACTACGACGAACATGACGCGGACGAATTCAAGCCCGATCATCTTCCGCATCTGCTGGTGTGTGACGGCGAGATCGTCGGAACTGTGCGCATCGACCTCATCGACCATGCGCATGCGGGGCTGCGCCTGATCGGCATCCGCCGCGATGTGCAACGGCGAGGGCACGGTTCCACCCTGCTCCGGCTGGCGGAGAGCGCCGCGCGCACATTCGGCAGGACGATCGTCGTCATCAACGCGCATCCGACTTCGCTGACGTTCTATCTCGCCAACGGCTATCGTCGGGGCGACTGGAAAGACGCTGGGCCGGTACCGGCGACCCTGGTCCGGGTGGGTAAACGGCTGTCCTGACACCCCCCGACTTTCTCGGCATCGTTGAGAAATTCGCCCACCGCGGCAAAAGCGCAACAACGCTCGGCCCGCCGGCTTGCTATGCTCGCGCCTTGGTGTTGCGCGTTGCGTTCTCTCGTCCCTCAGCGGATGCCGTCCGATGCTCGCGCGAATGACGCTTCTCTGGCTCGGCCTTCTGGTCGCTACCGCCGCCGCGGAAACGGCGCCGGTGTGCTGGGCGCCGGGCGATCTCGGCCATCACCGGGGCGAGGAGCGCGTGCAGCGGGGGATCGCGCAGGCGCGTATTGCGCCACCCAAGCGCACGGCGGCCGAGTATTCCCCGATCGCGGTGCGCGGGGCGGTACGTCGCGTCCGGCTGGCTCCCGGCAAAAAGCTCGTCGCCCTCACGTTCGATCTTTGCGAGCAGCCGTTCGAAGTCGCCGGCTACCAAGGCGGCATCGTCGACGTCCTGCGCAGCAACGGGATCAAGGCCACGTTTTTCATGGGCGGCAAATGGATGCTCTCGCATCGCGAGCGCACGCAGCAGCTCATGGCCGACCCCATGTTCGAAGTCGCCAACCACACCTGGGAGCACCGAAACCTACGGCGCATGTCGGGACAAGCACTCGTTGACGAGATCAAGAATGCGCAACTCGCCTATGAGCAGGTTCGCGAGGAGCTGCAGGCCAGGCAGTGCATGGGACCTCGGAGCAGCGGGCTGGCGCACCAGCAGGCGCCGCCGCGGCTCGGGCTGCTGCGCTTCCCCTACGGGGCTTGCAGCCCGGCGGCCTTGAACGAGGTGGCGCAACAGGGCCTGTTGCCGATCCAGTGGGACGTGTCGTCCGGTGATCCGACCCCCGGGATGTCGGCGCAGGCAATCCAGCGCCAGGTGCTGTCCAACGTCGCTCCGGGCTCGATCGTCCTGTTTCACGCCAACGGGCGTGGCTGGCACACGGAAGCTGCTCTTTCCGGCATTATCGCGAGCCTAAAGGCGCAGGGCTACGAGTTCGCGACGGTTTCGGAACTGCTCGCCGCCGGAGAGCCGGTCATGTCCGCGACATGCTACGATTCACGGCCCGGCGACGCCGACCGATGGCCGTTTCGGCATCCCGCGCCCCTCGCCGCGGCTCCATCCGGCTTCGCTTGGCCGTGGCAGAGCGCCGTGCATCGGCGCTAGGGCACCACGGGAAAGCGGCCTGTGCCAGGAACGCAGGATCACCGGCGCACCGGCTTCGCACTGCGCCGGGTCGGCGAGACGCCATGACGGGATGAAGATGCGAATACCGATCGCCCTGCTGGCGCTTGCGCTCGTCGCGACCGTACCGCGGGTGCAGGCGGCGCCCGACGTAGCCCCTTGCCCAGGCAATGCCGAGGCGCTCGGCACGACGCGCATCCTGCCGGTGGCTGCGGCGACGACGCCGCGGGTTGGCCGCAAGCACTTTCCCCAGACGCTCCCGCTCGCGCCGAAGGAGGTGGTGCTGACATTCGACGATGGACCGGCCGCCGGAACGACGGGGCACGTGCTCGACGCGCTCAAGCGCGAATGTGCGCGCGCGTCATTCTTCTTGCTGGGGCGCAACGCGCTCGCCTATCCGGAACTGGCGCGACGTACGGTGAGCGAAGGTCATACCGTCGCCCATCACACCTTCTCGCACCCGCTGCTTGACCGCCTGCCGGCGGCTGCCGCCGAGGCCGAGATCGATCGCGGCTTTGCCGCCGTCGACAAGACGCTCTACGGCCGCGCCGACGCAATGCCGCGCACCCCGTTCTTTCGCTTTCCCGGATTTGCCTCGTCCCCCGTTCTGCTCGAGCGGCTGGAACGGCGTGGAATCGTGGTCTTCGGCGCGGACCTTTGGGCGAGCGACTGGGAGACAATGTCGCCGCAGCAGCAGCTTCATCTGATCGAGCGCCGGCTCGAGGCCAATCGGGGCGGAATCGTGCTGTTTCATGATACCAGGAAGCAGACTACCGCGATGCTGCCCGGCTTCATCCAGTTCCTGAGGAAAGGCGGCTACCGTCTTGTGCATGTTGTTCCGGCGAAGCCGTGAGGGGCACACTGTTGCCTGTGCCGCCCAGCTGGATTCGCCCCCCGTGTCATCGCCGCCACAGATAGGATTAATTGCTCCCAATCGGGGCCATTAAGGGGTCATTAAATTGCCTCCCCCTACTGTTTGGGTAAGCTCGTTAAGTAGTGACTCACCATATGGGCCCGGGCGTATCTCGGGATTGTCCAGAAACCGAGGTAAAACGGGGGCATGCGCAGCACCATCGCCGCGTCATTCTTGCTGGCGTCCTTGATCGGCATCGGGACGGCCAGCGCTGCCGAATGTCCTCCGGGCGCGCTCGGAGTCAGTCGCACCATCGTCGTGGACCCCAGCGAGCATGTGCGCCTGGGCTCCATGCAGTACGGCGAGTCGTTGCCGCTCAACGACCACGAAGTCGTTCTGACCTTCGACGATGGTCCGCTGCCGCCCTACACCACCCGCATCCTCGACACGCTCGCCTCGGAATGCGTGAAGGCGACCTTCTTCATGGTTGGGCGGATGGTGCGCGGTTATCCCGCGATCGCACGCCGCGTCTACAGCGACGGCCACACGGTCGCCAACCATAGCCAGAACCATCCCTTCACCTTCCACAAGATGACGGTGGATCAGGCTTCGCAGGAGATCGAGGACGGTTTTGCCTCCCTGCGCTTCGCGCTCGGCGACCCGAAAGCTATCGCTCCATTCTTTCGCATTCCCGGCCTGCTCCGGCAGAACTCGGTCGAGCAATACCTGGCCGCGCACAACTACATGACCTGGAGCGTTGATTTCGCCGCCGACGACTGGACCCACATCAACAACCAGGAAATCGCGCGACGTGCCATCAACCGGATCGAGGCGCGCGGCAAGGGCATCTTGCTGCTGCATGACATTCAGCCCGCGACCGCGCTCGCGCTCCCCGAAATTCTAAAGGAGCTCAAAGCCCGCGGCTTCAAGATCGTCCATGTGGTGCCGGCAACCCCGGATCTGCCGAAGACCGCGACTGAGCCCGAGCAATGGGCCGCCCGCCACACGCCCGAGCCGAAGATCTGGCCGCGCACGCTGGTCACGGGCGAGAGCCCGGAGCCGGTCCTGGCGGCGCCGAGCCCCGCGAGTTTCGGCATCGAGAAATTCGGCCCTGTGATCAAAGTGGCGATGGCGCAAACCTTCGAACGCAAGATCGCCAGCGACGGCGCTGCCCCGTTGCCGCCCGTCGCATTGTGGCCCCGCCCGGTGGCCTATGCGGTGCCGGCTGAGGCCCACGTGCTGCCCGTGCCTGGAGCCTACAATTTCAAGTATTCCCGCGTCTTCCGGCTGGGTCCTCCTGAGAAACCGAAGGTCGTGGCCAAGAGACCAGCTGCGGCGCGGCCCGCCGCGGCTCAGCCGTCGGGCGGCCTGTTCGGCCCGGCGCCAACCGCCCGTCCGCGCGCCTACGGCCATCAACTGACGGTGGCACGGCCCCCGACTAATCTGAGCGCGCCGCAGTTCCGCTGAACGAACGGTTGGCTGGCGCCGCCACTCTCCACTGCCGCAAAAACAAATTCGCCGGATCGTTGACCCGGCGAACCTCGATTGCTTCGGCCCTTGAGGGCGCTGAACGCATGCTCGCGTTCAGTGCAAGCAAAGATGCCCGCGAGACGACCTCAGAATCGCATCACCAGCAGCGCCAGCGACGGCAATAGCCGCGCCATCCGCGCCAAGTGCACCAGCAGCGCACCTGACTCACGGTTCCGATGTCCGCCGCTGCTTGCCCGATAGCCGCAACGTTCGCCGGGGCCGATACCGTCGGCACCGCGCTTACAAGCGAAAGCCCAGCCGCAACAATAGCTCCAAGCACGATTGAACGCATTGCGTCCTCCTTGAGTCGCCCACAAGACGAACTTAGCCGATCAATACTTCGCCGCAAACCTGGATTCCCGACGATGACCGTCAAAATACGGGCTGGGCGGCGGCGCACGGAAACAGCAACCATCGCTTGAGCGGAGCACCGCGCATCGGCGCGCACAGCCCCTTCGGGCGCGCGAAGGGCGCGAAGCTGCGCGCCCATGGCGTGTCGTCTCCGACGATTCCATCGGGCCGGTCAGTGTGTCGTCCTGCTGCACCGCACGTGGACGGACTGGGATACCGGAGGCACGCCGCGCCGCGGCCAGCAGGCCTGCCATGCACACACGCTTCCTTAGTAAAGCTGCGAATCAGCGTCCTATTAAGTGCATACGTTCCTTTGCTGGAGGGGCGCCATGCGACTTCATCGAAACATGGTTGTGTGCGTCACCACCACCACCGCTGCGCTGATGGTTCTCGGACATTTTGCTCCCGACGCATCGGCGCGAGACAATGGCCAGTGGGAAAGCTCGCCTCCCCACGTGCGACGGTGGTTTCAAGGGCTGAAGCAACCCGACAATCCCAGAGTATCGTGTTGTGGCGAGGCCGACGCTTACGAAGCCGACATCTTCGAGGTCGACGGCGGCCGCTACGTTGCGGTCATCACGGACGGCAAGGGAGAGATCCCGAACGGGACACGAATCCCCGTGCCCAATCACAAGATGAAATGGGACGAGGGAAACCCCACGGGACACGGCATCATCTTCATCGGCGTCCAGGGACAGGTTTATTGCTACGTCGCCCCCGGCGGGGTGTGAACGACGTCGTGGGCGCAGCCGTCCGCCATCGACATACCGGTCCTGCTGCGCGTGATGCGCGGCGGGGACGGCCGGCAATATTGCACCCGGCGCTCGGCCCTTGGCGCCGCTGCGGCCCTTCCGACGACTTGCCAGCGTGCAAGCCGCGGTGCGGCGCGTTTCACGCTCAGTTGATCGCGCGCGGGGCTTGGAACCCACGAAGTGTAAACCAATGTCATTGGTGGGACGTGTTTAAAGGGGATTACCCCATGAGTGTCATCTCAACCGGTATGGGATCTGCGGCCTCTTCGCTTGGAAAGGCGGCGGGATCCGAGTCTTCCTCTGACGAGGTGCTGATCAGGCGGATCGCCGGCGGCGACCAACTCGCCATGCGAACGCTGTTCTGCAGGCATCGCGTTGCGCTCTATCGCTGGCTCCTCCGCCTGGTGCGCGACGAGGCCTTGGCCGAAGACCTCCTGAGCGACGTGTTTCTGGACGTCTGGCGGCAGGCCGCATCTTTCGAGGCGCGCTCTTCGGTTTCGACCTGGCTGCTGGCGATCGCGCGCTACAAGGCGCTGTCGGCGCGACGACGCCGTCCGGATGCGGAATTGGACGAGACCATCGCATCGAGAGTGGCGGACCCTTCGGACGATCCCGAGGTCATGTTGGAGAAGAAGGATCGCTCCGAGCTGTTGCGCCATTCGTTGGAGCAGCTCTCGCCCGAGCACGGCGAGGTCATCGACCTGGTCTATTACCACGGCAAATCCGTGAAGGACGCCGCCGAGATCATCGGCATCAGCGAGGCGACGGTGAAGACGCGCATGTTCTACGCGCGCAGGAAATTGGCCGACCTGGTCGCGCCGGCCTAGTGGCACACTAGGGGCCGACGCCGCGTCGCGGAAGTCCACAGGTCATTTGCCGCGGTTCTGCCGGCAAAAATGGCTGCAGAAGATAGCCAGTGAACCGATAGCCCATCCGATCGGTCAGAGCCGACCTGATCCGGATCCGAGTGCGTCCGGCATTCTTCGCTTGCATCGGCGAGGTCGTCAGACGCTCCAAGCGTTGCAAAGCAGCCACACGTCTCAGCCGATTTCGCAGACCGTCTTGACGCGATGAGCGTCCACGGAGTTCGATGCGTGACGACGGTTTGAGAAGAGCACGTGCGATGCGATGCATGGCCTGCGGCGAGGAAATGCGTCTCACGCGGGTGGTGCGGGATGAGACCTGTGAACGCCACACGCTGCATTGCCTGGGCTGCGAAGAAGTTGAGCGCCCTCTTGTCTTCCTTGCTCCCCGCCACGGGGCGAGTGCGAAGGACAATCAAGCTGATCAAAAATTTGCTCCTCCCGGCGCCTGGGCGCGAGCGGTCGCCGCGCTTCGCGGCCGGCAGCGCGCCACGAGCAAGCCGGCAGCCGTCACGAAGACGAGTGCCAACGGAGATCGCGAATTTTCCCAATTATGGGACGAGCCCTTTTCGGGTCAGCGGCTTTCATGACCATTCGGAAGCGTCGGGGCCGCAATGTCACGGCCCTATCGCGTACGGCGGCATCAAGCCAGGCACTTGCGGGTCCACGCGCCGTAAACGAAAGGCCGTGCGGTCCGCGCTGGCAGGCAGCGTGCGGCCCGTCACCAAATCACGGGTGCGCTGAACCCACGCGCCCCGAAGAGCCCGTGCATCGCCGAGCGCATCTGTCGAGCATCCGAAATGCGATCCTTTTGCGGCCACCCATAGAGCTGCTGGCGGGCGCGATGTGTCCAAGATGGGCAAGGGACGAGCGTGAAGTAGATCTCGGCGTCGCTGTCATTTCTTTTAACCGCAGCGAAGCTGCGCAAGGCCCCCGATGGGATAGGGAGCTGGTGCCGGCCATGGCATAGATAGAAGCTTTGGGTAATCTCGCCGCACTCTGTCTTCGAGCGCCTGTGCGTCTTCATTCCGCTGGCGCCGTCGCATAGACAGCAGTTTTACGTACTCTCGCCTGACCGCCTCTTCCGCGATCGCGTCGGCGTCGTTATCCCAGTTCTTGGAGCCGCAGCGGTCGCAGACCCTGAGCGGGAGGTCGGCAAGACAGGAAACGCAGCCCAAATCTGTCTCCTGTCGGAAAGCAATGCGCAAGCTACGCCGCATGACCCGGCCGCTTTTGCAGAATTCGCAGCCGTTCTCATGTTGACGAACCATGGGGTTGTTTCTCCATTGGTTTCATTTGAGACTTATCGTTTCTTCGCATGGCTTCTATTCGGCGTCTGTGAACTACCTCACACAGGGCCGTCCACGACCTACCCGCCAACCCTCACGAGTGCTCTGAATCAGAGAACGGCGCGCGCAAACATTCCGGCACGGCCGGAAAGCCGCCCGAGGTAGAACAAAAAGATAAGTGATTCGTTCCACTTAGGGATCAAGTGGTGCGGTCGAGAGGACTCGAACCTCCACGGGTTGCCCCGCTAGCACCTCAAGCTAGTGCGTCTACCAATTCCGCCACGACCGCAGAAGGAATGAACGCGAGCCGTGGGGGCTCGCGTCGAAGGCGCTCGATGTAACAAATCAACTCCCGCGGAACAAGGGCCGCGGCCACCCTGGCAGGACGGATCGGCAGCGTTCCGTGCCTCCGGTGTTCGGGAGGTTCCCGCCCCTCCCCGCGCTATGGACTTTGCCGGCCGGCCCGCCCATCTGGATCGTCATCCACGACATGGAGGCAAG
>Ga0114129_10005655_pt1 | contig 17693 bp, 18 predicted proteins | sample RhiMetdeltSRZDD1_FD_80071 | JGI IMG/M metagenome (GOLD analysis project Ga0114129, IMG submission 80071) | Populus rhizosphere microbial communities from Tennessee, USA - Rhizosphere MetaG P. deltoides SRZDD1 (version 2) (version 2) | ecosystem: Host-associated > Plants > Roots > Rhizosphere >...
CGCCTTCTCCACGTTGAACTCCCACTTCATGTTCGAGGAGCGGAAGCGGGCGGGGGCGTTGAGGTAGTTGGCCGCGGTCTGGCCCTGGCGGCCGTAGATCTGCTCCTGCACCGAGGCCCGGTCCACGAGGATATTCAGGGCCTGGCGTACCGCGGGGTCCGACAGGAGCGGGTGCGTGGTCTTGATGCTCGAGCGCTCGCCGTCCACCTCGGTCCACGGATCGGTATTGTTGAGCTGGATGTGCTCCATAGCGCCTGTCGGCCAGATGTTCACCCGGCCCTTGCTGCCCTGCTCGAGCCGCAGGAGGATCTCGTCCTCCACCTGCATGTTCCAGGCATAGTCGTACTCGCCGGTCTGCAGCACCGCCCGCGCGGCGGAGACCGCGTCGCCGCCGCCCTTCATCTCGAGCGTGTCGAAGAACGGCCGGTTCGGTACGTGGTAGCCGGGGTTGATCTCGGCCCGTACCACGTCACCCGGCTTGAAGTCCACGAAGCGGAAGGCTCCGGTGCCGACCGGCTTGAGGTTCGCGGGCGCCTCGCGGGACTTGGCGCCGCGGTAGGCGTCGAAAAGATGCTTGGGGATGATCTGCCCGCGGGTCCCGCAGAAGGCATCGGCCCAGAAGGGCTGCGGCTTGTTGAAAACGAGCTTCACGGTGTAAGGATCGGGCGTCTCGATCTTGCTTATCTCGCGGTACGAGCCGCTCGTCACCGCGGACGTGGCGGGATCGGCCACGAATTCCCAGTTGAAGACGACGTCGTCGGCGGTGAAGGGCTTGCCGTCGTGCCAGGTGACGCCCTTCTTGAGCTTCCAGGTGACCCAGGTGAGATCGCGGGCGAGCGTGCCCGCGCTCACGCTCGGCACCTCGGCGGCCAGGACGGGCACGATATTGCCTTCGGGATCGAAGCCGGCCAGCGGCTCGTAAAAGATGCGCGAGGCGTCCTGGTCCTTGGTGCCGGTGGCGAAGTGCGGGTTCAGCAGGGTCGGGGCCTGCCACCAGAGCGTCTTGAGCGGACCGCCGCCCCCGCGGCGGATCGGCGCGGGCCCGGCGGGCGCCTTGGGCTGGGCGTTTGCGACGCCGGCCGAGGCCAGCATCTGGGCGGCCAGGGGCGCGGTGAGGCCGAGCCCGATCATCGTCTGGACGAAGGTGCGGCGGCTCAGGGGGCCCGCCTTCACGTCGGAGATCAATCCGTGCAGTGCGTGCTCGTCCATGGGGATCCTCGTCAGCTGTTGGATGGTTTCGGGGTGAGCATGCGCACCGCGACGTCGATGGCTTCGAGCATGCTCTCGGGGTTGGCGATGCCCTTCCAGGCGCGGTCGAAGGCGGTGCCGTGGTCCACCGAGACCCGGAGGAAGGGCAGGCCGACGGTGACGTTGACGCCGGAGAGCCCGGTCCAGGTGCCGCTCTGCTCGTCGTAGTTGAAGCCGAGCGTCTTGACCGGCACGTGGCCCTGGTCGTGGTACATCGCGATCACGATGTCGAACTCGCCGCCCCGCGCGCGCGAGAACAGGGTGTCGGCCGGCAGCGGCCCGTACACGTCGAGCCCCTCGCGCCGCGCGTCCTCGACGGCGGGGATGATCTGGGTCTTCTCCTCGTCGCCGAAGAGGCCGTCCTCGCCCGCGTGCGGGTTCAGCCCGCAGACCGCGATGCGGGCCCGCGGCCGGCCGAGGCCGGTCATGGTCTGCTGCGCCAGGCGGATGACGCGGCCCACCCGCTCGCGCGTCACCAGGTCCGGCACGCGGCGGAGCGCCACGTGCGTCGTCACGTGGATCACCTTCAGCTCCTTGCCCATCAGGAGCATCGCGAAGTCCTTCGTGTTCGTCAGCCGCGCCAGGATCTCGGTGTGTCCGGCGTGCTGGACGCCCGCGGCGGCCAGCGCCTCCTTGTTGACGGGCGCGGTGACGATGCCGTCGATCGCGCCGGCCTGGCAGAGCCGCACGCCGGTCTCGATGTAGGCGTAGGCGGCCCGACCGGCCTCCGCGCTCACGGTGGACTTGGGCAGCGTGGCGCAGTCCACATTGGCAAGATCGAAGCACTCGAGCCGGCCGGGCTCGAACGTGCACTCCGCCACCGACGTCACCGCATGCAGGGTGAGCGGGGAACGCAGGAGGGCCAGCGTGGCGGCCATGACCGACCGGTCGCCGATGACCACCGGGCGGCACGCGGCGGTGACCTCGGGATGCGCCAGCGCCTTGGCGGTGATCTCGGGCCCCACCCCGGCGGGGTCGCCCATGGTGATGCCGAGCACGGGAACGCGAGGGGCGGTCACGAGGTTCCTCCCAGGAGCGTGGCGAGGAGGTCGGCGGCGCCGAACCCACCCGCCTTGGTGAGCAGGGACAGGGAGCGGCCGTCTCCCTCGAGGACGAGGCGGCCCAGGGCCAGCCCGTCGGCGGGGGCGCCGGCGAGATCGAAGCGTCGCGGGCGCAGCGCGCGGATCAGCGCGTACGCGGTGTCGCCACCGGTGACCGCGACGAGGTCGGGTGTCACGCGCTCGAGAATGTCGGTGGCCGCGGCGGCGAGGTGGCGGGCGACCGCCTCGCGGTCCGCCGGCGCGGCGGCGCTGGCCACGAGCGCGCCGCGCCCGGCCGCGAGCGCGGCCACCGCGGCCGCGGGATCGCCGTGGCCGCGCGCGTCGGCGGTGACGAGCGGCACGCCCGCGGCGAGCAGGGCGTCGAGCTGGGCGCGGCTCGCGGGATGGAGGCTCCCCACGACCACGAGGCGCGCGCGCCCCGGCGGCAGGGCGACGGCGGGCGCTTCGCAGCCGAGTGCGCGGCTCAGCGCGCGCCCGAGGCCGGCCGAGCCCGCGATCAGCGTGCCGGGCGCCGCGAGGGCCGCCTCCGCGAGCGTTGCCAGATCCGCGTCGGTCTCCGCGTCCGCGGCCACGAGGGCCCCCCGGTGGCGCTCGAGCAGATGGGCGACCTTCTCCGCGCCGGCGCGGACGTCGTCGAGCCCGAGCGGGATGACCGCGACCCCGCCCGCGAGCAGGGCCGCCACGTCGGAGGTGGCGACACGGAAGGCGGGGTCGCGCGCGATCGCGGATTCGTGGACGGGAACGGAGTCGACCAGGAGACGGCCATGACGGACGACGCGGCGCTGAGCCGGGAAGGCGGGGCAGACGAGCGCGCCGGTGAAGGGTCCGTGCTCGAGCAGCGCGGTCAGCTCAACGCCGGCGACGCCGCGCAGGGTGGAGTCGATCTTCTTGAACAGGCGGCCCTTGGCGAGCCGCTCACCCAGCTGTCGCGCGACGGCGTGGATCACGAGGGCGGCCTCCCGGGGCGGCAGGGCCCGGCTCTCGGTGTCGATCGTGATCACGGGCGTGATCACGTAGGAGTCGGCGGCGGTGAGCGCGGGCGCGAGGACGCCAACCGGGCCCGGGCCCGCGAAAAGGCAGCCCGTATCGCAGGCGCCGGTCAGGTCATCGGCGATGATCGTGACCACCTGGGATGGTGTTGCCGCCATGAGTGGATAACCGTATCATAGAACGGCCGCCGCCCGGGCGGGGCCAACCGGAGGCCACCGAGGGCCGGGGTGTATACTTCACGCGTGAAAAGCCGCGTCGTGGTGGCGCTGCTCGCCCTTGCCGCGGTGCTGGCGCCGGGCGTGGCCGCGGGGGAGGACCCGGTGGCGGCGCTCTCGCTGATCCGCCCGAAGCCGGCCAAGGACGCGCCCGACTTCGAGCTCCCCACACCGGACGATCGCGTCATCCGGCTCGGTGACCTCAGGGGCAAGGTGGTGTTCCTGAACTTCTGGGCCACCTGGTGCGAGCCGTGCCGGGAAGAGATGCCGAGCATGGAGCGCCTGCACCTGGCCTACAAGGACCGCGGGCTCGTGGTGCTGGCGGTCTCGGTCGACTCCCAGGGCGCGAGCGTGGTGAGGCCCTTCGTGAAGAAGTTCGGGTTGACCCTCGCGATCGGGCTCGATCCCAAGATGGCGGTGCGCGAGCGCTACGGGGTGTGGGCGGTGCCGTCCACCTTCCTCATCGATCGCCAGGGCAAGCGCGTGCTGTTCGCGAACGGGGCGCGCGAGTGGGACGGCAAGGCCGCCCACGCGGTCATCGAGTCGCTGCTCAAGTGAGCGAGTCCCTCGGGGTTCTCGTCGCGTTCTCGGCCGGGCTCTTCTCCTTTCTGTCCCCGTGCGTGCTTCCCCTCTTCCCGTCGTATCTCTCGTTCATCACTGGCATGTCGGTGGACCGGCTCACCAACGAGGTGACCGCGGGCGCCCGTACCCGGGTGCTCGTGCACTCGCTCGCGTTCATCCTGGGCTTCAGTGTGGTCTTCGTGAGCCTGGGCGCGTCGTTCAGCGCGGCCGGTCAGTTCCTGCTGGACTACCGGGAGTGGATCCGGATCGCGGGCGGCGTGCTCATCATCATCTTCGGTCTCTACATCGCGGGCGTCCTGCGCATCGGGATCTTCGGCCGCACCCAGCAGCTCCAGATCCAGAGCAAGCCCGCCGGGCTGCTTGGCTCCTTCCTGGTCGGCCTCACCTTCGCGATCGGCTGGACGCCCTGCGTGGGGCCCATCCTGGGCTCCATCCTCACCCTGGCCAGCAATGACAAGACGGTCGGCCAGGGGGTGACGCTCCTGCTCTTCTACTCGGCCGGCCTCGGGCTGCCGTTCCTGCTCGCCTCGGTGGCCCTCGGGGGCTTCCTCCGCTTCTTCAAGCGCTACCGACCGTTCATCCCGACGGTGGAGCGCGCGGCGGGCGTGCTGCTGGTGCTCGTGGGCATCCTGGTCGCGACCAACTACTACGTGCTGCTGAACTCGTGGGCCATCAGCCTGACGCCGGAGTGGCTGCTCAAGCGTCTGTAGTCGGCCCGCGCTGACCCCCGGCCCCGCCGCCGCGTTGTGGTCATCGCGTCAGGATACCAGCCTGATCCAGCGGACGATCTCGTCCTGGACCTGCTCGAAGACTTCCTCCTGGGTGATCGGCCCGCGTTTCGGGACCTTGAACGAGTGATCGCCGCCCTCCACGACATGGAGCGTGACCGTCGCGCCGAGGGGCGCGAGCGCGAGCCGCAGCTCCTCGGGCGTGCCGAAGGCGTCGCGCGAGCCCTGCACGATCAGCATGGGTGGTCGGATTCGCGCCAGGTGCGCGTCGCGAAGCCGCTCGGGGCGGCCGGGCGGGTGAAGTGGATAGCCCAGAGCCACGAGCCCGACCAGGTCGGCGACGCCCTGGGCGGCCAGGTGCGAGGCGATGCGCCCGCCCATCGACTTGCCGCCGATCACGAGCGGGCCGGCCGCGAGCTCACCCCGGGCCCGGACGGCCGCGATGACGTCGCGGAAGCAGGCCTCGAGCACGGGGGCCCGGTCAGGGAGCCGGCGCCCCTGCTCGGTATAGGGGAAGTTGAAGGTCACGGCGTGGCAGCCGCGCCGGGCGAGCCCCCGGGCGAAGTCCACCATGAAGGCGCTCGACTGCGGAGCCCCCGCACCGTGGGCCAGGATCAACGTGGCGAGGGGCCGGGCCGGGTCGGGAGGCGGATACACGACTGCGGTCACGGTGCCCGAGGCGACGGCGACGCGGACCGACTCGGGCAGGGCCGACCCCCGAACGTCAGGCGCCGAGCAGATGCTCGGCCGCCTCCATCAAGCCCTCCGACAGGGTCGGGTGGGCGTGGATGGTCACGGCCACGTCCTCGATCAACGCGGCGGTTTCCACCGCCAGCGCCGCCTCGGCGATCAGCTCACCGGCGCCGGGGCCCACGATGCCGACGCCGAGCACGCGCCCAGATGAGGCGTCGGCGACGAGCTTGGTGAGGCCGTCCGACCGCCCGATCGTTGCGGCGCGCCCGGAAGCGGCCCACTGGAATTTCGCCACCTTGACCGTCAGTCCCTGATCCTTGGCCTGAGCTTCGCTCGACCCGCACCAGGCGATTTCCGGATCCGTGAAGACGACCGCCGGGATCGCCACGTTATCGAACGCGGCGGGCCGCCCGGCCAGCACCTCAGCGGCGACCTTGCCCTGTCGCATCGCCCGATGCGCGAGCAGCGGCTCGCCGGTGACGTCTCCGACCGCGTAGATCCGCGGATCCTCGGTACGGCAGCGCGCGTCCACCTGCACGAAGCGACCGCGCTCGGTCAGGCGCACCCGGGTGGCCTCGAGGCCGATGCCATCGCTCTGGGCGCGCCGACCCACCGCCACCAGCACCCGATCGAAGCGCTCGGCGCCCCGGCCTTCGAGCACCGCCTCGACTTCCGAGCCGACCTCGTGGAGCGTCGCCACCTTGGTCCCGAGGTGGATCGCCGCAAACATCTTGTCCACGCGGCGCTGGAGCGGCTGGACCAAATCGCGGTCCACGCCGGGCAGCAGCTCGGCGGTCATCTCGACCATGGTCACGCGGCTGCCCAGCGTCGCGTAGACCGTGCCCAGCTCGAGCCCGATGTACCCGCCGCCGATCACGAGCAGGCGCTCGGGGATGTCGGGCAGCTCGAGCGCGGCGGTCGAGTCCATGATCCGCTCGCTCTCCCGTGTGAGGCCGGGCAGGCCGCTCGGGCGCGAGCCGGTGGCCACGATGGCGTGCTTGAAGCGGACCTTCCGGAGCGTTTCCCCGACCTCGATCCGGAGCGTGCTCGAGTCCTCGAAGACGCCGCGCCCGCCGATGACCTCGACGCCTTTGGCCTTGGCCACGGAGGCGAGCCCCCGCGCCAGCTTGCCCACGACCCGCTCCTGCTTCCACTTCCGCAGGGGATCGAGCGTGATGCGCGGCTCGCCGAAGTCCACCCCGAACTCCTTCGCGCGCTCGGCCTCGTTCAGGACCGCGGCCACGTGCAGGAGCGCCTTGCTGGGGATGCAGCCCTCGAAGAGGCAGGCCCCGCCCAGACGCTGGGCCGCGTCGATCACCACGGTCTCGAGGCCGAGCTCCGCGCAGCGGAAGGCGGCGGAGTAACCACCCGGCCCGCCGCCCAGCACGGCCACCTCCACCTCGTCGACCAGGTCGCCCATGACCATGGCTCATCACTCCCAGAGGAGCCGCTCGGGCGCCTCGAGCAGCTGCACGATCTCGGAGGCGAAGCGGGCGCCGTCAGCGCCATCGGCGATGCGGTGGTCGAAGGTGAGGGTCAGCGGCAGCATGAGCCGCGGCACGATCTGGCCCTGCCGCACCACCGCCTCCTGGCGGGCGCGGGCCACCGCGAGGATGGCGACCTCGGGGTAGTTGATGATCGGGATCGCGGCGGTGCCGCCCAGCGCGCCGATATTGGTGATCGTGAAGGTGCCGCCGCGCAGGTCGTCGAGGGTGGCCTTGCCGTCGCGGACGCGCTGGGCCAGGGCGGCCAGCTCCCGCGCGATCTCCAGCACCGGCTTGCGATCGATCTCGCGCAGCACCGGCACGATCAGGCCGCGCTCGGTCGCCACCGCCACGCCGAGGTTGTAATAGCGCTTCAGCACCATCTCCCCCGCGCCGGGGTCGAGGCTCGCGTTGAAAGTCGGATGGCGCAGCAGGGCGAGCGCCGCCGCCTTCAGCAGGAACGAGGTCAGCGTGAGCGTCACTCCCTTGACGCGGGCCGCCTCGAGGTTCCGCGTGATGATCGCGTCCAGGTCCGTGATGTCGGCGCGGTCGAAGTGGGAGACGTGGGGAATCAAGGTGGCCGAGAGCGTCATGCGCTCGGCGATGGTGCGGCGCAGGTGGGAGAGCGGTGCGCGCTCCACCGGGCCCCACTGCTCGAAGCGCGGCAGCGGCGGGGTGTCGGCGCCCACGGCGGCCAGTGGCCGGGCCGGGCCGGCCGGAGTGGCGGCCCGAGCGGCCGCCGTCGCCGGCGCGGCAGCGCCCCGCGGTCCGGATGCCGCGGCGCGCACGTCCTCGTCGAGCACGCGGCCGCCGGGACCGGTGCCACGCACCGCCTTGAGATCTACGCTCAGCTCGCGGGCGAGGCGCCGGGTGGCGGGGGTCGCGGCCGCCGGGCCTTCGGCGCGCACGGCTGGAGGGGCCACAGCAGGTGGGGGCGCGGCGGGGGCGCGCGTGGGCGCCGCGGCCGCCCGCGCCGCGGTCGTGCTCCGGCCCGGCGAGGTCGCGGCGCCTTGCTCCGCGGCCCCATCGGCGAAGGTGACCAGGGGCGCGCCGACCTTGACCGTCTGACCAGGCTCCACGTGGATCTTCTCCACGCGCCCACCCATCGGAGAGGGGATCTCGACCTGCGCCTTGTCGGTTTCCACCTCGAGGAGCGGCGCGTCCTCCCGTATGACGTCGCCCTCGTGCACGAGGACCGCGACGATCTCGGCCTCGGTCAAGCCTTCTCCAAGGTCTGGGAGGTTAAACGTGCGCATTAGAAGGCGAGCGTCTCGCGGCAGGCATCGACAACCCGCCCCACGTCGGGCAGGTTGGCGCGCTCGCGCGCGAAGCCCACGAAGGGCACATCATGGGCGGTCACGCGCCGGATCGGCGCCTCGAGCGACAGGAAGGCGCCTTCCATGATGCTGGCCGCGATCTCGGCGCCCGGGCCGAAGCTCTTCGGCGCCTCGTGGACCACGACCGCGCGGCCCGTCTTGGCCACCGAGGCGGTCAGCGTCTCGCGGTCGAGCGGCGAGATGCTCAGCAGGTCGACGATCTCGATCTCCGCCCCGTCCTCCTCGTGCAGGCGGTCGGCGGCCTCCCGGGCCACCCGGACCATGGCGCCGTAGGCGACCAGGGTGAGATCCTTGCCGGTCCGATCCACGTGGGCGCGGCCGATCTCCATCGTCTCGATCTCGTCCGGCACGTCCTCCTTGGCCGCGTGGTAGAGCGCCTTGGCTTCGAAGAAGATCACCGGGTCCGGGTCACGGATCGCGGCGGCCAGTAGCGCTCGGGCATTGCGCGGACCCGAAGGAATCACCATCTTGAGCCCGGGAATGTGGGCGTAGAACTGCTCCTCGCTCTCCGAGTGATGCTCGAGCGCGCGCACCCCGCCGCCGAAGGGCATGCGCACCACCATCTGGCAGCCGAAGCGCCCCTGGGTGCGCGAGCGATAGCGCGCGACATGATTCTCGATCTGATGAAAGCACTGGAAGGCGAAGCCGGAGAACTGGATCTCGCAGACCGGCTTGAGCCCGTAGAGCGCCATGCCCACCGAGGCGCCGATGATACCGGCCTCCGCGAGCGGGCTGTCCATCACCCGGGTGCCGCCGAACTTGCGGTGGAGGTCCTCGGTGACGCGGAAGACGCCCCCGTCCACGCCCACGTCCTCGCCGATCACGAGCACGTCGGGATCGCGCTCCATCTCCTGCAGGAGCGCCAGGTTCAGCGCCTTCACCATGTTCAGCTTGGCCACGAGCGCCTCTGCCCTCTCATGGGCGGGCTCGGTGGCGGACCCGGGTCCGGCTGGGGGCCCCGACCGAGTCGCGCCGCCATCTCCGCCCGCTGGGCGGCGAGCGCGGCGGGCGGATTGCCGTAGGCGTGGTCGAACATGCCGAGCGGATCCGGCGCGCCGGCCGTCTCGAAGGCGGCAACGTTGCGCGCGATCTCCGCGTCCACCGCCTCCTCGAGACCGGGCTCGAGCAGGTTCCGCTGCTGCAGGTAGGCAAGGAAGCGGGTGAGCGGGTCTTTCCGTTCCCACGCCTCCACCTCCTCCGTCGAGCGGTACTTGGTGGGATCGTCGGAGGTGGTGTGCACACCCAGGCGATAGGTGACGCACTCGATGAGGGTCGGACCGTCGCCGGCGCGCGCCCGCTCCACCGCCTCGCGGCTGGCCGCGTACACCGCGAGCACGTCGTTGCCATCCACCTGCAGGCCCGGGAACCCGTAGGCGAGCGCCTTCTGGGCGATCGTGCGCGAATGGGTCTGCTTCTTGAGCGGAATCGAGATCGCCCACTGGTTGTTCTGGCAGAGGAACACGATGGGCACGTGCCAGACGCCGGCGAAGTTCATCGCCTCGTGGAAGTCGCCCTCGGAGGTGGCCCCGTCACCGCAGTAGGCCATCACCACCGCGTCGTCGCCGCGGTACTGCGCGGCGTAGGCCAGGCCGACCGCGTGCGGGAGCTGGGTGGCGACCGGGATGCAGATCGGGAGGTCGCGCTGATCGGGCTCGGGCCGCCCGCCTTCGAGATACCCCGAGAAGAACAGCAGGATCTTCTTCATGGACCAGCCGCGCCAGAGCATGGACGCGGTCTCGCGGAAGGACGGCACCATCCAATCCGTCCGCCGCAGGGTGGCCACGCTGCCGAGCTGGGCCGCCTCCTGGCCCTTGATCGGCGCGAACGTGCCGATGCGCCCCTGGCGCTGCAGCCGTAACATCCGCTCGTCGAAATGCCGGCTCAGAAGCATGGTCCGGTACAGGCGCTGGAGCTCATCGGGCGGGATCCGGGGATCCAGGGCGGAGTCCAGGTTGCCGTCACTGTCCAGGATGGACAGGTGCTCGATCGTGAACTGCGGCTCGATAATGGTCCTGGGCATGGCGGCGGGCCCGTTCCCACGCATTCTACCCCGGACCCGGGGTATTCTCTGCGCCATGCGCGTCCGAGTTCGCGTGCCGGCCACCTCCGCCAATCTCGGGCCGGGCTTCGACGCGCTGGGGTTGGCCCTTGGGCTCCACAACGAGGTGATCCTCGAGGAGGCGGACGGCATCGTCGTCACGGTGGAGGGCGAGGGCGCCGGCCGCCTCGACGACGACGCGAAGAACGTGGTCGCCCGCGGCGTCGCCCTGGGCTTCGAGGTGGCGGGCCGACGCTTCCCGGGCGGGCGCCTGCGTTGCGTCAACCACATCCCGCTCAGCCGCGGGCTGGGCTCGAGCGCGGCCGCGTGGGTCGGCGGCCTGGTCGCGGCCAACGCGCTGCTGGGCGAGCCGCTCGATCGTGACGCGCTGGTCACCGCGGCGGCCCGCGCCGAGGGCCATCCGGACAACGTGGCCGCCGCGGTGCTCGGCGGGCTCACCGTGTCCTGCGCCGATGGCCCACGCGTCACCGCGGTGAGCCTGCCGGTGCCACGCGAGATCGCGTGGGTCGTGCTGCTGCCCGAGACCGAGAGCTCCACGCGGGAGGCCCGGGCGGTGCTCCCGGACTCGGTGCCGCGGGCCGATGCGATCTTCAACGTCCAGCGGGTGAGCCTGCTGCTGGCCGCGCTCGGCGCCGGCCGGCCGGACCTGCTGGACCTCGCGATGCAGGACCGGCTCCACCAGCCCTACCGCCAGCGGCTCTTCCCGTGGATGGAGGCGGTGGCCGCCGCGGGGCGGAGGGCGGGCGCGCTCGGCTGCGTCCTGAGCGGCGCGGGTCCGTCGATGCTCGCGGCGGTGCGCGGCCGCGGCGACGACGTGGCGCGCGCGCTGGAGCGCGCGCTCCGGGAGGCCGGAATCGAGGGCCGGGCGCTCAGTTTGCCGGTGGACGCGGCGGGTGCGACGTGGGAACGACTGCCCGAGACTTGACTCTCACTCGGAGCAGGCAGTACGATCGGTACGAGGTGTATTCGTGATCAAGAGCGACCGCTGGATCCGCCGCATGGCCGGGGAGAAGGGTATGATCAAGCCCTTCGAGGACCGCCAGGTGCGGAAGGGCGGGATCTCGTACGGTCTCTCCTCCTACGGCTACGACATCCGCATCGCGGATGAGTTCAAGATCTTCACGAACATCAATACCACGATCGTGGATCCAAAGAGCTTCGACCCGCGTTCCTTCGTTGACTACCAGGGCGAGGTGGCGGTGATCCCGCCCAACTCGTTCGCGCTGGGGCGCTCGGTGGAGTACTTCAAGATCCCGCGCAACGTGTTGACGATCTGCGTCGGGAAGTCGACCTACGCGCGGTGCGGCATCATCACGAACGTGACGCCGTTCGAGCCGGAGTGGGAGGGGTACGTGACGCTCGAGATCAGCAACACCACGCCGCTCCCCGCGAAGATCTACGCCAACGAGGGCATCGCGCAGGTCCTGTTTTTTGAATCGGACGAGATCTGCGAGACGTCATATGCTGACAGGCAGGGGAAGTATCAGGGCCAGCAGGGGATCGTGCTGCCGACGGTCTAGGCCCTGACGCCGGCTCCGCGGACCGGGGCCAGGAGGTGCGTCCCATGGCTGAGCAGAAGAAGAAGGAGACGAGGCCGACCAAGCCCGCCGAGGGTGGAGACGACGGCGGCGCGGGGAGCGCCGAGCTCTCCAAGAAGGGCAAGAAGATCAAGGAGGAGCTGGACAACCTCCTGGACGAGATCGACGATATCCTCGAGGAGAATGCCGAGGAGTTCGTGAAGAGCTACGTCCAGCGCGGCGGACAGTAACCGCGGACTGGACGGGGGAAAGATCGGAGCGGCGTCATGCCCATCTATGAATATGCGTGCTTGGCCTGCGGGGCCGAGTTCGAGAAGTTCGTGCAGCGCCCGTCGGCGGTGGTGTGCGTCTCGTGCGAGAGCGAGCGCGTCAGCCGACGGCTCTCCGTCGTGGGGGTGAAGACCGGCGGGCGCATGAGCGACGCGCCCTCCGCGCCCATGGGCGGTGGCGGGGGCTGCTGCGGGGGCGGGTGCGGCTGCCGCTGAGTCGGCGACCGAGCCGCACGACCGACGAGGGGCCTTCGGGCCCCTTTCGTGTTTCTCAACTACGCTGCTCTGATCTGAACTGATCTGAACAGCGGGGAGGGGCGCCCGGCGGGGCTCGGCTTTACACGGCCCCGAGGCGCTTCTATACTCGGGCCCGTGGATCTACGCCAGCTCGAGATCTTCGTGAAGGTCGCCGAGCTCGGCTCGTTTTCCAAGGCCGCCGACGCGCTGTTCCTGACGCAGCCCACCGTCTCGGAGCACATCAAGAGCCTCGAGGACGAGCTCGGCGTGCGCCTGCTCGACCGCCTCGGCCGGGGGGCCGCCCTCACCAAGGGCGGCACCCTCCTGCAGGGCTACGCGCAGCGTCTCCTCGCCCTGTCCCGCGAGACGCGGCAGGCGATGGAAAGCTTCCAGGGGCGGATGAGCGGCGAGCTGCTCGTGGGCGCCAGCACGATTCCCGGTGAGTACATCCTCCCCGCCCTGATCGGCCGCTTCAAGGAGAAGTTCCCCGACATCGCGATCACCTTGCTCATCGGCGGCAGCCAGGCGGTGACGGAGTGGGTGGCGGAGGGTCGCGCCGAGGTGGGTGTGGTCGGGGCGCGATCGGGGCCGCGGGGCATCGAGTTCCGCGAGCTGTTCCCCGACGACATCGTCCTCATCGTGAGCGCGGCCCATCCCTGGCACGGGCGCAAGCAGGTGACGATGGCGGAGCTGCGCACCGAGCCGCTCCTGCTCCGCGAGCGCGGCTCGGGCACGCGGGCGGCGCTGGAGACCGCGCTCACCCAGGCGGGCAGTGACATCACCGCCTTCAGGGTGGTCGGCGAGATGGGCTCGACCCAGGCGATCAAGCAGGCGGTGAAGGCCGGCGTCGGCGTGTCGCTCGTGTCGCGGCGGGCCGTCGAGGAGGAGTGCCGGGCGGGCAGCGTCTGGTGTCTCCGCGTGAAGGACCTCAGGATCGCCCGGGCCTTCTACCTCGCCACCCACCGGGAGCGCAGCCGCTCCCCGCTCGCGGAGGCCTTCCGCGCCTTTGTCGAGGCCGAGGCGGTCTGACCGGCCGCTCGCGCGGGTCCTGCTCCTCCGTCCCAGCTCCTCCATCATGGATCCGAAGCTGATCGATCCGAAGACCGGCAGGGAGATCCGGCTCACCGCCTACGCGGCCTGCGCGGGGTGAGCGTCCAAGATGGGTCCTGGAGATCTCCAGGACGTGCTCGGGGACCTGCGCCACGAGGAGCACGCCGACCTGCTGGTGGGGCTCGGCCGGAGCGACGACGCCGCGGTCTATCGGGTGACCGACGACGTGGCCATCGTGGAGACGGTCGACTTCTTCCCGCCCATCGTGGACGATCCGTATCTCTTCGGGGCGATCGCGGCCGCGAACGCGATGTCCGACGTGTACGCGATGGGCGGGCAGGTGCTCTTCGCGCTCAACGTGGCGGGCTTCCCGCGCGAGCTGCCCAAGGCCGTCATCGCGGCCGTCTTCCGCGGCGGCGCGGACAAGGTGCGCGAGGCGGGCGGCGTCATCGCGGGTGGCCACACCGTCGTCGACGCCGAGCCCAAGTACGGCCTCTGCGTGACCGGCCGCGTGGACCCGCGGCGGATCCTGATCAAGGGCGGCCTCCGGGCGGGTCAGCGCGTCTTCCTCTCCAAGCCGCTCGGCACCGGGGTGATCGCGACCGCGGCCAAGAACGACAAATGCGAGTCCGCGGTCCTGGACGGCGCGGTGCAGAGCATGCTCCGGCTCAATCGCGTGGCGGCCTGGGTGGCGCAGGAGACGGGGGCCACCGGCGCCACCGACATCACCGGCTTCGGCCTCCTGGGGCACGCCAGCGAGATGGTCGAGGCCTCGAGCGCAGGCCTGACCATTCGAAGTCAAGACCTGCCGCTCTTACCGGGTGCGCGGCCGCTGGCGGAGCTGGGGGGCTGGAGCGGGGGCATGGGCCGAAACCGCCGCTACCTCGAAGAGGTCTTCGGGCGCCTCCGGATTGACCCGACCGTGCCGGACGCGATGGTCAATCTCCTCTGTGAGTCGGAGACCTCGGGCGGCCTCCTCTTTGCGGTCGACCGGGAGCGCGTGGCCGCAGTGCACGAAGGCTTCGCGCGCGCGGGCGAGCCCGTCTGGGAGATCGGAGAGGTGACCGCCGAGCCGCACCTCGCGCTGATCTAGGCGTGCTCAGGTAGGATCAACCGCTTCGAGCGCGGGCTTAGCCCGCGCAAGCTGTGCTCTTTGGGGGGAGGTTCGGAAGGGGGCATAGCCCCCCTCCGAGTCAGCGACTCGCGTCGGAGCGCTTCAGGAACGCGATCAGCTTCTGGCGGAGCTCGGCGGGCAGGTTGGTCTCGGGCTGTTCACGGAGCCGCCGGGCGGCGTTGACGGTGCCCTTGTAGGTATTGACGAAGGCCACGCAGGGCGGGCAACCGTCCAGATGCCACTCGAGCTGCGCGATCTGATCCTGGGGGAGCGCTCCGTCGATGTAGTCCGCGAGCAGCTCGACGCACTCCGGGCACCCGATCTCGCGCGACGCTCCGTCCATCTGTTCCCCCTCGTCGATGAGGCGATCACCTTGTAGCGAAACCTTAACACAGGGCCGGCCCGGAGCAAGTCCGTCTTTGGCGGCGCGGCAATTGCCTTGTCGCGACGCGCCGTGTAGGCTCATCGCAGCCATGGCCGCCCGGGTGGCCGTCCTCACGCCCTTCGCCTCGCCCTCGGTTCGTGGCAATGCCGTCACGGTCGACCGCATCGTGCGCGGCCTCCGGCGGCGCGGCATCGAGTTGCGCGTCTGGGATCTGTCGGTGGTGCCCGAGGGTGCGGTCGAGCACCAGATCACCCAGTTCGGTCCGGCGGTCGTTCACGCATTCCACGCCTTCCGCACCGGGCCCACCGCACTGCGGCTGGCGCGGCGTGCCGGCGTTCCGCTCCTGGTGACGGTGACGGGCACCGACGTCAACCAGGACCTCGTCGATCAGGATGCCGAGCCCATCGTCCGCCGGGTACTGGAAGGGGCCGGGGCGGTGAGCGTCTTCGACGAGTCGATGGCCGCCCTCATCACGGAGGCGCTGCCCGCGACGGCGGGTCGCCTCGTGGTGATCCCGCAGAGCGCGATATTCGAGGTGCCGGCCCCCGGCCACTGGCCCCCCATCGCCGCGCTCCAGCGGCTGCCCGGCCCCATCATCCTGTTCCCGGCCGGAATCCGGAAGGTGAAGCAGCCCGCGTTCCCGCTGGAGCCGCTCGATCGCCTGCGCGACCGGTATGCGACCCTCGAGCTGGTCTACGTGGGGCCGATCATCGACGCCGCGGAAGGCGAGTCCCTGCGCCGGCTCCTGTCCGGCTATCCGTGGGCGCGATACCTGGGCGCGGTGCCGCACAATCGCATGCCCGCGCTCCTCGAGCTGTCGGACGTGGTGCTCAACTGCTCGCTCTCCGAGGGCGGGATGGCCAACTCCGTGCTCGAGGCGCTCTCGCTCGGTCGGGCGGTGCTCGCCGCGGACATCGCGGGCAACCGATCACTCGTCGAGGACGCGATCACCGGTTTCCTGTTCGGCTCGGCAGAGGAGCTGGCCGCGAAGGCCGATCGCCTGCTGGGGGATCCCGACCTCCGCGCCCGGCTCGGAGTCGCGGGTCGAGAGCGCGTCAGCGCGCGCTTCGGCGCCGATCGCGAGACCGACGGCTACCTCGCGGCGTACATGCGATTGGCGCCGGGCCTCGGCTGACCGCGCGGCACGGTCTTTGCTGCCGCATCGAGTCAAGCGCGGCGCGCACCGCTTCCGAGTGCGTTTCGCGCGCGTTTCGGGTGTCGCGTGCGTGACGCTGAGTGAAATTCCGGCAGCGCTTCGCATCGGAGTGGTGAAAGAAGGGGCAAGTAGTTGACGGGGGTGGGGCGCCCCCCTATGATGAATCAATTCCAAGGCGGGAAAGGAGCCGTTCATGGCGCAGCCTCCCGTTTCTAACCAGTCCCAGGAGCAGCGAGTCCAGGAGTTCGTGAGCGCCCACCAAGCGCTGCGCGCAGAGGTCGGCAAGGTCATCGTCGGCCACAACGAGGTCGTCAGCGAGGTGCTGGTCGGTCTCTTCGCGGGCGGTCACGTGCTGCTGGAGGGCGTCCCCGGGCTCGGCAAGACACTCCTCATCAAGACCCTCGCGGAGAGCCTCGAGCTCTCGTTCTCCCGCATCCAGTTCACGCCCGACCTGATGCCGGGCGACATCATCGGTACCAACATCATCGTGGAAGACGCCCAGGCGCGAAAACACTTCCAGTTCCAGCGGGGGCCCATCTTCGGCCACATCCTGCTCGCCGACGAAGTGAACCGGGCCACCCCGAAGACGCAGTCCGCGCTGCTGGAGGGGATGCAGGAGGGGGCGGTCACCGTCTCGGGCCACTCGCATCCGCTGCCGCAGCCCTTCTTCGTGCTCGCCACCCAGAACCCCATCGAGATGGAAGGCACCTACCCGCTGCCGGAGGCGCAGCTCGACCGCTTCCTCTTCAAGCTGCGGGTCCGGTATCCGGCCCTCGAGGAGCTTACCGAGATTATCGACCGTACCACCCACGTGCGGCACGTCGAGGTCCGGCGTGTCCTGACCGGCTCCCAGGTCCTCGCCATGCGCGAGCTGGTGCGCGAGATCCCGATCGCCACCCACGTGCGGGACCTCGCGTCCTACATCGTGCTCGCCACCCATCCCCAGTGGGAGCGGGCCCCCGAATCGACCCGCCGGTTCATCCGTTACGGGGCGAGCCCGCGTGGCGCGCAGGCCCTGGTGCTGGGCGCGAAGGTCCGCGCGATCTCGGAAGGCCGCTTCAACGTCAGCGTGGAGGATCTCCGAGCCACCGCGCTGCCCGCGCTCCGGCACCGGCTGATCTTGAACTTCGAGGGCGAGGCGGAGGGCGTGGACGTGGACGACCTGATCCGCCAGACCGTCGAGGCCGCCGAGAGCATGACCGGTTCAGAGAAAGAGGTCTTCCTGAGATAGGCGAGAGGAGAGTCCGATGCCCGGTCTCACGGTGATCGAGCGGCTCGTCGCGAATGTCGCGCGGCAGATCCGCCTGCGACGCGCGGAATTTTACGGCCTGCGCGGCCTCTTGTGGGGCTCTGTGGCCGCAATGGTGCCGCTCGTGCTTAAGGAGCCGCTGGGGTTCTGGAGCTACGTGGGCGCCGCGATCCTCTTGCTCGCCGGCGCCGGGGCCGGCGCGCTACGGGGCTTCCTGCTGAAGCTGCCGCAGGCGGAGGTGGCGCGGCTCGCCGACCGCGGCCACGGACTTCAGGATCGGGTGAGCACCGCGCTCGAG
>Ga0114129_10005656_pt1 | contig 17691 bp, 15 predicted proteins | sample RhiMetdeltSRZDD1_FD_80071 | JGI IMG/M metagenome (GOLD analysis project Ga0114129, IMG submission 80071) | Populus rhizosphere microbial communities from Tennessee, USA - Rhizosphere MetaG P. deltoides SRZDD1 (version 2) (version 2) | ecosystem: Host-associated > Plants > Roots > Rhizosphere >...
CCGAAAACGTAGAACTGATTAAAGAGCATGCCAAAAAAGGAGGCTTCCCTGCAAATTCTATTGTTGAAATATCTGATATTATTAGTCCGGCCACTGCTGGTAACTGACCGTAACTGCCGATACTATGGCAATATAATTCTCTTAAGTAAATTTAACCGGGGGCTAAGGAAAGCAAGGTTCACTGTAAGGTGAGCCTTTGCTGTTATCCTTCTTAAGATTTCCATTGACGCACCGTCTGAAATAATCTTAAAAAAATAATTGCAAAAATGGAGGGGGGCTTGAACCAATGTTAATATCCTGGTATCTTGGTGCAAATGTTTCGAAGATAAATCCGTATGCTTATATAATAAAATCATGGAAACCGCAACCCAATACACAAAAAGGAAAAATTGTGATCGATATCTATGAAAATGTTTTTACCAGGCCAAAGAGAGTTTTTCATAAGATAGTGTTTGTTGATATACAGTAAAAGGACACGCTTTTACTCTAACGTTAAGATATGATAATAAATAAGTTGACTTTTAATAATGAATCTGAAATCAATTTTATCAGAGCCGATATTGTAGGTTAGTGCAAGCACTCCATACTCACTGACTATTTTGCCCAACAAAGTAAAAGATAGCCAACACCGCCACTACCACTAAAATGGCCAACACTACTTTACCTGCCGATACCGGTTTCTTACCATATATTTTACCGGTTTGGCCATTTACCAAAAAATGATAGTGTTTGCTTTTATATAAATAGGAGCAAACCCACAGGGGCAACAAAATGTGCTTATAGGTTTGATCGCTATAGGAAGTATTAACCTCAACATTACGATGGGTGTCTATACGGCATTGGTCTACACAGGCCTCATAAATGGCGCTATTCATCATTGCCTCAGCTCTCGAATACCCGTCGTTCACGGTAATATCGTATACATCTGCCTGAAAGCCAGACAAATAACGGGCATCGAAGTTTACCAGCTCTTCGAGATTGTAAGGAAAAATACTTTCGTATTCACTTTCATCTAATTCCTGGGTGCCGCCTATCAGAATATCGTCGAAGAAGTTTTCGTAAGTGCCAGACCGGTAGATCCACTCTGTTCTTTGCTCCTGCCTGGTAGTTTTGTTTCCGTTGGCGTCTTCCTCTTCTATTGTTTCATAGTAATGCCGGCCGCCATATCCGCTCCATTCGCTATAGGTTTGGGCATCATAGGTCCAGAAAGGAAGATAAGTTCCGTGAAGTGCGTCCTGCCGGGCAAACTGGCTAAGGTCGCGGGGCGCCCACCAGCCTTTACCCAGCCAGTTTTTAAAGATAGCTGCAGACTGTTGTTTATCGATCCTGAAAGGAATAATTCCCGATGGCTGTATGATGCGGGTTTTATAAGCTACCGGGTTCACCACCTCGAAGTTGCAAAAGCTACACACAAAGGTGGGCGTTTCAGAGTTGAAAGCTGTTTCTGATCCGCAGCGGGTGCATTTATATACCTGTTGTTCTATAACCACCGAAGGGTCGCCGCTTACCGACAATTGCTGCCGCAGGTTGTTTTCCCTGATATGATCGGTTCCTTTATCAATGGATACTTTAACACCACAATATTTACATTCGAGTTGTTGGTGTTCGGGGTTAAAATATAATTGAGCATTGCATCCCGAGCATGGAAATAGCTGCAGGGTATCTTTTTCTAATTTTTCCATAAGAAGGTTATCAGGGGCTTTTACAACTTGCCTAATATCTCAGCTTTCTTTTTGTTGAATTCTTCTTCAGTTAATATACCGGCTGTTTTCAATTCGCCCAGTTGCTTCAGCAGGTCAAGCATTTTTTGCTGATCATTACCGGCGGAAGTAGCGGTTGTTGGTTGCGTTGTTTGCTGCGATTGCATCATATTGGTTAATATAACACCTGCACCGATGCCCGCAGTGCCCGCAGCACCGGGATTTTCGGCCAGCTTTTCAAGGGCAATACCACTTTGCATCTGGTTAAACTGGTTCAGCTTATCGCCCAGCATTCCCAATTCGGTAGTTTTATCAAGCATCTTTTCTACTTCTTCGGGCAGACTCACATTCTCAATGTAAAATTTACCCAGTTCAATGCCCCAGATATCAAACTCAGCCTGGAATATAGGTTTCAGCCTTTCGCCTATTTCGGTAAAGTTAGCGGCCAGGTCCAGTACCGAAACACCGGCTTCGGCCAGTCCTTCGAACAGTTTGCTTACAATGGTATTACGCAGTTGTTCGCTTACCATATCTATGCGCACCCAGGGATTGGTGCCGGCAAATTCCTTGATAAATTTTTTCGGATCGGTTACGCGCATGGTATAGGTACCAAATGACCGCAAACGCACCTGCTTAAACTCCGGGTCGCGCATAATAATGGGATTAGAGGTGCCCCATTTCAGGTTGGTGAACTGTTTGGTGTTTACAAAAAACACATCTACTTTAAAAGGAGAATCGAACAGGTATTTCCACGACTTCAATGTAGTAGTAACCGGCATGTTTTGCGTGCTTAATTCATGCCGGCCGGGGTTGTACAAATCGCCAAACTCACCTTCGTTCATCAGCACAACCACCTGCGACTCCCGTACAGTTAGCTGAGCGCCGTTCATGATCTTGTTGCCCTTGTCGGGAAATTTATAAATAACCGTATCGGTGGTGTCATCTGTCCAGTCGATGACTTCTACAAATTCATTTTTAATAAAATCGAATAATCCCATATGACGTTGATTTCAGTATTTGCGGAAAAAAATGGTTGTTTATAATAAGTTAGTTAGTAGCAAAACCTGTTAAAATGTTACAATAGGTATGTATGCAGGGGTAAGATAATAAAATATGGAAATACGTTAAAGAAATATAATTAATTGATTTTGCACAGGGGGGGTATTTAAATTTTCAGTTTTTTGCCGCATCTTTATAGCAACCTTAAACGCCCATGCATACAAGAATTGCAGAAATTCAGTCTCATCTCCTGCACAATGACCTTTCATTAGCTGTACGAAGAATATTGGATGCGAGCCTTGATACGGCAGATATTTCATTGCTGAAAGAATCGATTGCTGTTAGTCAGGCATACCGGCAATATAAAGAAACGACAATACCGCCGGCATTCTTTGAATCGGCTAATAACCTGCTGAACAAAGTCAGCCAGGCTACTGAAAAATTTAGCTTTCAAACAAAACCCCTTGTCACTGCCAGGGAAATAAGCAAAACCTATCGCTCGGGAAATTTCAGCCTGCAGCCGATCAGTGTGCAAATAAATACCGGTGATGTGCTGGGCGTAGTAGGCGAAAACGGCAATGGAAAAACAACATTGCTTCGATGCATGGCGGGGCAACTGGCATTGGATTCGGGTGAATTGGATTTTGCTCAACTGCACAATCCCGATCATTACGATATAAAGCATCACCTTGCTTTTATACCGCAACGCATTCCCAAATGGTATGGGTTGTTGAAAGACAATCTGCATTTCTCTGCTGCCATATCGGGTGTAACAAATGAAGAAAATAATGTGATGGTGAACTTCATGCTCGAGCGGCTTGATTTAACACCCTATGCGCATCTTACCTGGACTCAGATCAGTAGCGGCTACCGCACACGATTTGAAATAGCCCGTATATTATTGCAAAAACCGAAACTGCTGATACTCGATGAACCACTGGCGAACCTCGACATCAATGCCCAGCAAAGTATTTTGACCGATCTGCGGTTTATGGCCAAATCGGTGCATAACCCCATGGGTATATTACTAAGTTCGCAACAGCTGCATGAAGTGGAAAAAATAGCCGATACGGTACTGCTTATTAAAAATGGTTCCTGCCTTTTCAGAACAGGTGAACAGGAAAAAGTGAACCACGCATTTGTGGTTGAACTTGAAACAGCCGCCGGCAGAGACACCTTACTGACCATTTTAAATAACGAGGGTGAGTTACAGTATAACGGAGGTTTCTATACTATTACTTCAAAAGAATTACCCGCGCAGGAAATTTTATCACGACTTGTTACTCAAAATATTTCCATTTCTTACTTCCGCGATATCACCCATTCAACCAAACGCTTCATATAATATTAAGTACCGATGAATATAAAAAGACCCCTGATGCCAGGGTTTTTGAAAAAAGCCGAACAAAAATTATTGCTGAATAAACCCGGTGCCTGGAGTGCATGCACCCACCTTGTTTTATATTATGGGTCGTTGTTCATTATATTACTGACAGCGCTTTGTTTTTTAGAGCCTTCCGATGTAAGGGATTATTCCACTACGGACCATTGGGTAGGCTTTGTATCTATCATTTGTGTGATCGCACTTACCCTGTGGCTGGTATACCTGCTTCGGTTCAATATATTTAAAAAGTATGGCCGTATTCATCCCTTGCATGGGCTTACTACTTTTATAATGTATTTTATTTCGGCCGGCATCATCGTATTGTTCACTTTTGTTCATCCGGTTGTTGAAAGTGTTCGGGCGAACCTGGCATATGGCAACGAAGAGATTGTGGAAGATATAAACGCCATTAACCTTAAAATATGTCAGCTTGAATATAACCAACTGAAGGTTCCCTGGGTTCACAACACTGTTGCTATTGTAAAAGTTAAACCTGCTATTCGTGACAGAAATTACGATGAAAACGGCGCTGAAGAGGCAACTGAAACAGATCCTGCCTATCCTTTTGCAAGGATTGATACGGCAGAATTTAGATTCAGGCGCGCTGTTACTGATAGCATAGTCAAATTGAACGACACCTTGTATGATCTGATTAAAACTCCAGACTATGCTTTTATTACCTCCGGTAAAACAGGCATGTATACGAAGCAGCATTTGCTGAGCCCATTTGAAATTTACAATAAGGTGCTCAGGAACCCGCAGCAGGGGATCGACAAAGCAAAAATCAGTAAAGAACTTGGTGTACTGCTTCATAAATACAATTATGAGGAAACTTTGGAATGGTATGTACAGAACATTGAAATAGAAAAATACGATGGTCCGTTTACGATAGTTCAAAAAAAGTATCACCTCGGTAATGTTGGCAATGGCATCAATAATATTGTTTCAAAAAAATATTACTGGTCTGAAGAAGATTTAGCCGCTTATTTAAGGATATTTTATTATGTAACATTGGTAGTCACGTTGCTGGTATTTATTTTCAGGCATACCACTGTAAAAACATTTTTTCTGTCGCTATTGACCGGTTTACTGCTGACTATTTTTACAGCGTTTGTGCTTTCGTTTTCACATGCCGGCGAACTATCCTTTTTTACCTGGTTGATAGTATACACAGTTTTATTTTTCCTCGGTTCACTCACGGCCTGGACAGTCAAAAAAAGAAATGTAATAACCGGCATAATGATAAATCTGTTTGTTTTTATCGTTCCGATATTCCCGATGCTTATTGCTTTGTGGTATGTTAAATGGAAAGCGGATCAGATTATTAATCAGGGTGGCCACCCTGATCATGAACAATTAGGGAAGTATGTATATTATGCAGAAATAGGAAGCGTTCTGTTATTATTGATACTGTTAGCTACCTACATCAGCAAAGTTTACCGCAGGTGGTATGCATTGCCGGAGGAATAGGAAACAAGTGCCATTTAAAAATCCCAAATCAATGTACATTCAGGAAATATCAATAGAAATTAAAACGAAAGTGAATAAGAACGAACTCGTTGGCGAGTTTAACAAAAAAAACAATTGCATGGTATTATGATTTCAAATGCGACAAATGCAAGATAGTATCAACCTTATCTATTAGTAATTGATAGTATGAAAATACTTTTTATAATAATCGGACTGATAATTAGCTTTTTTGCTTCTGCCCAGACTAATAATATCAAGATTAACAAAATCCGAAATATTGTTGCCCAAATAAACAAAGACTCAGGATATGCAATCGTAAAATTAGGTGCAGAAAATTGGTTGAAAGAAGTGCCTGACAATGGTGCAGCGCACGGTAGCATTGTCCAGACTATATAAGGGATTTGATTTTGGCATTACCCTATTCCTATAACGACAAAACAATAAAGGAGCAAATGGAGACCATGCTATCAGGCTCAAAATTTAAAAAATAAGAGGGCGGCTATCTCTACGAAAAATATCCCGACTTATACGCCTTCACATATTCCCCGTAATCATTCTTTACCTGCTTTGCATATTGATAAGCATAGTCAATTATTGGCTTGATCCAGTTGGTTTCATTACCAAATGCAATCAGCTCATCGGCATTGGCGGCGCCCTGGCGGCCGGAGCTTCTTAGCTGGGCAGAAGCTGTAAGCATAGCCATATTTTTTAGTACCTGCTCTATATCGGCGTATCTGTTGGCAAGGGTAACGAAATCGATCTTATCGGCTGTTGGCTGCATTTCCTTTATCACATACGAATCGTTGTTGAAGTTAGCTGTGCCCAGCAAAGCCGGTGAAATATTTTGCATGCGTTCCTGTAAGGCCACTATGCGTTCTGCCTCGGTTGTCCACACAGGTTGCTGATTGGGTAAATAGCGTTGAATAGCAGTCGGCAACGACTGCTTCATATCTATCAGCAGGAACTTGCCATTGGTATCCTGTTTTTCTACTAAAAAAATATAGCGTTTTACTCCAATGCTGCCCGTTCCGGCAATACGAAAACCGGCGTCGATAACGCGGTAGCGTTTATGATGATTGGCGCGTTCCGTTAACCACCGGTCTACATAATCGCACAATGCCGACTTTAATTGTTTATCAATTTTAAACGAACGTTTTTGATCTATGTGCAGCATCAGGTGGTCATCTTTTTTTATGGCGCGTTCACGGATCAGTTCTTTTTGCCTGCGCTTACATACTTTATCAAGAAAGGTCTTTACAATGCCGCTGGCTGTTTGCGGTTCAATATAACGGGCGCGGCCTTTGCTGAGGGTTGTTGCATAGGTTTTTATAAATAGTTCGCCCATAGTGATCATCTCTTTACGGTCTGCCTTCATTGTTGCAAGCGCAGTAAAAATGCTGCTAACCATACGGGCCAGTTCCCAGGTGGCGGGAGCGAGGGCGCCTTCATCAAAATCGGTGAGATCGAAATATACAAGCCGATTATCGCCTTTATAACTACCAAAATTTTCAAGGTGTAAATCGCCGCAAACCCAGGTAAGTGGCGAAGCCGGCATAACAGCGGCTTTCGAAAGGTCTTCATAAAACAAGTGAGCGGTTCCCCTGAAAAAACAAAATGGATTGTTAGCCATTATCCCATATTTGATGGCTGCATAAACAGGAATTCGGTTGCTGTTGAATTGTTGTATACGATCTGCTACAAACACCAGGGATTGATTTAGGAGTAAGATACAGCATTTTAATTCTATTTATTGGGTTTTGCGACACGACTTAGCGTTAACGGATAAATAACAAAGAAGAAGTATAAATTACCCGGCAAAGCCTTTTAAAACGAAAAACATCTTAAAACGAAAAACATCAAAGTGTATGAAAAAATTAATTTTAGCTGCAGGTCTTTTATTGGGTATGGCTGGCTTCAGCGTAGCACAAACAGCGCCCGCCAAAAAAGAACCAGCCAAAAAAGAAGTAAAACAAACTACTCCTGCTAAAAAACAGGAAGCTGCTCCCGCAAAAAAAGACGGTACGCCCGACATGCGTTACAAAACAAACAAAGCAGCGGCAGATACTACCAAAAAAATGAAAAAAGACGGTACGCCCGATATGCGCTATAAAGCAAATAAAAAGAAAAGTTAGCGCCTGGTAAATTTTGCCATCTGATAAAGATCATTAAAGGTTGCCTCCGTATAAAGGGCAACCTTTTTTATTAGCGGTCTGCCACATGGATGATCATGATGTACCTTTGTTTTCTTTTCACACTACCATGGATGCAGAAAACGCCGGCAGCAAAACTCATCGTAAGATCATTCATATTGATATGGATGCGTTTTATGCTTCTGTTGAGCAAAGAGATAATCCCGATTACCGGGGAAAAGCGATTGCGGTGGGCGGTTCGCCCGAAGGCCGGGGCGGGGTAGTGGCTACTGCCAGTTACGAAGCCCGGAAATATGGTGTGCGATCGGCCATGCCTTCAAAAAAAGCTTTGCAGCTTTGTCCGGGTATTATATTTATTTATCCGCGATTTGATGTGTATAAGCAGGTATCGGCACAGATCAGGGAAATTTTTCACCGGTATACAGATATTATTGAACCGCTTTCTTTGGATGAAGCCTATCTGGATGTAACAACCGATAAACAAGGCATTGGCTCGGCCATTGATATTGCAAAAAAAATTAAAGCAACCATTAAAGAAGAGGTAGGTTTAACCGCTTCTGCAGGCATTTCGATCAATAAGTTTGTTGCAAAGATCGCTTCGGATATGAACAAACCCGACGGACTTACTTTTATCGGTCCTTCGAAAATAGAATCGTTTGTTGAAAACCTTCCGGTTGAAAAATTTTTTGGCGTGGGCAAGGTAACGGCGCAAAAGATGAAGAGCATGGACCTGCATACAGGGGCCGATTTAAAAAAACTATCAGAGGCCGAAATGATCAGGCATTTTGGCAAAGCAGGCAGCTTTTATTTTAAAATTGTAAGAGGAATTGACGACAGGCCGGTAGAGCCCAACCAGGAAACCAAATCGGTGGGCGCTGAAGATACTTTTCAGCACGACCTGACCGAAATACTGGAAATGAATAACGAGCTTGTCAAAATTGCACAGGTGGTTCACAATCGCCTGGCGAAATACCAGCTTAAGGGCAGAACCATTACCATAAAAATAAAATTCAGCGATTTTAAACAGATCACCCGCAGCAGATCGTTTCAGCAACCGCTTAATGATGTGGAAACAATTACGAGCACAGCAATTGAACTGCTGGCAGCAACAGATTTGAACGATAAAAAAATTAGGCTGTTGGGTATTACGATTTCAAATTTTTCACAGCAATCTGGCAATGAAAATGGGTCGGGGCAGCTGGCGCTTTTTGATAATACCTGACATTCATTTATCATTGATTTCAATCCACACGGGCGCATGATCGCTTGTTTTTTCCCAGCCGCGAACATGGCGGTCAACACCGGCAGCTGTGAGGCGTTTGGCAATTTTAGGGCTCAGCAAAAAATGGTCGATGCGTAAGCCGGCATCACGGCCATAAGCATTGCGGAAGTAATCCCAAAACGTATATATCTTTTCTTTCGGGTATAGTTTCCTGATGGCGTCTGTCCAGCCCTGTTTCACAACCGTTGCAAAAGCTTCCCGTACTTCTGGTCTGAACAAGGCATCATCAACCCAGCGCTCGGGTTTATATACATCCAGGTTGGTAGGCATTACATTAAAGTCGCCGGTTAGTATCACAGGCATTTTCGATTCAAGCAGTTCAGCGGCATGCAATGTAAGGCGTTGGAACCAGCGCAATTTATAATCGAATTTAGGACCGGGGGCGGGATTGCCATTGGGCAAATACAAACAACCGATCACAAAATCATGCACCATGGCTTCAATATAACGGCTGTGCAAATCTTCAGGGTCACCCGGCAGCACCCGCCTGATTTCCTGTGGTTGTGCACCACGCGCCAGAATAGCTACGCCATTCCAGCTTTTTTGTCCGTGCCATATGGCATTATAGCCTGCATCGAGTATAGCTTTTTCGGGAAACTTTTCAGGCGGCGCTTTTAGCTCCTGCAAACAAACAACATCGGGCTTTGCTTCAGTGAGCCAGCGAAGCAACACCTGCAGGCGCCCGTTTACCCCATTCACATTATAGGTAGCTATTTTCATAATAAAGTTAAAATCTGGTTTACGTTTAGTAAATATAAAAATAAAGCCGTGCTTTACAGGGGCGAACTTGCCCGTATTTTCCTGGTTGTGTTTAGCCAAAAAGTTATGTATTTTATCGCTTCTATGCATCTTAACCCTAAAACCTATAACATGCGAACCTTTATTGTACTGCTTTTTACATTATTTCCGTTTTATAATTCTTTTAGCCAACAAACCGATTCAAGCGAAATTTTATTGAACCAGGGTATTGCTCTGCACGATAACAAGGACTATGAAGGCGCTATTAAAATTTATGATGAAATCATAAAAAGAGATCCCGGTTACTACATGGCCTGGTACGAAAAATCTTTATCGCTGTTAACGATGGGTAAGAATCAGGAATGTGTAGATATAAGTAAACAGATATTGAATCAGTTTCCAAACCATCGTGACATCAGAAAGGTTTATGTAAATTATGGGTCGGCGCTCGATGTATTGGGAAGACCTGACGAAGCAATTGCCATATATAGTGAAGGCATAAAAAAAATTCCTGGTTTTTACCTGTTGTATTTTAACCGGGGCATTACTGAATATGCGCAGAAAGATATTGAGAGTGCCGTCAGTGATTTTAAGCAATCTGTTGGTTTAAACCCCTTCCATGCCTCCTCGCATCAATACCTTGCCTATAGTGTGTATAATAAAAATAAAATAGCGGCGGTAATGTCGTTATCGACGTTTCTTTTAATAGAACCCGAAGGAGCAAGGGCTGAAAAGAATTTAAAAATCTTATTGAAATTATTATCGTCGAACGTTGAGCAAAAAGATGAAAAGAATATAACTATAAACCTATCGCCACAGGTATTGGATACAAAACAGCAGGGTGAAGATGATTTTCATATGGCAGAACTAACGATCAGCCTGCAAACCGCTAATGATTTTGGTGAAAAATCAAAAGGGCTGAATGATGTCGAAAAGCTCAAAGGCAAGCTCGAAACGCTGGCAATTATCAGCACAGAAACGAAAAAGTCTAAGCAGGGATTTTTCAGCCGGTTTTATATCCCGTTCCTGAAACAAATGAAGGACCACAATTACCTCGAAATCGCCTCATATATTATGTATTCTGCCGGCGGAGATGAAGCGTTAAACAAATGGCTGAAGGAAAACCAGGCAAAAGTTGAGGACTTTTACAAATGGCTAAAGGCCTATCAGTGGGCAAAAGAGGAATAACGATAAAACGTTGATAACTATCACAAATAATTATTTTCTTGCAAAAAATTTAAACCTGTATGCGAACCGTACTCCTGAGCCTTGGTATAGCTTTTATTGCCGCCTCCTGTGGATCGGCCGGAAATAAGGAACCTGAAACAGCAAAAAACAATACAGCCGAAAAACCAGCAACTGCACTGCAGGAAAGAACTATCGTGGATACATTAAATAACATTACCGATACCAGTTTTATCGTTGGTCAATACAAGCTCACTTTCAAAAAAACAGATAGTGTTGCCATCCCTGATCTGTATACTTCAAAGGGTACCAGGGAAACAGCTGAAGACGCTTTGCCGGCCGATGTGAAAAAGCACTTTAAACGTACCGGAAAAAAACTAACCCTGTTATTTGAGGACGGAAAGAACAAGACTTACACAGATGGCCCTGAAGACGAGGTGTATTTCACGTTCGACAGTTATTTGCCGGCCATTAATTACGGGGTTATCGAGGTAATTGAAGGGGCAGAAAGTGTAAGCTACCTGCTGGTAAATTTAAAAAACGGAAAGCAAAAAATAGTAATAGGCAAACCGGTAATTGCCAATTCGGGCAAACAAATAATCACGGCAAGTGAAGATCTGGAGGCCGCTTTCAGCAGCAATGGTTTTCAGATGCTCACAAAGCAGGCAGATTCGCTCGTTACCAATTTTACTTTTGAAGCAAATGGCTGGGGACCTGTTTCCCTAAAATGGCTTTCAGAAAATACGGTTGTTTTTAAAGTCGACCGTCAAATACATATTTTAGAAGGGGACCATGATCTTAAAGTGGAATATTATAAACTGACTATCGATCGCAATTAAATTCCTTTTAATTCAAACCGTTTGTAGCAATATCATTATCTTCATACAAACCATGATATGAAAAGAGTATTTCATCTTACAATAATTACGCTGTGTTTACTGTGCTATACAGGTTTTGCACAGGCGCAATCAAAAGGATGGATATCGTTGTTCGATGGTAAATCGCTCAACAACTGGAAGGTGGGTAATAACGCAGGCACCTTTACAGTTGAAAATGGAACGATCGTGGCGCATGGCGATGTTGCCCATTTATTTTATGACGGACCGGTGAACAATCATGAGTTTAAAAATTTTCATTTTAAGGCACAGGTGATGACAACCCCCGGCTCTAATTCAGGCATTTATTTTCATACTGCTTACCAGGAAGAAGGATGGCCTTCGAAAGGATATGAAGCGCAGGTAAATAACTCGCATACCGACTGGCGCCGTACCGGTAGTTTATATGCGGTTGATGATGTAAAAGATGTATTGGTGAAAGATAATGAATGGTTTACCGAAGAAATTATTGTTGAGGGTAAGCACATAACTATAAAGGTGAATGGCAAAACAGTGGTAAATTATACCGAGCCCGATAATATACCGCGGCCTGCCGATATGAAAGGCCGGCTGTTAGACAAAGGAACTTTCGCTTTACAGGGCCATGACCCAAAGAGTAAGGTATATTTTAAAAACCTGATGGTAAAAGTATTGCCCGATATCCACTCACACTAACTACTTTATAATTCAATCGCCTCATTATTGTTGCTAAACCTGATTTGCACCCATGCATTTTCAGGATAATATTATTTTTGCAAATAAGCTAAATTATTTCAGCTTCTATTTGCCCTGTACCAATATGCAACAGCAACAGTTTAGTGATGCAGAACTTCTACAATTTATAAAGCAAGACGATACGGCTGCATTTAAAATACTGTACGACCGGTATTGGGAAAGTTTGTATGTAAAAGCCTGCAGGCGGGTTGATAAAGATGAAGCAAAAGATATGGTTCAGGAGGTGATGACCACCCTGTGGCGCAGGCGTAATGAAATAGTTATCAAAGACGATAGCAGTATAGGCCGCTATTTGCACACGGCCATAAAATACCGTGTGATCAGCCACTATGCCTTCACGGCCGCTGAAATTCGTAACAACAACTTATTCGATGTATTGGAAAGTGAAGCGTATGTAAATACTATTGAAACCAGGGAGCTTGGCGAATTGCTTGAAAAAGCAATAAGCAGTCTGCCGGCACGTATGCAGCAGATTTTCAGAATGAGCAGGGAAGACGATTGTTCCATTGCCGACATTGCCCGGCAACTAAACCTTAGTGAACAGACCATAAAAAACCAACTAACCGGGGCACTCAAAAAGATCAGGGAATGGGTGAAATCAAACGACTATGGCGACTGGATGTTTATCGGCATCCTTTTATACTATTCTTCCAACTGATACGGCAAGGGGAATAAATCCTTCACATACTGCATTTTAGCTTCTTATGAATGCTCCCGGCGACCGGCTGTCACCGGCCGTAAATTTTTTTTTCATTTCGGATAGTACCAAACCTCAATTTTTCAGATACATAATAAAACACTGTCGTCTGGAGCGTAGGAACATAAAACAAATTCTGCAAAAATACCTTACCGGCCACCTGAGGCAGGAAGAAGCAACCGTGGTTGATAACTGGTATGATGCTTTTGAGCAGGAAACTCCTGTTCAGTTAACCGATACGGAAAGAGAAACTACCAGGCAGCAGATCTGGGAAAAAATAGTCCCTGATCTGGTTGTTGAAAAAAAGCAGTGGCGAATACCCATGTATGCAAAGGTAGCCTCGTGGGCTGCTATTGCAATAGGGGCCGTATTACTATTGTTCATGCTGAAGAACAATCTGTGGCGGAGCTCACAGGCTTCTGCATTTACCATCGTAACCACAAAAAATGGCGAAAGAAAAACCGTTACCATAGCAGATGGCAGCCGGCTTACACTAAACGCCGGCACCATCCTGCATGTACACAACGATTTTTCGCACACGCGAACAATTGACCTTGTTGATGGCGAAGTATTTTTTGATGTGCACCGCGATGAGAAACGGCCCTTTCAGGTGCATAGCAGCGGTTTAACGGTAACAGTGCTCGGCACTTCCTTCAACATTTCATCGTATGCAGGGCTAAAAAAGTTTAGCGCAGGGGTTGTAAGCGGCACCGTACGCGTACAAAAAGATACAGCTACGCTGAACATTTTGCACAAATCGCAGCAGCTTATTTATGATAAGGAACAGCATACCTATGCCACTACGGTAATCGATGAATCACTGCTGGCCTGGCGCGATGGCAAAGTAATACTGAATGATGTATTGTTCAGCGAAATGGCTGTATTAATGAAAAAGAATTTTGGGATTGATGTGTTCGCGGATGACAGCCGCATTTTAAATACAAAATATACAACTGAGCTGTTTACTTCCATGACGCCCGATGAAGTTATGGAAGTATTGGCAGCCATTCATAATCTTTCAATCAAAAAAGTGAATAACAGTTTCTATCTGGATCAAAAATAATTTTTTGACCAGGGCTTAACCATCTAACAATTTATATCATGAGAAAATTGCCTGCCATTAAAAGGAAAAAAACGGGTAAACATGCCCTGCTGTTTATTTTTTTACTAATCATTGAATCGGCCGTTATGCCTGTATTTGCAGGGGAAGGCCAGGTGCTTACATCAACCATTGTAACGGTGAAATTTAAAGGAGGCACGCTCAATGCCGCCATCACTGAAATACAAAAGGTCACCAAAGTATCTTTTGCCTACGACAGGCAATTGCTCGATTCGTATCAGGTTGCCCGCTTTGCGGTACAAAATGAAAGGCTTGAAAAAGTGTTGCAGCAATTGTTGCAGAACAAATCATTAAGCTATCGCGAAGTGACCAGGATCATCGTGATCAGCAAAAAACAGGATACCGAACAGCAGCCCTCACCGGTAAAAAAAGAAACACCGGTATCAGGAACTGTAACCGATGAAAATAATAAACCAATGGCCGGAGTAACTGTCGGCATCAATGGTTCTTCAACAATGACATCTACCGATGCCATGGGCCGGTATAAGATACTGGTCGAAAACGGAGAAGCGGTGTTGGTGTTTAGTTATGTCGGTTATAGCGACGAGCGGGTGCTTGTAGCTGGTAAAACCACCATTAATATACAGTTGAAACAGGGTGTAAATAAAGAACTGGCCGAAGTAGCGGTAGTAGGTTTTGGTGCGCAACGAAAAGTAAGTTTAGTGGGTGCCCAGTCAACCGTAAACGTGGCAGAGCTGCAGCAACCGGTAGCCAATGTAACAACCATGCTGGCCGGTCGCGTATCGGGTGTAGTAGGCGTGCAGCGTACAGGTGAGCCGGGCAAAAGCGGTGCAGATATCTGGATACGCGGTATCGCCACTTTTGGCGGCAACTCTTCCTCGCCGCTGATTTTGGTTGATGGCGTGGAGCGCAGCATTAATAATGTCGATCCCGAAGATATTGAATCGTTTACCATTTTAAAAGATGCATCGGGTACCGCCGTATATGGAGTACGTGGTGCCAATGGCGTTATTATAGTAAAAACCAAAACAGGTAAAGTAGGAAAGCCGCAGGTATTTTTTGATTATAATGAAGGCGTAAACACATTTACCAAAACCCCCGAAATGCTCGATGGCATATCGTACATGAACCTGGTGAATGAGGCCCGTACCACCCGCAACCAAAGCCCTTTGTATTCGGAAGATTATATCAATAAAACAAAAGCTGGTACCGAGCCGTTGCTTTATCCGAATGTAGACTGGATAGACGCCGTATTTAATAAAACAGGCCGCACGCGCAAAGCAAACCTGAATGCAAGCGGTGGTGTTGATAATGCACAGTATTACGTATCGCTCGGTTATTTCAACGAAAGCAGTTTTTTAAAAACAGATAACCTCGAACAATACAACTCATCATTAAAATACAACCGGTACAACGTTACCACCCGGCTGAACCTTAAACTTACCCGGTCAACCAAATTAGATGTAGGGTTGCAGGGGTACTTTTCAAATAAAAATGCGCCGTCGATGGACCCGTCGGTTATTTTCAGCAGTGCCATGGAAATACCACCGGTTGCTTATCCCATCACGTATCCCGGCGGGTATGTGCCCGGTGTAGCGCCCAATGGCGGTTCACGAAATCCGTATGCTGATCTTACTACACGCGGTTATAAAAATGAATTTAAGAACCAGTTATTCAGCAACCTGCGTATTACCCAGGACATCGGTTATTTTATAAAAGGCCTCAGCGCTTCGGCCATGTTTGCATTTGACAGTTATAACGAACATTTCATCAACAGAACAAAAAGAAAAGATACCTGGATCGTTGATCTTTCTGATCCGTATAAGGCAGATGGATCGTTGAATTTAAAACGTACCTGGACAACCAATCAGCCTTATCTCGGATATGATAGAAATAATGGCGGCAACCGCCACTTTTATACCGAGGCTTCTTTAAACTACGACAGAACATTTGGCCGGCACCGGGTAAGCGGTTTGGGTTTATTTTATTCGAGCGATAAAAGCAACGCGTTTGCCGGTGATTTTACTTCGTCGATACCCGAAAGAACGATCGGGTTGGCAGGCCGGACCACCTATTCATACGATGACCGGTATTTTGCAGAATTCAACTTTGGTTATAACGGATCTGAATTATTTGCTCCCGAAAACAGGTTCGGCTTTTTTCCGGCAGTAGGTTTGGGCTGGGTAGTATCGAACGAACATTTTTTTGAACCCCTGAAAAATGCCATCTCATTTCTAAAGCTGCGGTATTCGAATGGTAATACCGGCTTAGGGCTCATCAACGGCCGCCGCTTTGCTTATCTCACCATAGTTTCTGACGGCGCCTGGGGCTACGATTTCGGAAGGAACAGTACTACCAATTCAGGAGGTATTACTGTTTCGGATTATGCCACCAATGTAAAATGGTCTGAATCGAATAAACAGGATTTTGGTCTTGAGATCCGTTTATTAAACGATCAGGTGTCGTTAATGGTAGATATTTTTAAAGAACATCGTACCGGTATATTTCTGCAACGCCAGTCATCGGTGATCTTTATGGGATTACAAAAACCGCTTTGGGGCAATCTGGGCGTTGCCGATAACAAGGGCATCGATGCCACGCTTGAATACAATGCACGCATCGGACAGGTGAGATTGAACCTGCGTGGTAACATTACCTACAACCAGGACAAACTGATAGAAGACGATATGTTGCCGCAGGCTTATTCGTGGATGGAGCATAAAGGAAATAATATTCTTGCGCGTTATGGATATGTAGCCGAAAAATTATTTAAAGATCAAAAAGAAATTGATGAAAGCCCTGTGCCCGGCGACAGATCGAAAGTACTGCCCGGAGACATCAAATATAAAGACCTCAATGGCGATGGTGTAATTGATGCGTTTGATAAAACAAAGATCGGCCGGGGCGATGTGCCTTCGCTGGTATATGGATTTGGATTTAATATCAGCTATAAAAACTTTTCGGTGGGCGCCCTGTTTCAGGGTATAGATAATGTCGACAGAATGTTAACAGGTTCTGCTATTTTGCCTTTTAACAGCACCGATGGTTCAAATGCATACAGTATTGCAACCGACCGGTGGACTGAGCAAAACCAAAATCCCAACGCTTTTTATCCCAGGCTGGCTTATGGAAGCGATATGAATGCCAACAATACCCAGGCCAGTTCGTGGTGGGTAAAAGATGTGAGCTTCATGCGTTTAAAAACAGCACAGATAGCTTACAATTTGCCGGCTTCATTGCTAAGCAAAGTGGGTGTTAAAAATTCTTCGGTTTACCTGCAGGGCATCAACCTGCTTACTTTCAGCAATTTCAAATTGTGGGACCCCGAACTGAATACCGATAACGGCACTTCGTATCCTAATGTGCGGGTAATTGCTATGGGAGTGAATCTGAAA
>Ga0114129_10005657_pt1 | contig 17691 bp, 16 predicted proteins | sample RhiMetdeltSRZDD1_FD_80071 | JGI IMG/M metagenome (GOLD analysis project Ga0114129, IMG submission 80071) | Populus rhizosphere microbial communities from Tennessee, USA - Rhizosphere MetaG P. deltoides SRZDD1 (version 2) (version 2) | ecosystem: Host-associated > Plants > Roots > Rhizosphere >...
GCCGCGAGCGTGGCCCCTGCGGTCGTGCCCATGAACGCTCGGCGGCCGATCAGTCGCGAGACGATCATCTGCTCTACAGGCGTCAGGTTCATGTGTTGATTGGCCATGACAACACTCTAAAAAATGAGCTGGAACTCGGGCTTCATCAGTACGGCCCACAACAAGTCGGCGAGCCCCTCCGCGGATACGCGGCCAGGCCGAGTCGAATCGGCTAACGCGTCCAGTGCGATGGCCCGCTCGTCGGCGGATGGCGCACGTCCCAGGGCATACCAGTAGATGCGATCGACGACTTGTGTCGCCGTGCTCAGACGCGGACCAGGAGGCAAAGGCGTTCCGGGCGTTGGGGGAACGAGGCGATCCATATCCGGCTCGGTCCCGAAGATCAGGAAGCGGCCGAGGATCGTCTCGCCCTGGGCAAGCTTGGATGCGTTCTCGAGTCCGACCTCTCCGCGCAGCCTCGTAAACCCGCGGCCGGAGATGTCGTACGCGAGCCGTGACGGCGTCTTGACGCGCACTGCTGACGGGAATGTCGTGCCGTCGAGGATCACCGGACCGGACGCCGCGCGCAGGGCCGACTGGTCGAGCGGCGTAAGGTCGGTCAGTGAGGTGACCGCGCCGTTTCGTCCGACGAGCTCTCCGCGTGCCCACACTGCCTCGGCCTTGTCGGCGGCCGTCGAGTTTGCATCCTGCACGACGAGCCAGAAGCGTGTCGCACCGGAGACATCGACGTCAAACGGAGCGGGAGCGGTTCGCGCCGCCGGTGGTTCCCCCGCTCGGGCGCCGCGCGAATTGATCGGCGTGACGAACAAGGCAGTCGGAGGCGGGGGCAACTCCCCCAGCATATTTCGTGCTCCACGAAGCAGCCGGTTCGACAGCCGTTCGCCATTGACCAATTCGAGCGCTTGAAGCGTCGTCGCGACGGTGTTCCGCGTCGAGAACACCTGGTCGCGAATCGGTCGACCGAGCGCGCGCGCAAGCGAGCTGGCCGGCGTTTGCCATTCGCGCGTGTAGCGTCCGGGCGGCGGCCCCGCAGCGCCGCGCAGGGGGTTCGGCGCCGGCGGCTGATACACATTCCAGTCGCCCGTGATCGCGCCTATCGCATCGCCGAATTGCTCCGCCGTCAGCCGTCTGACTTCAGGACCGCGGAACACGTAACCACGCGGCTGTTCTCCGATCCGTGGCACGGCGCGCATCTGATAGGCCTTCGACGACACGATCGTCGCCATCAGCCGCTTCAGGTCGTAACCTCCATCGACGAAGTCACTCGCCAGCCAGTCGAGCAGTCCGGGACTCCACGGTACACCGTCCATCTCGTCGGGGTTTTCGACGATGCCGCGCCCGAGCAGGCGGTGCCACATGCGATTGACCATCGTCCTGGGCATACGGCCGTTGCGCGGATCGGTGAAGATGGCCGCCGCCGTGCGTCTCCGGTCGGGCAGCGAGCCAGACGGTGGCACGCGGTTCAGCTCGGGAAACAGGAACGCCGGCGTGGCATAGTCATCCTGCGCGGCATCGCAGCGATACAGCCGCAGGCGACCGCTTTCAGAGAAGAAGCTCGCGAGACCGTACGCGTCCTTCAACTGCCACTTGCTGATGAAGCTGTCGTGACACGAGTTGCATTTGAGATTGAGCCCGATGAAGATCTGCGCGCTGTTCTGCGCCGCCTGCATCGCCGGGGTCTGACTCGCATTTACTTCGCCGCGCCAATTGACGCCAATGAGGAATCCATCCGGATCTTCGGGAGCTGTTGGATTCAGGAGCTGCTCCATGAACCGGTTGTACGGAACGTTCCGGGTCAGCGCTGCAAACAACCAGGTGCTGATGCTCTTGCGGGATGACGTCTCCGAGTAGTAGTTGACGCCTTCATCATTCCGCAGAAGGTCGTTCCAGAACGAGATCCAGTGTTCGGCGTACTTGTCATTGTCCGCAAGAAGGCGCTCGACGAGTGCCGATCGCTTGTTTGGGTTCCTGTCTGCGAGAAACGTCTGAAGATCCTCTGGCGCGGGCAACAGACCCCAGATGTCGAGGTACGCCCGCCTGGCGAATACTGCGTCGCCGATCAGCTCCGGAGCCGGACTACCGTGCTCACCGAGATACGTGGCGACGAACCGATCGACGGGTGTCGTCCAGTCTTGCCACACAACATCGGGTACCGCAGGACGCTCGAGCGCGAGCGGTGCTTCCCACTTTGGCTTTGCCGCTGCTGAAGTGATCGTTTCCCGAGCGCCTTCGTCAATCCAGGCGCGGATCGTCATGATCTCGCCGGCAGAGAGCGGCGGTCTGCCCAGCGGCATCGGCGGCGGCGTGTCGCCCGTGATGCGCCGCACGAGGAGACTTCCCGCCGAGTCGCCGGGGCGAACGGCCGCACCGCTGCGGCCCCCTTCGAGAGCGTCGGTGTAAGAGGCGAGCGACAATCCGCCTGAACGGCGTTCGGCGCTGTGGCAGCTCAGACACTTCGCCGCAAGAATCGTGTGGACCCGCTGCTGATAATCGATCGTCGCAGGCGGTTCGGGCTGTGCGACGGCCCACAGGGTACCGACCCACAGACACGCAGCCGTCGCAAGAACCAACCTCTTCATCCTCACTCCTGCGGTCTTCGTGTCGGGGGCGTGGGAGCAGCCGTCGGCAGGTTCTTCAACAGCAACGGGTAGACGTATCCCGCGGGCAGCACGCGGTCGGGGTCCGGGCGGACACTCAGGTACGTCACGTGATCGGTGATCTGACTCCAGCCGTGCGCGACCTGATTCGGGATGATGATGATGTCCCCCTCATGGACGACGCGGCTGTAGGCCCCGGGGCCCGCAGTACCGCCGCCGCTCGGGCCGTTCATGACGTTCGGAATGCCGGTGCTCGCGCGCTTGTTCTCGATCACCCCGCCGGTCGTCAGGACACCCGACCCCGACACGATGATGTAGGTTTCCGGCGTGTAGTCGTGGTAGATGACCGGGATCGGGTCGCCGGGCTTGTCGTTGGTGGGGCCGCGATGGATGATGCCGACCCCTAAGTTGTATTTGCCCATGTCAACGACGCGCAGCTGCCGGTCCGGCGGGCTCGGCGGCGCGTTTTTCAGCACGTTGTCGATCTCCGCCTTCGTGATGTCGAAGGCGATCGTCGGCGCCGCTCCGTTCTGCGCCACCGCCGCGGTCGGGGACGCCAGGAACGCCATCAGGATGACCAGGACGCTCAGGATGCTCTTGTTCATGATCTTCCTCCGGGACGTTGATGATTGGCGACGCCATTGTATCGAGAAGCCGTTGTAAACTCTTGCGTCGTTTTGAGCGCCGCCGCAGGAGGGCTGACATGAGACGAACGCTTGCGCTGCTGATGTCGACACTGCTGGTTCTGTCGTGGTCGTCAAAGGCCTCGGCGCAGCTCGCCGCCGCCAAAGAGGGTCCGATCGTGTACGGGCATCATCACCTGAACACGACGAACATCGAGGCACACAAGAAGTTCTTCGTCGAGACGCTCGGCGGGAAAGTGGTGAAGATCGGCACCAACAACACCGAGGTGGTCGAATTCCCCAACGTGCTCATCTTCTTCCGTTCGACGCAGGCGCCGACGGGCGGCAGCAGGGGGACCACCGTCAACCACATCGGCTTCTCCGTGCCGAATCTCCGTCAAGTCGTGGACAAGATCAAAGCGAACGGCTTTCAGATGATCACGAACACCGAGTCGCCTGGGCGCGAAGTGAAGGACGACATTGCCGGTCCGCTCCAACCCGGCGGCGCGTCAATCGCGTTTGCCCTGGCCCCGGACGATCTGAAGGTCGAGCTCGTCGAGGCGAAACAGCAGACGATCCCGATCGCGCTGCACCACGTACACTTCTTCAACCCGAAAAACACAGACATGCAGGCGTGGTACGTGAAGACCTTCGGCGCCGCGGCGCGGACGGGAGGCCCCTTCCCCTCTGCAACGCTGCCCGGCGTGGCGCTGAACTTCTCTCCGTCGACCGATCCTGTCGTCGGCACGCAGGGCCGTGCGCTCGATCACGTCGGATTCGAAGTGAAGAACCTCGAGGCGTTCTGCAAGAAGCTCGAGGCCGACGGTATCAAGTTCGCCGTGCCCTACAGAACGGTACCGGCATTGGGGATCGCGATCGCATTCATCACGGATCCGTGGGGCACCTACATCGAGATGACGGAGGGCTTGGACAAGGTGCCGTAATCAGGGCGTGGGTGCAGTCAAGGAGACCCTAGAAACGGTTGAGGCCTTTCGATTTCCACAGCGGCGTCGCTTCAGGCCGCGTGATGTAGCGGATGAAGGCGAGCGATTCGTCGGTCTGTGAGGATCGTGCCGAGACCGCCGTCGACATGTCGATCCACGCCGCGAGCTCGCGCGGAAGCGGACCCACGAGCTCGATCTCCTTGTAAGGAAGAATCTCGCAAATCGCCTGGAGCGCCATGTCGCCTTCGCCGCGGGCCAGCGCCTGCCCGCCCTCGCCTCTCGTGCTCACCGGGCTGTTCACGCCGGCAAACTCCGGACGCTTGATCACGTTCTGCTCGATCACTCTCGCCACCATGCTGCCGCCGGCAGGATTCGAGCGCATGACTGCCTTCGCGCTTCGGAGCGCCGCTGCCAGCTTCTCCACCGTCGAAATGTCGGGATGCGGCTTTCCAGCCGGGACGGCGAGGCCCATTTCGGAGCGTCCGAGTGGCGTGAAGCTCCCAGGCTTGATCCCGCCGTCCAGCGACAGCGTGCTCATGAGCTCGAATGGGAGGAAGATGACGTCGGGCGCGGGCGTCACGGTCTTGATGTCGTTGACGATGCGCCCCATGCCGCTCGAGGTGACGGTGACCTTGGTCCCCGTCTCCTTCGTGAACGCCGCCGCAAGATCGAGCAATCCGGCGTTATAGACAACGCCCGGACTGATCACCCGGATTTCTCGGACGTTTACCTGATGGTTCGGCGCGAGAAAGACGGCGAGCAGGGCGGAAAGGCAGATGGCGCGCATCGTTCAATCCTTGAGGTCGAGGCCGAGCCGAAGCGAGCCAGAGTGTATTCCGACGGCGCGAACCTGCCAAACGACGGGACGATCTCACTGTGGCGGACTTTCGACAACCTCAGCTGTTGTTGATCGTGACAAACGTCCGCCGTCCCTCTACGATCGCTCGCCGTGCCTCGTCGTCGTTCGAGGCGATTGCCTTCCGGGTTGGCCGCCGAATCAGCGGCGTCGAAGTCGGTCCCCGTGCGTGTGCTGTCGTGCCCGAAGTGTCAGTCGCTCGACGTCAAGGTTGCGGCGCGGCTTCAAGCGCTGACGGTCTGCACCTGTTATAGTTGCAGCACCGAGTTCACGATCACCGATCCTCGCTCTTAGTCGCGCCGACGATTCCGCTCGCCGCCTCTTCCTGTTGCCCCGCATTGAGCCGCCAGATCCACCCGGCCACGCCGACGGCCGCCACACCCATCGCGCCACGGCGCAACCATCGGCCCACCGTGGAGCTCTTCGGTTCCTGGGTAAGCAGCTCGCGATACGTCTCGGCCGCTGGCGATGTCGCCGCGGACCGCGGCCGCGCGCGCCGCTCCGGCACGGGCAGCCAGCGGCTGATGTAGGCGAACGATTCCGAGCTGCAAATCGGGCAGGTCTGCGCGTCGTGGACCTCGTCGCAATCAAGACAGAGGCGCGCCACATGGAGCTGCATCGCACCAGTGTACAACGTGTCCGCTGACGGTTCTGTCATCCGCGTTTCGGTACCGTCAGCGTCGGAGCCACGCCGGTCGCGCAAATGCTCGAGTACGCTCAACATCTCGCGCCCTGTCCCGAGGCATGCCGTTTGCCCCAGATACCCTCACCGAGGTGTCTAGATGGACACATTTTTTGTTCGAAAGCAGATCATCATCGGCGGCGTTCTACTGGCCGTGCTCGAAATGAGCATGATTCTCGTCAAGGCGTTCAGCCACTGAACTCGCGCTCGCACGTTCTGGTCAGACGCAGGCTATCGCCGACGCTGCCGCGTCGGGCGGCGACGGCGATAGCCGCGTAACCTCCTTCGGTCTTCAGGCGTCAGTCATCAACCTTCAGCCGTCAGACGTCAGCGTGCGGAAATTTGTCGGTGAATATTTCGTGCGGACTGACGACTGAGGCTGACGACTGAGACTGACGACTGAGACTGTCGACTGAGGACTGACGATTGAAGACTGACGACTGACGACTGACGACTGATTTCAGTCGTTGGAGAACAACCAGCCGTCGGTCCACCACCGCCGGCGCTCGTTCGCGCGTGGAAGCTGTCGTCTGTCGCGACGCCCGCGGCGATCGGGGCTGAAGCCGACGAATGACCACCCTGTGTGGGTCAGCAGGGTCTCCATGTCGGATTGAAATTTCATCGCAGCCGCCGCGTCGCGAAACGCGAACGTGCGGACCGTGGCGTTCAAGACGACTTTCAGCGCGCATCCGCCGGACTGCCGTGGGTGAACGATCGTCAGCTCGTCCTCGGCCCGTGCAAAGGTCCACGTTGGATCGCTGCTGAAGGATTCCGAGGGCCCTTCCTCAGCGTGGGGTTTGACCTGTCCGACGTCACTTCCATCCAGCTCGTGCACGCCGGACATATCGGCACTCCAGCTGAGGCTGCATAGATGAAAATGTGTGCAGCTACCGCTTCCTTCGAGCCTGGTCGATGACGGTTGCCGCGAAGACCAGGCGGAGCTTCGCGGAGTCGCTTCCGTTTGCGGCCTCGTCGCGACTTTTGGGCGCGACCACCCACGCCAGGGCGATACTGAACACGTAGAGACCGATCATCGGCGCCGCCACAAGGGCCTGGTTCCAGGGACTGCCGTCCGGCGTGAGGATCGCCGCGAGGATGAAGATGACGAGCACCGCGTACTTCAGGTGCTGCCAGAGAACCCGCGCAGTGACCAGCCGCATCTTGGCGAGGAAGAAGACGACCGTCGGAATCTGAAAGACCACGATCATGCCGATCATCATCTTCATGTACAGATCGACCGTGTCCTCCACACCAGGCATGAACTTCATGCGCGGCGAGTTGAAGGCGCCGTAGAATTTCATCAGCCCCGGAAACAGCACGTACTGGCTGAACAGCGCGCCGCCGACGCTGCCGGCCGACGTCAACACGACGAACGGAACGACGAACTTCTTTTCGTTGGCGTAGAGCGCGGGCGCGATGAACCGCCACACCTGATGCATCACGAACGGCGCGGCGAGCAGGAACCCTCCAATCAACGAGATGTTCAGATAGAACGAGAAGCCTTCGCCGGGCCGGATGAAGACCAGCGAGCTCCCCGGCGGCAGCGACTTCATGATCGGATCGAGCACGATGTCGGCGAGGCGATCGTAGAAGACGAAAGCGACGAGCATGCCGATGCCGATTGCGACGCACGAACGGATGATGCGGGAGCGGAGCTCGTCGAGATGCTCCAGAAACCCCATCTTCGCCTCGCGAGCGTCATCGTCCCGCGGCGCAGCAGGAAGCCGGATTGGGCGCGGGGCCATGACGCGCATTCTAGCCGACATCGGCCACAGTCACGCCGTTGTCATGGGCGCCTGCTACAGTCGTCCAAAAAAGGAGGCGATTATCGAAATGAGCTCAGGAACACCGCTCGGTGACGTGGGTCGTGCACAGGATGCGACGCTGCCGCAGCTTTTCGAGCACGGTGAATACGCGATCGAGTGGGGCACCGTCGCCACGGCGCATCGCACGGTGTTATTGGAAGGGCGGCGACAGGCCACTGAAATGGCAATTGCGATGCTGAAGCCGCACCTGAACGGACCGCTCGTGTGCAGGCGACCGGGCGAGGCGCTCGCCCTCGACGCCGAGCCTCCTCGCACACTTATCCTCGAAGATATCGCGACGTTGAATGCGGATGAACAAAAGGCGCTGCGGTGCTGGTTGAGCGATATCAGCCGGCCTGCGCAGGTCGTGTCGACCGCCTCCCATCCGCTCTTCCCGCTCGTCGAGCGTGGGATGTTCGACGAGAATCTGTATTACCGGCTGAACGTCATGCTGCTGCGCCTGGAGGAAGCGTAGCCCGCGAGTCGCGCAGCCCTTTAGGGCCGCCGGCGGAGGCGGGAAGGCCCGCGCTACAAGACGCCGGTAGATCCGACGCCCTGCTTCAACGCGCTGGCAAGGTTGTTCAACGCCAGCTCCAGGGTCTTCCGCGACGTCGCGATGTTCATCCGCATGTGATTCGCGCCGCCGACGCCGTACGACGCGCCCTGGTTCAGGTGAACCTTCGCAATTTTCACGAAGTGCCGCTCGACCATCTGCTCCGGCGTGAGGGGCTTGGCCGTCGCCGCCTGCGCCTTGCTGGCTTCACCAGCGAGCGCCTTCGCATTGATCTTGTCGGCCACTGCGGTGACATCGAGCCACGACAAGTACGTCCCCTGCGGCTTGACAACCTTGATCATCGGAATGTTCGCGCGCACGAACTGCTCGACGTAGTCGTGGTTGCCGTCGATGTAATCGACGCACTGATTCAACCACTCTTCGCCGCCGGCGTACGCCGCCTTGCTCGCGATCATCCCCATCGTCGTCAGATCGGCGCGATTGTGGGTCTTGACGCGATTGATGTAATCCATGTTGTCCGAGAAGAACCAGGCGCACTTCATCGCAGCCAGGCCGAACGACTTGCTGGCCGCCTTGAAGGTGATGCTGTTGTTGACCACCGCCTTGTTCGGCAGGCTCGCGAACGGCGTGTACTTGTTGCCCTTCGTGACGAAATCGCAGTGGATCTCATCGGCGAGCACGACCACGCGACGACGGAGGCAGATCTCGCCGAGGCGCATGAGATCGTCCGGCGACCAGCAATTGCCGGTCGGATTCTGCGGATTGCAGAGAATGAACGCATTGGTGTCGTGGCTGATCCGCCGCTCGAAATCGTCGAAGTCGAGTGCGTAGCGTCCGTTCACCAGCTTCAGCGGATTCTCTTCGGGAATGGTGCGCGTGTAGGTGAGGTCTCCGTAGAAACCGTTGTAGGTCGGCGTGTTCAGGAGGACCTTGCTCCCGGGAGGACAGAAGGCCTTGATCGCCGCGATGAGTCCCGGATGCACGCCGGTCGTGAGGACGATCGAATCGAGATTGACGTCGATGCCATGCCGCTTCTTGTTCCACGCGACGATCGATTCCGTGAACGAGCGCACGGCCGAGCCACCCATGTCGAGGTAGCCCCAGTTCTCGTGCTGCATGCGCTCCATCAGCGACTTGGTGATGACGGGGGCGACACGGAAATCCATGTCCGCGATGCCCATCCCAACCAGAACGCTGTCTTTCCCGTACACGCGGATCTGCTGATCGTATTTGGTCGAATCGGTGCCGAACCGGTTGTAGGGGGTATCGAAATCGTACTTGCCGTTCCCCGGCTCGGCAGTCGGGCCGCCGGTCGCCGCCGCGAGCACCGAGGCGCCCGGGCCAACCGCGCCCGCCGCACCGGCCACCGCGGTCATTCCGACATTCCTGAGGAAGGATCTGCGATTCAGCCCGTCATGTTGTGACATGCGTGTGCCCCCTGAATGCCGATTTGGCCCGACCAGGACGAAGTGGATCCTACACCCGTCCTGTCTCGAAATGACCGGATTTTCAGCCGCTCACTGGTTGACGGCGTGCAGTCGGCGAGCGGTGTGAACGGGCTGGTCCAGCGTCTCGAGGTATTCGGCGCCGTCCGCGGTAATCACGAGCAGTGAATTGTCGGCCCGCTGCAGGTACTTCTTCTGAACCAGATACCAGACGGTGAACTCGATGTGCTCGCGAGGCCGTCCGGTCAGCTTTTCGAGATCGATCAGAAACACCCCCGGCGCCTCCGGCTCGAGACGTCGCTTCGAGTAGAGGACGTCGAGCACCGTCGCCCGCAGCGCGCGCTCCGCCGAGAAGTCGTTGTCGGCCTCGGCCGCCCGGGCGACAAGACGCCAGCGATCCTTCTGCTGACGCTCGTGCACGAGGTCGTATTGCGCGCGGAGCTTGGGATCGCTGAGGACGCGGTATGCCTCGGTAACGAGCCGGAAGCGGCCCTCGTTGCCGGTCTCGGTGTTGTCGGGATGAAAGCGCTGGGCAAACAACCGGTACACGCGGTGAACCGTCTCGGGCTCGGCGTTCACGCTGATCTGCAGCGCCTCGTAGTAATCGACCGGCGATTCCTGGTCCATGACCCCCGCGCGTGCAAAGAGCGCACCTCCGCATTTCACTGACGGAAACCGCCATTGGGGCGTGTCGTTCAGACGAAAATCGCACTTGAAATCACAGAAAGGTCGGGTGGGTCGGATAGGTCGAGGGGGTCACGAGACGTCGGAAAGTTCCTTGATCAAATCGGCGTGAGAGGAAAACCGGTATCCTAACGGCCTGATGCTTCGACCCGCGGCCGCGCTCCTGCTCCTGCTGCTGGCCGCGCCGGCGGCGGACGCTCCCGACCCCGAAGGCTGGTCGCGATTCCGCGGGCCCAACGGATCCGGCATCTCGACCAGCTCGCGCGTTCCGGCCGAATTCGGCCCCGAGAAGAACCTCGTCTGGAAAACGCCGCTGCCCTTCGGCCACTCGTCGCCCGCGCTCACGCGCGATCGGATCTTCCTCACGGCGGCGCGCGCCGAGCGGCTCGTGACGATCTGCCTGGAGCGCCGAACCGGAAAGGTCCTCTGGGAGCGTGAGGCGCCGCGCGCGCGGACCGAAAAACTCGACAGCCGCAACGGTCCAGCCGCGCCGACACCGGCCACCGATGGCGCGAACGTCTACGTCTTCTTCGCCGACTTCGGGTTGATCTCGTACGACATGGACGGCCGCGAGCGCTGGCGGCTGCCGCTTGGCCCCTTCAACAATCTGTACGGCATGGGTGCGTCGCCGGTCCTCGTGCGCGACCTCGTCGTGCTTCCCTGCGATCAGAACACCGGCTCGTTCCTCATCGCCGTCAACCAGGATGACGGCCGCGTCCGATGGCGCACTGCAAGACCCGAAGCGCACAGCGGACACTCGACCCCGATCCTGTACACGCCGCCCGGCGGCGCGACGCAGATCATCCTGCCAGGATCGTTCCTGCTGACGGCCTATGCGATCGAGAATGGCGACAAGATCTGGTGGGTGCGCGGCCTGTCGTTCGAGCTGAAGTCGACGCCCGTCGTCAGCGGCGACACGCTCTTCATCAACGGCTTCGGGTCGGCGGAGAACCAGCCGGGTGCGCAGCCGACGATCGCGCCGTTCGAGGAAATCCGGAAGCAGTACGCCGACGCGCACGGCAAGGTGGCGCTGGCGGATCTCCCGAACGGCAAGGCGCGTTTCTGGATCGATCTGGACGGAGACGGCGTGGTATCCGCGTCCGAATGGGACTACTACCGCGCAGCGATGGCGAGCGAGAACGGCATGCTGGCGATCCGGCTTGGCGGCCGGGGCGACGTCACGGATACCAACGTGCGCTGGAAGTATCACAAAGCGGTGCCGCAGCTGCCCTCGCCGCTGCTGTACCGCAACGTGCTCTACATGGTGAACGATGGCGGCATCGTCACCACGCTGCATCCCGAGACGGGCGCCGAGCTTGGGCAAGGCCGGCTGAAAGGCGCCATCGATCACTACTACGCGTCGCCGGTGGCAGCCGACGGGAAGATCTTCATGCTGAGCGAGACCGGCAAGGTCGTCGTTCTCGAGCCGGGCAGCGGCCTCGAACCCGTCGTCGTCAACAATCTCGACGACGACATCTACGCGACGCCGGCGATCTCGGACGGCAAGCTCTACGTCCGCACGCGCGGCGCCTTGTACTGTTTCGGCTTCCCCGGTTGACCCGTCCTTCGTACTTCAGACTTCAGACTTCAGACTTCAAACTTTCCCTATTGCTAATCTGCAAATCCCAGCCGTCCGGATCCTTCACATGGAAGCTCTTGAAGTTCTCCCCCACCATGTCGGGTCTTGGCTTCAGACCGCGGCGCTCGAGCTCCGCCTTCACCTTCTCGGTGTCCCACGGCTGCACGCCCCACGAGATGTGGTTGATGACACCGGTGATGGGGGCCTGCGCCGCCTGGCCGCCGCCGGCGGACGCGCCGTTCGTGGCCGGCTGCCGGCTATTCCGAATGATGATCTGCCCGACCTCACCGATCTTCAGCGTGCACTGGTTGTTGCCGTTGTCGTTGCGGATCTCCCAGCCCATCAGATCACGGTAGAACGCGGTGCTCTTCCGGTAGTCCGAGACGGCGTACGAGATGTGATCCAGCCACACCGTCTTCCACGGCGCGGGTCCGCTCGGCGGCGGGATGCTCGGCTTGTCCTGGGCGACAACCGTTGCGGCCGGCACCGCTGTGGCCGCCGCCATCGCCAGGCTCTGAATGAGCTGCCGGCGCGTCATCTTTCCGTCTTCGAACTCCTTGAGCAATCCGGCAATCACGCTTTCCATCGTTTCCTCCATCCACGCTATTGAGATGAGGCCGCAGTCGCCGCCGAGTGTTGCACCTTCCCGCCGACGATCGTGTAGACGATTCGCGCCGTCGGAATCTGATCCTCAGGGATCGTCATGATGTCCTTCGAGAACACGGTGACGTCGGCAAGCTTGCCTACTGCGAGCGACCCTTTGATCGACTCGTCGAAGCCGGCATAGGCAGCGTTCACCGTATAGGAGCGCAGCGCTTCGCCCCGCGTCATGCGCTGCTCCGGAAAGAAGATCGAGCCGTCCTTCACCTTGCGCGACACCGACGCATAGAACGATGCAATCGGGTCGATGTCCTCGACCGGCGCATCGGTCCCGTTGGCAACGACCGCGCCGGACTTCATCAGCTTCTGCCAGGCATACGCGCCCTCCTCGGCGCGCTTCGGCCCGAGCCGGGCGAGCACGTACGGCGCATCGGAGGTGCAATGAATGCCCTGCATCGAGGCGATGACCCCGAGCTGCCCGAAGCGCGGGATGTCCGGTGCGCTGATGTGCTGCGCGTGCTCGACCCGCCACCGGAGCGCTTTGCCGCTCTTCTCCGGATGCCGCCTGAAAGCCTCTTCGTAGATGTTGAGCGTCTCGCGATTGCCGCGATCGCCGATGGCGTGAACGGCCATCTGATAGTCGTTCTTGATCGCGAGCTCCGCGATCATCCGGACATCGTCCAGCGAATCGGTCAGCATCCCGCTCGTCGTCGTCAGATCGCTGTAGGGCTCGAGCATCCAGGCGCCGCGCGAGCCGAGCGCGCCGTCGATCGCCCGCTTGGTCGCGCGAACCGTGAACCGCTTGTCGCCGTAATTGACGACGCGGTATTTCGGCATGTCGGCGGCGAGCTTGCCCGCCTCTTCGCGCAGCATCATCCAGACCCGCAATGGCAGCTTCCCTTCGTCCACGACCTTCTTCATCACGTCGATCGTGGAGGGCGGCGAGCCGGCGTCATGAACGGTTGTGAGTCCCTTCGACAGCGCCTCCTGCGAGGCGAGCGCGATGACCTGACGGAGATCGGCCTCCACCTGCGCCGGCGTGCGCGTCGCACGGTCGCGCGCCAGCGCGTTGGAGATGAGCGACTGCGCCCGCTCGTTGAAGAGACCCGTGGGGTTTCCCCCTTTGTCCTTCAGGATCTGACCGCCCGCAGGATCGGGCGTGGCCTTCTGGACTTCGGCGATCTTCATCGCCAGCGCGTTGGCGAATCCGGCGTGGCCGCTCGCGTGCGTCAACCACACCGGATTGTTCGGCGAGACGCGGCTCAGCGCCTCGTGCAGCGGAAACCCGTCGACGTTCGGTGACGGGACGGCGGACCATTTCTCCTGGTGCCAGCCGCGGCCGAGAATCCATTCCCCCGGCCTCGCCTTCCGCGCCGCTTCGCCGACCATCCGGACGATGTCGTCCCAGTTCGCCGCGGTGGCGAGCTTGAGATTCCGCGCCGCCTCTCCGACGCCGGTGAAGTGAATGTGCGCGTCGATCAAACCCGGAGTGGCCAGCGCACCCTTGAGATCGATCACTTTCGTGTTCGGCCCGATATAGCGCTGCATCTCCGGGTCCGAGCCAAGCGCCACGATCGTGTCGCCGTTCGCCGCCAGTGCCTGGACCTCGGGCCGCGCGTCGTCGACGGTGACGATTTTGCCGCCGCGTAGCACCAGGTCGGCGGGCTTTACAGCGCTCGGCGCCTGTCCGGCCGTCAACGGCGCAACGGCGAGCAGCAACGCAGCAACCCCGGCGAACCTGTTTCCGGTACGCATCAGCCCTCCCCACAAAATAAAAAGGGCCGCCTCGCGCATCGCGAAGCGGCCCATCACGAGTCATGCAGTCACTAACTCACCAATCAGCAGGACACACACCTGTGGCTGTTCTTCGACCCGAGCTTCTCGAGGAGCGTCACGGTGGCCGGGAATGGCGACACACGCTGCACGGGGCCGTTCGCCATGTCGGCCACGGTCTGGCCGCTGCGCGCAACGGCCTTGACGTCCGCGCCCTTCGAGACGAGGTACAAAATCATCTCGTTGTCGCCTCGGGCGGCCGCGTGATGGAGCGGCGTGTAGCCGTCGTTGTCGCGAGCGTTGACGTCGGCGCCCAGCTCTTCGACGAGATACTTGACGGACGCCAACCAGCCGTCGGGCGCATGACGATGAGCGTTGCCGGCAAACCCTTCGCCGTACTCGACGCCCGCCGCCGCGTGCAGCGCATACGCGCCCGGCCCGCCGGGCGGAATGGGCAGCGCCGTGTACCGCTCCTGGTCAGGTGCCGCTGTCGGCGCAACCGGACCGCCTGCGCCCTGGGGAGGACCACCGCCGCCGCCGCGGCGAATCGGTACGGCGGGCGCCATCGTCGGAATGTTCGGATCGGCGCCGCGCGCGACGAGCAGCCGCATCGCCTCCACGTCCACGGCGTATGCGGCGCGCCAGAAGGCCGTGGAGCCAGATGTGTCAGCGAGGCCGCAATTCCGATTGCCGCAGCCGCTGTAGACGAGATACCACGGGTGCGACTTGATCCGGCCGTTCGGGTCGGCGCCCGCGTCGAGCAGTGCTTTCATGACGTCGAGATACGTCGCCTTCTGCTGCTCCATCTCCTGTGGCTGCGGGAAGCGCGTTCTTGGCTGCCACTGCGTGTTCACCGCGGCCCAGAGCGGCGTGACACCGTTGCCGGCGGCGGCCAGGTTCGCGTTCGCGCCGTGATCGATGAAGAACATCGCCATGTCGAACTGACCGTTGAGGACGGCCATCAGCAGCGGAGTGGTCGCATCGCCGGCGCCGGGCTGATCGATTGGGGCGCCGCCCTCGACGAGCGCGCGGGCTGCGTCGATGTGTCCCTGCCGAGCCGCGTGCAGGAGTGCGGTGAGGCCGCCTTTCGTGGCAACCGGCGGATTGATTTCTTCAGGATCGAAGTTGTTTGCGGCGCTTGGCGCGCTGCGATCGTTCGCGGCAGCGCCTTCCTTCGTGTCGGGCGGCGGGATCTTTCCGGACGCGAACAGCTCGCGCGACGCTTGCATCGCTGCCTGGATTTGGCTCGCCGTCGGCTGCACCCCTTTCGGCACGGCGGCCTCGAGCACCTTGCGCTGCCGTTCGGTCGCGGCGCGGTCCAGCGCGCCCTGCTTCGCGATATCGATTGTCTTCGTCGTCACCCGCGGGTCGGCGCCGCGCGCAAGCAGCACGCGAATTGCCTCGGCTCGATTCTGCGCGGCCGCGTGTATGAGCGGCGTCTGGCCCCATTCGGCGTCCTTGGCGTTCGCGTCAGCGCCGCGATCGAGCAGAATTTTCAACACGTCGGGGTTGCCGCTCGCGGCGGCCAGATGCAGCGGCGTGACGCCGGTCGTCGTCGTGCGAGCGGCGACATTCGCGCCAGCCTTCACCAGCGCCTGGACAACGGCGGCGTTACCGGCCTGGCTGGCGAGGTGCAGCGGCGTGTACTGACCGATGCGGGTCGTCGCCGAGACGTTCGCGCCGGCGTACACGAGCATTTCGACCATCTCGGCGTCGCCGCGCTCGGCGGCGTAGTGGAGCGCGCTCATGCCGTCGCCGTGCGGAGCGCTGACGTCCGCACCCTGCTTGAGCAGGGCGCGCACCGCCTCGCGATCGCCCCGCCTCGCGGCGTCGGCGACGGGAGAGCTCGTCACGGCGGCAAGCATCGCCGACAGTCCGATCGCAATCGCCGCGCTCGAAACAAACCGACGTTTCATAGCCTTCCTCGATCCAGCTGCTAGAACTGGGATGGCCGCGAAATCACGAAAGCACGAAATCGTTTTGTACCTCTTGTCTTCGTGTTTTTGCGTTTTCGTGGCGATCCGATCACGCCGTTGCCGCAGGAGCCGACAGCGAGAACTCACCCGTGCTGTCGCCGAAGCTCTTCATATCGTCGAGCCCGAGCTGATGCAGCAGCGTGAGCATCACGTTGGCCATCGGCGTCCCGTCGGCGGCCTTCAGATGCACGTTGCCCTTCAATGCGCCGTTGGCGTGGCCGAACAACACCAGCGGACACCGCCGGTGGTTGTGAATGTTGGGATCGGCCATCGGCGATCCCCAGATGATCAGCGTTTTGTCGAGCAGGCTGCCATCGCCGTCGCTCGTGGTCTTCATCTTCTCGAGGAAGTACGCGAGCTGGCCCACTCGGAACTTGCAGATCTTGTTGAACTCCATGATCCGCTCTTCGCGATTCCCGTGGTGCGAGGCGGGATGGAACGGCTGGTTCGATTCGCACTCCGGGAAGACGCGGTTCTGCGCGTCGCGGCCGGTCTTGAACGAGGTGATGCGCGTCATGTCGGTCTGGAGCGCCAGCACCTGGATGTCGAACATCAGCTTCATGTGCTCGGTGAACGAATCGGGCACGCCGGCAGGAGCCTCCGGCAGCTCGCGCCGCTCGCCGCTTCTGTTCTGTGCCTCGACCGCCTGAATCCGGCGCTCGATCTCGCGGACGTTCTCGAGGTACCGGTCGAGCCGCGTTCGATCGCCGCTCCCCAACTGCCTGCGGACCCGTTCGACCTCGCCGCCGATCCAGTCGAGGATGCTGCGCCTCGTGTCGCGCCGTGCCGCGCGATCTTCGGCCGTTGCGCCGGAACCGAACAGCATGTCGAAGGCGACGCGCGGATCGCGGATCATCGGCAATGGCTCGTTGGGCGACGCCCAGCTGATCGTGTCGGTGTACGCACACGAGTAGTTGTACGTGCAGCCGCCGGCCTGATCGAGGTTCTCGATGCAGAACTGCATCGACGGCATCGGCGTCGCCTGGCCGTAGCGCTGGGCGTACAGTTGATCCAACGACGTGCCCGCCCACAAGTCCGAGCCGTTGGTCTGCTTCGGATGCGACTGCGTCAGGAACACCGCGCTCGAACGGAAATGGTCGCCGCCGATTTCCGGGAGCAGGAACGCCTCGGCGTTGCGCACGTCCGTGTTGCTGACGATGGTCATCGCGTCGCGGTAGGCTTCGAGCTTGCTCAAGGGGTTGTCGGACACGAGCGTGAAGCCGCGGCCTGTCGTCTCGGGCGCGAAGAGATGCTTGGTGGCGCCCCAGTTGTTGCAGCCGGCCAGGCCGTGGACTTCCTCGATGCACACGAGCCGCGTGCGATCGGCGGCGGCCGCGTGGAGTCCTGTCCTTCCCGCGGAGACCATGGCGTCGAGAAACGGCAAGGCCACGGTTGCGCCCATCCCGCGCAGGAACGTCCGGCGCGGCATCTGCTTTCCGGTGATGAAGTCCACAGCGCGTTCTCCTGTTCGTCGTCGTTCGAGGTTCGTCGTTCTCCGTGCGTCGTTCTGGTTCGTCGTTCGTCGTTCGTCGTTCTACGTTCTAAGTTCCAAGTTCTAAGTTCTAAGTTCTAAGTTCTACTGCGAAGTCTGGTGCTCAGCCCGCTTCATTTGA
>Ga0114129_10005658_pt1 | contig 17689 bp, 15 predicted proteins | sample RhiMetdeltSRZDD1_FD_80071 | JGI IMG/M metagenome (GOLD analysis project Ga0114129, IMG submission 80071) | Populus rhizosphere microbial communities from Tennessee, USA - Rhizosphere MetaG P. deltoides SRZDD1 (version 2) (version 2) | ecosystem: Host-associated > Plants > Roots > Rhizosphere >...
CCTGTACTGAGGCAAATGCCAGTGGTTCGAGCCTGTTATTGGTGATTTTTCCGTATACTTTAAATGTTTGCCCCTGCACAAAGGAACAGGATAACATGATAAGGCAGATCGATAGCAGGTTTTGGTTCATGCAAACGGGGTGATTGGAACAGGAAAATACTGTGTTCCTGCATGAACGGGAAGGAGAGGGAAATACTTTAGTTCTTATTTAACAAGCTAAGAGCAGGAAGTCAGAGGTCGGAAAGCCTGCCCGCCTGCCGGCGGGTCAGAAGACTCCGAAATATGAAATTGCTGAGCAGAATCGAACCGCAGGTTCTTCCGACATCCGACTTCTTTATTTCGCTTTATCAAACGCCATCTTAGCGGCCAGTCCGGTAAGTATACTTGCCATAAAATATTTTTGAATGCGTATCCATTTTGGGTTTGCCGTAAACCATCGTGCAACTTTTGCTGCTACCAGTACAATAATGAAGTTAACGGTAAAGCTAACCAGTACCTGCGCAATGCCGAGGGTAATGCTTTGTGCAAATACATCTCCGTAGGCGGGCTTGATAAATTGAGGGAAAAACGACAAATAGAAAACGGCCACTTTGGGATTCAATACATTGGTAAAAAATCCCATCCTGAATAATTTCACCGGCGAATCGGCCTTTAAATCAGTACGCGGTTCAAATACATTTTTACTGCCCGGTTTTATGGCCTGCCAGGCGAGGTATAACAGGTAAATAACGCCGGCCGTTTTTAAAATAGTATAGGCGTATGGTATGGTAAACAATACCGCCGTTAAGCTGAAAGAAACCATAACAATATGGAATAAAAAGCCGCAGATAACACCTGCGAGGGAAATAAGCCCTGCCTTTTTGCCTTGGGTAATTGATCTTGAAATAAGATAGATCATATTAGGACCCGGACTAATAACCAGTCCGAATGCAGCGAGCATAAATAGCAGTAATTCATTTACAGGAATCATAGTGACCAGGTTTTTGCAATAATAACCGATAGCTGTTATTATACCAAACCGGCCCCCTGATTATTATTCAACCGGCACCCCATACTTCTTCGCCTGTTCGCGAATGAACAGGTCGGCATCGCGGCTGCCATCGGCACAGATCTGGTCCATCTTTTTTTTGAATTTTGAAACCAGCACAGGATTGTTAACCACCTCTACTTCAGTATCATCTACCGGTACTGTAATGGTAGGCACACACGATGAATCGCCAAAACGGCTTACTTCCTTTTTATTGGTAATATAAGAACCGCCCATACCGCCATGCGACGTATAAAAAAAGCGTTCTTCAGCGTTCACAACGCCTATATATTTAAGTGAGGTATTACCAAAATAAACCCTGGAACCAACATCGGGGTGGCGGCGGGCATGCGCCACGTATTTTACATTCTCTACAGCCATGCCATCCAAACAATTCTCGCGGTCAACCGAATCGTACAACCCCATAAAATATACTTTTACCAGCGGACTTAACATACGGGCAATGGCAGTAACTACCAGGCCACCACGACTATGGCCTATGAGCACAATTCGAACATCATCGGTAGTCAGTGGCTGGTTGTTGTTAAATTGTTCAATATTGGTAACGGGATTGCGAATTGTTTGTTGATACCCATGGCTTTCCATCATGTTTTGGGTTGTACGCGCCTGGTTTTGCATGCAACTATTTACATCAAACATTTCGAGGGGCTTAATTTGTTTGGTGCGAATGGCAGGGAAGAGGGTGCTTATACGGTTATAGATGAAGTCGAGCGCTTCCTGCAAAATAGGTTCACTGTCGCTGCCGGTAACTACATTCGAGGGACCGTGAAACCATTTGCGGTCAATGTCCACAGCGCCGGAATGCACATCGCGTACAAATCTAAAGGTGCTGCTGTTACTGCCATCTTTACTCATCCATTCGCGGGAACCGGTGCCGTCGATTCCAACAACAATGTATTTGTAGTTCATAAGAAAGGGTTCAACATAAAACTGCAGCTCAAATTAAATAGTAAAGGCGGCAGGTTTTAGTTTGGTTATTGATTAATGGTAAATGGGTAATCTTGTTTTATAACCTGCAATGTCTAAACACTAACGGCTATCCTGCAACTTATTTTCAGGTTTTTGCTAAAAGTTTTAACTACACAGGTTTTTGTGTAAAACATACCAACAAATTTTAAACCAATTTCGAAAATTATTTTTAATTTAAACATCCGAATATTCAAACGGCACGTAAATTGGTTATAAAAAATATACACATCCAATATTTTTTTGTACTAATTTCGTTTTGCTGCACTGAGAGCATGATCAAGACAATCTCCTTTTGACACGCTTCACTGGTTGCGTTCTATTGTCGTTACCCATTTACCATTAACATTTACGATCATGCGGCTGAAGTATTATACATTACCATTGGACCCGGAATTGCTGATGCAAAAGAAAGAGCATCCCGGTTGTAATTTAAAGCAATCGGTGGCGCATCACCTGCACCTCATTGTTACAACAGCGTTTGGTGAAATGCAAAGTGATGCAGATTACGGCAATTCTATCTGGGATCATGATTTTGATAATCTTACCACCCGCACGAGGCAACAGGAATGGATGAAAGAATCACTTACACAAGCCATACATAAGCATGAAAAGCGGTTGGATGGCATCAAGGTGAGTGTTCAGGTAAAGCAGGAAGAAGTAAGCGCTTTTTCGACAGAACGGCGTGTAAAAAAACGTTTAGACATTTTTATAACCGGCCGGCTCACGGCAACCAGCGAAGACATTACTTTCCGCGACAGCTTTTTTGTGAGCCCCCTCTCTTATAGTTAGTTTAAAGTTTGTGGTTTGTAGTTTGTAGTTGCTGCCGCGCCCTGGATTGCGAAAACATTCGCAGGCTACCCTATTTTCAAAACGGCTTGTTGGCTTTTTATTAAGGTATATCACCTAAACAACCACAAACTACAAACCGTTCAATGGAATTACATTGTTTCTTTTTTAAAAATTGATTTTACTTAAAGTGATGGACAATCGCGAGCAGATAAAGAACCGGATGATGAAAACGGCGGCCCGGGTATGGGGCTATCCCGAAGATGAAACGGAATCGGCCTTCGATCCCCTGGTGAATGTATTATTCTCGGCCTGCGCCCTGGAGCTGGAAAAAATATCAAACGATATTCATTCAACCCGTGCGCGTTTGCTCGAACGCATGGTGCAATTGCTGTCGCCCGAAGTATTGTGCGGACCTTTACCGGCACATGCGGTAATGCATGCAAAGTCGGTCGATGAATCGGCCTGGCTCGATGAATGTGATCAGTTTTATTTTTCACAAAAAACAACGGCTTCTTATGAATCGACCACTACAGGGTATAAAGATATTTTCTTTGCACCTTCCGGGGCTTTTCAGTTAAATAGCGCAGCCGTTGGTTACCTGGCTACCGGCCACCAGCTTTTCAGGTATCGCGAAATGATTTCCAAAGAAGTGATCACCCATTGCTTACCGGGAAAAGAGCTGGAACAGTCGGTATTATTTATCGGTATCACGGGGCAGCGCATTAACCTGCACAACACGCAATGTTATTTTGATATTAAGAATGAAGTCACCAAAGAACTGTTTTATCAAAATCTGCCGCAGGCACACTGGTTTTATAATAACCGCCGGTTAACGGCGGTTGCAGGATACAACCAGGATAATATCTGCGGTGAACAACTGGATATTAAACAATTGTTAACCCGCCGGAATACGGCTTCCTGGAAAATAAAAGAACATGTAAATGCTTATTACAAGCCAAAGTTTATCACTATACGCGATGAGGAAGAAAATTCGATAAACGAAGTGGCCGCTATTCCGCCCGAATTATTACAGTGCTTCGATAAAAAAGAACTGGAGCAGTTGCAGCAGGAAAAAGTACGGTGGATTAAAATTCAATTCCCTGAAAATATTTCCAGCGCGGTGTTGCAGGATGTGGTTTGCCACTTCAACTGCTTTCCGGTATTGAATTGCCGGTTTCATGAAATGCTGCACCACATGCTGAATATGCTGAACATTGTTCCGATGTATTCGGGCGATATTTATTTTGATCTGCACGACATTACCGATCTCGATGGCAACCGGTACAATATGCGCGAGGTTCAAAAGAATGCGCAGGAAAAGCTTACAGTTATTTTGCGACAGGGCGGCATAGGACGGTTCGATGAACGCGATGCCGGCACAATCGTTGAAAACATCATTCAATTGCTCAGTGATGAAAGCGCCGCCTTTTCGGTATTGGGAAGAGAATTCCTGACCGGCGAAATGAAGCAGTTGCAGCAGATCATTTATAAGCTGGAACAACAGATGCATACCCGCGATCTGCAACGCGAACAAACACCGTTCCTGGTAGTTCGGCAAACAAACGATAATAAAATAAATAACCTGGTGATAACGCACTGGAGTACCTGCGGCGAAAAAGGGAATGATATAAAAGCAGGCACCGGTTTAATTACATATAAAACAGACAGGCTGTATCATCCTGATTGCATACTGGTATCGCCCACCGTTGGTGGAAGGGACCGGCTAAGCGCTTCGGAAAGCATTACGGCCTATAAAGCGGCGTTGCTATCGCGCGACAGACTGATCAGCATGGAAGATATAAAAGTGTTTTGCCGCCTCGAAATGGGCAACAAAGCAAAAAACATTGATGTAGCCAAAGGCGTAATGGTACCCCGGCAGGTGTCGCAGGGATTTGCCCGCACCATTGATGTTACCGTTACGCTGCATCGAAAAGATTACATGGATGCGCAGGAAAAGAATCACATCAATTACTGGAAAGAAAGCCTGGCGTTAAAGCTGTCGAAAAAATCTGCCGGTTTAACGCCGTTTAGAGTGTTCATAGAGCAGGAAAATTAAAAATAATGAATATAGAATAATGAACGTCGAACTTCGAAATTCATTATTCAACATTTGACATTCAATATTTAATAATGCATCATTCACGAAAAGAGGCTATTGAAAAATTCTTTACCGAGCTAAGCGGCAATGTGTATGACATTAAAGCAGAATCGCTGGTGAACCAGGCCCTGCATTTTGCCATGCACCCCGACGATTTTGTGGTGATGAATGATGGCCGGTTTTATCGTGAGTACCGGAGCGATGTATATGCGGTTACACAAACCGAAGATACCTGGCTACATCAATGGCTGCAGTTGCATCTGTCACGGTCTGGCTTGTACGACCTGGTTCCTGAAGGACTTTTTCATCAACCCTTTACCGACAGGTCGTCGAATAATTCAGCAGCCGAAATGGCCGCTCACAGCCGTAAAGACAAGAAAAAGGAAACGGCTGCCCGTAAATTTTTTCAACCCATTGAAAACAGTTTATTCAAACAACGGGTGGCGCTTGAAACAGAAGAAGAAAGCCTGCTGGCCGGTATTGACAATGGTTTGTTGAACGATTATTTTTTTACGTTCTGGGAATTTCCCGAAGGATTGAATAAAACATCTGCCATGTTGCTGGTATTGCTGCTGCCTTATGCGCATGCTATTGCCGGGGATGTACAATTAATGCAGGATTGCCTCGAAATATTGTTACAGGAAAAAGTGGTGATAAGTGCCGTTGAACCCGGCGAAAGCCTGGCGCCCGGCAATACAGGTGGTTTGGGCATGGGTGATCTGGGCAATGACATGGTATGCGGGTATACATTTAATGAAGATTACCCCTGTTTGCAATATATCATTGGACCACTGCAAAACTCAAAGCCTTCGGAGTATTGCGCCGGCGGAGAGAATGACCTGTTGCTACAGGTGTTCAACAATTATTTCGCACCCGTTGAAGCAGATATACACATTGTAGTAGAAGTAGACAGGGAGAATGCATTGATTCAACTGGATTCAGCCGTGAGCCCGATACTGGGGTATTCGTGTGCCCTGTAATTCAAATTAGCTAATTAGCCAATGTGCTAATTTGATAATGAAAAATAACTGAACCTGTATAAAACGCATTAGCATATTAGCTCATTAGCATATTATCACATTATGGAAAGATGGTTTACGCCCGACCTTAACAGATTGTTACTGTACCTGGGCATTGGCCTTATCAGTTTTTCGGTCATCATTAGTCTGGTGGCAAAAAAAATACGTAACAGTTTTAAGCCTTTCAGCAAAAGAGCCATTTGGTACCTGCTGATATCCGTTGCCGTATTTGCCCTTACCGGGTTATTTGTGGCCGCACGATTTTTTTCAACCTATAACGGGTACTTTATCTTTTTTCAGGTGCTGTTCCTGTTGTATGGCTGTTTGCACATTTATATGATGCAGCAAAAAATGGATTGGGGTAAGGATAAACGTTCCTTCTGGCCCGATCTTATATTCACTTTTTTGATATTGCTGGCCGGCGCCATTTGCTTTATGCTAATGTTCCGGCTGGTAAACCGCGAGGGACTTGAATTGAACATGATGCTATCGACATTGTTTTTCATCATTCCGTTGTTTGTTTGGCATACATTCCTTACAGCGATGGCCATACCGCCCAAGGTATTCAACCAATGGTATTATCCAGTGCATGAGCCCATGGAAGATCCCGAGGAAGGCAAACTAAAGAACATGTTGCTGATCAGTTTTGAATTTCAGAAAAACGGCAGGGATACCTTCTTCACCAACTTCAGGGCCAAAGCGCCGGTTGATATGGAGCTGGGGCAGTTGTTCTATTATTTTATCAATGATTACAATGAGCGGCATCCGCAGGCGCAAATTCATTTTTCAAATGGCACCGGCGAGCCCTATGGCTGGATGTTTTACAAAAAACCAAGATGGTATACCATATTAACAACCTATATGGATTCGGATAAAACAATTTATCTGAACCGTATCAGGGAGAACGACATCATTGTGTGTTCACGGGTAATAGAAAATTAAATACTGAGTTAAACTAATCATAGCATGCAATCACAACGTGAATTTTTACCGGTAAACTGGGTGGATGGAATGAAGATCAATAAAACGCATTTTATTTCCCAGGATAATGCGTTCACTTACCGGCAGGCGCAAACGGTAAGCAGTTTTTTGAATGAACATAACTATGGATTATTGCCGGTTTTCGACCGGCACCATACATCGGCTAAATTATTTTTATCGCTCGATAATGAACAAACCGTTCATTGCCGCATACAACGGTGCCGGGCTATAACAAGAGGCGGATACGTAATGGAATTTGATACCGACACCTCATTAACCGGGCAGCAGTTATCGGCTGGTATTCCCGGTTTGCAGGTGCCGTTCAGCGAACTGAAAGACCGTTCACAGTTTTATTACGTAGTGTTGTCGGTTGATCCCTACCAGCGTGTTCCTTTTGGTACGGCCGATGCCAGAGAAACACCGCCACGCATGCCGTTCACCATGCCGGTTTATAATTTAACGTTGTTGCCCGCACATGAAACCAGCGCCCTGTCGCTCGGTAACTTTCAGGTGCCGCTAGGGAAGGTGATGGTCGAAGAACAAATTGTGCGGTTGATGGAAAATTATATTCCACCCTGTACCGCTGTGAATAGTCATTATGAGTTGCTGGAAGTGCATGCCGGACTGGAACAGTTTTTCGGTCAAATGGAATTGTATGCCCTGCAGATCATTCAAAAGATATTGCAAAAGAAACAGCAGAATGACCTGGCAGATGCCATATTTCGCATATGTGAGAACCTCACCATATTCACCGCTACCGAATACAGCAATTTCAAACTTTCCTATTTATACCAGCCTCCTGTATTTATGGTCACTGCCGTAGCCGGCATGGCCCGGTTGATCAAGAACACGATGGATTATTATGCCGGCACCAGCAAAGATGAACTGATAAGTTATTGTACCGAGTGGTGCGGCGTAAACCAGGGCGAGCTGGAATCGGCCATTACCACCATATGCAATTACCAGTACAATCACCTTGATATAAACGATGCGCTTGAAAAGGCATTGCGATTTACGCAGATCATATCCTCGCTGTTCGCCAGCCTGGCACGACTGGAATACATCGGCAAGAAAAAAGAATCCGGCATATTCGTAAAAGAGCAGGTATTGATTTCAACGAACGAAGCCGCGCCTGTGAAAAAGAGACGATCGTTCCTGGCAGATTAGCGCTTTGCGGGAAATAAAAAAAACACACTAACAACTTTATCAAATGTCAACCATATTAAACAACAAAGAAAGGAACCGCGCTTTTTTAAAATTCCTTTTCTTTTTCATCATTTCTGTTTGGCTCATTGTAGGGGCCATTTACTTCGACATGCGTATACCATTTAAGGAAAATGATGTACTGCGCGAACAGGTTACCCGCTATCGTAACCAGAGCGTTGCCCAGGAGAAATTTGTAAGCAGTATGGACCAGGCTAAAATACTCATCGACTCGTTGAAACAGCCGGGCGTGAACAGCATGTACCTGAACCAGCAGATAGCAGCCAAGCTGCGCGAATTAACCGATCTGCAATATAAAGACAGCAGCATGTACAGCCGCATGAACAAAAATGTGCTCGACCTGTACCTGCGTTACCAGGATGCTACCAACAAAGTTGTGAGCATGGGCGATATACCAGGGCAACTCGACGATTATAAATCGAAATACGAACAAACACAGCGCGACCTCGATCAGGCGAGAAGGGATATCGACCTGTTGAGAAGAGCAAGCAATGCCGCCGGATTCTAAGCCCCCGTCCGCCCCCGTCCCCTAAAGGGGTGTCTTTATAGTAGCCTAAAGGGGAGTTGGTGGAAGGTAATTGCTAAATGTGCAAGGGGTATTTTCTAAAGAAAGATTATTTCAACTTAGTGGATTTATTGCCGTTTGCCGTTTCACGTTTCCCGACTTTAACCCGTCCCGCTGCCACAAACCGTTTTTTCCAGTAAGGATCATCCAAACTGGCTAAACTAACACCGAGAGAGGTTGAGGCATTTATAAAATACCGGTTGTGCAAATACAAACCAACGTGCGAAATGGGATTGCCGGGAACAGTACAAAAGAAAACAAGATCGCCTTCAGAAAAATATTGATTACCATGAAAAGGTTCCACATTTTTTGTAAAGAACTGTTGAGCAGAAGTACGCGGAATCTGGATGTTGTACACATCGTTCAGCAGCCGTTGAATAAAGCCCGAGCAGTCGATGCCTTTTTCATCGATACCGCCATATTTGTACGGTGTTTTCATCCATTTATCAATAAACGTATACAGCGTTACATTTTTCAAACTGTCGGTGGCAGTTTTCAGGTAAGCGGCATACTTGTAAATAATTCTTTTTTCAGGCGTGTTGTTAACGGGATCTGTAGTAGCATCGGCGGGTTTAACAATAATGGTTTCATACTGGTTGGTGGTTTTGCGCGAACCGGAACAGGAAACCAGCATCATAGCGATAAAAAAACTACCGCAGGCGGTAATTAGCACAGCGTGAAAATTAGTACGGATATCAGTAAAATAAAAATGTAATTGTCTCATAGTTTATTAAAAATGCATTTTACGTAATGGCTGCACCACATAGGCACATAGGACACAAAGGAAAGCACATAGTTTTCGACATACACTTGTTTTCTATGTGAAACCTATGTTTTCTTATGTGTCTATGTGGTGAATAATGCACGTTGATTAACGTATAAGCAAAAGTAAAATTATGGAAAATAAAAAAATACAGCTGGCTTATCTCGATGAAAAGGTGATCCTTACCATGATCATCACCGCCCTGGTTGGATTGGTGATTACCGGCTTTCAATATAAGAACTACGAGCACTGCTTCGACTTTCATATAAAAGCCAAAGCAAATTTTTATCGAACCGATGAGCCTATTCATTTCGAAACCGACGCCTTATATGCAAAAGAATTTCAATGGGATTTTGGCGATAACGAAAGCAGTGAAACAAATATCAGTTCTGCGGTGCATGCATACAATATGCCTGGCGAATATACTGTATCATTAACCGTAAACGGCAAATGCACCGAATACAAAACCATTTATATTACCAGGGCGCCAAAGATCGAAAACCCGTTGCTGCAGCCCCGGTTTGTTTGTCCGCAAATGGCCGAAGTTGGTAAACCGGTTACTTTTCAGGATACCACAGCAGGCGCTCACAGCTGGGAATGGCGATTTGGCGAAACGGCTCTTGTAGATGCCACTTCTTCCACTGCCAGTTATACTTATAAAACCTCCGGTTTAAAAACCATTTCAATTGTTTTGAATAACGATCCCAAACAACTGGGGGTGTGCAAAGTGTATGTTAACGATAAAAAAGTAGCGCCATCCAAATCAAATACCCGTGTGCCACAGCACCAGCAACCGGCATTTGTTGTGGTGCCGGCAAAACCGGTAACGCCTACGCTCGAAGAACAAAACCATCCCCAGCCTGTAGTAGTTACCGAACCGGCCAAACCGCAGGGAGTAAACATCAGCAAGCAGGAGCTGGAAAGTAAACTGCGTGGGGTAGTAAACAATTTTATAACAGCCGATAATTTTTCGCAGTATTTCTGCAACAACATGAATGTGCCGGTAAGTTTGAATGGGACCGAAATAACCTTTACACAGTTTTGTAATAAACTCAGCTCTATTAAAAACGATAAAAAGATCAAACAGCTGAACGTTCAGCAAATAAAAAGCAGCGAAACTAATTGCCTGATTGGGTTAAATGTGAGCCTGAAAATGAAGCAAGGCTTCCTCGGGATATTTTGAGATTTTTTATAATCAGACAAACATGTCAACTATGACCGAACAACTTTCCTCCATATCTATATCTGAGTCGTTCAAACGAATAAATCACATTGCTCAGGCCATTGCAAAGGAAAATATGCATCCGCATATTGCAGCGCCGCATTTATTAAAAGCCCTATTGCACAAAGATGCCGGTTTGCAACCGTTGTTAAAACAACTCGATAAAGACATTTTTTATCTGGAAGAATGGGCCGATGTGCGTATGGAAACTATACCCAGGGCCACCCGGCTCGATGACACGCTTATGGCCGATGAACCGGTAAAAGCAGTGATTGAAGAAGCAGATACGATCAGACTGATGACCGGCCACGATCATCTCGAAGCGGTGCATGTGCTGGCAGCACTCAGCACGCCCGGTGTTGGCTTTACGTACGAGCAGTTAAAAACATTTCCGGTTCAACGGCACGAATTAATACAGCAAACGGTACAAGACGATGCCATAAAAAAAATAACAGGCGCTGAAGCGCTCAACGGTACTTCCCGAAATGGTCAGCAGGCGCTGTTAAAATATTGCACCCATAAAAACCTCCGCGCCAAAGAAGGAAAACTGGATCCCATAACCGGTCGTGATAAAGAGATCAGGGCGATGGCCGAAATCCTTGGCCGCAGGTCGAAACCCAATGTACTGATCGTTGGTGAACCAGGTGTAGGAAAATCAGCGTTGGTAGATGGATTTACCCTGGCCATTGAAGAAAAAAAAGTGCCTCGCTTTTTAGAATCGGCGCAGGTGTTTGAGCTCGATAACGGTGCGCTTGCTGCCGGCGCTTCGTACAAAGGCGAAGTGGAGGAACGGTTGAAAAACATTATTCAGGAAATTAAACAATTCGAAAAAGCCATATTGTTTATCGATGAACTGCATGTTTTAATGGATAAACAGGGCGCTATGGCAGGTGCGGCCAATTTACTAAAGCCTGAGCTGGCGCGTGGTGAGCTCACCGTAATAGGCGCCACTACGCTCGAAGAATATCGCAAGCATATTGAAAAGGATGAAGCTTTTGCCCGGCGATTTGATGTAATACACGTAGAGGAGCCTGATGCAGAAACAACATTCAGGATGATGAAAATGATCATGCCGCATTATTGTAAACATCATACTATCGATATTGAAGATGAAACGCTGCATGAAACCATCAGGCTGGCAAAACGATATGTAAAAGATCGGCGTTTGCCCGATGCGGCCATCGATCTGGCCGATCACTCCATGGCCGCATTACGCCTGGCACGTGATACCGGCATGCAGGTATCAGCCGAAATGAAAACAATTTTCGACGAATGGAAAAATGAACCGGAGAAATATAGGGTTGAAGACTGGCAATGGCATTATAGCCAGTTGCAACATAAGATCAGTCCTATTTTGTGGGCGGCCGTTCAGTCACAGGACGATCCCATGAAAATGACCGAACCGCAGGCTATCATTGATTACCTCAATACAGCATACGCATCGTTGTTGCAGGCAGCCACCAATAACCGGCAACAACTCATTAATGCCGATGTGGCGGCGATCGTTGCCCATAAAACGGGCATACCTATCGGAAAAGTGCAGGCGCAGGAAAAAGAGCGGTTGTTGAAAATGGAAGAAATATTAAAACAACGCGTAGTAGGGCAGGACCATGCCATCAGATCGGTTAGCGAAGCCATTCTTGAATCGCGGGCCGGTTTGGGAAAAGCAGGTCAGCCTATCGGATCGTTTTTCTTTCTGGGCCCCACAGGTACCGGCAAAACAGAACTGGCCAAAGCGCTGGCCGATTTTCTGTTCCAGGACGAAACATCGATGATACGCTTCGATATGTCGGAGTTCAAGGAAGAGCATTCTGCCGCCTTATTATATGGTGCGCCTCCCGGTTATGTTGGCTATGAAGAGGGAGGATTGCTCATCAATAAAATTCGTCAGCAACCTTATTCGGTAGTATTGTTCGATGAAATTGAAAAAGCGCATCAGTCGGTATTTGATATTTTTCTACAGATCATGGACGAGGGCAAGCTGCATGATAAACTCGGAAAGGAAGGAGATTTCTCTAATGCGCTGGTCATATTTACCTCCAATATCGGCAGTCAGTATGTGATTGATTCGTTCAATAAAAGCCAGGTGCCGTCATCGAATCAGCTGCTTGAGATCATGAGCAATTATTTCAGGCCAGAATTTTTGGGCAGGCTAACCGAGATCTGTCCGTTTGCTCCCATGACGAACGATATGGTTGAGCGTATACTTGATATTCAACTCAAAAGCATATACAGTTCACTCGAAAAACAGGGAATTCAGTTAACAATAACCGATGCTGCCAAAAAGCAGCTGGCGCAAATGGGTTTCGCGCCCCAATATGGGGCACGGCCATTGGCTGGTGTAATACGCAACCAGTTGCGTCGGCCTTTATCGCGTAAGATCATTAGTGGTGAAGCGGGACCAACAGGCGCGTCGGAAATCATAATGGATATTGATGAAAGTGGGTTGGTACTGAAGCACGCAACGATACCCAGCCCGGACCTTCAGGTCCGGGGAAATTGAAAATCCGGGTAACATTTCTGATTTGTAGCAACAAATGATGATGGGATTTCTGAAATCATCCGGTTCAAAAATTCAACCATGAACCGGAGCGGGAGTGTTTTGTATAAAAATGTGTAAAACATATTTAGCAAGTATGTAGAACATAACTATTATTAGTAGTAATGCAATTCGTTTTTATAACAGTGATGGCAGTCTCAAAATAATTCCTGTAGCAAAAAATTATTTTGTGACTAACATGTAACATTAAAACAATATTATTTTTTGATGACTTTAATTAATTACTAACGGAAACATGTAAATTTATTAGTGATTATTAACCACACAGTAAAAATGAGTTTCACAAATATTTTTGCATAATGGTTTGTGGGGATTTTTGCCCTTTAATGTTCGCTCATTAATTTTTGGGAATGAAATTTGTAAAAATATTTTGAAGTTTTTTGTTTGATATCCAATCCTTAAAACCAGTTTTATCGTAATTATATTCGATTGAACATTACAGAAAGTCAGCTTAATCTGAAAACCAAAAATACTTATCATGGGCATAGAACCGTATGGAATTGGCGGCACGGAAGTAAGAACCGATGCTTTTGAAGCCTTTGCAGACATTCCTCAAAATCGTGTACTGCTGGCAGAAAAACTAACTTATGATCCTCCTGTTAAGCCAGATATAGTAGAAGGATTAACCAGCGTTGAAGAAGTTTTTGAGCATTACAAGCCGAAAGTAGATATGACTTTTGAAACAGAAGACGGCGCCATGCGTCGTGAAACCCTGCATTTCAAAAGCTTGTCTGATTTTGGCACAAAAGGTATTATAGCCCAGAGCGAATACCTTGGTGATGTTAACATGCAGCAGATGCAATACCAGAAAATTATCAGGCAGTTAAAAACCAACAAACTGCTTAAACAGGCACTCACTAATAAGGATACCAAGGAACATATAATAAAGGCCTTGCAGTCACTGATACAGGAACTCGACTCAGCCAGGTAAATCAATACCAACACTATTTAATTAAATGTAATCATGAGTACTGACGCCATTAAACCCGCCGTTCAGCAAACGGCCATGAAAGAAGATCTGCCTTTCAAAGGGCAGCCGGTTGAACAACTGGAAAACAGTGTACAGGGGCTCGCCAAATTTGGGGGATTTGATCTGCTCGAATCGGCCATTGATGCTGTTCAGAATATTAATCCTGAAAGAAAAGCACGCAAAAAGATATTTCTCGAAGAGAACAGTAAAAAAGAAGAGCGTACGGCGCTGAAGAAAACATTAAAGCTGTGGCTCGATATACTGCAAAGCTCCGATGATCTCGGCGAAATGGTTCAAACCTGTAACGAACGCTCTGAACAGTCGGGCCAGGTATTGAAAAAGAACCTGAAAGCCGCTGTTAAAGAAACTGAACAACTCGAAAGGTCCTACCGTTCAGTTGCCCTCTTTTATAAAAACACCGAAAGTCTTAAGGTAAAGAACGTATCTGTTATCAATATCGATCCCGACCAGGTAAAAGACCTCGATAACACACGTTTTATTGATGCCATTCATAACGAACTGGTTGATAACTTCGACCGGCTCGATCTGCGCAATAATTACAGCCTGCTTATATTACCCGGTTATCTTGGCAGCAATAAAGTGCTGGAGAAATGGGCCAAACTTGCTTATGAAAATAAAGTAATGCTGGTTACCGATTTCGAAGACCTCGATACACCCGATGATGTTATGGAACTGTTCGAAGCTGCCAACTTAACCGGCGGCGATCCATATCGTTCCAATGTAATTATGGCCTGTAACTGGCTGGTAGGTCGCGGACGGTTTTCCGAAATCGAAGAAGAAGACGATCTGCTGGTGCCGCCATCTGCAGCACTGGCCGGTAAAATTTATAATACGCTGATGTCGCAGGTTACTGCCGGTAAAAAATTCGGTGGTATTAATGAAGTAGATGGCGTACGCTTCGACCTGAAGAAAAGCGAGATCGCCAGTCTTGAAAAGCTCGGGCTGATACCGATGGTAAAAGAATATGGAAAGGTGATGGCCTTTTCTGCCAAAACATTGTTCAATGGCGACAACCTCGGTTTACAAACCTATTCAGTGGTGCGTGTATTTGATTATGTAACGAAAGTGATGATGGACTTTTTGAACCGCCGCGCTTTCGAAAACTTCAATGCATCTACCCGTAAAGAACTGAACGGGCAAATTGTAAAATTCCTCGACGGTATTACCGGTCCAAATAAACTGATTGAAAATTTCACCATTAAACGCTTTGAACAGGACCCTGTTCAAAAGGACCGTATTTATCTCGATATCCACTTGAAACCATACTTTCCGGCAAAAACATTTCTAATAAAACTCGAAGGGCAAAAGGGAGATGATGCTGATAAAGCAGACTGGTCTTCCAAATACGAACAGGATAAATAAAAAGTCCTGGCCTGAATGCATAGCGTGTGCGATCGATGTACGTAGCATTGGTCCATTGGCAGGCTTTTGCCGATGCGCATGCAAAACGGTCAACATTCGCCTGTTAAAATCCACTATCTAACCCAAACTGTAGCGCCGGTTTAACCCCAAAAATAGTAACAGCTTGCAGTGTCATTTTTTAACAATGACGCTGACGGGAAATTGTTTTCCCTTGTAAAAATCAAATACCGGCCCATAGATCTTTTAATGAAATAAAAAGAGGGCGGCCATTAAACCTTGCCAAACAGATTGTTCGTTGCCAAACGAACAGAATAGTTATTTAATACTTCCTGTCTGGAAAGGCCCACTGGCTTGCACTACACTTATTTCAACCGATTCGTTTTTTATTTTTTAGGTCTATATACCATTTTTTAATCATTTCAAAACCATTTTTTTATGTCATTCAAGGCAAAACTCAAAGTGGCGGGCAAGAATGTGAACGTTCTCGCTTGCACGTATGCACTGAAGCAGGAAACTGATGCAACAGGTCGTCCTTCTTCGATCACCCGCGGCGGTAAGATCATGCTTACCGTTGAATCAACCGGCGATACCACTTTCTTCGAGTGGATGACCAACAACTTTGAACGTAAAGACGGCTCTATCACTTTTGTAAAACGTGATACCGATGCCACGCTGAAAGAATTGAAGTTTAGCGAAGCGTACCTGGTTGAGTACCGCGAAAATTTCGACGGTGCTAACGACAGCCCGGTTACCGAAACATTCACGCTAAGCGCTAAAGCCATTGAACTGGGCAGCGGCAAGCATGAAAATGAATGGGTATAACCATTATCCATTATAACAGCAGGGCCTGTACCCGTAAGTGCAGGTCTTGCCTTTTGTTAGTTCCGGTAACATTTATGACTTTAATCCTAATAAAAATTCCATGTCATTCATAGCAAAACTAAAGGTTGATGGCGAAGAGTTGAATATACTTCATTGTGCATTTCGCTTTACACAGGCCACCGATGGAACCGGTAAACCTACGGCCATTCCGCAGGGAGGCGCTGTAACCCTGGTTGTAGAAAGCAATGGCAATACAGGCTTGTTCGACTGGATGGTAAGTCCAACACAAACCAAAAGCGGTACCATAACTTTTTTTCGAAGGGATAATATGAGCAAATTAAAAACGCTTCAGTTTACCGATGCGCATTGCGTGGATTATTACGAAACATATGATCACAACAGTGAAAGTCCTATGCAGGTACAAATTACGCTCAGCGCCAAAGAAGTAAAACTGAACGAATCAAAGTTCAAAAACAACTGGCCTCAATAAAAGGCAACGAGGCAACAAGGCATAAAGTTAAAGAACATGCTCCATTGCCGGTTCCCCATTGACCATTCACAATTTAACAACCATAAACGACACATCTTTTTTATGGCCCAACTAATTAGTAGCAACATAACCATTGCCGGTAGTCCTATTAAACAAATTACCTCTTTTCAGTTAACGCAGAACATCTTCGACCATCATTATTTCAGATTGGTTTGTCCGGCCGAATCGCTCGATGGTATAGATGGCGGCATACTTCATTCTTCGCGAAATCTTATCGGTGGTCTGTTACAGGCTACAGTTACCAGTACAGGGTCAACCGGTACCCTTCAATTCAGAGGCATTGTAATGCAGGTAGAAGCCGACCGGTTCAGCGGCCATACCGGAAACATCATCATTTCAGGTTGTAGTCCTACCATTGTGCTCGACAATGGCCCTCATTGCAAAAGCTGGGAAAAAAAGGCTATAAAAAATATAGTGCAGGATGTATTAAAGCATTTTCCGCAAAACCTGCTGCAACCACAAATTGCCCCGCAATATCCCGAAACACTCGCTTACACCGTTCAGTATAAACAAACGGCGTGGCAATTCTTAAATTATTTGTGTTCAGCCTATGGCGAATGGCTGTACTACGATGGCAATAATCTGCAAATCGGCTCACTCAAATCCTCCGAGCCTGCCGCGCTCACTTTTGGCAGCAATATCAGCCGTTTCAGCATGGCCCTGCAGGTACAGCCTGCCAATAGCCAAATGATGGCTTACGATTATCTCAATCACGAAGTTTATAAC
>Ga0114129_10005661_pt1 | contig 17683 bp, 9 predicted proteins | sample RhiMetdeltSRZDD1_FD_80071 | JGI IMG/M metagenome (GOLD analysis project Ga0114129, IMG submission 80071) | Populus rhizosphere microbial communities from Tennessee, USA - Rhizosphere MetaG P. deltoides SRZDD1 (version 2) (version 2) | ecosystem: Host-associated > Plants > Roots > Rhizosphere >...
ATCACGTTGCGCGCCTTGACGTCCCCGTGGACGAGGTGTGCATCGTGAACGGCCTCGAGGGCATGGCACAGCTCGATCCCGATGCGGACGGCCTCGGCCGGAGGCAAGGGCCCCTGGTTCCGGACGCGGTCCGCAAGCGTGGTGCCGCGCACGTACTCCATCCAGATGCCCGGGCGGCCTTCGTGCACGGCGGCACCGAAGACGGTGACCACGTTGGGATGCCGCACCCTGGCCATGAACCGCGGCTCGGGAGGCAGCTCCTGGCCTTCGTAGAGCTTGATGGCGATCTCGCGCGCGACGGCCGGGTCGAAGGCGCGGCACACGATACCGAAGCTGCCGCGCCCGACCTGCTCGTTGACGATGAACGGCCCCCACTTCGAGACAGGCGCCGCTGTGGCGGCTGTCCCGCTCGCGCTCAGGGAGCCCAGGGCGGCGACGATCTCGTGCACGTGCTCGAGCTGTGCGGTCAGACCCGGGTGGTCTTCCGCCGCCACCACGATCTCGTCCGAGGTCTCGCCGTCCACGACCGCCAGCGCGAGCCGTGCCTCGCGGTCGGGCTCCTCAGGAGCGGACATCGCGAGGCCGGGCCATGACGGCTTCCATCGCTCGGCCGAGGCGGGCGAGGGCCCGCCCGCGCGCCATACGCGCGGCGTCGATGGAGGGTTTCTCGAAGAGCTCGGCGATCTCGGTGTCGGTGAGTGTGAGCTCGACGGCGGCGAGCACCATCTGCTGATCGTCCTCGCTCAGGCTCAGAAGCGCGCGCTGATATCGTTCGAGCACTTCCCGGCCGAGAAGTTGTTCGAGAGGCGATGGCGTGCTTCCCAACCGTTCGTGCACGGTCTCGTCGAGCGGGCTCACCGGCCGCCGCACGCTCTGGCGCACGTAGTCTCGGATCTGGTTGAGGATGATCACCTTGAAGTACGACATCAGGCTCTGCGGCCCGCGCGGCTTCAACGTGCGCAGGTGGGATAGTGATCGGACGAACGAGTCCTGGACGAGGTCGTCGGTGTCCGCCGCTTTCTGGCTGTACTGCGGAAGGCGACCGTGAGCCCACTTCTTGAGCCGCGGCAAGTACCTGGCCCACAGCCGCTCGAGGGCATGTTCATCGCCGGCCTGAAACCGTCCTACGAGCTCCCGGGAGGCGGTGGAGCTTTCCAGGGGTGAGTCCCCGTTTCTTTCCGTCATCGATGACTTCCGGACCCGATACGTTCCCAAGCGGGGTCGAGCGCCAATTCTACAGCGGTTCCGACGGCGCCTCGCAGGCGGGCTGTTCGGATTCGCCCGCTTCGTCGTTTCTATCGATGAGGCACCCGAAGGGCGCCGCCGAAACGAGCGGAACGACGCGAAAGTGCACAGATTGAGGGAGTGGGGACACACATGAGCAGGGAACAATACTCGCCGGTGATCCGGTCTTTGCATCGCATTTCCCAGGGGGCCTATGAGCAGGCGCTCGAGGAACTGTCGGAGGTCTGGCGGCGCGCGCTGCAGGCCGGCGAGAAGACCTGGGCGGCCGTGGTCCTGTGGCAATGCATGATCATCGCCGAGAACATGGGGGACTGGCCGCGGGCGGTCGACTACGGCGAGCGCGTGCTTTTGGTCCAGGACGACGCCTACGTTCGCCTCTTCCTGTTCCGCGGATATCGCCGCCTCGGGGACGAGGCCAAGGCCTCCGAGCATCTCCGCGCCAGCGTCGATCTCTCGGATGAAACGCGCGACCAGAGCTTCCTCGAGACGCTGGTTCAGTCGGCGACGTGCGACGAGGGGGCCCAGGTTGCGAGGGCACGGAACCGATCGGCGGAGCGTGTCGGCGTCCCGGCGTGGAGGGGAACGGGCGCGCACCGCCGCCCCTCGGCAGTCGTCGTCGGAGGTCGGCGGGGCGTTCGGCCGCGCGATGTTTAGCTTCTTAGTCCGCTAGCGCGAGACGGAAAGGGCCGGTCTCGCCACCGTGACGGCCTGGCCCGCCAGCGCTCCCGCCACCGCGGCCGCGGCTTTGGCCTGCCCGGCGGAGTTCCAATGGTTATCGCCGTGCCGGAAGAACAACGGCTCGCCCGTGGCTTCCGTCAATGTCTCGTAGAGATTGACGAACGGAATGCCTTGCGCGCGCGCGGCGTCGACCACGATCGATGTGAGACGCCACGAGCGGTAGCTCGGGTACTTTGTCTCGTCGACCTGCAGCTCGAAGTCGTCACCGGCGACATCGACGGGATCCGGGATCACGACGAGCAGCCAAGGCACGTGGTGCGCGCGCGTCGTCCGATCGATACGCGCCAAGACGCGGGCCATTAGTTCCGCCTTCAGTTGGGCGGAGGGCGACTCCGGATCCAGCGCGACGTCGGCGTCGTAGCCGTCCCACAGCAGGTTGTCGACGGTATTGCTGTTTCGTTCGGCGAACTCGACGTATTCCTTCCGGCGGAGCGCCAGCGCGTCGTCGATGTAGTTGGGGAATGCCGCCGGCAGCGCGGACGCGTTCATCGCGTCCCAGGCCGACTTCACCGCCCGCACGACGGCCGGCCGGCGTGACGTACGTTGCGCGTCTTCGAAGGTCTTGCGAACGTCCGCCGCGAGCACCGGGTGCTGCTCGATCAGATCGCCGTCGGGCCCGAACCGGAAGAGCCGGTTTCGGACGAGATCGCCGAAGTCGTTGCCGCTGAAAACGCAGAACACGAGGAGGTCCGGTGCGATCTCCGCGATCTCGTCTTCGATCCGCAACGCCGACTGGTCCGGTCCGTAGGCGCTCACGCCGGCATTGATCGCTTCGAGGGCGTCCTGGTGCAGCTCGCGCCGCAGCTCGGATTGAAGCCTCGCGACGAACGTCTCTTCTAGCGGCGTATACGCGGCCTCCACGAACGAATCTCCATAGACCACCACCCGCGGACCACGGCGCGGCTCTGAGAAACCGTCGCCACGATAGCCGTGGTCGTCCACCTTCACCAGGACGCTGCTCCCGTTTCCGGGGATCGGTGTGAAGAGCCTCCGGCTGCCGGGAATCAGCCCGTGCAACAGATGGTCGTCGAGTCGGAACGCCGCGGAGGCCACGGGGTGAAAGCGCTGCAGGAAAACCTCGCACACGGCAATTCCCAGCGTCAGCGTCGTCGTCAAGACGATGAGGTTCATCCCCAGGGGGAACATCGCCCCCGAGCCGCGACGCGCCGTCGACCCATGAAGCGCCATTTCAGGCCTCCCGCCGGTAGCAGATCCAGGCCACGATCAACGGCGCCCCCGCGGCGACGAGTGCCCACGCGAAAAACCCGAGATAGCCGAGGGTCGACTGCACGGTGCCGCTGAGCATCCCGGCGACGATGGCACCGATTCCGGCGAGCCCTCCCGCGAAAGCGCAATGAGCCGTCTCGTAAGGGCCCTTGGCCGCGGACAGCACCGCGAGCTTCAGGCCGATGGAGCCGACGCCGTAGGCCATCTGCTCGAGGACGATCGCGGCCGCGATGACGGGTAGCGATGGCGCCAGGCCGGCCAGCAGCAGGTAGACGAGCGCCGGGACGTTGAAGCAGAGGCAGAGGGGAATGACGGCGCGACGCTCGCCGATGCGCGTGGCCAGGCTCCCTCCCATGAGGGCTCCCAGGGCCAACATGATTCCGCCCAGGCCGCCATAGATGACGCCCAGTTGTGAGGTCGTCAGGCCGAGCCCACCGACCTGCCGCGAATCCATCAAGAACAGAGGCGCGATACGGACCACCTGTCCCTCGGCCAGACGGTACACCACGATCAGGGCCAGCAGGGCGGCGTTGCCGCGGTTGGTGAAGAAGCTCGTGACGACCTGTGCCGTCGTCGTGCGCATGTGACGCAGCGAACGAGGCGCCGGTGAAACAGGCTCGTCGTTCGGCAGGGCGTGCCGGTGATAGAGGGCGAGCCCGGCGGTAATCGCGGCGAGGATTCCGAACGCCACTTGCCAGGCGAAATGAGCCCCTCTCCACAGCGAGAGGCGGCCCACCACCACGACGAGCAGTCCCTGCGCGGTCAGCTTGCCGGCGTTGAAGGCCACGCTGAGCCAGCCGAGGTAGCGGGGCTGCGCTTCGGCAGGCAGGCTTCGAATGAAAAGCCCGTCCGCCGCCATGTCGTGAGTGGCCGCGCATAGCGCAATCGCGGCGAAGAGCAGGATGCACAAGGACGGGCCGGCATCGCTGGTGAGAACGAGGGCGATCGCCGCGAGGCAGAGGGCGATCAAGCCTTCCAGGGCGATGACGAAGAAACGCTTCGTCGCGAAGACCTCCAGCAACGGGCTCCACAAGGGCCGCAGCGTCCAAGGCAGCATGAGGCCGCTGACGCACACCGCGATGCGCGCGTTCGGGACTTCGAGATGCTTCAGGAAGATGGCGGCGAGTGTCCCCACCACGGTGGCGGGCAGCCCTTCGGCGAAGAAGAGCGTGCCGATCCATCGCCAGGGACGAGCGATTCCCTGCGCCGGCGATGCCCGTTCGCCGATCGGAGAAGCCGAAACCGCCAGCTCGCTCGTCGCCATGTCTTTGCGCGCCGCCGATCTAGGCGGCGACGGAGTCGTTCCGGCCGATGGCGGCCAGCGCGTGGTACAGCTCGAGGTAGTCTCGTCCCATGCGCTCCGCGGAGAAGCGTTTGGACGCGGCGCGGCGGCATTCGCGGGGATCGAGCCAGGCCGCTCGCTCGAACGCCCGCGCCATTTCTTCCACGCCGTTGACGAGCAGCCCCGTACGCCCGTGCTCGATGTTGTCGGGCACGGCACCCACCGGGAAGGCTACTACCGGCGTCCCTGACGCAAGCGCTTCCATCGCCACCAGCGGACCTGTTTCATGGACGAGGCTGGGTACAGCCAGGCAGCGCGCTCGCGCCAGCAGCTCGGCTCGCTCGGCGAGGGCGACGCTGCCCAGGAACCGCCGATCGGCGTCGAGCCTCGGCCGGATCTCCTCCTCGAAGTAGCGTTCCGCCTCGGGGAACGGCGGCACCCGACCCGCCAGCAGCAAGGGCAAGCCCGCCTGGCGTGCCGCGTCGAGGGCCAGATGGAAGCCCTTCTCGGGCGAGATTCGGCCCAACGCCACGACGAAGTCTTCCTTCGCCGGTCCCGGGTGGAACTGATCCAGGCTCACGCCGCAAGTCACGAGCGCCATCGGTGCCTGGGGAGGGTATTGCCGGCGCGAGTACCGCGACACGCAACTCACCATCTGCAGCGAACGACCAGCACGCCACACCTGGTCGGGATAGTTATGAGGGGGCAGGTGGAGGGTGGCCAGGGTGGCCGGCGCCGAGTCCTGGAGGTACTTGTGGAAGTCGACACCGTGCAGGTGAAGGACGTCGACATCGTTCGTCGCGAGCACCTCTCTCAACGTTTGACGATGAACCTCGTAGGCCCAGTCCCAGGTCGACTGGTCGACGGGGCCGGAGGTCGGAAGCGGCGGCGTGGCCGCCAGTGTGCCGGCGATTCTCGATCCTTCGCACGCGACGACGATGGAGCGATGGCCGCCTCGCACCAGCATCTCGTCCAGGTGTGCCACGACCTGTTCGGTGCCGCCGACGGTATCGAAGCCAACGGGGACGAAAGGGTAGGCGAGGCTGACGACTGTGAGGGGCATCGAGGTTCGACCTCCCCCAGGCTCGGCGGGCGCGGGATGCGCCGTGTCGCAAGAGCCCACATCGATCGTGAGTTTCGACCTTGGACCCGCCGCAGCAGGTCCCTCCGCGCAGCCATTGAGAGTCGCCGCTTCTCTATTCTGCGGAGTATTGAACGGGAAATGCCTAAGGCGTCTAGCTTAGGTGCAAAAAGAGACCGTCAGGATTCTCGTTTTTTAGCCGCGCTGGCCGCGCGCGTGTTTCCCCAGTACTTGACGATGCAGTCCGGGCAGATTCCATGGCTGAAATCCGCCTCCGAATGAGTCCGGATGTAGGACTCGATCTGATTCCAGTAGCCCTTGTCGTCGCGTACCTTCTTGCACGTGGCGCAGATCGGGAGCAGGCCCTTCATGATCTTCAGCTTCGACATCGCTTCGTCGATGCGCAGCTCCAGCTCGCGCTCGCGTTCCTCGTGAAGGCGGATGCGGTAGCGGTGCGCGGAGAAGACGAGGGCGACGACGGCGAAGCTCGCGAGGCCCTGGAACCACCATGTCTTCCAGAACGGCGGTGGGATGACGATCCGCAGCGACCGGCCCTTGTCGTCCCACACGCCGTCGCTGTTGGAGCCCTTGACGTGCAGGACGTAGCTGCCGGGATCGAGGTTCGTGAACGTCACGTCGCGTTTCGTGCCGCGTAGGACCCAGTCGTCGTTGAACCCGTCGAGCTTGTAGGCGTAGTTGTTGCGCCTCGGGAATGTGTAGTCCAGAACTGCGAACTCGAACGAGATGATCTTCTCGTCGTAGTGCAGCTTTATCTCCTCGGCCAGCGGCAGCGCCACCTCGGTCGCACGGGGCTCGTTGAGGACCTCGAGGGTCGTGAGCACGATCGGGGGCACGATTGGGTTGGGTGTGATTCGGTTCGGATCGAAGGAGTAGAAGCCGTTCCACGTTCCGAACAACATCCCGCCCGCACGCATCCGGAGGGCGGCGTTGATGTTGAATTGAAGTCCTTGCAGGCCGTTCGTGGTATCGAATGTCTCGGCCCGCTTCTTGTCGTAGTCGAATCGGCACAGACCCTTGTTGGTCCCCAGCCAAAGCTTGCCGCCGTCATCCTCCTGGATCGAGTACACGGAGTTGCTGGGAAGGCCTTGCGCTTCGCCGTACGCGGTGAACGTCTTGTCCGCAGGATCGAACAGGTTCAGCCCGCCGCCATAGGTGCCGATCCAGAGCCGCCCCAGCCGATCCGTGTACAGGGCCATCACCCAATCGTTGCTGAGACTCTTGGGGTTCTTCGGGTCATGGCGATGATGGACGAATTCGGTGCCGTCGCGCGGAAGCATGTCCAGGCCGCCGCCGAGGGTCGCTACCCATAGACTGCCGGCCTTGTCCCGGTGCAGCGCGCGGACTTTTTCGTGGCTCAGGCTTCCCGGCCGTTCCGGGTCCGGACGATACGGCACGACACGGCGGTCGTCGGGATTGAGGCGGAACACGCCGCTGTTCGTCGACAGCCACAACCAGCCTTGCTCGTCGTCGTCGATGGACCAGACCTGCTCGTCGCCCTGGGTTCGTGGATCGTCGAATGCGCTCAGATACTCGGTGAACGATTGGCGCGCCGGATCGAAACGAAGCAGCCCGCGGCCCCAGGTTCCCAGCCAGATGCGGCCGCGGCGATCCTGGTGGATGTCCAGGATGGCATGGGGTCCCACGGGGTAGCCCACGAAACGTCCGGTCTCGGGGTCGAAACGATTCAGCGAGCCTTCCGCCCCGACCCAGATGCCGCCGTCCCGATCCTGGAGGAACGACGCCACGCCGCCTCCCGCCAGACTCTGCGGGTCGTCGGCGCGGCGGGTGAACAAGTGGAACGGGTGTGCGTTGCGGCGGAACCAGTTGAGGCCGGCGGCGAAGGTGCCGATCCACAGGTTGCCTTGCACGTCCTCGTGGATGGCGCGGATCGCGCCCGGGCTGATGCTCTCCGGGCTCTCGTTGTTCCGGTAGGCGACGAACGAATCGTTTTCAGGGACGTACCGCTGGAGGGGCCCCGGGTCCGCGCCGAGCCAGAGGGTGCCCCGCCGGTCCACGTAGAGGGTCGTGATGAGATCGGCCTGGAGCGCCTTGGGATCACGCGGATCGGAGCGGTAATGCCGGAACGTGCCTCGGAAGGGATCGAGCACGCTGACACCCGCTCCGTACGTCGCCACCCAGATGCGGCCCGAAGGGTCCTCGGCAAGGCCCCAGACCTGGTCGGCGCCGAGGCTGTTTCGATTCTTCGGATCGTGGCGGTAATGGACGAAGCCATCCTTCTCCGGATCGAAGCGATCGAGCCCGCCGCCTTGGGTGCCGACCCAGATCCGGCCCGCCTTGTCCTCGAGGAGGGCCAAGACGTTGTCGTGCGCGAGGCTTCCGTCGTCTGAGGATGTCGCATAGTGGACCGGCTTCGCCTTCTCGTTGTCCAGGCGGAACAAGCCGTCGCCGGCGGTGGCGACCCAGAGCCGCCCGAGGCGATCCTCGAGCACCGCCATCACCTCCTCTCGCACGGAGAGCCGCACGTTGAAGTTGTTGGTGCCGGCGTCGAAGAGACTGAGCGCCCCGCGAGTGCCTACCCAGAATCGCCCAGCCCGATCTTCGTAGAGCGCGGTGACCAGGTCGTCCGGCAGGCTTCGGGCGTCGTTCGCTCGATGTTTGTAGACGAAGAAGGAATAGCCGTCATAGCGGTTCAGCCCTTCCTCCGTCCCGAACCACAAGAAGCCATAACGGTCCTGGACGATCGCGCGTACCGTATTCTGCGAGAGGCCGCGCTCCCCACTCTCCGCCATGAAGCGAAGGAAACGGGCGTTCTCGGGAGAGGGATCGTGGACGTCGATGGTCGAGCCGCGAAGCGGCGGAGATATAGCGAGGAAGACCGCAGCGATCACCATCCACGAGTTGCGGGCAAACAATGACCGCAACCGGACGAGACTGGTCAGTACCACCACCGCGCAAGTTCTATCTTAATTGCACTGGCCCGGCAATGCGCAGGATGGGACTTCCCGGGCCTTCCACGCGTACCCGTTGTTGAGGTAGTCTCGCTGCGCCTGACCTTCCCCGGGCGGAGTGGAATGAGGCGTCAACAGCCGTGAGCGCAGACGCGACGAAGAGCGGATGGTGGGCCAGGATCAAGCGCGCTCTCGGGGTCGCCGAGGCGGCGACGATTTCTGCTCAGGCCGGTCCTCCCACTTTCGAGCCCGAAAGAGTCCTGCCATCGCCGCCGCCTCCGGCCGTCGAAACCCCGTTCGATCTGGCGCGCGAGGCCATCGTCGTCTGTGACCTCGAGCGCCACGTCATGTACTGGAGCCGCGGGGCGGAACGGCTCTACGGCGTCTCCTTCGGTGAGGCGATCGGCAAGGACCTCCACGAGGTGCTCCATTTCGGCAGCCCCCGCGAGCTCGCGGAGGCGCGCGCCGCTCTCGGGACGGATGGCGTGTGGACGGGCGTGCTGCATCAGCACACGAAGGCGGGCGCCGATCTCGCCGTGCAGAGCAGCTGGACACCCTTGCGCGACGAGACGGGGACACTGCGCGCCATCGTGATCATCAACGGCCAGGTGGCCGACACCCAGCGGCTCGAGGCGAAGATCGTCCGTCTGCAGCGTCTCGAGGGTCTGGGCTTCCTCGTGAGCGGCATTGCCCACGACTTGAACAACGTACTGTCCCCGATGATGGTCGCGCTCCAGGGACTGCGCGACGAGGTGCAGTCACCCCGCGGCGTGCGCAAGCTGGACCTGCTCGACGCCAGCGCCACGCGGGCGGCCAGTCTCGTTCGCCAGGTCCTCGCGTTCGCGAAGGGGACGGAGGACGAGCGCATGCTCGTACAGCCGGCGCGGGTGCTGCACGAGATCCAGAAGATGCTGGCGGAGTCGCTGCCGAAGACCATCGAGTTCGAGGCGGAGTCGGCGCCGGAGCTGTGGAACATCCGCGTCGATCCCACGCAGCTCCACCAGGTATTGCTGAACCTCTGCCTGAACGCCCGTGACGCCATCGGCGGCAAGGGCAAGATCCGCATCCGCGTCACCAACATGATGCTGGACTCCTCGTTCGTCGCGATGCGGCCGCACGCCCGGCCGGGGCCGTTCGTCGTGTTCAGCGTGAGCGACACCGGCAGCGGCATCCCGCCGGAGCTGCAGGAGCGCATCTTCGACCCCTTCTTCACTACCAAGCTGCCGAGCCAGGGCACCGGCCTCGGTCTGTCCACAGTCGCCGCCATCGCACGCAGCAACGAGGGGTTCGTCGAGGTGGAGAGCGCGCCTGGGGTGGGCAGCACCTTCCGCGTGTATTTCCCGGGACGGCCCAGCTCACCGGTGTTCGCAGTCGAGCCGATGTTGCCCCGCGTGCTCGGCCACGGCGAGACGATCCTGTTCGTCGACGACGAAGAAGCCGTGCGCGAGATCCTCCGGGAGGCGCTCGAGCACGCCGGCTACACCGTGCTCACCGCCGCCGATGGCGCGGAGGCGGTGGCCATGTACGCGCGGCAGAGCGACCACCCGGCCGCCGTCGTCCTCGACATGCACCTGCCCGTGATGGACGGCGTGACCACGCTGCACGCGCTCTCGCGTATCGACCCGCGGGTGAAGGTCGTGGCCACGAGCGGCCTCGGCGAGAACGAGTCGCTGGCCAAGCAGGCGGGTGCCCTGGCCTTCGTGCCCAAGCCGTTCACCATCGACAACCTGCTGGTGGCGCTGCAACAGGCGCTCGGCGCGCCCGGCCACTAGGAATCGCTACTCGCGGCTGCGGTACAGCGCGACGAGGGCGGCCCCGATCGCCTGCGAGAGCTCGCCCAGCGTCGACGGCACGATGGTCATGCGCTCGCGCTGGACCGGCCATAAATAAGGATAGGCCGTGTCGCGGATGATCCCGAGGTAGCGCTCGCGGAAGGCCTCGGTCGTGTTCTCCGGGTCCATCAGGCCGCCGCCGATCACCACGAACTGCGGATCGAGGGCCATGGCCAGCCGAGCGATGTGAAGGCCGAGGGCGCGGGCCTGGAAGTCGAACAGCTCGACGGCCAGCGCGTCGCCTTTCTGGGCGAGGCCGCGCAGGCTGAGCGCCTTCTCCTTCGGCGTCTGCGTGGAGCGCGCGAGCGGATGGTCGGGATACGCGGGCAGCCGCTCCTGCAGCAGGTGCGGCAGTCCCGACAGCGTCGTGTACACCTCGACGCAGCCCCACGTGCGCCCACAGCCGCACGGATACGGCTTCGCGTTCAGCAGGTGCAGCGGCGCCGGCATGTGCGCGGTTTCCATTCCGGCGAGGGTGTCGCCGGTCAGGGGCAGGCCGCGGGCATCGACGTAGGCGGAGCCGAGGCCGGAGCCGGGGGCGAGCATCAGCACGCTCCCGCGCCCTTCGCCCCGCACGCGCTGCGCTTCGCCCACGCCGCCGTACGCGCCGTCGTTGCCCACCACGAGGGGGATCCCGCGGCCGGCTTTGGTGGCCAGCGCCAGGCTGTAGGCGGTGTGGACGTCCCAGCCTTCGAAGCCGGCGGGCAGGTTCGCCGCGCGGCCGAGGACGCCGTAGCGCTGATAGGGTCCAGGGATCGCGAGGCCCACGCCCGCGACCTGCTCCCACGTCAGGCCATTGCCCGCGAGGTACGCGGAGATGGCGTCGACCCAGCCGGAGACCACCGCCGGCGGTCCCAGTTGCGCATTCGTGGGGTGCTGCTGGAGCTTCGTCGAGACCGTCGAGCCGTCGGCCCACACACCGCCGACCTTCGACATCGTGGCCCCGCTGTCCGTGCCGATGAAGACGAGCTTGGTGGCGCTCATCCCGTGAGTCTAGGCGATTTTTTGCGTGTGCTGGTCAACGGACGAGTCGATGTTTCTTGAGCAGCGCACGTAGGTTTCCCGGTAGTACGCCGGCCCGCCGCGCCTCTTCGGACAGGGCGTCGACGCGCGGCGCCAGGAGCGGTGGCCTCCGTGTGACCTCGCGCCATATGTCCCGACATTCCTCGATGTCGTGGACGACGGAGTCCGGTGGCTGCTTCTCATAGATCGGCTCGTGCCAATGGACAGTCGGTTGCGGGTCGAGCAGGGTGAACCACGGTCGTCCCTCGGCGGCCTCGCGGCCGGTTGGGGCCTGCCATTTCTGCCCCAGGAACCTCACGAAGCAGGTGGAGACATAGTCCTGGAACAAGGCGTCGAGCTCGTCGGCGTCCTGAACGATGCCAGCGAGGGAGACCAGCCGCTTCTCGTCCTCGGCCAGGCGGCCATCCATTGGCAGTCCGGCCGGAGGTGTCGGCGTCGGGGTTTCCATCACAGGGGGGACAGCTGTCGGCACCACCAGCTCCAGCGGTCGCGGCGGCTCGAGCGTGGGCGTCGGCATCGGCGTTTCCTGGGGCGTGGTCGAGGCCACGGGGACGACCGTCGCGGCCGGTGCCGGCGTCGGTGCTGGCGTGGGCTCCTGCGCGCGGCATTGCGCCAGCGACATCAGCATCACATACACGAGTGAGGCGCCGATCCGTCGTCTCATCGAGGGGTCACAGCGGCCGATTCTAGCGCGGTGCGAACGGGCCGCTGTTGCTGCTCGATCGATGATCTGGGACTGGTCCGGCGGGCCAAGAACGAATAGCCGTAAGAACGATGCCACCGGCCGACCGCGCAACCTAAACTCGAACCTTACCCGGAAGCGAGGAGCCACAGCCATGTCCACTGCCCGCCGCTACGCGCGGCTCGCCGCCCTATCCCTGATCGCCGCCCTGATCGCCCCGCCGGTATCGAGCCAGTCTCCGAGCGACGTGCCCGTGGAGTGGGCGCCCGGATCGAATGGGGGCTCGGTGTCGACGCTGGCGCTGTCGATGGGTGACGGGTACCTGGAGCTCACGCCGGGGGTGGCGGACACGCGGCGCGCGATCGGCTTGAGCCGCGGCGACACGGACGCCACGCTCGCCGACATCGACTTCGCGCTGGAGCTCGGCGCAGACGGGACGGTGCGGATCCACGAGGCGGGGGAGCCGCGCGGCGCCTTCGGGGCGTATGCCGGCACGGATCGCTTCCGCATCGCGGTCGAGCTGGGTGCCGTCGTCTATCGGCGGAACGGCGCGCTCCTGTACCGCAGCGCGGTGCCGCCGGTGTACCCGCTGCTGGTCGACACCGCGTTCGACGCGCCGGGGGCCGCCCTCACGAACGTCGTGCTCTCGGGCAGCCTCGAGCGCGTGGCCGTCGGCGCGCCGATGTTCAGCCTCCCCGCCGGTGCGTACGCGGAGCCGCGCAGCGTGGTGATCAACGCCACGCCGCCGGAGGCGTCCATCCACTACACGACCGACGGCCGCGAGCCGCTGGAGACGGATCCCGCGCTCGCGTCGGGGGCCACGCTCGTCGTCGATCACTCCCTCACGCTGCGGGCGCGGGCCTGGGCACCGGGCCTGATGCCGAGCCGGGTGACGACGGCGACGTACGTCATCGGCGGCACCGAGCCGACGCCGGCGCCGACACCGACAGCCACCGCTACTGCGACGGCAACGCCGACCGCGACGCCCGAGCCACCGGCCGTCGGTGGCGTCATGGCCGCCGGTTTCGCGGCGGCGTCCGATCCGACCGAGCCGCCGCACCCCGTCATGACGATCCCCGGCACCGGCAGCGGCGCCGAGGCGATCCTTTCCACCTACACCGAGGAGCAGTTCCTCGAGTTCGTGCCGACGCAGGCGCCGCGGCACTGGGACTACGGCTTCGGTGCCGCCGTCGTGGCCGGCGATACGAGCTGGTCGTGGAGCTCGGCCACGCCGAACCAGATTCGCAGCATGCCCAGCGGTACCGTCTTCCCGAACGCGACGTACCCGATCCTGTACGAGCCGGTGCCGGTGCTCTCGGGCAAGACGGTGATGATCCCGTACCACCTGGCCGCCGGCAGCACGACGCGCAAGTCGCTGCCGTACGCCTTCATCGACTACTCGAAGCGCAGCAAGCTGCGCAGCGACATGCTCCAGCTCGCCGCCGCCTACGTGCGCAGCGGTGCCGATCCCGCCACCCGCGACGACCGCTTCGCGCGCCGTATCGCCGTCGCCCTCGACGCCTGGGCCAACTACGTGCCCGACTACTTCATGTCGGGCAAGAACAGCCCCACCTTCATCAGCGCCGTCGGGTTCACGACGCTCACCTCCGACATCCAGCGCTGCAGCGACCACAACGGCCTCGCCCACGAGTGGACGGACGACGAGATCCTCGCCTTCGACGCCATCTACGACAGCGAGGCGCTGGCCGAGCTGTCGGCGGAGCGCGGCTACGACGTCCGCGCCCACATCCGCAACGACCTCTTCGGCAACATCGGCGACTTCATGGCCCAGCGCGTGCCCGTCAGCGTGGCCATCGCCACCAACCTGTCCGGCCCGTTCACCACGCTGGCGCAGGTGGCGCGCGTCATCAATCGGCCCGACTACATGGTCTGGATGGAGGACTACCTCGACCAGACGATCCGCCGCAAGATCCTGCGCGACGGCGTGCTGCCCGAGGGCATCGGCTACTCGTACGGCTACGTCACCGAGAACCTCGATGCCTCGCGCCAGACCCGCGACTACTTCCTGACGCGGCCGGCGGACACACCGCAGCTCCAGGGCCTGCAGCAGAAGGCGATCGAGTATGTGAGCCTGCTGCAGTTCGGCCAGGGCCAGTGGAACGCGCTGCGTCTGCTCAACGGCCAGCTCCCGTCGTTCGGCGACACGAGCTTCAACGGCATCACCGCGCGCAACACCGGCGTCTCCGGCCTGCTCCCCGCCTACGGCCACGCCGCGCTGGGGACGGGCACGGGCGCCTCGTCGGTGCAGCTCAACCAGAACTTCTCCGACGACGCCAACCACATGCGCGCCGACGTCACCGGATTCGGCCTCTGGGCCAACGGCGCCGAGCTGCTCGGAAACGTCCGCTACTTCAACGGCACGCCCGGCCGGAACTGGACCGAGCAGATCCTCTCCTACAACGCGGTGACCATCGACCGCGTGAACATGAGCCGCGGCGGCTGGACGGTCGGCAACAACAACCACAAGTTCACCTCCGGGAACCTCACCGTCTTCGAGGCCGGCCTTTCCGGCTTGCACGTCACCGAGGTCGACGGCCAGCGCGCGTACACGAACAAAGCCTCGCGCTACCAGCGCGTGATGCTGATGAACACGACCGACCTCGCGCGGCCCTACGTCGTCGACGTCTTCCGCGTGACCGGCGGCCGCACCCACGACTACACGTTCCACGGCAGCATCCGCTTCGATTCGACGTGGGAGTCGAGCGTGCCGCTGACGCCGGATCCGGCGACGTACCCGATGCTGGAAGGCACGGAAGTGTGGACGGAGCCCACCAGCAGCGGCTCCACGTTCCCGTACTACGGCTTCTGGCGCGAGGTGAGCAAGGGCCCGGCCACGGGCGACCTGCAGGTCACGTACCGTGACCCGTCGGCGTCGAAGCGCGATATCCGCCTGTGGATGACGGACGGCGGCATGGCGGACATGTACCTCGGCAAGACGCCGACCGCGGAGCGCACGAACACCGAGCCGCCCAACTTCTATAAGTACTGGCGGCCGTCGCTCATCCTGCGGCGGCGTATCAGCACGGGCACGCAGGAGAGCCTGTTCGCCGGCGTGGTCGAGCCGCTGAAGAACGGCGTCTCCACCATCCAGTCGGTGCAGCGCGTGCCGCTGGCCACGTCGGGGATGGATGCCGTCGCCCTCCGGATCACCTTCACAGACGGCCGCACGGACACCGTCGTCGTGAACCTGTACAACCCAAAGATCGCGGGGGCGGCCACCGGCCTGGCGACGGTCTCGACCGCCGACGGCAGCTACAGCCTGAGCGGCCGCGTCGGTGTGTACAGCAACGGCCCCGCCGGCGAGCGCGCCTGGTCGGTGGGTGCTTCCGACTTCCAGTACGCGAGCGGCGGGCTCGGCGTGGCCGCGCCCGCCTACGGCGGCACCCTCACCGGCTTCCTGCGCAAGGCCACCGGCGCCGTGGGTGACATCCTCGTCACGAGCACACCGCTGCCCGAGGGCGAGGTGCTGAAGGGGCGCTGGCTCTCGCTGCGGTTCGAGACGTACCGCGTGGTGAACAGCACGGCGGTGCAGAACGGCATCAGCGAGATGTACCAGGTCGACCACGTGGAGCGCATCGGCGGCGAAAGCCACGTGTACATCGCCCGCGACCACAAGCTCGAGCTGGGCGGCGACGGCAAGCTGCGCGAGGTGGTGGCGCCGGAGCGGACCTTCGAAGGGCCGTTCACGTTCGAGCTGGTCCTCGATACGACGGCGGTGCCCGTCTCCGCCATCGCCGACGTGCACACCCCCCAGAACACGCCGGCCACGGTTTCCTTCACCGTCGGGGCCCTCGGCGCCACGCCGCCGGAGGGACTGACCGTGACCGCGTCCTCTTCCAATACGGCGGTGGTGGCGGCGGAGGGTCTCGCGCTGCAAGGCGGCGGCTCCGCCTATGACCTGACGGTCACCCCCGTGGCCGACACCGACGGCAAGACCACGATCACGGTGAGCGCCACCGACGGCACGGCGACGGTGTCCCGGCGCTTCATCGTCCGGGTCGGCAACGTGAACGATCCGCCCACGATCTCGTCGATCGGCGATCGCATGATCGATGTGAACGGCACCACGGGACCCGTCGCCTTTGCGGTCGGCGATCCCGACACGCCGCTCCCGTCGCTCGTGGTCGGCGCCACCTCGTCCGACCCGGCGGTGGTGCCGGCGGCCGGCATCGTGCTCGGCGGCAGCGGGACGAGCCGGACGATCGCGGTGACGCCGGCGGCGGAGACGAGCGGCAGTGCCGTGATCACGGTGACGGTCTCCGATGGGACGAACACGGCCTCCACCACGTTCACGGTCACGGCGGACGCGCCGCCGACGATCTCGCCGGTGGCGAGCCGCACGATCGGCACCAGCCGCACGACGGGACCGATCCCGTTCACGATCGGCGATCGCGAGACGTCCGCCGACGCCCTGGTGGTGACGGCGACGTCGTCGAACACCACGCTGGTGCCGGTGGCCGGCCTGGTGCTGGGCGGCAGCGGCACCGAGCGCACGATCACGGTGACGCCCGCCGTCGGCCAGGCGGGCACCGCCGTCATCACCTTGCGCGTGAGCGACGGCGCGTACCTGGTTTTGGCCACGTTCAGCCTCACCGTCGACGTGGCGCCGCAGATCTCGCCGATCGCGAGCCGTACGATCGCCGAGGACACCGCCACCGGCCCGATCGCCTTCAGCGTCGCCGACAAGGAGACGCCGGACACGGCGCTCACGGTGACGGCGACGTCGTCGAACCCCGCGCTCGTCCCGGACGGGAACGTCCAGATCGCGACGACGGTGAGCCCGTGGACCAGCGCCGACCTCGGCCTGCCTGCCGCCGCCGGCAGCAGCCTCGCCGGCGAGACGTTCACCCTGCGCGCCAGCGGCAACGACATCTGGAGCACTTCCGACAAGGGCCACTACCTCTACCAGCCGGTCACCGGGGACGGCGAGATGGTCGCGCGCGTCACCAGCGTGGAGGCCACCGACCCGTGGTCGAAGGCGGGCGTCATGTTCCGCGCGAGCGCCGCTGCCAACAGCCCGCACTGCTACATGCTGCTCTCCGCCGCCAACGGCGTGTCGTTCCAGAGGCGCCTGACCGCGGGTGCCAGCTCCACCAGCACCGGTGTCACCGGCATCAGCGCTCCCGCGTGGGTACGCCTGGTGAAGGCGGGCAGCACCTTCACCGCCTTCTATGCCCCCGACAACGCCGGCGCGCCCGGCACGTGGGTGCAGGTCGGCACCCCGATCACGATCACGAGCGCGACATGGCTGCGTGGTCTCGCCGCCACCTCGCACAAGGACGGCACGCTGGCGACGTCGACGTACGACCACGTGAGCGGGCCGGCGGTGGTCGGCGGCAACCGCACGGTGACGGTGACGCCCCTGGCGGACGCCAGCGGCACCACCACCGTCACCCTCACCGCCCGCGACGGCTTCAATGACGTCACGCGCAGCTTCGACGTCACGGTGACGCCAGTGGCCGACGCGCCGACGCTCGCGCCGATCGACGACAGCACCGCCGACGAAGACACCGTCGTGCGCATCCCGCTGGCGATCGGCGACGCCGACGCCGACGACGTCCTGACGGTGACGGCCGCTTCGTCGAACGAGGCCCTCGTGGCGCCGGAAGGGCTCGTGCTCGA
>Ga0114129_10005662_pt1 | contig 17682 bp, 15 predicted proteins | sample RhiMetdeltSRZDD1_FD_80071 | JGI IMG/M metagenome (GOLD analysis project Ga0114129, IMG submission 80071) | Populus rhizosphere microbial communities from Tennessee, USA - Rhizosphere MetaG P. deltoides SRZDD1 (version 2) (version 2) | ecosystem: Host-associated > Plants > Roots > Rhizosphere >...
GCATCCCGGCTGGCTGCGTTGCTCCTCCCTCAGATATTCCCGATATCCTCGGTCGTCGCGCCTTGCCATCCGGGCGCCGCGCTCCGGGACTTATGCCACGATCCACGCGGTCAGGACACTAGCGATTCGAGAGGACGCGACGCGTGCGGCTCACCGTCGACGATAGGCGAGCCGCGGAACGGCCACGGCCGCACGGAAGTACGAGTGCGGAAGATTGGAGGGCGCCCAGATCCGCGGAATGTCGAGGGGATTCGTCCTTGGCCCGACAGGCCGAAGGCCGCACGATGTCGAGAAGCCGAGATCGTAGCCCGCGCCACGCACCGCATCGAAGATCGCGTCGTGCTTCCCGGGGCTGAGGCTCACGGGGTACGCGATGGCGCGGACCGGCTCGTCGAGCTGCTCTTCGAGTATGCGTCGCGAGCCCACGAGCTCTTCTTGGAGATCCCGAGGCGGCAGCGTCTGAAGGGCGCGGTGGGTTCGCGTGTGAGACTGGATGTCCATCCCCGCGCGTCGCAGCACGCGCACCTCGTCCCAGCTCATCAGGACGTCATTCGCGATGCGGCGGTCGTCGTCCACCGCCCACGGGACGCCGAGCGCCGCGCCGAGCGTCTGGAGGTAGCGTTCGATGTCGAGCGCGAATGTCTCCTTGATGACATCCAGGATCTGCCGGACGACGGTCGTTCGATCCCCGGTGAGATCGAAGGCGGCGTCGGAGGGGTAATCGATCTCGGCGCGCGTCTTCGTGGAGCGGTTGACGAGGTAGTTGGTCCGATCCCACCAGAACGCCTTGCGATCGGTGATGTGGTCGGTCGTGACGAAGAAGACGGCCTTCGCTCCGGCGCGCTTCAGGACCGGCAGCGCGATATCGTGGCACTCGCGATAGCCGTCGTCGAAGGTAATGAGCGCCGGGTTCTTCGGCAAAGGACGCTTCTCCAAGAAATGGAGGCGGAGGTCCTCGATATCGAGCAACGTGAACCGGCGCATGAGGAAATCGACCTGGCGTTCGAAGCCCTCCTTCGTCGCGTCGACGACGGTCTCGTCGAGGTCACGCAGGTTGGCTCGCGGAACGCCGACTCGGTGATACGTCACGATCGGCAGGTAGGGCACCGTGACGAACGTGCGCGCCGCCAGCGCCAGTTCGAACGCGCCCATTCCGTCGAGGACGGAAATCAGGCGCGTACGGACAGACATGAATTTCCGCCAGGATTGAAGGTCGTCGCTTGCCCACGGCCGCTCCGACGAACTATCGTTCGCGGATGCTCAAAGGCGAAATCGCATACTGGCTGAACCGCGGCACGATCGGGGCGGTGCGCGCCGCCGAATCTTTCGGCCCAGGGCGAGTCGCGCGCAACAAGCTCCTGCTCCAAATCGCCGCCAACCAACTGTTCTGGCTCCTCGACTCGTACGGCCACAGCCTCGATTCGATCGAGGCCCTGGATCCATTCTCTGGTAGCGGCCTGTTGATGTCCCACACGTACCTTCATCGGTGCCATCACGCCGACCTCTGGGAGATCGATCCCGAGAGAGCCCGTCAGGCGAAGCGCCTCGGCCCCAACGTCACGGTCCATTGCGGCGACAGCATCGAAGCAGTACGCCGCGGGGACAGTCGCCTCGCCGACTACAACTTCATCATCCTCGACAACAATATCGGCGGCTGCTACGGGCCCGACCGTCGCTATTGCGAGCATTTCGAGATGATCCCGGCGATCTTCCGCTATTTGCGGAAAGGCAATCGCGCCGTCATGGTGGTCAACCACGTTCCCGACGTCGACCGCCTCGCCGCCGATCCGCGCTTCGTCCCTGACAATCTCGAGGAGCATCTCGGCCGCCGCCAGGAATTCTTCCACACCACCGGTCGAACCGTGCGTCCGGCCCAAGCCGCGGCGCGCTACGCCGAGGCTGCCTCGGACTCGGGGTGGACAATCGCCCACTACGGCATCGTGCCGCGCAACCCCGTGCTGAATTTCCTCGTCCTGATGTTGGTCCCCGCTACTTGATCGCCATGGCGATGTTCCGTCGGACCTGCTGCATCATGCCATCGTCGCTCAGCCAATAGAACCGTCCGTTGAGCGGCCCGCACCCCCTCCAACTGCAGGCGCCGAGCTGACTATAGACCAGCGCGATCTGGCTCCGTGCGTAGTCGCTCAGTCCCTTGTCAGCCGCGAGCTTGAACAGCGCCCAATCCTGCAACCCATTCCGCACCTGCTTCAGGCGCACCGACGGTATCGGCCCGTCGACGCCGATACCGGCGGGCGAGCCTGCGCCTTTCAAGAGCCCATCGTGGTGACCTGGGTACACCAGCACGCCGTCGCCCGTCACGCCATATTCAATGTTCGGGCCCCAGGCATCTTTCAGAGTCCATTGCAGGATCTGCCAGTAGAGAAATCCTGTGGCGCCCTCGTACCATGCGCCCCACATCATCATCCGCGGCTCGTTGCCGTCGAGCGTGTTACTGGCGAAGGTCGGGTACGGCGCCACCTGGGCATTGCTCTCGTAGAACCACAGCTTGAACCCTCTTTGGAAGCGTACCCGCCACTCCTCGCGCCCGAAGGGCGAGTCCTCTGTGGTGTACCAGTTGGCGTAGCACTTCAGGCAATCGATGTAGATCCCCATCACCGGGTCGAGGACGGCCGCTTGCTTTGGCCCCGCCTCGACGGTCGCGATGATGTGAGCCTTCCAATCGGGATCGCCGTCGAGGATCCACTTTCCGTGCTTGGCGATCTCGGGCCACAGGTCCGGCGGCGGCTCGTCCTCGGCGAAAATGATCGCCCGATCGAACCAACCCTTCTCCTTCAAATGGGTCGCCCAGGCCTTGGCGATGGCCGTGTACTGCTGCTGGCCGCAGGTCTGGAGCCCATAGTTGGCGCCCGGAGTGAAGGGCACCAGCAGTCGCGTCGAGGGCACCTTGTCGGAGAAGTAGGAGCCGTCCATGTAGGGCTGCATCGCCTTGTCGTAATCCCCCCATTCCGTGGGCGGTGTGCACGCGCCGCTGCTCGCCGGCTCGGGAACGAAGAACTGGCCGACGTCGATGCGGTGATTGTGGGCCAGCTCCTCGTAGCGTTTGACGACGACGTACGATTGAGGCAGCCAGTCGAAGTAGCAGGATCCGCCGGCGCACCTCCATGTATCGCGATGGAAGTTAATGAGCTGGTCGGCCGCCATCTGGAAGAAGGTGGGAACCGCGCGTTGATCGGGGAGGAGGAGATTCCACACCGTCACTGACATCGGCACCACAATCGTCTTCTGGCTTCTTGCAGTGATCGTGATCGTGCCGCCGTACGATCCTGGTGTGGTGTCGGGCGGGATGTACAGGTCCACCCAGATCGGCTGATTCATGCGGCTGCTCACCGTGAACGGCGCACCGAGGGATTTGCTGTCGTACGGATCGACGAGAGGAATCAAGGGATCCGGCACGCGACTATCCTTCGTGAGCGAGTCGGTCGGCGCCGGCTTGTTGCCGTTCTCGGCCTTCACTCCCGCGAACTCGATGAACCATTCGCGGAACAGGACGATGTTCGAAGACTGGATCGTATGCCCGCGGCCGTCGCTCAGCTCGGAGGCAACGAGGTTGACGTCGTCGAGATCCTCAGATTGTGCCCGCACCACGACTTGATACGATTCGTAGGCGGCGCGCGGCCCTTCCATGACGACGGTCCGGCCCAATCCGACGGCGGTCGTGGGTTGCACACGCACCGATGCGTCCGCGGTCCACGCCTCGAGGTTGTCGTCGCGGGTCACGATCACCGGCGGGTTCCGGGTGGCGCTATCGACGGCCACATTGCCACCGCTCGTTCCTCCGGAGCAATTGCATCCGCCGAGACACAGCGCAAGCATCCAGTACGGTCGCGCACGCCGCCAGCCGAGCATCGCCGAGGTCCGCTTCATCGGCGGCATTCTAGGCCTCCAGTGGCTGGTGGATCCGACGCATCAAAAGCGATCTTTCGGCGACTTAGGTCGCCTCTCTCGCTGACTTTAGGCATCGGGGAGCGCGGACATCTACGCCAGCTAACTCAACATTAGGCAACGGAATTGCAAAGCTCTGACGACCCTTTGAACTGAGAACGGGACCAATCGAGCGGGGCATATGCAGAAACACCACGCCACGCGACAGAGTCTGCAGAACCTGAAAACGCATCCAGAGCCGTACGTCACGATCGGGGAGCTGGCGGAGTACTGGCTCGTCAGCCGCAAACAGATCTACAAGCAGATCGATGCAGGAACTCTGCCCGCGATTCGCCTCGGCCCGCGCCTCCTGCGGATTCGAACGATCGACGCGCTCGAGTTCGAAAACCGGGCGCACATGCAATCAACATCCGCGCCGCGGCAGCCGGCCGCGGAACTCGCCGAACCGCCCGTCGCATTTACCGCTCAACGTCGCCGGTAGCCTCTCGAGTCTGACGGCCTGCGACGTCGGCAAAGCGCGGATGTGTGTTTAGTGTGCTTTCGCCACTTCTAGTCCGGGACCCTCTAGACACGCCGACCCTCTCACGCGTTTGATAGGCGCGTCCCTCGACACGTTGAAGGAGCGCTTCATATGGCGATTCGGGATCTCTCCACTCATCCCGCGCACTATCTGACCGTTGCGGAACTTGCGGGCTACTGGGCCGTGAGTCGCCAGCAGATTTACAAGCGGATCGAGTCGGGGGCGCTCGGCGCCATCCGTCTCGGCTCGCGGATCTATCGCATTCCCGCCCACATGGCGCTCGAGTACGAGCGTCGAGCCAGTGTGGCGGGCGGAGTGAAGGGCATCGCTGCGGCGCGCGACACATCAGAGGCGAAGCCTCTGTCGGCGAATCGCAAGCTCCCCGACAAGATGCGGCCGCCACAGGTGCGCAAGGTGTTCGGCTAGCCCGCGTTGCCGCGTCACGTGACGATCATCGGTGCCTTAGTGGCGATCGGATCCTATGCTCCCCGGCAAGACATTTACGCCTGAAGACGTCCTGCTGATCCTGCGACGCAGAATCTGGCTGATCCTCCTGCCTCTTGCCGTCGTAACTGCGGCGACTGCAGCCGTCGGGCGCAAGCTGCCAGACCGGTTTCGATCGGAGACCCTCATTCTCGCCATGCCTGGCGTTTCGGAGAGCTACGTCAAGTCTTCAGTGACCACCAGCATCGAGGAGCGCCTGCAGACGATCGCTCAGCAGATCCTGAGCCGAACGCGCCTCGAGCGGATCATCCAGGATTTCGACCTCTACAAAGTCCAACGTCGGACCGAAGTCATGGAGAAGATTGTCCAGAGAATGCGCAAAGACATCGACGTCCAGGTGGTCAGAGGCGAGTCGTTTCGTGTGGCATACATCGGCGACGATGCGACCACGGTCATGCGAGTGACCGACCGGCTTGCGTCGCTGTTCATCGAAGAGAACCTCCGCGATCGAGAAGCGCAGGCCGAAAGCACGAATGACTTCCTCGGGACCCAGCTCAAAGAGTCGCGACGACGACTGATCGAACAAGAGAAGAAATTGGCCGAGTACCGGGAGCGGTTCGCTGGAGAGCTGCCTTCGCAGCTCGCCTCAAACCTGCAGATCATCCAGAACATTCAGACGCAGGTACAGGCGCTCGTCGAGTCGATCAATCGAGATCGGGACAGGCGGCTCCTCATCGAGCGGCAGCTCAGAGATCCTGAGCAGGCGATCGACGTGAAGAGCGACGCCGCGTCGTCTGGTGAATCAGTGTCGCGGCAACTGGCGGCTGCACGGGCGGTGCTCAGTGAAATGGAGCAGCGCTTGAAACCGGAGCACCCGGACGTTCGGCGGATGCGCCGTCTGGTGCTCGACCTCACGACGAAGGTCGAAGCGGAGTCGCGCGAATCGGACGTTCCCGCCGGTGCGGACGCCGCCCGGATTCCGACGTCACCGGGCGACGGAAGCCGACGGAGACAGATGGCGGAGCTGCGGGCCGAATTGGATCAGTTGGATCGCCAGCTTGCATCCAAGGAGGCTGAGCACCAACGTCTTCGGTCGCTCGCCGACAGCTATCAGCAACGCGTCGATCGGGTCCCGACACGCGAGTCGGAGTTGGCGGAGCTCAGTCGCGACTACTCGACGCTTCAAACCCTGTACACGACGCTTCTTTCCCGGCAGGAAGAATCGAAGATCGCCGCAAACCTCGAACGGCGCCAGATCGGCGCGCAGTTCAAGCTCCTCGATCCGGCCAGGATCGCAGAGGCTCCGTTCAGTCCGAACCGGCGGCGGATCATCCTGCTGGGCATGGCCGTAGGCCTTGTGCTCGGCCTTGGTCTCATTGCGTGGCTCGAGTACCGCGATCGGAGCTTCAAAACCGACAACGACCTCGTAACGGTGCTGACGCTGCCAGTACTGGCCGTGGTGCCGTGGATGGAATCCAGCACGGAACGGCGCCTGGCGTTCGCGCGGCGGGTTGGCGTTGGTTGCGGCTTGAGCAGCATCGTGGCTGCCTGCGTGTATGTGGCGGCGCGTCTGTTCCTCGGCTGAGGCATTCGATGTACGAGCCTTTCTTTGGCTTTCGCGAACGGCCGTTCGAGTTGACGCCGAATCCGCGTTATCTCGTCCTGACGGAAGGCCACCGTCGGGCGATCAATAACATCGAGTACGCCATCGCCTGCCGGGAAGGGATCACGGTCTTAATCGGTGAGGCCGGTTCCGGGAAGACGACGGTCATTCGGATCGCGATTGAGCGGCAGCCCGGCCCGGTCAATTGTGTTCACCTCACTAACCCAGCTCTGACACGTGCGGAATTCTTCGAGATGCTGGCGGTGCGCTTCGATCTGAGCGAGCGGGCCAGGCAATCAAAGACGGCCCTCCTTCTGGAGCTCGAGGCTCGCCTTCGCGATTGTCATCGAGCAAACGAGCCGTCGGTGCTGATCGTGCACGAGGCCCAGACCCTGCCGACGCGTCTGTTGGAAGAGATTCGGCTTCTCGCAAACATTGGAGCCAACGGTGACACGCTGCTGTCCGTGATTCTCGCGGGTCAGCCCGGACTTGCGAAGCGACTGGACCATCCATCGATCGCGCACCTGAAGCAGCGAGTCGGCCTGTGGTGCGAGCTTCCGCCATTAACAGTGCAGGAAACCGCGGCGTACATCTACACCCGCATCCAAACCGCAGGAGGCACCGCTGCGCAGGTGTTCACGAGCGAGGCTGTGAAACTGATTCACACGGCCGCGAAGGGCATTCCGCGAGCGATCAACCTGATTGCCGACAATGCACTCCTGGCCGGCCTGGTGGCGGAACAACGGCCCGTGACCGGCCGGATAGTTCAGGATGTCTGCCGCGATTTTCGCATCACGCATGTCGAGGACGGCGCATTCGTCGAGACATTGAAAACCACCGAGAGTGCGCAGGAACGGCCGATCTCTGCGAGCGCGTTACGTCAACAGTGTCGGTTAGCAGCGAAGTCGCTGAAACCACTCCCTCCGTCCGATGTGGTACGGCTCACTACCGACGCCTTCCCGGTCGAAACGCCAGCCGGTAACTCTCATGCCGTCCGCCCAGGGTCATCCCGATGGCTGGCGCAAAGCGAGGCGGGCGGATCGCTTGCCCCCGATGGACCGGGCGACGACATCACGCTGCCTTCTCTGCCCCGCAGGTCGAAATCGTTCGACCTCAACTTGTCCCACAAAGTCGTTGGCGCCGCGGCCATGTCGCCAGCCTCGCGCGAGCAATACCGCAGGCTCGCGGCCACGCTCCACAACGGGCGCGTCACCAGTGGCGTGAAGGTGATCATGGTGACCAGCGCGGTCGGCGGCGAAGGCAAGACGCTGACAGCCGCAAACCTCGCCCTGACATTCAGTGAGTCGTATCAACGTCGCGTTTTGCTCGTGGACGCCGATCTCCGACGCCCTTCCATTCACCAGCTCTTTCTCGACGATCCCGGCGCTCGCGCGGCCCATCTCGCACCCCACGATCAGCGGCCGCCTTCGGTCAGCCAGGTGACGCCGGGGTTGGGCATCCTGACGATTGGGTTGCCGACCTCGGCTCCAATGGCCGAACTCACGTCCGACCGGATGGAACGGCTTCTCAAGGAAGCCCGTGAAGCGTTCGATTGGATTGTCATCGACACTCCACCGGTGGCGCTGTTGCCGGATGCGAGTCTGCTCGCGTCGCTCGTCGATGGCGTCATCCTGGTCGTCAAGGCAGAGTCGACGTCTCTTCCGCTCGTCCAGCAGGCCATACAGGCCATCGGGAGGAAGAAGACGCTTGGCTTTGTTCTCAATGGCGCGAGAGAGCAGCCCTCATCAGCGCGGTATCGCTATGGCGAGGGTGAGCAGCTGACGCCAGCGGTCGGATCGCGGAGCAGATGATGAGCCGAGTGATCCAGCAGAGGATGCGATTCGTCACGCTCGTCACGTTTGAGATGTGTCTCATCGTCGCAGCGGTGAGCGCGGCAGCGTATCTGCGATTGGGCGAGGACGCATGGGACATCCTGCTGACCAAGAAAGGCGCGGTCAAGATTCTCCTGATTGCTGCCGTGTCGCAGGTCTGCCTCTATTACGCCGAACTCTACGACCTTCCGATCTCCTCGGTTCGGCGCGAGCTGTTCACGCGCATGGTCCAGGCGCTGGTATCAGCGTCCTTGATTCTGGCCGTGCTGTACTTCTGGTTTCCTGTCCTGATGATGGGCCGAGGCATCTTCCTCATTGCCGCCTTCCTCGCGATTGGCCTCGTGGTCGGCTGGCGCGTGGCCATGGAGTGGTTGGGGCACCGGATTCGTCCGCGCGAGCGTTTACTGCTGGTGGGTACCAATCCGGCGGCGATCGCGCTCGCTCGCGAGATCTTCGAGCGCCGCCACGACCTGGGCGTAGACATCGTTGGATTCATCGATCCCGATCCGGCGCGCGTGGGCATGCCTGTGCTCAACCCCGGCGTCATCGGGACGATCGACGACATTCCATCGATCGTCCGGAGCCGCGGCGTCGATCGGGTCGTGGTCAGCCTGGTGGAGGCACGCGGCCGTCTGCCGATGGACAAGCTCCTTGAAATGAAGCTGGACGGCGTCACCTTCGATCACCTGGCCGGCGTGTACGAGGAATACACAGGCAAGATCGCGGTGGAAAACCTGCGACCGAGCTGGCTGATCTTCTCTGATGGCTTTGCGAAAAGTCGACTGGTCTCAGGGATAAAGCGGCTGCTGGACGTGGTCATCGCGAGCGTCGGCCTGCTCATCGCGATGCCTCTCATGCTGCTGATCGCGGTGGCCATCAGGCTCACCTCGCCGGGCTCGGTCATCTATCACCAGCACCGCGTCGGCCAGAACGGCCGCATCTTTGTGATCCACAAGTTCCGATCCATGCGGTTGGACGCGGAGGCACAGACGGGTCCGGTATGGGCATCAACGACGGGCGACGATCGGATCACCACAGTCGGGCGGGGGCTTCGTTGTACTCGTCTGGACGAACTTCCACAGCTCTGGAACGTCCTCATCGGCGACATGAGTATTGTCGGTCCGCGACCTGAGCGCCCCGAGTTCGTGACGAATCTGTCAACCCAGATCCCGTTCTACGCGCAGCGCCACGTCGTGCGTCCCGGTCTGACGGGCTGGGCGCAGGTGCGATACCCCTACGCGGCGAGCATCGAGGACGCACTGCAAAAGCTGCAGTACGACCTGTACTACATCAAGAACCTGTCACTGGTGTTCGACGTGTTCATCATTCTGGAGACCATCAAGGTCGTCGCGACGCGCAAAGGAGTCTGATCATGCGCGTCCTGCTGATCACGAACGACTTCCCGAACCCGCTACAGCCGACCAGGGGAACCTCCAACTACCAAATGGTGTGCGCGCTGGGCCTCGAGCACGATGTTGCCGTCATCTCGCACGTGTCCTGGTTGGACGAATGGAGACAGAGAAGGATAGGGCGGCGGATCGAGCGTGTGAGGACCATGAACCGAGTGCGCGTATGGCATCCGCGGTACTACTATCCGCCCGCGTTGTTGCGTGCCTGCTACGGGTGGTTTCTCTGGTGGTCGGTGGCGTCGCTCGCACGAAGCGTGGTCCGCGAGTTCAAGCCCGACATCGTGCTCGCGTACTGGTTGCACCCGGACGGAGAGGTGGCCGTCAAGATTGCGCGTGAGGCTGGCGTACCGGTCGTGGTGATGTCCGGCGGCTCGGACGTTCTCGTGCTCGCCCGCCACAGAGGTCGGCGCCGGCGACTGATGAAGGTGCTCGAACAGGCGGATGCCATTGTCTGCGTCAGCCGACACCTGAAATCTGCCATGGAGGGAATGGGCATTCCTTCGCGCAAGATTCACGTTGTCTATCGGGGAGTCGACCGCGGAAGGTTCAGCCCTGGAGACCGCGAGGCAGCCAGGTCTCGCCTTGGCCTGGACCGCGACCGGCAGGTGATCCTCTGGGTCGGGCGGATGGTCGCGGTGAAGGGCCTGGAGACCCTGATTGATGCCTGCGCCGCTCTGAAGACAGCGGGGTTGGATTTCACGGTGTGCCTGGTGGGGGGAGGCCCGTTGCGTGGCGCGCTGGTCAAGCGAGCGGCACGCAGCGGAATAGCGGGCGATGTCCGGTTCTTTGGCAGAGTGAACCACGCCGACCTGCCCGACTGGTACCGCGCGGCAGACCTCACTGTTCTCCCCAGTTTGTCCGAGGGCGTGCCCAACGTGCTCCTGGAGGCCATCGCCTGTGGCTCTTCCTTCGTGGCGACTGATGTGGGCGGCGTCGCCGAGATCGCCGACGCGCGGATCGATCGCCTGGTCCCGGTTGGAGCGCCGGATGCGTTGGCAGTTGCCATCAAAGAGACGCTCGCTCGATCGGAAATCGCCGAACGCCACTTCGAACCGGCCACGTGGGCTGAATCAACGGACCGATTGGCTGGTGTGTTCCATGCCTGTCTCCGCCCGCACGTGCGGAGCGATGCCAGGGAAGCATCTGCGGCTCGGGCCAGTTGACTGCCATGAGCGCACACCGAATCGACCGTGCAACAGGGGCTCACGTGAAACGTGTGCTCTTTGTGTCGTATGCATTCCCACCGGCTGGCGGAGCAGGCGTTCAGCGGGGGGCGAAGTTCGTCAAGTATCTCCCTCACTGGGGCTGGAGCCCGTCGGTTCTTGTCCCCTCCAACCCTTCGGTCCCGGTTTTCGACGGCACCCTCGCTTCAGACATGGCAGCGGGAACCATCGTCCGGCGAGCGCGCACGCTGGAACCACCCTATGCGTTCAAGAACGGAGGTTCCGAGAAGCTGCGCGAGGGATCTCGCCTGGCAAGGATGGTCGATGCGTTCAAGCGAGTGCCTCGGATGGCGGCGGCAGGTCTGCTTCAACCGGACCCCGCGGTGTTGTGGGCGCCGGCAGCGGTGTTGGAAGGCCGTCGTCTTCTCTTGGAACTCCCTCATGCCGCGATCGTCGCGACAGGTCCGCCTTTCTCATGTTTTCTAATCGGTCGGGCGCTTCAACGTCTATCTGCTCTGCCTCTCGTTCTTGACTATCGTGATGAATGGGATCTGAGCCACCGGTTCCTCGAGAATCGCGGCAAGGGCGCGTTGGCGATTCGACTGCAGCATGCCATGCAGCGCCGCGTCATGCGCGCAGCGAACGCGGTCATTGCGACAACGACTCGCAGCGTGGCGGCGCTGGAACAGGTCAGGGACGAAGCCGGCAGTCGGGCGCCCGTCGTCTGTATCCGCAACGGCTTCGACGCGGACGACTTCGTCGACGGAGTTGGAGCGTGCGTGCGCGAAGACCAGTCCCGGTATCGCCTCGTGTACGCCGGGACGCTCTGGAATCTTACGTCGGTTGAGCCGTTCGTGAAGGCGATCAGGCTGTTCGCCGACCGCGAGCCTGGGCTGGCGGCACGCCTCGAAGTCGTGTTCGCCGGACGTCGCACACGGGACCAGGAGGCACTCCTGCGGCCGTTGATCGACACGCCGGTTCGCCTCGTCGCGCACCCCTACATGGACCACGGTGCGGCGCTGAGACTCGTGCGCTCGGCCGATCTGTTGTGCGCACTCTTGACCGATGCCGCCGACGCAGAGCGCGTGTTGCCGGCCAAGGTCTTCGAGTACATGGCCTCCGGGCGGCCCATCCTGGCGATCGCGCCGCGAGGCGAACTCTGGGAAGTTCTCGACAGGTACCCTCACGCGTATCGTTTTGTGCCGTCGGACATTTCGGGCATCGCCACCTTTCTCGAGGGCCAGACGGCGTCGTACCAAGGCGAGCAATCCGAGCGGTCCCCGGCGTGGGATGCGTCGCCGTACGATCGTCGACACCAGGCCGGGCAACTGGCAGAGGTGCTGGATGCGCTCGCCGACTTCGAGCCGGTGTCGCTGCGGCGCCCGGTCGTGAGCTGCACGTGACAGTCCTGGAGCCCATCTCCTGGGCGCTCGCTGCTGTCGTCGCGTACACGTTCCTGGGCTACCCGCTGGCCATCCGGATGCTTGCGTGGTTGTCGCCGAACACGATTCGTCGGAGCGGCCGGTTCGACGGCAGCTTTTCGATCGTCGTGTCGGCGCACAACGAAGAGCGTGACGTTCGACGCCGGCTCGTGGAGCTGACCGCGCTGGCCCGTGTTGGAAGACCGCTCGACAGCATCATTCTGGTATCTGATGGCTCGACCGATCTCACGGCGACGCAGGCTCGTACCGTCGGTGGCGTAACCGTCATCGAGTTGCCGGTGCGACGCGGTAAAGCGATGGCCCTCAACGCCGCCGCCGCGGCCTCGAACGCCGACGTGCTGATCTTCGGAGATGTTCGTCAACATTGGGCGGCCGACGCGGTCGAACGACTGCTGGAGAACTTCTCCGATCCGCGAATCGGAGGGGTCAGTGGTGATCTCGAACTCGAGGCGCGAGGAAACGGGACGATTCGCGGTTTTGGCCTGTACTGGCGCTTTGAGAAATGGCTGCGTTGCCAGGAATCGCTGTTTCATTCCAGCGTGGGTGTGACCGGTGCCATCAGCGGCGTGCGGCGGGTCCTGTTTCCCGTGCTGCCGGAAGGGACCGTTCTCGATGATGTGTACTGGCCGATGGTCGTGGTCGCGAAGGGTTACAGAGTGGTGCACGACGCGCGTGCGGTGGCGTTCGACAGCTCACCTCCTCGGGTGATTGACGAGTTCCGCCGCAAAGTTCGAACGCTGGCTGGTAACTACCAGTTGCTCCGGTTGCTGCCCGGACTGCTGCTGCCCTGGCGCAATCCGCTGTGGCTGCAGTTCGCGTCGCACAAAGTCTCGCGCCTCGCGGCGCCATGGATGCTGTTATCGCTCTTGTCGCTGACCGGTCTGCTGGTCCATATCCCGTATCAGCGGGCGGCCTTCGTGATGCAGATGGTTGGTTATCTCTACGCGTGTCTTGCGCTGGAGCCGCGGCTGGGGCGACGCCTTCCCTTCGGAGAGACCGCAGCCTCGTTCGTCGTGGCCAACGTCGCGGCCTTCATCGCATTCTGGGTCTGGCTTCTTGGAGGAACTGCTGGTGTCTGGCGCAAAGTCTCGTACGCTCCCGTCGGGAACACTCTCGCCCCACATCGCTGATGCGATGGGTCGTGAAACGGAACGATTCGACGTGGCGGGCCACTGGATGGACGCAGTGCGACGCCTGGCGAAGCGGCTTCTGTTTCTCTCCTTTGCCCCCGGTCGCCTGACGCGGCCGCTTTTCAATCTCCTGTACGCCGTCATTTGGTACGGTCGTGAGCTGTTCGAGTGGTTGCGGCGTGCCTGCGTGGCAACCCCGATTTTCCTGGCGCGCTGCAAAGCATATGGCGCGGACGTCTCGGTCGACCGGGTTCCCTACATGACCGGCCTCTGTCGAATCGAGCTCGGCAGCCAGGTCCGGATCTCCGGAAAGATTGGGATCGCGGCGCCGTCGAAAGGCGGGTCGCGGCTCCGGATTGGCAGCGGCGTGTTCATCGGACACGGCTGCAGCTTCGGCGTGGCGTCGCGCGTCGAGATCGGCGACTTCGTGGCTATCGGCGGTCAGACGTTCATCACGGATACGGAGGGACACGCGACGTACAATCCACGCCGGGCCATCTGGGACGTGCCGGCTTCAGCCGACGATGTGAGTCCCGTCATCATCGAGAACAACGTGCAGATTGGCCGCTACTGTGTGATTCTCAAAGGCGTGACGATTGGTGCGCGTTCGATCGTTGGCGCAGGCAGTGTTCTGCGGACCAGTGTTCCGCCAGACTCGATCGTCATGGGTAATCCGGCGAGAGTCGTCAAGCGCCTCGTTGCGACCGACTGACCCGTGGGCACATCGATGGTTGACTTCTGCGCGCTGGCGGCAACCTTTGGGACGCCGTTCTACCTCTACGACCTCGACGGCGCGCTCGTGCGAATCCGGCAAATGCGAGACGCGCTCCCTGCCGGGTTCAATGTGTTCTACTGCCCCAAGGCGAACCCCAATGCAGGAGTACTCTGCGCCTTTCGGGACGCGGTGGATGGTCTCGACGTGTCATCGATCGGCGAAGTGCGGCTCGCGGAAGCGCTCGGGTACAAGCCCGAGGCGATGAGCTTCGCAGGACCTGGGAAAACCGATGCCGAACTGTCTGAGGCCATCGTGCGGGGCGTTGGAATCATCAGCATCGAGTCCGTTGGCGAGCTTCGGCGACTGTCGTCGATCGCACGACAAGCAGACAGGCGCGCCGGCGTCACGCTCCGGATCAATCCGATGGCACCAATGAAGCAGTTTGCGATGCGCATGGGGGGACAAGCATCGCCCTTCGGCATTCCGGAGGAGTGCGCCGAGGAGGTGCTCCGCACAGCCCTCGACGACGATGCAATCGAGGTGCTGGGACTTCACGTGTACGCTGGCACTCAGTGTCTTGACCCTGATGGCATCGCCGACGGCGTCCGCAATACTTTGAGCATCGTCGCCAGGCTTGCTCGCTCGACGGGGCTTCGACTGCAAGTGGTGAACGTGGGTGGAGGGATAGGTGTTGCGCACGTCGAGGCCGAGCACCAAGTCGATCCGGTGACCGTATCGGCGGCGATCGCGCGTGTCGTCGCAGAGGCGGCATCGGAACCGGCGCTCACTGGAGTCAGGTTCGTGCTGGAGCTCGGACGCTACTTGATAGGGGAGTTCGGCACGTACGTCGCGAAGGTCATCGACGTGAAGGTGACGCGCGGAAAACAGTTTGCGATCCTCGACGGCGGGATGAACCACTGCTTTGCTGCGACGGGAAACTTCGGGCAGGTCATCAAAAAGAATTTCCGCATGGCCAACCTGTCGCGACCGACTGGCACGACCGGCGCGTACGATGTCGTCGGCCCTCTGTGCACCCCGCTCGACACCCTCGGCCGCAACGTGCCGATTCCGGAGGTTGCGCCCGGGGATCTCATTGGAATCATGAACTGTGGAGCGTACGGTCTGAGCGCAAGCCCGGTCCTGTTCCTCGGTCACGACGCGCCGTCCGAGGTGATTCATCTCGGAGGTCGCTGCGCTGTGGCCGCATTTCGGGGGAACTGAACATGGTCGGTCCGCAGGCGTCCATGGCTGACGTCCGAGAGGAGATCCGACACATGATCCTCGACTCGTTCCTGGGCGGAGCGCCGGATGCGGCGCTCGGTGACGATGAATCCCTGGATCGCGCACATATCGTGGACTCGGTGCGCGCCCTGGAATTGCTGCTCTTCGTCGAAGAGCATTTTGGGATCACCGTCGAGAACGAAGAGGCCGTGCCAGAGAACTTCGACACCGTGAGCAATATCGTGGCGTTCATCGAGCGAAAGCGGGCCGTATGAACGTGAGTCAGGTCACCAGGCTGCACGAGTACCTGGAACGAACCACGAGCCGCCTGCCGGACAAAGCTGCCCTTGTGTGCGGCGGTGAAAGGGTGACGTGGGCCCAGATCGACTCCGCCGCCACGGCTCTCGCATGCGCGTTGAGGCGGCGCGAGGTGGAGCGCGGAGACCGTGTCGTCATCTGCCTGGAGAACTCCGTTGAGAGCTGCGTCGCGGTGTACGGCGTCCTGAGGGCTGACGCGGTGTTCAGTCTCCTGAGTCCCCAGACCAAGGCCGAGAAGCTGCGTTACGTGCTGCTTGACAGCGGAGCCCGGTGCCTCGTGGTCGAAGGTGCGATCTGGGATGCCTGTCGGCCGTCGCTTTGGCCGTTGCCGGAGCTCCTGTCGGTGTCGGTTGTCCGGACGGCGGGCAATCAGCCTCCCGCAAGGGAAGGCGTGCCTCCGGCCGTGGTGGTCGAGCGTTACGGAGACGCCGTTTCGGGGGCGCTCTCGCCCTTGCCTGACGCGAGCATCTCGATCGATCTGGCCTCGATCGTCTATACCAGTGGTTCGACCGGCGATCCGAAGGGCGTCATGCTGACGCACCAAAGCATGGTCGCGGCCGCGGAATCGATCACGACGTACCTCCGCAACCGCGAGACCGATGTCGTCCTCAACGTGCTGCCGATGTCATTCGACTACGGGTTGTACCAATGGTTGATGGTGACGCTCTTCTCGGGGACGCTCGTGCTCGAGAGATCGTTCAGCTACCCCATGGCTGTCCTCGCGCAGATCGATCGCGAAGGGATTACCGGCGTTCCAGTCGTGCCAACCATCGCGTCGGTGCTGAGGACGTATGCGAAGCGCGGCATGCGGTACGAGGGCGTGCGTTACGTCACGAACACTGCGGCGGCCCTCTCTGTTGCGCACATCGAGACGCTCCGGCGCACATTCCCGAACGCGCGCGTCTACTCGATGTATGGCCTGACCGAGTGCAAGCGTGTGTGCTACCTGCCTCCGGACGATCTTGACAGGAAGCCAACGTCGGTCGGCCGGCCGATGCCGAACATGGAAGTGTTCATCGCCACGCCGGATGGCCGGAGAGCGGTTCGAAACGCCACGGGCGAGCTCGTGGTTCGCGGCCCGCAGGTCATGCGCGGGTACTGGCGGAAGCCAGCCGAGACTGCCGAGTGGTTGAAACCCGGAGACATCCCGGGTGAGTTCCACCTCTGGACGGGCGACCAGTTCCGAGCAGACGAGGAGGGTTACCTCTACTTCCTGGGGCGAAGCGACGACATCATCAAAAGCCGCGGCGAGAAGGTCAGCCCCCGAGAGGTCGAGAATGTCATCTACTCTCTGGAGGGGGTGAAGGAGGTTGCCATCGTGGGAGTACCTGACGACGTCCTTGGCGACGCCGTCCACGCGTTCGTGGTGTTGGACGAAGGCGCCACCTATTCGGCTGTGGACATCATCCAGCACTGTACACAGCGGCTCGAAAACTTCATGGTGCCCAAGTACGTCACGTTTCTGGCGAGCATTCCGAAGACCAGTTCCGGGAAGATCCTCACACGCGGGATCAGGGAACTCGCAAGGAGCGCCATGGCCGATCAGGACACGTTGTCACGGAAATGACCCGGTAGGTTCTGGATGCGTATCGCGCAACTGGTCGAGGGGCTCGACATCGGCGGGTTGGAGCGGATGGCGGTTGATCTTGCGATCGCCCACCGCAACGCCGGCCACGAGTCGTCGATCTACGCCCTCTTCTCACCAGGGGCCTTTGCGCCCGAAGCCGAGGCCGCCGGCGTGTCCGTCGTCGCGTTCCACAAGAAGCTCGGATTCTCGCCAAAGGCGATCGTCCGGCTCGCGGCTCGGTTGCGCCACGACCGCATCCAGGTGCTCCACTCGCACAACTCGGTGGTGCATCATTACGGCGTCCTGGCGGCGCAACTGGTTCGGGTACCGGCCATTGTCAATACTCGACACGGCGTCAGTTTGATCCACACTCGGCCGATTCAGGAAACATACTTTCAGTCCACGATTCCTCTGA
>Ga0114129_10005665_pt1 | contig 17680 bp, 12 predicted proteins | sample RhiMetdeltSRZDD1_FD_80071 | JGI IMG/M metagenome (GOLD analysis project Ga0114129, IMG submission 80071) | Populus rhizosphere microbial communities from Tennessee, USA - Rhizosphere MetaG P. deltoides SRZDD1 (version 2) (version 2) | ecosystem: Host-associated > Plants > Roots > Rhizosphere >...
GTTGGTGTCCTGCTTGTAGTAGTACGCCATGGCGTTGCCGTGCACGTCCACCACGTAGTCGAGGTTCCACCGGTTGGCCATCGTGCACACCGAGGCGTTGAAACCGGACGAGTTGTAGCACGGATCGCCGGAGTGGGCCGAGTAGACCGGAACGCTGTCGACCGACTTCGTTTCCGTCTTGCCGGATGTCCAGCCCGGCAACCGGTTGAGGCCAAACGAGTAGACCATGCCGTTGCGGGTGGTGACGGTCCAGTAGTCCGTGTTGTAGGTACCCGTGCCGTTGTTGGAGTTCGTCACGTGCGAGACGACGGATCCGTCATCGGTGTTCGGCTTGTAGACCTGCTTGGTGGCGTCGTAGACGAGCGACGTGGACGAGCCGTTGAGCGACATCGTCAGAATCGGCCCGTTGTAACACATGTCGCCGGTCTTGCTCGGTGAGGGCGAGCCGCCGGGATCGTCCGAACAGGACACGAATGACTGCTCGATGTAGGAGCGCGGCGTCTGCCAGCCCTCACCGACCCAGCTGGCCTGGGCTTGGGTGGAAGCGGTCTGGCCGTCGACGGACGACGAGTTGTAGTTCAGGCTCAGGTCGGGCAGCAGCGACGACGGCGCCTGCGGCACTGTGATCGGGTACTTGTACTGGAAGCCGCCGGTGCTGCTCCCGGCCGACCACGTGCCCTCCGGCTTGAGGTCGGTGGCGGCGTAGTTGCCGCCCGCGCCGCCCTCGGATCCGGGATCGGCCTCGGCCGCGAAGACGACCGGCTGCGCCACCTTGGCCCACGATCGATCCCCGGAGGCCGCGGCGCTGGTGCTCTGCTCGGTCGTCGTTCCGGCCGGCAGCGTCACGTCCGCGGAGACCGTCTTGGTACGCACGTCGTTGGCCGACGAAAGGGGCGTACGCTCACGGCACTGGGCGCGGTCGGGTGTCGTCAGCGCGCACGCCGGCAATTGGACCAGACGTAGGCGGGCACCGTAGTTGCCGCCGATCGCGTCGGCGAAGCCGGAGTAATCCAAGCCCAGCCGCACCGAGCTGGCCGGCGTACCGGATCCGGTGGCCGCTGCGGTGAACAGCACGCCGTTGACCCTGGCCCGCTGGGCGGACGCCGGGTCGAACACCTTGAGGTCGATGGTTGGCGAGCCGGTGTACCGGCCGCCGGACTTCGCGACCGGTCGCACCACCAGCGGCGTACCGGCAGCGCGAACCGTGGTACCGGCGGCTTTGCCGGTGAGATCGACGGTACCGGCCGCCGTCGCCGGCCAGGACGTCGCTTGTGGAACGAAGTTGCGCCCGGCCGGATCGTCCGGCTTGGGCGCGAATTGCGGGCGAACCTCGTAGACCCCGGTGACCGCTGGCCCCGGCGTCACTGCTGGCGGAGGAGCCGGGACGACCGGCTTGGCCATGACCGGTACGCCGAGTCCGAAAATCGTGATGAACGTTGTGGCGACGGCCGCGACGGACGATCTACGCCGTCCGCGTCTTTCCCCGTACAACCGCATGTTTTGTCACATCCCCGAAGCGATTGGTGTCGGCAGCGATGATCACATCGACTGGTGGCAACACTTTGACACAACCGCGTCGATCCGGCAGCCCCCCGAACGATCATGTTTACGACGGGCCCATCTGGCGTCCACAATGGACGACGATGCGACGGAGTTCGATCTGATCGAAGGCTGAGCTGCGCTCGCGACGACGGGCGGAGGTCATGCCCCGGCCGCCGTTGCGTTGGCGCGATTTGCCGCCCCCCGCGCGTACGAAACCACTGCTTTACTGTGCGCCAGCGGGGTGACGGTCACCCCGTGTCCCAGAAACGGGGTTTCTATGGTTTCATTGCGAAGCCGCGACGCCGTCACAACCAAGGGATCGGTCGCCCTCGCCCTCGCCGCACTGGCGGCCGGCGTGGTCGGGCCGGCAATTCCGGCTCCTGCCGCCGATGTTTCCACTGCACCTCCGGCGGCCGCTCCGTCGCATCAGCTGACCCCCGGTGAAGCCCTGACGCAGGCTCGGCGTACCGGCAAGGCTGTCGATGTGGTCGGGTCGACGACCGAGACACAGGTGGTGACCGCGCTGCCCGCCGGCCGGCTGCGGGTGACGACGTCGCTAGTACCGGTCCGCAAGTACGTTGCCGGCCAGTGGCGGGCTCTCGACCCGACGCTGCGCCGCACCGCGGACGGCTCCATTTCACCGACAGTGTCCACATCGGATCTCAGGTTGTCGGGCGGCGGCTCGGGGCCGCTGGCCACGATGACCGCACAGGGCCACACGCTGGCTCTGAGCCTCCCGATGGCGCTGCCCGCACCGAAACTGGCCGGCGACACCGCCACCTACGCCGGCGTACTGCCCGGCGTCGATCTGGTCGTGCGCGCCGACCGCCAAGGTGGCTTCGCCCAGGTTCTCGTGGTGCGCGATGCGGCCGCCGCGGCGAATCCGGCGCTCGCTTCGCTGACGATGCGCACCGCCGGCGATGTGAAGGTCACGTCGCACGCGGATGGCTCGCTGGACGCCGTCGACCACCGAGGGCGACCGGCTTTCACGGCCCGCGTACCCATCATGTGGGACTCGACGGCGTCGGACCGGGCGACGGCGCCCGACCTGAATACGGGCCGGCCTCTCGACGTGGCGACCGGAATGGTCGCGGTGTCGGACGCGCGCGGGCCCGGTGTGGCGGCGCGGCAAGCGCGAGTGGGTGTGTCGGTGTCCGCAGCCGGAGTACGCCTCGCGCCGGATCCGGCGATGCTGTCGGGCAAGGACATCACCTTCCCGCTGTACATCGACCCGACCTGGACGCCGGTGAGCCCGGCCCGATCGGCGTGGGCGACGGTGTCGCACTCCTACCCGGGCAGCTTCTACTGGAACAACACGCCCGACCCGGACGGACGCCTGCAGGTCGGCAACTCCAACGAGGCGCTGCTGCCCAACGGGATCTGGTCGCGGTCGTTCCTGAACTTCGCGATTCCGGTGTCCACATTGCAGGGTGCGACGATCAACTCGGCCGTCCTCAACATGACCCAGGTACACGCCTGGTCCTGTACGGCGTCAACGGTGAACATCTACGCCCCGGCGACGACGCTGACATCCGGCAACGCGTCGTGGAACTCGTGGGTCGGTGTCAGCCTCGGCGGCGTGGTGGATGCCAAGTCGGAGGCCCATGGCCGCAGCGGATGCCCGGCCGCCGGCGTGTCCTTCAACGTGCTGGGACCGATCACGTCGGCGGTGTCGGCCGGCAAGACCACCCAGACGTTCACCCTGACCGGTGTGAACGAGGCCTCGGACTTCAACTCCTACAAGGAGTTCGACCTCAACACCGTGGCGATGACCGTCGAATACAACCACCCGCCGAACACCACCGGCGCCGCCCAGCTGACCACCAGCCCGCCGACCTCGTGCCTGAAGAGCCCGGCCGACGTGGTGGGCCTGGGCAACGTATCGCTCTACGGCCAGGTCAGCGACCCGCAGACGAGCAACATCCTGGGCGTCGAGTTCCAGCTGTGGCGCAGTGACAACCCCGGGACGATCGTCGCCAGCTCCGACCCGAATCTGCTGACGGTCGCCTCCGGTGGCACCGCGGTGCGGGTCGTGGATTCAGCGACTCTGGTGGCGGCGGCCAACGCGCCGGTGACGGAGTTCTCCTGGAAGGTACGCGCCAAGGACAGCAACGTCTTCGGGGGCTGGTCGCCGGTCTGCAAGTTCAGGTTCGACCAGAGTGTGCTGGGCGCGCCCAACGTTCCCGAGATCGCCGAGAACACCACGACGATCGGCCAGCCGAAGACGATCACGGTCACGAAACCGGACGGCACCACCATTCCCAGTGGCTACCTGGTTCAGCTCAACGGCGGTGCACCGAGTTCGGCCTCGGCGGACGCGGCCGGCAACGCATCCATCACCTTCACTCCGACGCGCCACACCAACGTGCTCAGCGTCGTCGGCGTCTCGCCCGGTGGCAACGTCGGCAACTCGACGCAGCGCATCTTCGTCTCCAACCCGGGACCGGCCATGCCCGACGGCGACCTCACCGGCGACAGTGTGGCCGACCTGCTGACGGTTGGAGGCAAGAACGGCCTCACCTCCGGGCTGTGGCTGGCCAACGGCCGCAAAACCGGGCAGGTCAGCCCGACCGCCACCAACATCGGCGTACGCGGCATCGGGCTGGCTAAGCACGACGACCAGACCGACTACGACGACGCGATCGCGCTCACCGGGCACTTCTTCGGCTCCGGGCAGCAGGATGTGCTGGTGTACCTGCCGACCGGTTACCGCAGCGACGGGACCAACGCCGGTGGCGGCTCGCTCATCGAAGGCCGCGGCGACGGCTCCATCCTCGATCCGATCAACCAGGCCACCATCAGCGCCGGTCAGTTCGAGTTCGGCGACGGCAGCCCGCTGCAGCTGGCCAACGCCGGGAACACCACCGGGCGCGGGCTGGCCTACCCCGACCTGATCGGGATCGTCGGCACCGGCGCGACGTCCTATCTGGACTACTACCCCAACAACAACATGGTCGGCGGATGGGGCGCAAGCGAGGACCGCCTCACAGTCGCGCCGCCATCGGGCACCTGGTCCGACTGGACGATCACCACCGCCCAGGTGGCCGGCGCCACATCGCTGTACCTATGGCGCAAGGACACCGGCGCGCTCTACCTCTGGAAAGGGCTCACCCACACGATGGGCGATGCGGCCCTCGGCTACACCGAGTACGCCATCGCGACCAGCGGCTGGAACACCGGCACGAATCTGGCCCTGTCGGCCGGTGACATCGACGGCGATGGCGACCCCGACCTGTGGACCGTCAACGCTAGCGCCGCCCTGACGAGCCACCTGGTGACGATCAGCGGCACGACGGCCACCCTGGCTGCCCAGGCCGCTCAAAGCCTGACGCCGGCCAAACACATCTGGTCGCTGTCGGACGCGCCGCCGGGAATGGGTACGGTCACCATCGCCCACGACCAGGTCGGCACGGCCCACTTCACCGGCACCAGCGCCGCCGTCTGGAACACCGGGGATCTGTTCAGCCCGGACGTCAAGCTCGACGGGGCAACCGGCGTACTCACCGCGGCCGGAGCGGGAGTGGCGACGAACGCCGATTTCAGCATCTCCCTCTGGGCCAAACCGACCGGTTACGGCGGGACGGTGGTGTCGCAGGACGGTACGAACACCGCCGGCTTCCGGCTGTGGCCCGAGGCGTCCGACAAGACCTGGCGCTTCGCCATGGCCACCTCGGACACCGCCGGCGCCGCACAGGACACCGTGATCGGTCCGCTCAACAGCGCCCAGGTGGGCGTCTGGGCCTACATCACGGTCACCTATAAGGCGTCCACCGGCTACCTGCGGCTCTACATCAACGGTTCGCACGCCGCGACGGCGAAGCACACCGCCTCGTGGAACGCGACCGGAGCCCTCACCGTGGGCCGGCACAAGACCGCGGCCAGCACCTACGCCGGGTACTTCGCCGGCCAGGTAGCCCAGCTCCAGACCTGGAACCAGCAGCTCGACCCGTTCACGGACGCCAGCGGCGGCACCGTCGCCAACCGCAGCACCGCCGCTGTGTTCGACCCGAACAACAACAACATCGAGCTGTACTACAACTCTGCGGGCACCCTCTACGAGCTATACAAGATCCCCGCGGGCAACTGGTACATCTCCAACCTGGGAACCCCCGTTTCGAGTACGCCGACCGCGTTGTACGACCCGAACAACCACTACATGGAGGTCTACTACAACTCGGGCGGCGCATTGAAGGAGAAGGCCTGGAATCCGGGCGGCACCGGCTGGACCGGCGTCATCAACCTGGCCGGATCCATGACGGGAAGCCCGACGGCCATCAACAACCCGTCCAACACGAATCAGCAGCTCTACTTCGCCGATGGCGGCGTACTGAAGGAGCAGTACTGGAACCCGTCCAGCGGGTGGTCCGGCGTCGGCCAGCCCGGGACGCTGCTCACCGGCGTACCGTCCGTCATTTACAACGCGGCGAAGACGCGAATCGAGGTCTACTACAACTCCGACGGAGTACTGGCCCGGTCCTCGTGGACGTCCTCTACCGGCTGGACCACCCGGTACATCGGCGGCGTCATGGAAGGTAGTCCCACGGCCGTGTACAACACCGCCACCGGCAACGTCACGGTCCTGTTCAACTCGGCCGGCAAGCTGGCCGAGCAGTTCCTGACCGGATCGACCGACACCTGGTCCGGGCCGCGCACCATCGGCGGCGTCCTGCAGGGCAGCCCGTCAGCGGCGTACAACCCCAGCAGCGGAGCGATCGACGTGTACTTCAAGTCCGGCAGCTACGTGGCCGAGCAGCTGTGGTCCGGCGGTACATGGTCGGGGCCGAGGGTGTCCGGCAGTACGATCACCAACAGTCCGACCGCGAACTACAACCCGAACATCACCGCGGTCGAGGCGTATTTCAGCTCCGGCGGGCTGATGGCGGAGAAGCACTGGAACGCCGCGGGCGGTGCCTGGGCCACGGGGCTGGTCCTCGGCGGCACTGTCGTCAGCTGACACGGCAACGGTAAAAGCGGGCCGCCGTCCACGGACGGCGGCCCGCTCGTTGCCCGTACGCGCCTCGGCCGCCTGGTCGCCGTCCCACCCCATCAGTGGTACGCCCACCACGCCGGCCGTCAACGAGAAACATGAGACCGAACAACCCGATCGCTTCAGGCTCATCCGGCATCAGCGCCGTTGACAGAGCACGGTACTCATAGGAACAGCGAAACCTCGACGATTCGGTAGGAGCGCCCGTGTCTCTGTCCACCATTTCCGCGATCATCGGGCTGTTCGGCGTCGTCGCGTCGGTCCTGTTCCTCGCCTGGCAAACCTGGCAGCTGACACGCCAGGTCACCGTGGCCAACGCCGCGGCGATCTACAGCTCCCATGTGGACGTCACGCAGCTTTACCACGAAGTCACCAAACTGATCCTCAGCCGCCCGGAGCTCATGCCGTACTTCCTGGCCGCCAAGTCATGCCCGCCCAGCGACCCTCACCGCGCAGAGGTTCTTACGATCGCTGCGATGATCGCCGACATATACGACCTCGGACTCCAGCACACCCGGAGGATCCCTGACCCGGTCCACAACAACTGCTGGCCAGCCGCGCTCATCGAATCCTTGAAGCAGCCGATCCTCAACGAAGTCCTTCGAACACCGCAGCCCTGGTACCCCGAGCTGCGGCTCTTCTTCGAAACCGCACGCCTCGACACGCCGGCCCGAACCGGACAGTCGCATACCGCGACGAAGGGAACGAGCGCGAAGGAGCAATCCGATTGATATCTAGTCGCCGAGATCTGAACCCCTCCCTACGAGCACGCCGAACGCGTAAGGTCTCACGGCGTACCTCAGTGTGTCTGCTCCTCCACGGGGACGATCCGCGTGGCGCCGAGTGCGGCCCGGCGGCTGGCCTCTTCGACGGCTTCGGATGTGGCGGCAAGCTACCGGAGCCCAAGAAGGTCAGGGCGGCGCCGTTCCGTCACTGTTCATCGAGTTGTTCTTGCTCGGCGGCCGCGGTGCAGGCGGCGTCGAGGCGCTCGAACGGGCTTGGACCGTCGTGCGGCTTCGGCGGGGCGCCGAGGTGGCGTACGCGGAGCTCGTCCATGAGTTCCTCGATGAACGCCGGACCTTCCTGGCGCATGAGTTGCTGCTGGCTGCGAAGCTCGGCGCTGCCGGGGCGCCAGTCGAGGCCCCAGTTGCCGAGAGCGTAGATGATCGGAAGAGTCTGGATGCCGGCTTCAGTGAGGCTGTAGCGAGCGCGCTGCCCCCGGGCGGCGGTGCCGCGGGTGAGGATCCCTGCGTCGACGAGCCGCACCAGGCGGTCGGCGAGGATGTTCGACGCGATGCCCTCGATCGACCCGGTGAGCAGCGCCCGGAAGTAGCGGCGGTCGCCGAAGATGACGTCGCGAAGCACGAGCAAGGACCAGCGATCTGCGAGCACGTCGATGGCGGCGTTGATCGGGGACCCCGACCGTGGTTCCACGATTCCTCCTTGACAGGTATCTCGCCCTCACTATAGTGGTTGCAGAACGCAACCACTATGAGATGGGGGAACAGGATGGGCCGCTTCATTTATTCGATGAACGTCTCCCTCGACCTGCGGATCGAGCAAGTTCCCGGGGACAACGGCGCGGGCGAGTGGCTGCGCATCGACGAGGAACTGCACCGCGAGGCCAACGCGCAGACGCGGGCGGTCGCGCTCATAGTCCACGGTCGGGTCTTCTACGAGCTGATGGAGGAGTACTGGCCCCGAGCGCGCGAGGACGCGTCGCTGCCGGACTACATGCGTGAGTACGGCGAGATCTGGACGGCCAAGCCCAAGGTGCTTGTCTCCCGCACCCGCCATAGCGCCGATCACAACACCCGGATCATCGGCGGAGACGACGCGATCGAGCAACTCGCCGCCCTGCGGGCCCAGACCGACGGCAACATCGGTGTGGGCGGCGCGGCGCTCGCGACGCAGCTGCTGCGGGCGGGGCTGCTCGACGAGCTGATGCTGTGGACCCACCCGGCGTTCCTCGGTTTCGGCCGGCCGCTGTTCGACGACTACGACGTGCCGATCGACCTCGATCTGCTCGAGCAGCGAAGGTTCGCGTCGGGCGTCACGATGCATCGTTACGCCATCGTGGATGCAAAGGAGGCGAGCTCATGCTGAGGCAAATCGCGGACGGTGTACTGGTCCACGAGAGCGAGTTCGTACAGAGCAACGCCATTGTCGTGCAAGGCCGCGCCGGCGTGTTGCTCATCGACCCCGGAGTACAGGACCACGAAATGACCTGCCTCGCGAACGACCTTGGCGAGTTGGGCCAGACCGTCGTGGCCGGCTTTTCAACGCATCCGGACTGGGATCACCTGCTCTGGCACGCCCAGCTCGGCGCGGCCCCTCGGTACGCCACGGCCCGCTGCGCGGCCACTGTCCGAGATCAGCTGTCCGACCCGGGCGCGAAAGCCGAGATCACCGCCCACCTGGAACCGACGGGCATCGCCGAGCATGTCCCGCTGGACCTGTACGGCCTCGTCACCGCCCTGCCCGCCGAGACGGCGCACATTCCATGGGATGGCCCTCAAGCCCGGATCATCGAGCATCAAGCGCATGCACCGGGCCATGCGGCGCTGTTCATCGAAGAACGCGGGGTTCTCGTCGCCGGCGACATGCTCTCCGACGTCTTGATTCCGATGCTCGACCTGAACGGCACCGCGGACCCGATCGAGGACTACCTCGCCGCGCTGCGGTTGCTGGAGGGCGTGGCAGGCGACGTCGATGTCGTCGTCCCTGGCCACGGGTCAGTCGGCGGAGCCGATCAGGTACAGGAGCGGATCGAGCGGGACCGGGCGTACGTGCTCGCCTTGCGTGAGGGCCACGTTCCCAGCGACCCGAGGATCGGCCCATCGGCCAAGCCCGGCTGGGAGTGGGTAAGCGATGTGCACAACGGGCAAGCCCAGCGCCTAGCCGAGAGAAACGAGCGCGACGCGACGCCCCGCTAGCGATTGGTGTGCGACATGACGCCATGAGGGAAGACGTCGCATCAGTCGCGCATGCCGCGATCGCAAGCGTATCGGGGCGCGCTCCGGCCACTGCTGCATCCGTATTTGCGCTACGTACCAAGTGGACGGTCAGCGCCAGGAACCCGTCGACGCGCAATGTCGAGCTCAGCTCACGTACGGTCATATTCTCGACGCGCGGCGGACGGCCGCGCTGGTCATGTTGGTCCACACAACCACGGTGACCTACCCGCGACCGGCCGTAGTGTCCACTCCGGACACATCACAAGTCAATCAACCCCCAACCCCCGGTCCGTCCACACCGGTCTCCTGAATTATGCCGTTGCCTTTCTGATCTCGCTCAGCCACTCGATGCCGAGCCGGCGGCCGTCGGGGAATTGGTCGTCGCGATCCCAGCGCCACATCGTGACCATCGCCAGCACAAGCGTTCGGCAGTCTCGGAGCAGGTGGTGATCGACGCCCGGGTAGTGGTCGCCGACCTCGTCGGGCGCGTGGGCCAGATCGAACTCGATCGGTCCCCGGCAGCACGTCTCGAAGTCGATGAAAAGCAGGCCGGCCTGGGTCGAGAGTAGGTTGCCCGGATGAGGTTCGCCGTGCAGGAGCTGTTCGGGCCGGCCGCGCTCGCTGACCGCTCGGCGCAGGCGTTCCAACGTGCCGGCGAGGAAGGCCCGGTCCGCGTCGGCCAGCTCCGGCGTCCGGTCGTGGTCGGCCACGAGCATCTGGGCCTCAGAAACCCGGTCCGTGAAGTGCGGGGTGGTCAGGTCGACCTTGCGCATTCCGGCGTGCAAACGTTCGAGCGCGCCGGCGTAGTCCTCGGGCGGGATCGCTTGAGTAGTCACCGGTTCGTAGTAGGTCCATAGGGTGACCACGTAGTCGTCCCGGACGAAGACCTCGGGCGCTTGCAGTGCGGCCACCGGGCTGCCGGCGTCGGCCAGACGTTGAGCGACGTCAACCTCGAACCGGGCGGACTGGGCCGTCGTCGGCGCCACCCGGGCCAGCACGTCGCAGGGCTGCAAGCGCAGAGTGAGCTTGTTCGAGTTGTGCAGGACGACGGCGTCGTAGGCGGTCAGGCCGAGCGACGAGGCGGCCGACATCGCTGTCTTAGTTGCCCGTTGGGTCTCATGCGCCTGCATCGAGGCACCATAGCTCAGCGTTCGTGGCCCGGCAGGTGGAATTCGGAGCGGAAAGCCCCGGCGTACTTGCAGTGGGCGTCGAGGTCGGCGGGGCCCGGGGCGCTGCGGTGGAGGTTGTCGCCGGTATGCCGCGGAAACCAGGCGCTACGGCGGCTGCAGAGGCGACTACAACAAAGCCATCGCCTCCCGGCCGGCCTGCGTCGAACGCTTCATCGCCTACCCGAAGAACTGGAAATCCAGGCCACCGGCTACCGCCGGCTCCTGACCACCGATCTCATGAATGACGCTCTAGGACGAATGCCTCGCGGGGATAAGCGTGTCCGAGGCCGAACACGAGTCAAAACCCAACCAGGTTCGACGCTGACTGTGTCGGGGACCGCGCACGTCGGCGGCGTTGAAGACGGGTGCGGTGAAGCCGAGCCGGTGGCTAGGTCGAGTGTTGCAGGCTTCGTCGAGTGAAGTGGCCAGTGCGTCGTTGCCATGCGGTCGGCTCGGCGACGGTCGGCCCGGCGACGCCGCCGCGGGCGTTGCCGAGGAACCCGCAGCGCGTTGACTCAGCGGCCGGCCGGGTCCACCTTGACGGCAACCGCTGCGACAGCGCTGCGCACGGCGGCGCAAATACTCGCCAAGGTCGTGACCGTCGCTGGGCACGGCCAGTAGGTGACCGACGTATGCACATCATCGGCGAGGCTAGGGCAGGTCAGTCGGCACGTCCTCCCCGTTGGATGCGTGGACGGGTCGCGAGCCGCAGCGGCGTCGTGGCGGGGTGGTTGAACGTGAGGGGGTCTTTGACGCCGCGGGGTATGCGTTACAAGTGTCGACCTGACCGGTGAGGGGTACCGTGGGTGGCGCGGCGCTCTTGCCGTTAGTTGTTGGTCTACCGCTCTGGACCCGGGTGGTCGTTTTTCGCACCGTTGTGCGATCGGCTGAAGGGTCGTTTCATGGTTGTTGTGGACACGCCGGGCCGGGCACCGTCTGCCGGCCCGGGTAAGCCGATGCTGGAGGAGCCGGCATCACGGTGGGCCATCGCCGCTGTGGCGGTGGGCGTAGCGGTTCCGTTTCTCGCGCTGCTCGCCGCTGTCCCGATCGCGTGGGGTTGGGGGCTGTCCTGGTGGGACATCGTGATCGCCACAGTCTTCTATCTCGTGTCGGGCTTTGGTGTGACGGTGGGCTTTCATCGCTACTTCACCCACGGTGCCTATAAGGCGCGGCGTTGGCTGCGGATGACGCTGGCCGTGGCCGGCTCGCTGGCGATCGAGGGCCCGATCATCATCTGGGTCGCCGATCACCGACGCCACCACGCCTTCGCCGATCGTGAAGGCGATCCGCACTCGCCGTGGCGTTTCGGGGCGACCCCCGCCGGTGTCGCGAAAGGACTGTTCTTCGCCCATGTCGGCTGGATGTTGCGGCGAGAGACGACCAATCGCCAACGGTTCGCACCCGATCTCCTGGCCGACCGTGACATCAGCCGGGTGGACCGGTGGTTCGGGCCGATCGCCCTGATCTCCATCCTGGCACCACCAGTGTTGGGCGGGTTGATCAGCTGGTCCTGGCTCGGCGCGCTGACCGCGTTCTTCTGGGGCAGCCTGGTCCGGATCGCGCTGCTCCACCACGTCACATGGTCGATCAACTCCATCTGCCATGTGTACGGTCAGCGCCCGTTCGCCACCCACGGCGGTGACCGGGCCGCCAACTTCTGGCCGCTGGCGATCATCTCGTTCGGCGAAAACTGGCACAACTCCCACCACGCCGACCCCACCTGCGCCCGGCACGGCGTGCTCCGCGGACAGCTCGATCCATCGGCCCGAGTCATCCGGCTGTTTGAACAGGCCGGCTGGGTATCCGACGTGCGATGGCATGGACCGAAACCCCAGCAGACCTGATCACCTTCGCACGAAGACTCCGGGGCCCGCCCGCGCTAACCGGCGCCGAACGGCCACGGCCCGCTGGCGCGCCGTGGCCGGAGACGCGCCGCCATGTGGACGAGGATCTGCCGCTGTCCCAGTGGGCTGGTGTACGCGTGGCCCCCTCCCCACAGCGCTGAACCCAGCTGCGGGGCGCTTCCGTTCTGGCGGCTTCGGACGCCTCGCTGCCTCGGGCTGACGTCAACCCTTGTGACGTTTGCCGTGATGGGCGATGCGGCGAGGGTAGGTGAGCGACACCTCAATCGTGACATCCGCGCCGGGCATTGGGCGCTGGATAGGCGTAGCGTGAAGATGTCGCTCTGGACCGCGGTGATGGAGCGTTCGCATGGACGGACGCTGTTCACCGATCTCGGTGAGCATGATCTTGAGGAAGCGGCACCATCCCTCGACGTACGCATGATGGCTGACGGTGGGCGCCGGACGCGCCGGATGTGTATCACATCGCTGTTGTCGTTCCTTCCTGCGCGAGGAGACAAGGCATGGATACAGCACGCGGCCCGAGCGAAGCCGGCAAGGTTTGCATCATCGGAGCCTCCGGAAAGCTGGGGAAGTACATGGTCCAGCACGCGCTGGATCACGGCTATGACGTGGTTGGCGTCTGCCGGCCCGGCAGTGTGGGCAAGCTCGACAGCTACAAGGGGCGCATCACGGTCATCGCCGGTGCGACCGACGACGGCGAAGTCATCAAGCGCGCGGTAGCCGGCTGCGCCGGCGTACTCACAGTGTTGGTGCCGCGCGGTGTCAACGGCTACGCGTCCGGAACAGCCCGCGCGGTCCTCCGGTACGCTCCCGCGACAGCGCGCCTCGTCTTCTCATGCGGGTGGCACATCTCCCGCGACGGCAAGGACGTGTACCCCTTCAAAATCAAGGCGATGGTGAAGATCGTCGGCCCGCTCGCCCGGCTTGCTCGCTTCGCCGACCTCGATGACCAGGTGGAAGCGTGCCGTCAGGTGTTCGTCAGCAACACCCGCTGGACCGTGGTACGAGGCAGCGATCTGGAAGAGGGCGACAGTCAGGGTCCACCGGTATGGAGCCGGCACGTCGGCGACCCGATCCTCAAGAGCAACATCACACGCCGCATAGACTTCGCCCTGTTCATGGTCCAGGCCCTCACCAACGACGACCTCATCCAAGAAGCACCGGCGATCGTCGGCGGCCGGACTCCATCCGCACTCGCACAGACTCGCGCGACCACGACACGGTGATCAATCATCGGCCGGACACAATTCGCCGGACGCGGGCCTCGGCAGTCCCCACGCAATGACCGCAATCCGAACCAATGACGTACTACGCCCAACCATTCGGACTGCCTCTGGCGGCGCGGCCAAGACAAGCGACGCTATCGAAGGGTCAGTGTAAAGCTCGATCCGATGTGGTGAGCGCGAGTGCGGCTGCGTCACCGATCCGCTTTGGACCCTGGCCGCCTTGACGCACCGTGGCTGGAGGGCCTGGATATGTCCATAGTCGACGACCGCCGAGCGATCGCACAGGCACAGCAACAAATCAGCCCACAAGACCATGACCTGGTCGGGTGGCTGCACCGGATTGCAGCCGGAGATCAAGCAGCGTTTGCCCTCCTGTACGACGCCCTATCCGGCGACGTCCGCCGACTGGCCGGCGCGGCGTTCGCTGATGCCCGTGCAGTCGATGCGATCGTGGCCGCGATCTTCTTGCAGGTCTGGCGCCTGGCGCCGCTGCCCGATCCGGCTCTTGCGCGAGAGTGGGTGACCAGCGCCGCATCAAGCCTTATCGCGCAACGGCAGAACATCAAGCGGCATTCTTCGTCGTCAGGCCACCCTGCCACACACTGGCCGGCGCCATGGGCGGCGATGTCATCGATATGCGACGAAAGCGTCGGTGCAGTCCTGGCCAGCCGAATCAACCGGCGCAGCCCTCGTGAGTCCGCCGGACGACGGCAGTCTTGAACGAGTCATCGGGCCATCGAGGCGGGCGAAGCATGGCCGCGGCGCTGATGTGCGTTCCACGTCGCGCCGCCCGGTTCTGCCCGCATCCTGCGACGGCGGACGCGCCAGCACGTTAACTCGCCTGGCATTTGTCTAGGCGCCGGAGACTCATCTTTCCAGCTTCGGGACACTCTTACACCACTCACCCAGCAAGGGGAATGCCCCAATGACCACTACGTGGATCATCATCTTCGCCGTAGCGCTAATGATGTTGTTAACAGCGCTCGCGCTCAAAGTCGTCAAACAATACGAGCGGGGCGTGCTGTTCCGGCTCGGCCGAGTCATCGCCGTCCGCAATGCCGGCCTCACCGCCATCATCCCGTTCATCGACATCCTGCACCGCGTCAGCCTGCGCATCGTCACCATGCCGATCCAGTCTCAAGGCATCATCACCCGCGACAACGTCAGCGTCGACGTGTCTGCCGTGGCCTATTACCGGGTCACCGACGCGGTCAAGTCAGTGGTGGCGATCGAGAACGTCCAGGCGGCGATCAACCAGATCGCGCAGACCACACTGCGCAAGGTGGTCGGACAGCACACATTGGACGAAACCCTGTCCGAGACCGATCGCATCAACCTCAGCATCCGCGAGATCCTCGACGTCGCCACCGAGGAATGGGGAGTGGCCGTCACCCTCGTCGAACTCAAGGACATCCAGCTGCCCGAGAGTATGAAGCGGGCCATGGCCCGCCAGGCCGAAGCCGAGCGAGAGAAGCGCGCCAAGATAATCGCCGCCGAGGGTGAAGCCCTGGCCGCCGATGCCTTGGGTACTGCCGCGGACATCATGATGGCTCACCCCTTGGCGTTGCAGTTGCGCAACCTGCAGAGCTTGGTCGAACTCGGCGTAGATCAGAACACCACGGTCGTCTTCCCAGCCCCGCTGATGAGCACCATCGGTGAACTCGGCTCGTTCCTCGCCCGGGAGGCCGGTGCCGCGGCGGCCGTTACGGTGCCGGCTAAACCGGCGAAGTCCCTCAACGGGCCGCTGCCGAATCAACCGGTGCCCGGCAGCACGTCATGACCGCGCCCGAGCCCGTAGCGATCCGGCAGTTGCTGGCTACGGCTGCTCGGCTGGCAGTGCCGCCGACGGAGGTCCAGCCGCTGTCTTGGTCCTGGCAGATCTACGGCGAGAGCCTCGAACTGCACGTCGAACGCGCGTACCGGTCGGCTGGCGGCTATCCCGCGGGCCGGCTGGCCGCGATCGTCTGCGGCGTCGCTCTGCACCGCGCGCAGCTGGTCTTCGCCGCGCTCGGGGCGCGCGGCGTGGTACGCCTCGACAACAATCCCGAGCATTCCCAGGCGAGCGTCGCATGGACCGGCCGGCACACGGCCACCGCTGATGACAAAGCGATGCTCCAAGCGCTGTCCGGCGAGATAACGCCACCGCAAGGCATTGATACGAGCCCGAACGACATCGAAGTGCTGTTGTCCCGAGCGGTGCGGCCGTTCGGCGTCACAACGTACAGGTTCGACGACGCCATCAACCGGTTCCTGGACGCCAATGCGGCCCGCCGGCCGAGCAGCGCGTACGGGGATCTGGCGCTGATCACCAGCGGTGACACCGTCGCCGATTGGCTGCGTGCCGGCCACGCTCTCAGCGCGGCAGTACTTACTGCCGCCGTCGCCGGGCTGACCGCTTCCGTCCACAGCCTGGCCGAGACCCCAGGCATGCGCGCCCTGCTCCGCAGCCTGGCTGTGCCCGGCGGCCAGCCGCAGATCCTCATTCGCGTCGCAGCCGCAACCAAAGCTGTGTCCGAACTCAACGGGGTGCCCATGCCGATCGCATCGGCCATCCGTGAAAGCGGCGATCTTATGTGGGGGAGCAGGTGTACTGTCCACGGTTCATGATCGAGCGACCTCGGTTCAGCTCTCGGCCCGCCGGGGTATCGTTCAATACAGATCCGGATACGACACGTCCCGCATGAGATGCCTGCCTTGCCGGCTCGACGAAAGCGGTGACGAAATGTCAGCCCATCTCGGTTCACCCAACCTATCGGACCTCGTTCCGGCGTCCGCGGTGAGCAGGCCCCGGTTACATCTGGGTCCGGTTGGTGCCTTTCACGATTTCCTCGATGGCGTATGGTGGCCACGCTCGACCGATCCCTCGACCGAACTGCCCGGACTGGTGCTCGCGATCGACGGTGTTCACGGTGAGGTCGTCTTGGTCCGTCTGGGCGCGGATGGCTGGCGTCAAGGGCCTTCCCAACTCTGTGTCGGCCTCCGCCAAATAGAGGTAGCCTACAAAGCCACCCAGCCTGCTAGCCTGCTGACCGCGCTGTATGAATACGGCGGCCGGATCAACCTGCTGGTGGTGCCGTCACTTTCGTCCGGGGGCGATGCGGCGATCGCGGCGCTCGGCGCAGCCATCACAGGCAATCGGATGACGACGTCTCGCCGTGGTGCGACCTCTGGGCAGGATCCAGTGGTGAACGGTGTGCGGGCGGTCGATCGCTGGCGCGGGGGCGAGCATCTCAGAGGCTGACGGCGCGAAGGGCGACCGGAGGTAGTGGTCCGTCGTTCGTGAGCGTAGGGTGGGGTGTATCCCGGCTCGACGACATCCCAGACCTGAGGTGCCAGCTATCCGGCTAACCGTCAAGGAGATGTCATGCCGGACTCGCACCGGCCCTGGGAACACTGCGACCGTTTCGCCGCCGGCAACCGGATTGCATAGATTGTCGCAGCGCAAGCGTACGGCGACCGGTCGCATGGGCAGCGCTGTGTATCGGCCTGCTAGCAATGGCCGCGCTCATCGCTTTCGTAGTTGCAGAACTCGCACAGTGTCCAGGTCAGCTTCCGGTGGATGCGTGGGTCGCTGCCGCTGGCTTCGGCTCTGCTGAGCGCCGTTGCCGGCACGGCACTGGTGACGGCCATGGTGGGCGTAGCTCGCGGCCGGCAGCTACGCCAGCGAAGTAGGCGTGGCTGAGCGCAGCGAAACCGTCCGATGGAGTCGGACTGGGAGGCTCGCCCGATGGCATAGGCAGCAGGGCGAAACTTGGAGAAGGCAAGTCCGACAAACACTGTGCAGTAGGCCCGGCCAGAAGCGCGCGATTCCCTTCAAGGAGAAGCGGGTTTCCAGGAAACGGGTTTCCAGGAAAGAGGAGAGAAAGACGCAGACGGGAAGCCGAGTAGTTCTCGCTCTGCCGACCTACGCAGAAGGCGGGCTGTTCGCACGCCA